>Ga0164242_10005994_pt1 | contig 13441 bp, 12 predicted proteins | sample OricomgcompostMG_FD_108783 | JGI IMG/M metagenome (GOLD analysis project Ga0164242, IMG submission 108783) | Miracle-Growth compost microbial communities from Emeryville, California, USA - Original compost - Miracle growth compost (MG) ...
CTCGGCGGAAAGGTCGGCGCGCAGCAGGATGTCGAAACTGTCGTCGACCACCCATTTGAGCGACAGCAGCGCCGCGATCTTGTTGCTGCCCATGGCCGGCGTGTCGTTGAAATAGCCGGTGGCCGGGTCCTTGTAATAGTTGGCGATATAGCCGCGCTGGTCGCTCACCTGGAAGGCGGCGCGGAAGAACAGATTGTCGCTCAGCGGCAGGTTGAGGGCGCCCTGCACTTCGCCGCGGCCATAATCGCCGGCGGTGGTCTGGAGATAGCCGCCATAGGCCGCCTGCGGCTCGCGGGTGGTATAGAGGATGGCGCCGCCCGTCGAATTGCGGCCCACCAGCGTGCCCTGCGGCCCCTTCAGCACCGAGACGGTGTCGATATCGAACAGCGAGGCGGTCAGCCCCACCGGGCGCGCCATATAGACGCCGTCCATATAGACCGCCGCCGCCGGGTCGAAGGACATCACCGACTGGCCGGACGAGGAATCGAAGTCGCGCTGGCCGCGGATGGTGACGTTCAGCGTGTCCTGACGGAAGGTGGTGGGGGCGATATAGACCGAGGGCGCCGAATAGCGCAGGTCCTCGATGGTGTTGATCGAGAGCTTGTCCAGGTCGGCCTGGCTGTAGGCCGAGATCGAGATCGGAACGCTCTGGCGGTCTTCCGGCCGCTTGCGCGCTTCGACGATGATGGTCTCGAAGCCGCCATTGGCCGAGGCCTGCACGCCGTCATCCGTCGTCGACGCGTCCTGGGCCATCGCCCCGCCCGACAGCAGCAACAGCAGCGGCAGGGCGCAAGCACCCAGCAGACGGGCGCGGAACGGACCTTTCATGGGCGAACTCCCTCAAACCGGCGCGGCTTTCGCAAACGATACCCGCCGCGTCTCATGGACGCCGGCGGCTTTAACCGATTTGCGGGAAACCCGACAATAGCGCGGCCGGGCGGCGGGAAAACTTCCCTGCCGCGGCGCTCAGTGCGACCAGGGAACCCGGCGGTCGAAGCGGAAATTGTCCGCGTAGGATTTGGGCTTCTGGCTGGGCAGATGCGGCTCGAAGAGCTGATAGGGGATGGCGTTCGCCCGGGCGTAGGCGATGGCTTCCCCGGCGGTGTCGAATTCCAGGCAAAGCTGCTGGCGCATGTCGGAGGACGAGGTCCAGCCCATCAGCGGATCGATGGCCTGCGGGCTCTCCGGCTCATATTCCAGCACCCAGAGTTTGGTGCGGGCCCTGCCCGACTGCATGACATTCCGGGTCGGCTTGTAGATGCGGGCGCGCATGGATCTCATTCCTTTTGGCTTGCCAGCCGAAACCCGAAGGGCAAAGGCTGTGGCTTGCCAGCCGAAGCCCGAAGGGCGAAGGCTGGTCGGGGCGGAGGGATTCGAACTCTCGACCCCTAGCTCCCAAAGCTAGTGCTCTACCAGGCTGAGCTACGCCCCGAATGGGACCCGATTACACGCTGGCGCTGGCCCGTTCAAGGTTTTGCGGCGCGGGCCCCGGGCAGCCCCGCTACCCGGCGACAAAACGGCCCGTGAACAGGAGCGGCCAGTCCTTGCCCGTGACGGTGAAAAGCCCCGTTTTCGGGTCATGGGCGATGCCGTTGAGGACGAAATTGCCGTCGGAGTCGATGGCGGCGCGGTCCGCCGGGCTGAAGCGGGCATGGAGGGCCGAGAGGTCCGCCGCCGCCAGGACGCAGCCGCTGCCCGGATCGATCTTCAGCACCCGCCAGGTCTCGAAGACATTGGCGTAGACGGCGCCATCGGCATATTCCAGTTCGTTGATCTGGCCGATGCTTTGCGCGCCTTCGCGCACGGCCACCGAACCGATGGTGGCGAAGTCGGACGGCCGGATGAAGAACAGATGGTCGCTGCCGTCGCTGGCGATCAGGCGGCGGGAATCATGGGTCAGGCCCCAGCCTTCGCGGGGATTGCGGAATTCGCGCAGCGCCCGCCCCTTGAGATCGCGCAGGAAGACGCGATGCTCGCGCCACGTCATCTGGTAGATATGGCCGCCGAAGAACGTCAGGCCTTCGCCGAAATAGCCATGCCCGCCGTCCTGCAGCGTCGTGACCTTGCCGGTGGCCGGATCGATGCGCAGCAGGCGGGAGGTGCCGAAGAGGTCGCCGCTGCTCTCATAGAGCGCGCCGTCATGAAACTCCAACCCTTCGGTGAAGGCCAGTTCGGACCGGCGCACCTCGCCCGTCACCTCGAACCGCATGGGCCGGGGCGCGGGGCACGTGCCCTGGGCAAGGGCCGGCGCCGCGGTCAGCGACAGGAACAGGGCGAGAAGACGGGTCCGCATGGCGGGGGACTATTCCCAGCCCGGGCCGCAAAAGCAATTGCAAGCGCATGGGCGCGCGCCGGCGCGTCCTTAAAACTTCCGTTAATGGTCCAGCAGCGCGATCTCGGCCACCAGCTCGCCTTTCGGCCCGTCGCCGATGCGGACCCGCACCCGCTGCCCCTCATGTACTTCGTGCAGGCCGCAGCGGCGCAGCGTTTCCATATGGACGAAAATATCGGGCGTGCCCGCCCCGCGGGAAACGAAGCCGTAGCCCTTGCCGCGGTCGAACCATTTCACCACGGCATCGAAAGCGGCGCCGCGCGGCGCCACGGCGTTGCGGGACGTCCGTTCCGCCGGCATCGGCATCAGGTGGGCGGTACTGTTGTCCACCTCCAGCAGGCGGATGGCCTGGAGGCCCTTGGGCCCACGGGCGATCTCGCAGATGACGCTGGCGCCTTCCTGCACCTGGCGAAAGCCCGATTCGCGCACACAGGTCTGGTGCAGCAAGACATCCCCGTCCCCTATGGCGACAAAGCCATAGCCCTTGTGAGTATCGAACCATTTCACCAGGCCGTTGACGGTCTGGCGCCCGCCCGCGAACGCCGCCATCTCCGTGCCAGGAACGCCACGCATGCCCCAGTGCCCCAAAGTGCCCCCAAAACCCGGCCGCGCCATGCCGGTACAACCGCAAATAGTTTGCCATGGGGCGAACGGCCCCCGCGCTCCCCTGTTTAAGGGGGGATACGCCGGGCGGCGGCCCGGGGGGCGACGGTCATTTCCAATTTGGCGCAAATCACGCAAACTCTTCAGGTTTGAGAGGATTTGCGACAAATCCTTGTTTGCGCACGAAAAGCTGGAGCCGCAAACTTGAAGCCCATGAGCAAGGACGAAGCCAAGCCGCACATCCTCCTGGTCGAGGATGCGCGCGACATCCGCGAGCCGCTGGCGCGCTACCTGCGGGAGCATGGCTACCGGGCGACGACGGCCGCCGACGCCGCCGCCGCCCGCAAGGTGATGAAGGGCGCCGCCATCGACCTGGTGGTGCTGGACATCATGATGCCGGGCGAGGACGGCCTCAGCCTCTGCCGCTCGCTGCGCGAGACCTCGCAGATTCCGGTGGTGCTGCTCACCGCCCGCGGCGAGGAAGTCGATCGCATCATCGGCCTGGAAATGGGCGCCGACGATTATATCTCCAAGCCCTTCAGCCCGCGCGAACTGGTGGCCCGCATCGCCGCGGTGCTGCGCCGGACCCAGGCGCTGCCGCCCCGCCAGGCCCCGCCCGGCGCCGAACGGGTCAAGTTCGGCGACTGGACGCTGGATACCGGCCAGCGCGAACTGATCGGGGTGGACGGCGTCGCCCTGCCGCTCTCCTCCAGCGAATTCCGCCTGCTGACCGCCCTTCTGGAGCGGCCCAAGATCGCGCTGACCCGCAACCAGTTGCTCGACCTCACCAAGGGGCGCGACGCCGACCTGTTCGACCGCTCGATCGACAATCACGTCTCGCGCCTGCGCAAGAAGATCGAGCCCGATCCCAAGAATCCGCGCTACATCAAGACCGTGTGGGGCGGCGGCTACATCTTCGCCATGGAGCCCGAGACCGCCTGATGCGCTTGTGGCCCCGCAGCCTCCTGCCCAAGACCCTGGCCGTCCAGCTCATCGCCGTCACCGCGGTGGCGGTGATGCTGTCCAACCTGGGCGTCGCCGCCTATTTCGATCATTTCAACGTCACCCAGAACGAGAGCTTCCTCAACGAGCGCATGATCGACCGCGCCCAGGCGGTGGCCACGACGCTGCGCGAAGTGCCGCCGCAGGCGCGCGGCATCGTCATGCGCACGATGGGATCGTGGAACTGGAAATTCAGCCAGATGCCGCACGACGCCGCGGTGGGAGAGCCGATGAACGACGAGGAAGCGGGCCTGGCCCGCCGCATCGCCGATCTGCTGCCCACCGACCAGGCGCGCGACGGCGCCGTCACCGTCCATACCCATCTTCCCCTGACCGCGATTCCGCCCGTGCGGCGGCCGCACATCCACCCGCCGCCGCGCACCGAGGCGGTGCAGATCCTGCTGCCCATCGACGCCAAGACCATGCTGAGCGCGGTGAACCTGCGCACGCCGCCCCAGCCGCCGGTGGAAATCATCGCCGCCACCATCGTCGCCATCCTGCTGGCGTCGATCGCCGCGGTCTTCGTCGCCCGGCGCGTGGTGCGTCCGCTGTCCGAGTTGACCCGCGCGGCCTCGCTGGGCGCCACCAGCGGCGGCGTGGTCCCGCGCGTGCCCGAAACCGGCCCGGAAGACGTGCGCGCCGCCGCATCGGCCTTCAACGCCATGACCGAGAAAGTGGCCAAGACGCTGGAGAGCCAGCGCCACCTGCTGTCGGCGGTCGGCCATGACCTGCGCACGCCCATCACCGCCATGCGCATCAACCTGGAATTCGTCACCGACGACGACCTGCGCGAGGGGCTGGAGCGCAACCTGGGCGAATTGCAGGACCTGACCGAGCAGGTGCTGTCCGCCGCCAAGGGCACGGGCGGGGAAACCCGCCGCAATGTCGATCTCTCCGCCCTGGTGGAGAGCCTGTGCACCGACCTGGACGAGATGGGCGAGCCGGTGACCTGGGCCGCGCACGCGCCCGCGCCCATCAGTTGCCGGCCCAACGAGATTCGCCGGGCCGTCCGCAACCTGGTGGAAAACGCCGTCGCCTATGGCGGCGAGGCCGATGTGAAGATCGCCGATACGCCGGGCGCCTATGAGATCATGGTCGAGGACCGGGGGCCGGGCATCCCCGAAGCCGACCGCCAGCGCGTCTTCGAGCCTTTCGTGCGGCTGGAAACCTCGCGCAACCGCGAGGGCGGCGGCACCGGCCTGGGGCTGACCCTGGTCAAGGCCATCGCCGAAGGCCATGGCGGCCAGATCACGCTGGAGAACAAGCCGGAAGGCGGGCTCAGGGCGCGCATGACCTTGCCACGGACCGCCGTTCCGGCCTGACTTTTTCCTGCCCCCTGCCGTCCGCCTCGCGGCCGCCCTGCCGGAGAAAGCCCGCGCTTTGCAGGAAGAAAATCTATCTTTTCCAGGCGCTTTGCATCTAAACCTCAGACCATGAGCGAAGCGAACGATCCTCTCTACCGCAAGGCGCTGCTGCGGCTGGCGGCCGATGCCACCGGCGCCGGCCACTTGCCGGCGCCCGACGCCGCCGCCACCGCCGTCAACCCGGCCTGCGGCGACCGGGTGACGGTGGAGGTGACACTGGAAGGCGGCCGCCTCGGTGCCCTGGCCCATGACACCCGGGCCTGCCTCCTCACCCAGGCGTCGGCGGCCATCCTGGGCGCCGTCGCCCCCGGCCTCGACGCCGCGGCGCTGGCGGCGCTGGAAACGGGGGTGCGGGCGATGCTGAAGGACGGCGCCCCGCCGCCGCTCGCGCCTTACGCCGCCTTCGACGGCGCCGCCGCCCTGCCCGGCCGCCATGTCTGCGTGCTGCTGCCGTTCCAGGCCCTGCGGTCAGCGCTGGAGTCGGTCGGACCCGCGTAAATCCGAACTTGGCGCTTATTTAAAGACGCCCGAACCAGGCGGACAGCGGCCCCAGGTTCAGCCCGGCGGGTGAGAAGGTGACACGGCCGCAGCCCCAGTCCAGCGGCTGGGCCTGGGCCAGCGGCGGACAATCGAGACGGGCCGGCGTGTGGCCGAGGTTGAAGGCGCAGAGCAGCTTTTCGCCCTCCGCCTCGCGCAGGAACGCGATCACGGGCAGCGGCGCCTCGATCAGGTCGAGCGTGCCCAGCCGCAAGCCCACGCTGCCGCGCCTTCGCGCCAGCATGGCGCGGGCATAGGCCAGCACCGAGCCGGGATCGGCCGCCTGCGCGGCGACACTGAGGCCGGCATGGGCCGGGCCCAACGGCAACCAGGGCGTGCCGGTGGTGAAGCCCAGGTTGGGCGCCGCGCCGTCCCAGGGCATCGGCGTGCGGCAGCCGTCGCGGCCCTTGAACAGCGGGTAATACAGATCGCCCACCGGATCGCGCAACTGGTCGCGCCTGAGATCGACTTCCGGCAGGCCCAACTCCTCGCCCTGATAGAGCAGGATGGTGCCGCGCATCGCCAGCAGCAGCGCCAGATAGAGCCTGGCGATGGCCGGATCGCCATCCGGGCCGCCGCCGAAGCGGCTGACGGTGCGCACGACGTCATGGTTGGAGAAGGAAATGCAGGGCCAGTGCGCCGGATAGTGTGCCAGGGTCCGCAGATGGGCGAGGATCGCCGCGGCGTCGCTCGCCAGCAGCAGGGCGAAATTGTAGCCGGCATGCAGCCCCTGGTCGGGGGCCAGGTAACAGCCGGCGCGCGCGAACTCCTCCGAGAATTCGCCGAAGACAAAGCGATCGCATTTTTTCTCCCCCTCTGCCCTTCGCATCGCAAGCGCTGCTTCGGGCATCTCCCCCTCCGGCGCTGCGCGCGAGGGGGAGAACGCCTCCACCCGGCGGCGCACAACGTCCAGCAGCGCCTTGTTCTCTTCGAGGTTGGCGTCGTGGAAATGGCGCTGCATGTTCGCCGCCGCCGACCAGGCCGTGGCGTCGCGGTCCCTGGCGGGAATGGCGGGATTGTCGGTCAGGGTGACGTCGTGCAGGAAGGCATTGGCGACATCGAGGCGGAAGCCGTCCACGCCCCGCGCCATCCAAATGTCCAGCACATCCAGCACCGCCGCCCGGGCGCCGGGATCGGTCCAGTTCAGCTTGGGCTGCTGGCGCAGGAATTTGTGATGGTAATATTGCCGCCGCGCCGGCTGGTAGGCCCAGGCGGGACCGCCGAAGACGCTGAGCCAGTTGTTGGGAACGGTGCCGTCGTCTTTCGGATCGGCCCAGACATACCAATTGCTTTTCCGTGCATCGCCGTCGCGGCTGGCGGCGAACCAGGCATGTTCGTCGGAGGTATGGGCCAGCACTTCGTCCAGGATCAGCTTCAGCCCGCGCGCATGGACGGCCGCCGCCAGCGCCTTGAAATCGTCCAGCGTGCCGTAATCGGGCTGCACCCCGTCATAATCGGAGACGTCATAGCCCCAGTCGCGGTTGGGCGAGGGATGCAGCGGCGACAGCCAGATGGCATCGACGCCCAGGGCGGCGATGTAATCCAGCTTCGACGACACGCCCGGCAGATCGCCCTGCCCGTCGCCGTTGGAATCGCGGAAGCTGCGGATATAGACCTGATAGATCGCGGCGCCGCGCCACCAGGGTGGCGCCGAACGCATTGCGCTCACTTTCCTCCCCCGTTCACGGGGGAGGTGGCTCGCATCGCGTCAGCGAGGCGAGACGGAAGGGGGAGAAATGCCAGATCGCGAACCCTGTTCATACAGCGTCCCCCTTCCACCATCCGCCTTCGTAAACACTCCGGCGGATGGTCCCCCCTCCCCCGTGAACGGGGGAGGAATACTCAAATATCGCGGGCGCTGCCGATGACCTTGGCGGCAAGGCCGTACTTCACCGCCTCCTCGGCGCCCATCCAGAAATTGCGCTCGGTGTCGGCGACGACTTTCTCATAGGGCTGGCCGGTCTCGACCGAGATTTCGCGGATCAGGCGGGCGCGCATCTTGATGATCTCTTCCGCTTCGATGGTGATGTCCGAGACCTGGCCGCGCACGCCGCCCAGGGGCTGGTGCAGCAGGAAACGGGTGAAAGGCAGGCAGAAGCGGTTTTCCTTCTTGGCGCCCAGGAAGATGTGCGCCCCGGCGCTGGCGACCCAGCCGGTGCCGATCATCTTCACCCGGTTGCCGACGAAGCGGATCATGTCGTGGATGGTGTCGCCCGACTCGACATGGCCGCCCGGCGAATTGACGACGACGCGGATATCGCCCTCGCTTTCGGCATAGGCCAGCAACTGCGCGGTGACGCGCTCGGCCATCTTCATATCGACTTCGCCGAAGATCAGCACGGTGCGCGATTTGAACAGCGCCTTGGCGATTTCCGCGGATTGGGGTTCGGGTGCCTTGGCCTTTTCGTCTTTTTCGTCGTCTTCGTCGGCGCGGAACACGGCAACTCCGGGATGTGAAGGGGATTCGGGGGACAGTCTAGCGATAGTTAAGTACGGGGCAACCCGAGTACAAGTCCTTAACGGGGCTCGAAAAAACCGGCCTCGTAAGGCGGCGGCGGCGCTTACTGGGTGCGCAGCTTGTAAGGTGGCACCTTGCCGCAATCGGCCTTCACCCAGTCGCCCTTGAAGCGGGTCGTCATGCTGGTGGCGTGGCCATAGCTGGTGCCCTTGAAGCTGTAGGTGCCGGTATAATGCTCCGGCCCGTTATAGGTGATGGCGATGCTGCCGGTGCCTTTCATCTGCCCCTTGCAGAGGATGTTGGCGCGCATGGCGGCGGCGGTCTGCGACACCAGCTTGGTGTCGCAGCCGGTGGCGGCGCTGTCCAGGTGGGGCGGCGTATCGGACTCCACCTCTTCCTTGCTCATGCACATCTGCACGGTGACGGGTTCGGCCCCCGGCATTTTCATACCCGACTTCTTCATCTGCGCCGCCACCTCCGGCGACAGCGCCACGTCGGTGCTGGAGGTCACGTTCCAAAGCCCGACCTTGCCGTGCTTGGCCAGGGCCGGAACGGCGATCAGGCCGGCGGCGGCCACGCCCAGAATGAATGCGCGATAGGACATGACGATCTCCCTCAAGCGGCACAGATTGCACCAGCCGGACGCCCTGCGCCAGTTCCCTCGATTCACCGGCCGGCAACCGAGTCCGGCCCCTAGCGGGCGCGCTCGACCCCTTCCAGGATCAGGCGCCTGGCCTCGGCGGCGTCGCGCCAGCCCAGGATCTTGACCCACTTGCCCGGCTCCAGGTCCTTGTAGTGGGCAAAAAAATGCTCGATCTGCTTCACGGTGATGTCGGGCAGGTCGCTATGGTTGACGACGCCGTCATAGCGCTGGGTCAGATGGGCCGACGGCACCGCGACGATCTTCTCGTCGGCGCCGGCATTGTCTTCCATCAGCAGCACGCCCACCGGCCGCACGCTGATGACCGCGCCCGGGACGATGGCGCGCGAGTTGGCGATCAGCACATCCACCGGGTCGCCGTCGCCCGACAGGGTGTGCGGGATGAAGCCGTAATTGCCCGGATAGCGCATCGCCGTGTAGAGAAAACGGTCCACCACCAGCGCCCCCGAGGCCTTGTCCAGTTCATACTTGATCGGCTCGCCGCCGATCGGGACCTCGACAATGACATTGACGTCGTCGGGGATATTCCGGCCGGCCGGAATCTGGTCGAGGCGCATGCGGCAGACAACCTTCAGGGAACAACTGGCTTTGGGGAACAACTGGCGGCGTGTTAGATTTTATGCTGCATTGCGTCAAGCGGCCTGCCGGGCCGCGCACGAAAAACGCCGGAAACCGGCCATTCCCTGGAGCCCATTGCCATGCAGACCAAAGCATTCGCCACCCAATCCCCCACCACGCCCTTCGCGCCGCACAGCATCGAGCGCCGCGCGCCCGGGCCGGAGGATGTCGCCATCGACATTCTGTATTGCGGCGTCTGCCATTCCGACCTGCACACGGCACGCGGCGAATGGCCGGGCGTGCAATATCCCTGCGTGCCGGGCCATGAGATCGTCGGCAAGGTGACGGCGGTCGGCGCCAAGGTGACGAAGTTCAAGCCCGGCCAGTTGGTGGGCGTGGGCTGCATGGTCGATAGCTGCCGCACCTGTGCGTCCTGCCAGGACGGCCTGGAGCAATATTGCGAAGGCCCGGTCGGTTTCACCGGCACCTATAACGGCCCGGTGGGCGGCGGCGCAAACACCTATGGCGGCTATTCCGCCGCCATCACCGTCGATCAGCGTTTCGTGCTGGCGATCGGCCATGCCGAAAAGGACCTGGCGGCGGTGGCGCCGCTGCTCTGCGCCGGCATCACCACCTGGTCGCCCCTGAAGCATTGGGGCGCGGGGCCCGGCAAGAAAGTCGGCATCGTCGGCATCGGCGGGTTGGGCCATATGGGCATCAAGCTCGCCCATGCCCTGGGCGCCAAGACCGTCGGCTTCACCACCTCGCCGGACAAGGTGGACGAGATCAAGCGCCTGGGCGCCGACGAGGTGGTGATCTCCAAGGATGAGAAGCAGATGGCGGCCCAGGCCGGCAGCTTCGACCTGATCGTCAACACCGTGGCGGTGGCGCACAATCTCGACGCCTATGTCAGCCTGCTCAAGCGCGACGGCACCATGGTGCTGGTGGGCGCGCCCTCCAGTCCGCATCCCTCGCCCGCGGTGTTCAACCTGGTCTTCCGGCGCCGCGCCATCGCCGGTTCGCTGATCGGCGGCATCCCGGAGACCCAGGAGATGCTGGACTTCTGCGCCAGGCACAACATCGTCGCCGATGTCGAGGTCATCAGGATGCAGGAGATCGAGAACGCCTATGCGCGGATGCTCAAGAGCGACGTGAAATACCGCTTCTCCATCGACATGGCGAGCCTGAAGGCGTGATGGAACAGGGCATTCTCCTGACGGCGTTGCCCAGCCAGGAGGACGCCCGCCGCCTGGCCAAGATGTTGGTGGAGGAAAAGCTGGCCGCTTGCGTCCAGCTTCTGCCCATCGAGAGCGTCTATCGCTGGGAGGGCAAGGTGCGGCACGAAGGCGAGGTCCTGCTTTTCATCAAGACCCGCACCGCGCTTTTCGATGCCGCCATGCGGGCCATCCAGGCGGCGCATCCCTACACCGTGCCGGAAATCGTCGGCTGGCCCTTCAGCGCGGGGCATCAGCCCTATCTCGACTGGATCGACGCGGTCACATCCGGCGGACGGTGATCTTCTTCCTCTCCCCTTGTGTCTTCTTCCTCTCCCCTTGAGGGAGAGGACGCAAAATCCTGCACCTGGTGAAGCCAAGTGCTTGGATTTTGCTCGGTAAGGGGTCGGTTCATGGCAGCCAACTCACCTCCACCGGGCGCGCTTGGCCGCGCCCGTCCTTCGGACCCTCAAGGGAAGAGGAAAACCGACTCAGAGAAATCCGAATACCGACTGAGCCTCAATTCTCCGTACCATAGGGCCGGTGCGCCGCGATGGTGCTGAACAATTGCTCCATCTCCCCGGGGCTGCCGGTGAATTCGCTGTGCGGCGGCCGCGCCAGCGTCATCATCCGGCGGTATATCTCGTCGGCATGGTCGCCATTGAGCGCCAGGCCCGCCAGATATTGCAGCCGCATGTCATAATCATGGTTGATGGCGGCGTCCGCCAGCCAGAGCTTGAGGTCGGCATCGCTGCCGGCATAGGTGCCGAACAGGCTGAGGGCGCCGGAAATCCCGGCATTGTTCAGCGAGGCGACGACCGGCGCATAGGCCGCCGAGGCCAGCTTGGCGTTGATGGCGTCGATATCGATGGGCTTGTTGGTCTTCTGGCCCACCAGCACCACGTCATAGCCCGCGCCCGCGTTGGTGTTGGCGAAGACCATGCCGCCGGGGAAGACCTTGAAGAAGGTGGCGATCTCGCTCTTCACCGAGGCGGCGTCGCTTTCATAGAGCGGCACCCATTGGGTGACGATGCCGCCCTCGTTGAGATGGGCCTTCACCATCTCGAAATATTCTTCCGAATAGAGCGCGGCGCTGCCCTTGACGAAGGGGTGGATGGGATCGGAGGTGATGATGTCGAATGTCTCCGGCGTCGTCAGCACGAAGTGGCGGGCGTCGTCGTAATGGATCTCGGTGCGCGGGTCGTCCGCCACCCGGTAATTCTCTTCCGGGAACCATTTGGTGGTGGTGGGCGGGATCAGCGGCTCCAGCTCGCAGATCACGATATGCTTGATGCTGGGATAGCGGGTGAAGCTGCCGGCGGTGACGCCGGCGCCGAAGCCCACGATCAGCACCGACTGCGGGTTCTTGTGCATCAGGGCCGGGATATGGCCCAGCATGCGCTGCAATTTCATGTCCACGCCCAGGCTCGACGCCTCGACCTTGCCGGCGACATGGAATTGCCGCGCGCCGTTCTCGTTCCAGCGCGAGATGGCGATGGAGGTGTTGCGGCCCTCGCCGGTGTAGAGAATGGTGGAATAGCCGATCTCGGTGGCCATGCGCCGGCCATAGGCGATCAGTTCGCCCGGCACCGGCCGCATGCCCCAGGCCAGCACGCCCAGCCCCGCCAGCGCGAAGATCATCGCCGCCGGGCGCTGCCAGCCCTCGTCCTTGAGCAGCGGCGGCACCAGCATCACCAGCCCGCCGAACACCGCGATGCCCAGCATCAGGCGCTGGCTGCCCAGCGTGCCCAGCCACGGCACCAGAAAGATGCTCACCGCCAGCGCGCCGGCGATGGCGCCCAGCGTGTTGGCGGCATAAAGGCCGCCGACGGTGCGCCCGGGGTCGCCGCCCGCGCCCGCCGCACCGAAGGCCAGCGGGAAGGCCGCGCCCCAGAACAAGGCGGGCGGCAGGATGGCGAAGACCGAACGCACGATGTCGATCTCGAAGGTATAGCGCGGCGCCAGGGAGAGCAGCGGATCGATCGGCCAATACGGCAGGTTGGAGGAAATGGCATAGGCGGTCCAGGCGATGCCCAGCGCCGCCAGCATCTGGCACCAGCCCAGGGCGGCGCGCGGCTCCATCCGCTTCACCAGCGACGAGGCCACCGCCGTGCCGATGGCCAGCCCGGCCAGGAACACCGCCAGGATGATGGAAAAGGCATAGACCGTGGCCCCGAACATCAGCCCCATCAGCCGGGTCCACACCACTTCCGAGCCCAGGGCGGCGGCGCCGGAGCAGAAGATGGCGATCACCACCGGCCAGTCTCTCAGGAACGCGCCCGCGCCGGCCGGCGCTTCCGCCGCCTCGCCGGCGGTGACGGGGCCGCGCGACAGCAGGAAGGACAGCAAGGCCACGGCGAGGTTGATGCCGGCGGCGGCGAAGGTGGCGATGTGGATGTCATAGACCCGCAGCAGCCAGAAACCGGCCAGCAGGCACCCGGCCACCGCCCCCATCGTGTTGGCGCCATAGAGCAGCCCCCACCAGGAAGGCCGAAGGTCGGCGCCGCTGCGGGCCCAGCGCACGATGGCGGGCAGCGAGGCGCCCATCAGCACGGTCGGCGGCAGCAGCGCCACGGCGCAGACCAGGCCGCGCGTCAGCATGCCGGCCACGCCTTCCTGCGCCCCGAAGACGTAAAGCCGGTCGATCAGCGGGATCAGCACCAGCTCCGCCAGGCCGCACAGCGCGATGGCGGCTTCGATGCCGGCATAGAC
>Ga0164242_10005995_pt1 | contig 13440 bp, 11 predicted proteins | sample OricomgcompostMG_FD_108783 | JGI IMG/M metagenome (GOLD analysis project Ga0164242, IMG submission 108783) | Miracle-Growth compost microbial communities from Emeryville, California, USA - Original compost - Miracle growth compost (MG) ...
CGAGACGAGGCTGCCGTTGCGGTCCAGCGTTGCCAGCGGATCGGCTGCGGCCGGCGTGATCATCGCACCGAGCGAAACGGTTGCGGCCAGCCCGATCAATATCCGGCGCCCGATTCGTCCTGCCATGATGCTCCTCCCCGATACGATCTCGTTCGCGCCTTCTATATGTTAGCGTTATCGCGCATCAAGGCATTTATGTGATATATCTCTCGGCAGGTTAGGCTAGCCGGCTGCCCTCGATATCGTGGCTGATCCGGTCGGCCGTCTGCCGCACCGCCTCGAGCGCGGCGTCCATCGGGAGCCGCTCGCTGCTGCCGCCGCCGACGAACGGCACGGTCAATGCGGCAACGGCGCAGCCGTGAGCGATGATCGGGGCGGAGAGATCGTGCACGCCGGTGATCGCCGAACTGTCCTCCACAAGATATCCCGCCGCACGGACCGAATCCAGGCGCCCGATGAGATCGGCGTCATTCTCGCGGCCGATCTCGGCAAGCATCCGCTCGCCGACCCGTTCGGTCTGGAAGGCCATCAGCACCTGGCCCGATGCCGACAGATGGAATGCCCGGCGATAGCCGACACGCACCGCGAAGCCGAGCAGGCCCGGCGCTTCGACGCGGGCGATGACGACGATCTCGCCGCCCGAGGCGACGGCGAGATGGCACGATTGGCCAAGCGCCTCGGCCAACTCGTTCATTCGCGGCAGCGCCTGGCCGACGAGATCGCGCACCGCCGGCTGCTGCATTCCGAGCGCGAACAGGCGATTGGTCAGCACATAGCCGCTGGCGCTGTTGCGGGCGATATACTTCAGATCCTCGAGCACCTGGAGCATCCGGAAGATCTCGTTGCGCGAGCGCGAGACGGCGGCCGAGATATCGGACATCGTCATCGGTTGCGCGGCGTGCGCCAGCGTTTCCAGGATCTCTAGGCCCTTTTGCAGCGCAGGGGCCCGGTATTTGCGCGGTTCGGTCATCGATTGTCTCGTCTGCCGCAGTTCCGCGGCCGGGGGAAGGGGCTGCCGTGAGCAGGCGGGGGTGCCTCCGCGCCGCAATCGGTTCACTCGACATTCATATTTGCACGACCTGTGCATATTTGTAGATTTTTTAATTGACCGATAAATCAGCCGTTGATAGCGATCCCATCCGGAGACCGCCGCCGGCATTCTACCGGGCACAGATGGCGGCCGGCGGGCGGAGGATGCCGAAGCAAACGGCCCTTCATCCCGCCATTTCGGTCCACCGTCGCGAAAGTCGGCGGCATTTGGGAGGTTGAGAAATGTTCAGTCCTATGGGTCGGCGGCGCGGCATCCGCGCCGGGTTGGTCGGCGCGTCGGTTTTCGCGCTGGCCGTGGCGGCGCCCGCCTGGGCCCAGGATACAGCGAACGGCCAGCCGGCTGGGGCTGCGGATCAGCAAAGCGCCGGCAGCACGACGGCCGATGCCTCGGCGCCCGCGCCCGGCAGCGACATTGTCGTCACCGGCGTTCGCGCCAGCCTTCAATCTGCTGAAGCGATCAAGCGCAACGCCACCGAGATTGTCGACTCGGTCGTCGCCGAGGACATCGGCAAGCTACCCGATCGCAACGTCGCCGAGGCGCTGCAGCGGATCACCGGCGTGCAGATCCAGGACAATTACGGCGAGGGCAGCTCGGTCGCGATCCGCGGCCTGACGCAGGTCCGTACCGAGCTCAACGGCCGCGACATCTTCACCGCCGATCCCGCCAACACCGGGCTTAGCCTGGAGGATATCCCTTCCGAGCTGCTCGCCGGCATCGATGTCTACAAGAATCCGTCGGCCGATCAGATCGAAGGGCAATTGTCTGGCACGATCAATTTCCGCACGCGCAAGCCGTTCGATTTTGGCGGCTTCCGTTTCGCTGCCACGGTCGGCAACAGCTATTACGACCTCGTCCGCACGAGCAAGCCCTCGGCCTCGGCACTGATCAGCGATCGCTGGCACACCGGGATCGGTGAGATCGGCATCCTCGCCGATGTTGCCTTTCAGAAGACCGCGTTCCGTCAGGATACGATCAGCAGCCAACCCTTTTACACGCTTGATCAGTCGCTTGATGCTGACGGGAATCCCAATACGCCGGCCGATTACCAGGTTGCCGAACAGCTGGGCCGACTGGGCCAGACGACGACTCTGCCGCATGGCGCGGGCATCGGCGAGGTGTACGGCAATCGTCGCCGGCTAGGCACCGATCTCGCAATCCAGTGGAAGCCGAGCGACACGCTCGAATTCACCGGCGAGATGTTCCGGAACGACTACAAATTCCGGTTCGACGACTACAGCTACTTCGCCTACACGGGTGACGCCTCGATCTTCCCAGTGCCCGGCGCGGCCTTCACTTATGCGCCCAACGGCGATTTGGTGAGCGGCGAGTTCGAGAACCTGCCGATCAACGCCAACACCAGCCTCGACACGCGCCATTCGACGACCACCGATTATTCGCTGAACGCAAAATGGTCACCGACCGAGAACCTGAGGGTGACGGGCGACTTCCAATATGTGACCTCGACGACTCATGACGTGCGCTCGATCGTCAGCCTCGATGCGACGGCGACCACCTTCACCGAGGATCTTTCCGGCAGACTGCCCACCTTCCAGATCACTACGGCAAACGGCCTGACCGATCCGGCGGATTACACCAACGGATTCCTGCTCGACGATCTCAATCATTCGAAGGGGACCGAAAAGGCAGGCAAGCTTGAGGCCGAATACAAGTTCGACGGCGGCGTCCTGACCTCGGTCAGGGCCGGCTTCCGCTATGCCGATCGGTCGGCGCGGACCGCCGATACCGGCTATCGTTATACCGGACTGACCGGTCCGGCGACGGATACACAATATGTCGCGCTGGGAGACTTTTTCCGCGGCGCGACGCCGTTGTTCGGCGACGCCATCTTCTTCTCGCGCCCGACGGTGCTCGATTACGACAAGACTCGCGAGGAACTAGGCGTCGACACCCTGCCAGCCTATCTGCCGAGCGGCACCTACGGCGAATCGCTCAAGACCTATGCCGGCTATCTGACAGCGTCGTTCGACGGAAGCGGTCTATCGGTACCTCTCGACGGCAATATCGGCGTTCGGATCGTTCATACCAACGAACAGGCGTTCGGCTCTTACCAGCAGACCAACCTGGTGGATAATCCCGACGGTGGGCAGTCAACTGGCAGCACGACCTTCACGCCGGTTTCTGCAGGCCGTGGATACACCTCGTTTTTGCCGAGCGTGAACCTGCGTTATCACATCACCCACGATTTGCAGCTTCGTCTGGCCTATTCGAAGAATCTGGCACGGCCCGAGTTCAACGAACTCAGCCCGAGCCTGACGATCGTCGAGCCAGGCAAGGATCAGCTCGACCAGGAGCACGATGCCTCCACGGGCAATCCTTATCTGAAGCCGATGAAGTCGGACAATCTCGACGCCTCGCTCGAATGGTATTTCTCGCGGTCCGGCTCGCTGACGGCGGCGGCTTTCTATAAACACGTCTCGAACTACATTCAGACGGTGATCACGCAGAGCGACTACACGTTCGACGACGGACGCAGCGCGACCTTCAACATCACGTCCTATCATAACGCCGATACTGCCAAGGTGAAGGGTTTCGAGGTCGGTTATCAGCAGTTCTTCGATTTCCTGCCGGGCTTGCTGAGCGGTCTGGGGATGCAGGCGAACTTCACTTACGTCGATTCCGATGCGCCCAGCCCGGCAACCGCTGGTCCGGTGCACAATGTCCCGCTCGAACTGCTATCCAAGTACAGCTACAATCTGGTCGGCATCTACCAGAAGGGCAAGGTCTCGGCTCGTCTCGCCTACAACTGGCGCAGCAAATATCTCGTGACGACGTCGGGCAATGGATCGGGCAACCTGCCGGTGTTCAACAAGCCCTACGGCGAGCTCGACGCTTCGATCGGTTACGACGTGACCAAACATCTGTCGTTCTCGGTCGATGTCGTCAATCTCACCAACAGCTTGCGCGCGACCTACTACGGCATCGACAGCCGTCCGCGCGATTGGACGGTCAACGATCGCCGGATCAGCGGGACGGCGAAGATTTCGTTCTGACGGGTGCATGGATGCGAACGGCGGCGTGTCGCTGCCGTTCGCATCAGCGCGGAGGGAAGGCATGGCGAGCACGTCTCGATCATCGGCATCGCGGTGGCTGGCTATCGGCCTGGCGGCGGCGTCGCTGCTGGTTGGGCCGGCTTCAGCGCAGGACGGCTACCAGAGTTCGCCGCAGCGCCGCACCGTGGCGGAGCGGGACTGGGGGCCGTGGCTCGGGCCGTTCCGCAAGCAGCTCGTGCCGTCGCTGATGGAGGATTTCGGCGAGCAATATCTCTACGCCGCCGCCGACCGGCAATTGCCGCCGCCGGCCGCGGGCGAGAAGCGGGTGGTGTTCCTCGGCGATTCGATCACCGATCGCTGGAACCTAGCGCGCTCTTTTCCGGGGCAGCCCTACATCAACCGCGGCATTGGCAGCCAGGTGACGCCGCAGCTGGTGCTGCGCTTTCACCAGGACGTGATCGCCCTGAAACCCGCCGTCGTGGTGATCCTGGCCGGCGTCAACGACGTGCAGGGCTTCATGCAGCAGGAAAATCCCGAGCAGATCGAGGCCAATTTCGAAGCAATGGCCGAAATGGCGCGCGCGCACGGCATCCGCGTGGTGATGAGCTCGATCCTGCCGGTCAACGGCGACGAAAAGGGCGCCGAAAACGTCATCAAGGAACGGCACCCCGACGAGTTGCGCCGGATCAATCGCTGGCTGCAGGATTATTGCCGGCGCACCGGCTGCGTCTATGCCGATTATTATTCGGCGATGGTCGACGATCGCGGGCTGATGCGCCGCGGCCTCGTCGTCGACGGCATCCACCCCAATGCGCAAGGCTATGCGATCATGGCGCCGATCGCGCGGCGGGCGATCGCCGAGGCGCTGGCGGCGGCGCACCACTGATTCCTCTCCCCCTCGTCGCCCGCGCACGGCAAACGTGTGCGGGCGATCTTTTTCTACCGGGCAGGATTATTGTTCGTCGAGGCTGAAGATGCGCCGCGCCGGCGTCCACTTCTCACCCGGCGTCGCGGCAGGAATCGGCCGTTGGAACCGGCTCATCAGCGCTTCCCAAGCCTGCACATCGGGATCGGCGGCGTCGGCCGCGGCCTTCGCGGCGGCATCGAAGCCAACGTCGGTTTCCATCACCATCACCAGCCGGTCGCCGGCGCGATAGATTTCCATCCCCAGGATATGGGCGCCCCGGATGCTCCGCACCACCGCCGGCGGCACCGCCCTGGCGGCGTGCCAGGCCTCGTATTCTGCAATCAGCTCGGCATCGTCGACGAGATCGAGCAGCAGGATTCGGCGCTCGCTCATGCCGACGCGGCGTGGTTCCGCGTCGGCAGGCAGGCGGGGCCGACCGGCTCGAAGCTCTTGTAGGTCAGGATGAATTCCTGGTGCCCCAGGCTTTCCGAAATGCTCCGCGCGCCGCCGGCGACGGCGAGAGTCAGGTCGTAAATTTCATCGCCGACTCGATCGAGCGTCGCCTCGCCCTCCAGGATGCGGCCGGCGTTGACGTCCATGTCGGCGGCCATGCGGCGGCCCGTCTCGGGATTGGCGCAGACCTTGATGACCGGCGAAACCGCCGAGCCGACCACCGAGCCGCGTCCGGTAGTGAACAGCACGACATGGCAGCCGCAGGCGATCAGCTCGACGATCTCGGCATTGTCGGAGATGTTGGGGAAGCCGAAGCGCGGCTCGCCGTCGGGGACCACGTCGAGCATGTAGAGGCCGGGGGAGGGCGGCACGTCGGCCGGCTTGATGATGCCCGAGATCGGCGAGCTGCCCGATTTCGAATAGGCGCCCATCGACTTTTCTTCCTGAGTCGTCAGGCCGCCCTCGGCATTGCCCGGCGCGAAGCTGCCGAAGCCGAGGATCGAGTAATAGCGCTCGGCCTTCTCGACGCTGTCGCGTAGGGCCTGGCCGAGCGCTGGCGTGATCGCGCGGGTCGCCATCACGCCTTCGCAGCCGACCAGCTCGCCGGTCTCCTCGAAGATGCACGTCGCACCTTCGGCGACGAGGCGGTCGAACGCGCGGCCGACCGCGGGGTTGGCGGTGATGCCGCTGGTGCCGTCCGAGCCGCCGCAGATCGTGCCGACGATCAGCTCGTCGGTGCGCATGTCGACGCGCGGCGTCTTGTCCGCTTCGGCCTTGACGCGGGCGACCGCCTCCAGCCCGGCGGCGATCGTCGCGGCGGTGCCGCCGACCTCCTGGATTACCAGCGTCTCGACCGGGCGGCCGCTCGCGGCGACGGTCGCGGCAAGCCCCTCGCGGTTGAAGCTCTCGCAGCCGAGCGACACCAGCACGATCCCGCCGATATTGGGATGCGTGGCGATCGCGCGCATCACCTTGTCGGCATAGGCATTGGGGTAGCAGCCGGGAAAGCCGATCAGCTGGACATCGGGATCGTCGACCTTGTCGACGATGCGGCGCGCGACATGGTGCGCGCACTCCACGAGATAGCACACCGCGACGACGTTGCGGATGCCCTTGCGCCCATCGTTGCGCTGCCAGGCGGTGATCATGATGCTGTGCTCCGTTCGAGCGTGTCGCGCATGTGCGTCGCGATGTAATCGCTCTTCATGTTGTGCAGGTGGACGTGGGCGGCGGCTTCGGCCGCGGCGGTCATCGAGCCGATCGGCGCGCCGTATTTGATCACCTTGTCGCCGGGCGCCAGCGCGCGTCGGGCGACCTTGTGGCCGACACCGATCGCCACGCGCGCGACGTGGTTGCGGCCATCGACGACGATCGTGTCTCCGGCGGCGATCGGCGCGATCGCGACGAGGACGTTGTCGTCGGGATGGAGAAGAAGGGCATTCATGCGGCGGCTTTCGTATTGGCGTGGATGGTGCGCCACAGCGCGTCTGGGACGGCTGCTTCGGCGAAGCGGAGTGTCGCGGCGACCTGCTCGGTCCCGACCATGCCGGGGATGACGCAGGTGACGCGGGGATCGCGCAGCGGGAATTGCAGCGCGGCGGCGGGAAGCGGCACGGCGTGCTCGGCGCAGAGCGCTTCGAGCTCGGCGACGCGGGCGATCACCTCGGCATCGGGCGCGGCGTAGTTGAAATGCGACGAGGCGGCTCGGGCGCTGCCGTCGATCAGGATGCCGCTGTTGTACGGCCCGCCGACGATCACCTTGGTGCCGAGCCGGGCGCAGCGGTCGAGCAGCGGCCCGGCGGCATCGGGTTCGAGCAGGGTGAAGCGCCCGGCCAGCAGGATCACGTCGAGCTCGACCCGGTCGAGCAGGGTCTCGCAGATCGCGATCTCGTTGACGCCGATGCCGATCGCACCGACCGCGCCTTCGTCGCGCAGGCGGCGCATCACAGCATAGCCGCTGTCGAGGAATACCGCGAGATGGCGAGGATAATCGGCACCATGGGTCAGTTCGCCGAGATCGTGGGCGAGCAGCACATCGATGCGGTCGCGCCGGAGCCGCTGGAGGCTCGCCTCATGGCTGCGCAGGATGGCGTCGCTGGAATAATCGAACACCGGCTCCAGCGGCGGCGTGTCGACGAAGCCGTGGCGCTCGGCAGCAGTGCTGTCGGTCGGCTCGAGCAGGCGGCCGACCTTGGTCGAGACGAGCGCGCGCTGCTGCGGATCGTGCGCGGCAAGCGCGCGGCCGAGCCGGGTCTCGGCCAGGCCGAAGCCGTAATGCGGCGCCACGTCGAAATAGCCGATGCCGGCAGCCAGCGCGGCGGCGACGGTCGCCTCGACGACGCTCTCCTCGACCGCCCGATAGAGGTTGCCGATGCCGGCACAGCCCATGCCCAGGGTCGGGAGGGAAATCATGCGATGCAGTCCGTGCTGGAGACAGGCGAAGCGATCGGCGGCCGCGCGGCTCGGCGGCTGGCGAACAGGCCGAACAGCATCACGACGATGAAGCACAAGGCCGGCACCGCCATCGCGTTGACGATCGAGCCGGTCGAGTCCGACACCAGTCCCATCACCGCGGGGAACACCGCCCCGCCGACGATCGCCATCACCAGGATCGCCGATGCCGGCTTGGTCCGCGTGCCCAATCCGTCGACCGCCTCAGCGAAGATGGTGGGGTACATGATCGACATGAAGAAGCTGCTGATCGCCAGCGCAATCACCCCGGTGCCGTTGCCGGTGACGGTCGCAACGATGCAGCAGGCGGCGGCGAGCGCGGCGAACAGCGTGAGCAGCGGCAGCGGGCGGACACGGCTCATCAGCGCGGTGCCGACGAAGCGGCCGATCATGAACAGCACCAGCGACAGTGTCAGCCACGCCGCGCCGCCGCGGTTGCCGGTGCCGGGCAGCGCGACCGCGGCATAGCGGATCACGAAGCTCCACACACCGACCTGCGCGCCGACGTAGAAGAATTGCGCGACCACGCCTGCCAGCAGCCGCGGCTCGCCGAGCAGCGCGCGGAAGTCGGACGCGGCGCCGACGCCCTCGTCGACTTCGGTCTGCGTGGCGATGGCGGGGAAGGCCGTGGCGCGGATCAGCACCGCCCAGATCAGCACGACCAGCCCGATCACCAGATAGGGTAGCTGCACCGCCTCGGCCTGCGTGGCGCGATAGGCGGCAAGCTGGCTCGACGGTAGCGCCGCGATCTGCGCCGCCGTCATCGTCGTGCCCGACAGGATGAAGCTGCGCCCGATCAACACCCCCGTGATCGAGCCCAGCGGATTGAATGCCTGCGCGAGGTTGAGCCGCTGCGAGGCGCTTTCCGCGCTGCCCAGCCGCGCGATCAGCGGATTGGCCGAGGTTTCGAGGAAGGCGAGTCCCGCGGCGATGACGAACAAAGCGACGAGGAAGAAGGGATAGCTCTGCGCGCTCGCCGCCGGCCAGAACAGCAGCGCGCCGCCGCCGTAGAGGACGAGACCGGTCAGCACCGCGGCGCGATAGCCCTGCGCGCGCATGAACAAGGCGGCCGGAATCGCCAGGCAGAAATAGCCGAGATAGAAGGCGGACTGCACCAGCCCGGCACCGAAATCGCTCAGCGTGAACAGCGCCTTGAAATGCGCGATCAGCACGTCGTTCAGATTGTTGGCAACACCCCACAGGAAGAACAGGGCGACGATCAGCGCGAACGGCAGCAGGCGCCGTTCGGTGATGACGGGCGCGCGCTCGCTCATGCCAGCCCCCGTCCGTCGATGCGCAGCACCGGCACGAAGCCGTTGTCGCGGTTGGGTGGGAAATCGAGGTGCAGCGCGGCACCGTCTCGACGGTACGGCACCGGGCCGCCGCCAAGCACCGTCACCCGCTCGATCTCGCCCTTGAAGGCATCATGGCCGAGTGGTGCGATCGACGCATTTCCATTGGGCCAGCCGAGGAACAGCGCGTAAAGCGCGCCGCGGTTGGTGGTGAAGCGGACGTCTTCGGCGGTGAAGGGCTTGGCCTTGTCCTCGTTCTGCACGCCCGCCTTGAGCACGGTCGGCCCGTCACCATAGACGCGCCACGGCCGCGAGCCGAAAATCGCCTCGTCGTTGATCTTCATCCACTCCGTCATGCGATCGAGGATTTTCTCCTCCTCGATGTCGATTGCGCCATGGCCGGGCAGGGGGATCGACAACAGCAGGTTGCCGTTCTTCGACACCACGTCGGCAAGGCGCTGGATCACGTCCTCGGCGGTCTTGTAGCTTTTGTCGTTGAGGCGGGCGACGTTGTAGAACCAGTCGCCGATGCAGGTGTCGGTCTGCCACGGCACGTCCCACAGATGATCGGTGAAGCCGCGCTCGACATCCTCGACGATGCCGTGGCGCTGCAACGCCGTCAGCTTCTTGCCCGTCACGACGACGTCGGGCGAGCCGTGCCACTCGATCGCGCGGTTATAGTAATCGGCCACCGCCTCCAGCCCGACATTGCCGAACGGCAGCATGGTGTCGTCGAAATAGACCAGGTCGGGCTTGTACTTGGTGACGAGATCGGTTTGCCGCAGCAGCCATTTGGTGACGTAGGCCGGATCGCCGGGCGGCGCAGTTTCCAGCCATTGGCCGTCGTTGGTGTCGTGCCACTTGTCCATCGCCGCGATCGTGTCGATGCCGTCGGGCGCAACGAAATGGCGGCCGGTGTAGAGTTCCTGCGGATCGAGGCCTTCCCACCACTGGCCCTTGCCGTCCTGCTTGGTCAGCCGGAATGCATCGTAGCGGATACCCTTCATCGGCCCTTCCGGGTCATAAGCATAGGCCGGCGCGTACCAGTGCCAGGCGTGCGACGAATGGTTCGACACGCCGAACTTGAGCCCGGCGCGCCGCACGATCGGCTCCCAGGTGCCGATGACGTCGCGCTTCGGCCCGACGCGCAGCGAGTTCCAGTTATGATAGCGGCTGTCGAAGCAATCGAGATTGTCGTGGTGGCAGGCCAGCGCCATGAAATATTTGGCCCCCGCCTTCACGTAGCGGGCGATCAGCGCCTCCGGGTCCCATCGCTCGGCGTGCCACAGGTTCTGGATGTCCTTCATCCCTGCGACCGAGGGATGGCCGTAGGTTTTCAGGTGGTGATCGTAGTCGGGATGTCCCTGCATGTAGAGGAAGCGGCCGTACCAGTCGCCCTGCTCGGGCACCGACTGCGGCCCCCAATGCGCCCACAGGCCGAGCTTGGCGTCGCGGAACCAGTCGGGGACACGGTAATGATCGGCAAGCGACTGCCAGCTCGCCGCAACGGGACCGCGCGCGGCGCCCATCGGGCTTTTCGCTTGCGCCATGCGCGCCATGCCGAGCGCCGCCGAACCCGCCAGAAATGTGCGCCGGTCGACCCTCACGATCGCGCTCCGTTGAAAGCAGTGCCCATCGCATCACCCTCCGCCGTCATCTTGTACGACATTTGCGGCGTTAAAGCAGAGCCGAAGCTGATGCGCAACGTGGATGAACGATAAATTCAAATATGAATTTAAAATTGGCCGATTTTTCGGGATGCTGCGCGTTGGAACAGCCTGGGGCCGGCGTGGCACCGCAAGCCAAATGGTGTATCGATGGCCGCGGAGTGATGAGATGGCAGCGTCCAACACATTGATCGACCGGCTATTGTTCCGGCATCCCCGCAACCTTGGGGAGAGCTACGGCGAGCACGCCCGGATCGCGATCGGCTTCGCTTTTGGCATGATCGGGGGCGGCGCCAAGTGCCTGGTACACGCCATCGTGCCCGGCTTGTTCGAAACCGCTGCGAGCGATCGCATCCGCGCGCTTCATGCCGAGCTCGACTGGCGCCGCGCACGCGCTGCGGATGCCTATCCGGACTACGTTATCTGATCGTGCAGTCGCATGTCGTGATCATCGGCGGCGGCTTCGCCGGCACCTTGCAGGCGATCAATCTGCTGCGCCATGACGGCCCGCGCGCGACGCTGGTCGAGCGTCGGGCAAAAGCAGGTGAGGGGCTCGCCTATGGCGATGCCGCGCCCAATCACGTCCTCAACGTCCGCGCCGCGAGCATGAGCGCGCTGCCCGACCGGCCCGACCATTTCACCGACTGGCTGCGCGAAAACGGCCATGCCGATCCCGACCGGGCTTTCGTGCCACGGCTGGTCTATGGGCGATATCTGCGCGAATTGCTCGAAACCGCAGTCGCCCGGCAGCCGAATCGCCTGACGGTCGTTCGCGGCGAGGCGGTCGATATCGACCTGAGCCATGGCGCGCATATCCAGCTTGCCGATGGCGGCGCGATCGCCGCCGATTCGGCGATCCTGGCGATCGGCAACCTGCCGCCGCATCATCCGCGCGGGCTCGATGCCGCGATGGCGGGTGACCTCTATGCCGCCGATCCGTGGCATGGCGAAGTCGCCGCCGGCCTGAAGGACACCGACACGGTGCTGATTCTCGGCACTGGGCTGACGATGGTCGACATGATCCTCAACCTCGAGGCAAGCGGGTTCGGCGGGAGCATCGTTGCCCTGTCGCGCCGAGGGTTGCTTCCGCATCGCCACGCCGAGCAGCCGCCGTTCGAGCCGATCGAGGAGCGTCCGGCAAGCCGGGCGTCGACGTTGGTCCGCCACATCCGCCGACGTGCCGTTGAGATTGGGTGGCGCAATGCAATCGACGAACTCCGGCGCTTCACCACGCCTTTGTGGCGAGCCGCCGACGCTGTGACTCGCGAGCGCTTCCTGCGCCACTTGCGTCCCTGGTGGGACGTGCATCGCCACCGCATCGCGCCGTCGGTCGCCGGGCAACTCGACATCCTGAAAGCGGCGGATCGACTGGTCGTGGTCGCGGGCAAGACGCTCGCGTTCGAATCGAGCGGCGACGCGATGCTGGCGACTTTCCGCCGCCGCGGCGCCGACACGCCCGAAATGCTCTCGGTACGGCGCGTCATTAATTGCACAGGGCCGCAGGGCGACCTTTATGCTGCACGCGAGCCACTGCTGCAGAATCTCCTTGCCCGTGGTCTGATCCGCCCCGACTCGCTCCACATCGGCATCGATGTCGATAGCGAGGCGCGAGTGATCGGCGCATCGGGCGAAGCCGACGACCGCCTCTATGCGATCGGCCCGATGACGCGGGGGGCTTTCTGGGAGATCGTCGCCGTGCCCGATATTCGCAAGCAGGTCTGGTCGCTGGGCCGGCGCCTGTCGCACGCCCATTGGGTCGGCGGCGAAGGGCTGTAGAAGGAACTGATGACCAACCTGCCTCTCGTCATCGCCCTGATCGGCATCGTCGGCATCGGCGCGCAATGGCTTGCCTGGCGCACCGGGTGGCCCGGCATCGCGCTGATGCTGACCGCGGGCATCCTGGTCGGTCCTGTGCTCGGGCTGGTCGACCCGCAGCAGGATTTCGGCACGATGCTCGACCCGATGGTGTCGATCGCGGTGGCGCTGATCCTGTTCGACGGCGGTCTCAACCTCAACTTCCGCGAACTCAGGCGAACCGAGGGCGGGCTGTTGCGCCTCGTGTTGATCGGCGTGCCGATCGCCTGGGTGCTGACCGCCTGTGCCTGCTATTACGTCGCCGGGCTCGTCTGGCCCGTGGCGATCCTCTACGGCGGCATCCTGGTGGTGACCGGCCCCACCGTCGTCCTGCCGCTGCTGCGCCAGATCGCGCTGGCGCCGCGGCCGCGCGCGATCCTCAAATGGGAAGCGATCGTCAACGATCCCGTGGGCACGCTGTTCGCGGTCGTCACCTACGAATATCTTCGCCATGCCGATCAGACCGGATCGATCGCCACCGCCGCGCTGGCGGTGGCGGGGGCCGCGCTGGTTGCAGCTTTGGTTGGGTTGGGCGTGGCACTGGCGGTCGGCTGGCTCTTCCCGCGCGGCCATGTGCCCGAATATCTGAAGGCGCCGGTGCTGCTGGTCAGCGTGATCGGCGCCTTCGTCCTCTCCAACCTGATCGAGAGTGAGACCGGGCTGCTCGCCGTGACGGTGATGGGCATCACACTCGCCAACATGCGGTTGCAGAGCGTCCGAGACGTGCGGCCGTTCAAGGAGAACATCTCGGTCC
>Ga0164242_10005996_pt1 | contig 13440 bp, 14 predicted proteins | sample OricomgcompostMG_FD_108783 | JGI IMG/M metagenome (GOLD analysis project Ga0164242, IMG submission 108783) | Miracle-Growth compost microbial communities from Emeryville, California, USA - Original compost - Miracle growth compost (MG) ...
GAAGCCTGAGATCGACTTCGTCGACCCCACCCCGCCCAGCGACCTCGTGGTCACCGAGATCACCGAGGGGGACGGCGAGGAGGCCGTCGCCGGCAAGACCGTCACCGTGCACTACGTCGGTGTCGCGCACAGCACCGGCGAGGAGTTCGACGCGTCGTACAACCGTGGCGAGCCGCTGCGTTTCAAGCTGGGCATCGGCCAGGTCATCGCCGGCTGGGACCAGGGCGTGCAGGGCATGAAGGTCGGCGGTCGCCGCCAGCTCGTCATCCCGCCGCACCTGGGCTACGGCAATCGCGACCTCGGCGTGATCAAGCCCAACGAGACCCTGATCTTCGTCGTCGACCTGCTCGGCGTGAACTGACGTCCGTGGCACAGCCCCAGGACGTCCCAATCCGCGACGAGTCGATCCGGCTCGGGCAGTTCCTCAAGCTCGCCAACCTCGTCGACACCGGATCCGACGCCAAGCCCGTCATCGCCGACGGTCGAGTGCGGGTCAACGGCGAGGTCGAGACGCGACGCGGCCGCCAGCTCCACCATGGTGACGTGGTGGAGCTGGGCGGTGTGGCCGCCAGGGTCGCGGACGAGGCGACCTTCGACGACGGCCTGCCCTGGTAGTGGTCAGGTAGCGCCGGTCCCGCGTGGGTACCTCTCCGCCAAGGAAGGGAGAGGACATGTCCACCATCGGATGGATCATCGTCGCGATCGTCGTCATCGTCGTGGTGATCGCAGCACTGGCAGTCTGGCGCTCGCAGCACCGCAGGAAGCTGAGCGCCCGCGCAGACGCCCTGAGGGTCGAGGCACGCGAGCACACGAGCGACCTCGGCACGCATCGTCGGGACGCACGCGAGGCAGCGGTCCGGGCCGACGAGGCGCGGGCCGAGGCCGAGCAGGCGCAGCGAGAGGCTGACAACGCCCGAACGGCGCTCGCGCAGGAAGAGGCCTCACACGAGGACAAGCTCCGCGAGGCCGACCGGCTGGACCCGGAGGTCGATCACAAGGCCGCCGACTATCAGCCGGACGACGCCGATCGGCTCCAACCCGGGATCGACCCCGAGGCCGGCCGCACGGTCGACAACCACCCGGCACCGGGCGGCGCCCACCGCGGCGAGGGGTGACGCGCGCTGTACGCCGCCCCCGTGATCGCTGGATCTGACGTGGTCAGGACGCGACAGCGCCAGTGATCACGGGCGGCGCAGCGGCGTGACGGAGCCCGGCCCATGAGTGGGCCAGTCGGGGTCGTCGCCGTCGGGCACCGAGCCGAGGAAGGACAGCGCGGCGTCGTGGAGGTGGCCGTTGGAGGCGATCGCGTTGCCGCCCCACGGGCCGACCGCGCCGTCGAGCGACGTGAAGATGCCGCCCGCCTCCGTCACGATCGGCACCAGCGCCGCCATGTCGTAGAGCTCGAGCTCCGGCTCTGCGGCCAGGTCGACCGCGCCCTCGGCGAGGAGCATGTAGGACCAGAAGTCGCCGTACCCGCGCGTGCGCCAGCAGCGCCGCATCAGCGCGAGGAAGTCGTCGAGCCGGCCGCGCTCCTCCCATCCGTCGAGCGAGGAGTAGGCGAGGGAGGCGTCCTCGAGGCGGCGTACGTCGGAGACCTGGTTGCGGGTCGCCTTCATCAGTGACTTGCCGGTCCAGCTGCCCTGGTCCTTGGTCGCCCACCAGCGCTTGCCGAGCTGCGGCGCCGAGACCACCGACATGACAACCTCGTCCTCGACGGCAAGAGCGATCAGCGTCGCCCAGACCGGTACGCCGCGGACGTAGTTCTTGGTGCCGTCGATCGGGTCGATGATCCAGCGACGGGCAGCGGTGCCGGAGGAGCCCTGCTCCTCGCCGGTGATGGCGTCACGGCTACGTGCGCGCGACAGGGTGCGGCGGATCGACTCCTCGACGCCCTTGTCGGCGTCGCTGACCGGCGTCAGGTCCGGCTTGGTCATGACGTGCAGATCCAGCGCCTTGAACCGGTCGGAGCTGATCGAGTCAGCGTCGTCGGCCAGCAGATGGGCCAGACGCAGGTCGTCGGTGTAATCAGTCGCCACGGAACCCACCCTAACGGCCGCTGCCGATCCTTCGCCCGGACGCTCAGGCCCCTGTCAGGTGGCTGGTGCAACATTCAACTCATGACCGTCTCCGGCCTCCCGCTTCACCCGCTCATCGTGCACGCCACCGTCGTGGCTCTGCCGGCGCTGGCGCTGCTGGCTCTGGCCTATCTGCGGCCACGCTGGCGCGAGCCGCTGCGCTGGCCGCTGCTCGGTCTCGGCGTCGTCTCGGCGATCCTGATGTGGTTGACCTCGGCCAGCGGCGACTCGCTCAAGCACGACCGGTTCGCGACTGCGACCGGCGTGCTCGCGCAACGGATCCACCACCACGAGGACCTGGCCGGCAAGCTCGCCTTCGCCACCTACGTGCTGGCAGCGGTCGCGGTGCTGGTGCCGCTGTTGCGCGGGAAGCTGCCAGCGGTGCTGGTCTGGGTCGGGTCGGTGCTGCTGGTGGCCGGCGCGATCGCCGTCGGCGTACTCGTGGTGATGACCGGGCACGCCGGTGCCGAGGCCGCCTGGGCGCAGTAGCGGCCCGTCCCGCAAAGTGTCCCCGTGATACTTCGGGTAGCAAGTGACACCTGGGAAGTGTCACTTCAAGCGCCAGCTATCACGGTGATAGTTACGGCAGCCGCCTTGCCTAGTAGCTCGTCACCGAGCGCGCGTCCAGCAGCCGCCGGAAGGACGTGACCCGGTCGGGGTCGGCCTCGCCGCGCTCGACCGCCTCGTCGAGTCCACACTCAGGCTCGTCGGCGGCGTGGGTGCAGCCCCGCGGGCAGTCCTCGGTCATCTCGTCGAGATCGGGGAACGCCTCGATCAGGTGCTCGGGCTCCACGTGCGCGAGCCCGAAGGAACGGATGCCGGGGGTGTCGATGATCCAGTCGTCGCTGTCGGGCAGCGGAAGCATCAGCGCGGAGGTGGAGGTGTGCCGGCCCCGGCCGGTGACGGCGTTGACATGGCCGATCTCCCGGTTGGCGTGGGGCACCAGGGCGTTCACCAGCGTCGACTTGCCGACGCCGGAATGACCGAGTAGCACGCTCGCGTGCCCGGCGAGGCGCTCACGCAGCTCGCTCAGATCGCCGCCACGCTGTGTGACCACCCACGGCACGCCGAGGGCACGGTACGTCGACAGCAGGGTCTCCGGATCCGCCAGGTCAGCCTTGGTGAGGCAGAGCAGCGGCGCCAGCCCGGCGTCGTACGCGGCGACCAGCGCCCGGTCGATGAGTCCATGCCGTGGCTCCGGATCGGCGAGCGCGGTGACGACGACGAGCTGGGTCGCGTTGGCGACGATGACGCGCTCGAACGGGTCGTCGTCATCGGCGGTACGCCGCAACACCGTCGACCGCTCCGCCACCTCGACGATGCGAGCCAGGCTGCCCTCGTCCCCGGACGTGTCGCCGAGCACCCGCACCCGGTCCCCGACGACGACTCCCTTGCGGCCGAGGGGCCGCGCCTTGACCGCCCAGATCTGGCGGTGGTCCACCACGACCGTGAACCGTCCGCGGTCAACGGTGACGACGACGCCGTCGACGGCGTCGTCGTAGGTCGGCCGCTCCTTGGTCCGCGGACGCGAGCCACGCCGGTTGGGCCGGTCGTAGTGCTCGACGTCGTGCTCGGAGTAGCGGCTCAATCAGGCCTCCGGTGAGGAGAAGAGCCCGGCCCAGAAGGGTGCGAAGTCGGTGAAGGTCTTGCTGGTGGTGCCGACGTTCTCGACGAGCACGCCGTCGACGGCAGCGCCGATGATCACGCCGGCGTGCGCCATCCGGTGGTCGGCGTAGGTGTGAAAGACGCCGCCGTGCAGGGTGGCCGGCCGGATCCGCAGCCCGTCCGCCTCCTCGGTGACGTCGGCGCCCAGGCTGCCCAGCTCACGCCCGAGGGCGGCGAGGCGGTCGGTCTCGTGCGCTCGGATGTGACCGATGCCGGTCAGGTGCGACGGGGTCGACGCGAGCGCGCAGAGGGCGGCGATCGCGGGAGTCAGCTCACCGACGTCGTGCAGGTCGAGCTCGAGGCCGAGCAGCCTGCCGTCCGTGGGACCGGCCACGGAGAGGCCCTCGTCGACGTACTCCACCCGGCAGCCCATCAGTGACAGGATCGTGCGCAGCTCGTCACCGGCCTGGTTGGTGCTGCGCGGCCAGTCGCGGACCACGACGCGGCCGCCGGAGACAGCGGCCAGCGCGAGGAACGGCGCGGCGTTGGACAGGTCGGGCTCGATCTCGTGGTCGACCGGCTTGATCGGTCCGGGGGCGACCACCCAGCGGTTGGCGTCCGAGTCGTCGACCTGGACGCCGTGCTCGCGCAGCATGGCGATCGTCATCTCGATATGGGGGAGGGAGGGCACCGGCTTGCCGTCGTGACGTACGTCGATGCCAGCGTCGTACCGCGCTCCCGCGAGCAGCAGGGCGCTGACGAACTGGCTGGAGCCGGACGCGTCGATGGTGACCACGCCGCCCGGGACCGAGCCGGTGCCGTGCAGGGCGAAGGGGAGTGCGTCGCCGATGACGTCGACGCCCAGCGTGCGCAGCGCGCCCAGGATCTCGCCGATCGGGCGCTGCCGCATGTGCTCGTCGCCGTCGAAGGCGACAGTGCCGGTGGAGAGCGCAGCGACCGGCGGCACGAACCGCATCACGGTGCCGGCCAGGCCGCAGTCGATGGTGGCGTCGGCGCCGAAGGCCGCAGGCGTGACCGTCCAGTCGTCACCGAAGGTGTCGACCTGTGCGCCGAGCGAGGTCAGCGCAGCCGCCATCAGCAGGGTGTCGCGGGAGCGCAGGGCACGTCGTACCACCGAGGGGCCGTCGGCGATCGCGGCGAGGAGCAGCGCCCGGTTGGTCAGCGACTTGCTCCCCGGCAGCGAGACGGTTGCCTCGACCGGTGCGGTGGCACGGGGCGCGGGCCAGGGGTCGGCGATCGGTTGCTGCGTCACGACCGCAGCCTACCGATGCCGACCCCTGGACTCGGTGCTCAGGCGAGCTTGGCCTTGGCGGCCTCGCCGAGCGCCGCGGCCTGGTGCCGGGCGGCCGCGGCCGCGGCCGGACCCTTCTTGCTGGCCTGCTTGCGTGCCGTCTTGGCCTTCTTCTTGGCCTGCTTGCGCAGGTCCTTCACCACCGGGGTCGCCTGCTTGCGAGCGTCCTTGGCGGCTTGCTTGGCCTGCTTCCGGAGGTCCTTGGCATTCGCCTGGGCCTGCTTCTTGAGCTCCTTGGAGGTGCTGCGGGCCTGGTCGCTCCATTGCGCCACGACGGGACCGGCCTCCTCGCGCGCGGTCTCGGCCAAGGTAGCGGCGTGCTCACGGGCCGCTGCCGCCACGACCGGCGCCTTCTCCTTCGCGGTGTCGGCGAGGTTGCTCGCCAGCTCGCTGGCACGAGCCGCGACGACGGGCCCCTTCTCACGAGCGGTGTCGGCGAGGTTGCCGGCCAGGTCGCCGGCACGTTCGGCCAGGTGCTGCGTGGTGTCGGAGGTGGCGGCCTGGTGCGCCGCGTCCTTGATCGCCTCCTTGGCGTGCTGCCCGGCAGCGAGGAGCGCCGAGCCGACCGACGCGCCGAGCGCGCCCGCACCGACCTCGGCTTCGAGCGCGGCGACCTTGCTCTCCAGCTTCGCCGTCGTGGCCGCGTGGCCGAGCTGGCGCTTGGCATCGCCGACGGCGTGCTTGGTCATCCACGCCACGCTCGGCTTCCCGTCGGTATCGCCGGCCGCGATGATCAGCGCGCCCAGCAACGACAGGTTCTTAGCGAGCTGGAGCTGCTGCGCCCGACGAGCGTCGGGGTCGGTCTCGTTCCAGAACGCGTGCCCGGCGAAGGTCGTCGGCACGAGCGATGTCGCGAGTACGGCGGAGGCCAGCCTCGGAAACTTCCCCGTGGCCAGGCACAGACCGGCCGTGATCTGGACGCCCGCATTGATCTTGACCAGGGTCTCCGGATCCTTGGGGAGCGGGATGCCGACCCGCTGGGCCAGCTGGACCAAGGGGTCGGTCACCGGCTCGGCCTTCTTGGCGGTGCCCGATGAGTTGCGCAGGGCGTAGATTGGGCCGACCAGGAAGATCGAGGCCAGCAGGGGACGCGCGACTGTTCGGCTGAGGCTCATGGCTGGCCGGTTACCCCGTGCCGGTCAGGTCATGCGTGTGACGGCCGTTCACTGACCGACGAGACCGAGAACCGTGTCAACGAGGGAGCTGGGCGCCGCAGTCGTCGCTCTGTCTTGGAAGTCGTTGTCGTTGGAGTTGGAGTCCGTGAAGCCGATCGGAGCGACTGACGCGTCGACGCTCCAGCCGCTAGCGACGTCGAAGTCGAGGTGAGTGATCTCTCCGTTGCCGGTCACCGTGCAGGTCAGCGTCAGGGTGCCGCTCGGGCTATCGGGCAGCGTGCAGTCATGGGTCTGCTCGATGTTCTTCAGTTCGTGGGTGGCGCCCGAGTGCCAGCCGGTGATTCCGCTGATGTGCAGGGTGAATGTCGCGGTCCGACCGGTGGGGATGCCGTCTGCCGAGAGCTTGATGTGCTCGTAGCCCGAGACCACCGCTGGAGTGTTGACGAGCGTGAGGTCTGACGCCGGCTGCTTCACCGAGACGTGCACGGTGCCTGTCGCAGTGTTCCCTCGGCCGTCGTCCACGGTGTAGGTGAACGAGTCGGTGCCGTCGAAGCCCTCGTCAGGCGTGTAGGTCGCGAGACCACCGGCGGGCACTGACGCCATGCCGTGCGCGGCCTGGCTGCCGAGCGAGTAGGTGAGCCTGTCGCCGTCGGGGTCGCTGCTGAGCTTGGCCAGGTCGACGGTCGTCGACATCTGATAGTCGGTAGACACGGAGGTGTCCTTCGCCGTGGGCGCTCGGTCCGGCAGTGCGCCGACAGTGATATTCAGCGTCGCCGAGCTGGTCAGGCCGCGGCCGTCGCTGATCGTGTAGACGATGCTTTCTTCACCGGTGAATCCGGCATCCGGGGTGTAGACGATGTCGGCGCGGTCGATCGCCGTCGAGCCGTGCAGGGCGCCGGTTGCCGAGACGACATTGAGTTGATCACCGTCCGGGTCGGTGTCGTTGGCCAGGACGTCGGTGCGAACCGGCGCGGGCGCCGACCATGCTCCGGCCGCGGTGGTTGCGTCATCGTGCGCGATCGGCGCGCGGTCGGGCAGGTTACCGACCTTCACCGTGACGGTGCCGGTGGCGGCGCCGCCGTGACCGTCGCTGATCACGTATCGGAACGAGTCGGCGCCGGTGTAGCCGACGCGCGGGGTGTAGACGGCGGCGTTGCCAGAGATTACGGCTGTCCCGTGGGCCGGCGCGGTGACCTTCGTGACGGTCAGCGCGTCCCCGTTCGCGTCCGTGTCGTTGGCGAGTACGTCGATCGGGGTCGGCGTACTGCCGAGCCAGGAGGCCGGGGCGGATGCGGTGTCGGTGTTCGCGACCGGCGGCGTGTTGGGCGTCTTCACCTTGACCGTGCCCGCGACGGTGCCGCCGTGGCCGTCTCCGAGGACGTAGGTGATCGTGTCGCTGCCGCGCCAGCCGGGATCGGGCGTATAGGTGACGCTGGTCGGCCCGCCGTCGGCGCGGCGAGCCGCGACCACGTCGGTCAGCGGGCGCCCGACGATCTGGCGGGCGCTCGACGAAGAGCCACGATCGACCTTGACCTTGCCGTGGGAGGGCTTCTTCACCTTCGCCGAGACGACCTTGAGCGGGTCGCCGTTCGGGTCGGAGGCGCCCTTGGTCAGATCGATGGTGACCGGGCCGGCCGAGGACATCGAGATCGGCGCGAGCGGCGTCTGGATCACCGGTGACGTCTTCGCCGGCGGTGGAGTCGGAGCAGGGGGCGTGAGGATCGGCGCCACCTGCGCCGGTACGGCGGGCGGCGGGGTCTGCTTCGGCTTCGGCTTGGACGGCTTGTTCGCCGCCGGCGAGGACGGCGCCGCCGGTGCCGGGGGAGCGGACGCCGGCGTGTGACGTGTGGCGACCGGCTCGGAGCCGCCCTGCGCCAGGGCGACCGCTGCCACGACCGCGGCGGCGGTCGCCGCACCCGTCGCACCGGCGGTGACCCGCCCGATCGGGTTGTGCAGCACCCAGTCGCGGGCCCGGCCGAGGAAGAACAGGACCCCGCCCTTGGCAGCCCCGACGGCGGCGACATGCGCGGCGGCGAGGTAGCCAGCACCCGCTCCACCGAGCAGCAGCGGCGCGAGCACAGCGCCGAGGTCGTTGTTGACCTCGGCCAGCTCGAGGTAGATGGCGCTGCACTCGCGACAGCTCCCGAGGTGGTCCTCCACCTTCGCACCGTCGCGGCGCGAGATGCCGCCCCGGAGGTAGGCGCCGAGATTGGCGCGGGTGGTGGCGCACGCGTCCTCGACCGCCTCTTGGGCGTGCATCGAGATGAACGCCTGGCGCAGGCCCTCCCGGGCCCGGTAGGCGAGCGCGGAGACGGAGTTGGCGCTGATCCCGAGCAGGGGCGCGATCTCGGCGGGTTTCTGGCCCTCGACCTCGGTGTGCCACAACACCTGCTGCCAACGCTCCGGCAGCGAGGCGAACGCCTTCGCGGCCGCGGCGTTGTCGAAGCCGGCGACAGCGGTGTCCTCGAACGGCACCCCGGGGTCGTAGGCGGCCATGTCGTCAGTGGTGGTGAGGCGCGCACCGGCACGCATCTTGTCGACGTGGAGGCGGCGCAGGGAGGTCAGGAGGTAGGCGCGGAAGGCCAGGTCCGGCCCCCCGCCGCGCTGGAGGACCGAGAGCACCTTGGCGAACGCATCCGAGACCAGGTCGTCGACGTCACCCACCGAGACCAGCTGGCGGGCGAGCCGACGGGCGGACTCGACGTGGCGCTCGAAGAGCTTGCCGTAGGCGTCGAGATCTCCGCCGCGAACGGCGGAGATCAGCTCCGCGTCGCCCGGCTCGTCGAGGGGAGCCAGTCCCTGCGGCTGGCCCGGATGCACATCACTCACGAAAGCAAAGACGCGTGTGCGCGCGTACTATGACGCGATCCGCCCACCTCGTCGTTCCTCACTTCCCGATCTCGTTCCTCTGGTGGCGTGGCACCTTTCGGCTCGACCAACGACGGACGTCCGAGAAGGTTGCGGGAAATCGGATGAAACACTTCCCGCAATCGCGTCATGGCCCCGATGTCGATCCGTCTCATCATCACACGGCTCAGCGGCGCCGTGCGATGACGGACATAGGGAGGACTCGTGGGACTTTTCGCTCGTAGGCGGAACTCCGCGAGCCCTCGGCAACCTGGTGCAGAGCTGACCGAGGAGCTCAGGGCGCAGCTGTCGCCCGACTTCGAGGCGGTAGGGGAGGCACTGGCTGCCGGTACCTCGTCCGTCAACGCGTGCTGGGTGGTGGGCCGCACGCAGGCGGAGCTCGGGTCCTCCCTCGGGGAGAGCCTGGAGGGGCTGCGCGCCACCACCCAGCTCGTGGTCGCCCGCGACCCTCTCTTCGACGAGTCGCATGCGCTGTCGCTGGCGTGGAGCGAGTCGGTGCTCGGCTACCTGCACGGGCTCTCGTGCGCCGATCCGCTGACCGGCCTCTCCACGCATGCCCATATCCGTGAGCGGATCGCGGAGCTCTACCGCAACGCGGTCGCCGATGCGATCGGCGCCAACAGCGTCAGTCGCAGCCACGCGCTCGTCATCACCGACGCCGGCGAGGTCCTTCTCGATCCGGTCTCGACTGCGCGACGCATGACCCTGCTGGGCCAGGCCGCCCGGACCGTCTTCTCCGGCAGCGAGACCATCGGCCAGGTCGGTCACAAGGTGGTCGTGGTGACACCACGCAACGACGCCCTGCCCGAGCGCGTCTCGCTGCTCCGCCGGATGGTGGTGCGGCAGGCCGAGCGGGTGTGGATCGAGGGCCTGCCCGGCACCGACGCCTCGGCGGTCAGCCTGCTCGACGAGCTGGCCCGCGCCTGACGCCCTTAGGCTGGTCCCATGTGTGGCCGCTACGCGTCCAGCCGGGATGTGGATGACCTCGTCGACGAGTTCGACGTCGCCGAGGCGCATATCGCCGAGCGCCTACCGGCGTCGTACAACGTGGCGCCCACCGACGAGGTGTACGCCGTCCTGGAGCGCCCGCCGCGGGCGGACCGTCCCCAGCAGCGTCAGCTGCGCACGCTGCGGTGGGGACTGGTGCCGTCGTGGGCCAAGGACCCCTCGATCGGCTCGCGGATGATCAATGCGCGCATGGAGACGGTCGCGGAGAAGCCCGCGTTTCGCAAGGCGTTCGCGAGCCGGCGCTGTCTGGTGCCGGCGGACGGCTACTTCGAGTGGTACGTCACCGAGCAGACCACCAAGGCCGGCAAACCGGTCAAGCAGCCCTTCTTCATCCGGCCGAAGGACAACGGCATCCTCGCCATGGCCGGCCTGTACGAGATCTGGCGCGACCAGAGCCGTCCCGACGATGACCCCGGCGCCTGGCGCTGGACCTGCACGATCATCACCACGACCGCCGAGGACGAGCTGGGCCGGATCCACGACCGGATGCCGCTGATGGTCGGAGCTGACCGCTGGGACGCCTGGCTCGATCCGCTCCATCCCGCGGCGCTCGAGCTGCTGGAGCCGGCGCTGCCGGGCCGTCTCCAGGCCTACCCGGTCGGCCCGATGGTGAGCAACGTCCGCAACAACGGTCCCGAGCTGATCGAGCCCCTGCCGCTGGAGGAGTCCCTGCTGTGATCACCCACACGATCGCCACGCCGTACGGCGATGGCCGCCTGGAGATCCGCCGGGCCCGCAGCTCGGTCGCCACCGTGCTGCTGAGCCATGGCGCGGGCAACGGTGTCGAGACGCACGACCTGCAGGCGCTCGCCAAGGCGCTGCCCTCGCAGGGCTTCAGCGTGATGCTCTTCGAACAGCCGTGGCGGGTGGCAGGCCGTCCGGTCGCCTCCGCGCCAGCCACGTTGGACGCCGGCATCACCGCCGCGGCCTCCCATATGCGCACCCGGACGCCGCTGGTGATCGGCGGACGGTCCGCCGGTGCCCGCTCGGCGGCCCGCACCGCCAAGTCGCTGGGTGCGGTGGGCTGCCTGGCGCTGGCCTTCCCGCTCCATCCGCCGGGCAAGCCCGAGAAGAGCAGGGTGGCCGAGCTGGAGGGGGTCGGCGTCTCGACGCTGGTCATCCAGGGGGAGCGGGATCCGATGGGCCGCCCCGACGAGTTCCCCGGCGAGCTGGGGTCGATGGACCTGGTCGTCGTACCGGGTGCCGACCACTCCCTGCGGGTCGGCAAGCGTGGCCCGCTCAGCCAGGAGGAGGCCGACGCGATCCTGGTCGAGTCGACGCTGGAGTGGCTGGTCCGCGAGGTCGTCGGCACCCGCGCCTGAGGCCCCGGTCGGGGCCGCTTCCGAGCTCTGGGAGTAAACCCTGGGAGGCGGGGGAATGAAGCCAGAGCCACCACGCGTTAACGTCTCATGATCGCTTGCCTCGACCGCCCCTCGACGACGCGCCTCGACGCTGACTCCGGCCGCGTAGTCTTGGGCACGATGAGTGACACCTTCGATAACCTGACCGCCGCGCTCTCCCACGACGAGACAGCGGCCGAGGCGGCCGTCGACCCGGCCGCCGAGACTGATGCGGAGCGTGCGCTGCGGTTCGAGCGGGACGCGTTGCCGTTCCTCGACCAGCTGTACTCCGCCGCGATGCGGATGACGCGCAACCCGGCCGATGCCGAGGACCTGGTGCAGGAGACGTTCGCGAAGGCGTACTCCTCCTTCCACCAGTTCAAGCCCGGCACCAACCTCAAGGCCTGGCTCTACCGCATCCTCACCAACACCTTCATCAACAGCTACCGCAAGAAGCAGCGCGAGCCGCAGCAGTCGATGTCCGAGGACGTCGAGGACTGGCAGCTCGCCCGTGCCGAGTCGCACACCTCCCACGGCCTGAAGTCGGCCGAGACCGAGGCGCTCGAGCACCTGCCCGACTCTCAGGTGAAGGATGCGCTCCAGCGCCTGCCCGAGGAGTTCCGGCTCGCGGTCTACCTCGCCGACGTCGAGGGCTTCGCCTACAAGGAGATCGCCGAGATCATGGACACGCCTATCGGCACCGTGATGTCACGGCTGCACCGTGGCCGTCGCCAGTTGCGCGACCTGCTGTCCGACTACGCCAAGGAGTCCGTGGCATGAGCGAGCACCGTCACGGCGAGGAGCCGACATCGGAGGAGTGCGCCGACTACCTCGAGCAGATCGTCTACTTCATCGACAACGAGCTCGACGAGGCCGACTGTTCCGCGGTGCGCGAGCACCTCGACTCCTGCAACCCCTGTCTCGCCAAGTACGACCTGCAGCGGACCGTGAAGCAGGTCGTGGCGCGGTCGTGCTCCGAGGTCGCTCCCGGCGAGCTCCGCGCCAAGATCATGCTGCGGCTGCAGCAGGTGCGCGTCGAGATCACCGAGAGCTGAGTTGGCGGTCGGCCCCAGATTCGCCCTCGCGGGTCGGATTTGAGAGACTGGCCCGTGCCCTTCGTGGGCGAAGACGTATCGATCCAGGAGGACACCATGGGCAAGACCGGTCGCAAGCGCCGCGCTCGTCGCAAGAAGGGCGCGAACCACGGCAAGCGCCCCAACGCCTGAGCACAGCTCAGAAGCAATCGAGCCCCCGGCCTTCCGGCCAGGGGCTCGCTGCATTTCTCAGTACGTCGAGGCGATCAGCGCCGGCGCAGATCCGGGTTGCGACGCCGCAGCACGTCGACCAGCGTGAGCAGCAGGTCGGCTCGAACCTCGGGCGGGTTGGGGCCCAGTGCGAGCTGGAGGTAGAGCCCACGGAGGAATGCCTCCGCGTTGCCCGCGTCCGGCGCCGGTGCGGCCGTCGGAGCGCCGATCCGTGCTACCCAGCGCTCGACCACGTCGAGCGGCACGACGTTGCGCCGCAGCACCGCGACGGTGGCGCGCGCGAGCCGGTCCGGCTCGCCCTGTCCGAAGGGGGAGGTGACCTTGGCGAGCACGCGGTCGGCGATCACGTCGAGGATCACGGTGAGCTCGGGCGTCGCGACGTGCGGCGAGGCGGCGAGCGTCGCCAGGGCGTCTGCGCCGTGGGCGATCGCATGCGCCCAGCCGTTGCCGGGGACGAATCCGCGCAGGTCGCGCTCGCGCAGCATCCAGGTGGCGATCCGGTCGCCCCACTCGAGCACCTTGCCGCCCGGCACCAGGGGTCGCTCGTTGTCGCGCGCGATGCACTCGCGGAGCACCAGGGCGGAGAAGCTGCGTCGGAAGACCGTGTCGGAACCGGTCTCGCCCAGTCCGACGACCAGGCCGGCGGCCATGCCGTCGCCGAGTCCGGCGAGGAGGTCGTCGTACACGCCGCGGGAGATCCAGGTGGACAGGGCCGGATACGCGATCGCATCTCGGATGTCGGGATCCGGGTCGCCCAGCATGCGGGTCAACTCGGCGGTGAGCTCGTCGAGCGGGCGGTCGGAGGGCACGCTGAGCCCCGTCGACCGCACTGCTTCCCAATATGACCCGGAC
>Ga0164242_10005997_pt1 | contig 13440 bp, 9 predicted proteins | sample OricomgcompostMG_FD_108783 | JGI IMG/M metagenome (GOLD analysis project Ga0164242, IMG submission 108783) | Miracle-Growth compost microbial communities from Emeryville, California, USA - Original compost - Miracle growth compost (MG) ...
CCTGCGCATGAGTGAGCGCAGTAATGGTTTTTCTCAGCGCCGGCCCGTCATCGGTGATGCCATCTCCCTTTACGCCAAAGTCCCGGGCATAAAAGGTAGTGGCGGAAGCGCTTAACGAAATAAGGAAAAATAAAAAGAATAACCCCTTGCACATGACGCGTTTTTTAATTTTTCCAGGAGTATATGGCAGCATCACCCGGATCTATTTCCAAGGTACTGTCATAGGCACTGGCAGGAACCCGGGAACCATCTTTCAGCACTTTTTGGACCATAGGATCGCAACGAAGGATTAAAGTCATCGGCATTTTAAAATCGCGATTGACCACCACCAGGAAATCTTCTTTCCCATTTTTCAGCACCGATACCAGTGCTCCGGTCCCCTTTGTTTGAAGTGCTTTTATCGGGGCAGGGAGATTGGTCAGCCGCCTGGTACCAAACGGCAGCGTGTCCCCGGTATGGGCGACAGAGATCACGCTGGCTCCCAGGAATACGCTGGACAAATGGGCGATCTCGTTATTGACCTGTTTCAAGCGGTCATATACCTCCGTTCTTTTATGATCTCCACTAATGGGTCCATGATGAAAATCCCATTCCGTATTTTGGGGCGTCCAATACCGGAAATATTGTATACCCTGGGCGCCATAAGCCAGGTCACTAAATACCTGAAGACGCAACTCGGCTAGCGTAGGGATCGGATAAGGTCCGTGGGAAAGCGTTAACGCAAAGGCCCAGAATGGCTTTTGGGCGCTCCTGGCCTCTTCGGAAACGATCTCCAGGTTTTGATACCAGTTCCATCGCAGTGAATCACCGATGACCGGATAATGATCAAATGACAAAAAGGGAACCGGGACTTCTTTTATAAACGCCGCTACATAAGCCTGGTATGAAGGTGCACCCAACTGTGCTTCGTTTGCATAATTCGGCAAAAGGTTAATGTAGCAAAAATGCCGGTCGTCCAACGCGTGGATTTTCTTTGCCCATTCGCCCAGCTCAGGGAAAGCGCCCCGGGAAGGTTCATCTGATAGAAAATACCCCGCAAGTGCAGGATAGCCCCTGATCTTTTGGATGGCATTTTTTGTATCGGTTTTAAGCTCTGGACAATATACAACCATTTTGATGCCTGCTGCCGCCGCCGTTTTCAGCCCCTTTTCCGTGGTAGCCAGGTCGGGAAAATAAATAAAATCACAGGTGACCCCCGCTTCTTTCAGCTCCTTAAAACGGGAAAGCGTGGTTTCCGCTCCGGTAGCCTGCCACTCCCATCCCAGGGTGGGAAGCTGTACAGATCCTGTACGTTGTTTTGACAGGTGGCTTCCCGGAGCACAGGCCGATACTTCCCACAACAAAAAAAGAAAAAATAATTTTTTCATAGACGATACTGCTGGTATGATGGATCATGACCGGTTCCAAGCATGGAGGATCATGATCCGGTTAATTTCAAAGGTCAACCGCTAAAGACACTATCCGTTCCTTTCCAATACCTGAATGCTACCCATTTTATAACGCCGGTGGCCGTCATCCCCTTCGTATGGCAACGCTAGCACCGGCGTCCCGTCCCGTCTGCCTACGGACACATACAGGTCATATTTTCCGGGGTTCGCCTGGCGGGAAAAAACCGCTACCGGATCATGGAAGGCAGGTGCCACGTTGCATGCCGATTCCAGGGCCACCGGTGCCGCCTTTCCGGGCGCTCCCACCGGAAGATCCCGCACATTCAGGCTTTCATCGACCTGTACGGAGACGATGCCGCCTGCCTCATCCTTCAGGGTAATACACGGAAAGCCACCCGGATAACAAGGAGCTACGCCTGCATTGGCCCAGGAAGAGAAAACTTTAAATGGCTTCCCCAAGGTCACCGACCCGGGCCAATTCAGGGAACGAAGCTGAATCCGGTAGCCCATTCGAAGGTTGATCTTGTCAATGATATCCCGGTTGGCTTCCAAAAATTCATGCGGCCACCAATGTATGGACATATAACTGGCATGGTAATCTTCAATAGCCTCTAGTAAAAGATCCTTGCTCCACGCCTTCCGCTGTACTGAGCCGCCATAATGTTCGTGTTCGAGCACCACGGGCATGGATGGCCAGAAAAGCTGAGCCATCTCCGCATGATACCAGGAGTGGGGCGGAGGCTGTACCAAAATGCTGGAATCAAACAAGGATATCCCTTGAGAGAAGGCATAGTCCGTGATGGGAAATCGTTTTCCCGGCTTATCAGGCCCTGCAAAATCATCATTGATATACAACCGCGTTTTTTTAAAGTGCCGGCTATACATATCCAGATGCTTTTTTTTGACTTCCAGGGGATAGTCGATATGCGAGCTGATCACCGTATGCCCCTCACCCCATAACCCAAAATGACCTATGCCCACATAAGCCACCTCCTCATTGCCGTCATAGCGGCGGCCCATCTCAGCCACAAAGTTTTCTGCTTTTTGTAAAAATACGGGATCGCCGAAATCAGGTTCCCAATAAGCCTTGTTATCCCCCCAGTCATATCCTTTGGCACCGGCCTGTTTTACCCACTCCGGTGTGGCATAGCGCATCCAGCTCTCGGAAGCGCTAACGAGAAAGGCTGCTTTCTTCCCCTTGTTAATCCAACGCTGTGCTGGGGTGTCCAACAACTCCCAATTGAATTTTCCTTCTTCGGATTCGATAAAAGACCATGGAACGCGCATAAAAACAGTGGATATACCGGGAAATTCGTCCACCGTATCCGAAGGAGCCAGCTTTGATCCGTAATTGGTGAGGATATTGGAATAAAAATACAGGACCCATCCCATGTCCGGATTCACCAGGGCCTTACCATTGTCCTGAGGATGCAAGGTCTTCCCATCCGGGAAGTTATCCGTCCGGCTATCCGCCAGGGCCAGGGAAGTATTCTGTAATAAAAGGACGCCCGTGGTACCGATACCCAGGTTTCTGATAAATGCTCTGCGCTTGATAGGATCCATATGGATAACTGATTTCAAAATTTGTACGGCTAAAAATGTGTTCGTCGCGTAAATACCGGCTCCTCGGTCAAAGATGCTCACGGAGCCCTGCGAAATGCACCCACACGGCGCTTACGATCCCACCGCTGGCTTCGGCCGGGCTTTCCAAACAGGCGAATAAGCAAGCGTTTCGCAGCCGTAGCCCGGGCGATACCGGCTGAACGCGGGCCTCACATCATTCCCCCTTTTCGAGCTTTCTCCGTGAATTACGGGTATTCGCCTGCTTAACAGCTACCTGTATATCTACAATGCCCTTTCCCTGTTGCTTACTACCACCGCTTTAACCGCGGCAGCATACCGCTAAAGCTTCCGCTGTTTGAACGGTTCCGAGGAACCGCCTTCCTCATTTTTTATCCAGCATTAAATATCACATTCAAAGTACGCTTCATTTATTCAGGACATTCAGTAGCCCGGGTTTTGTCCGTTCACCCATCCGTCAGGTCCGCCATTTTGGGCTTCCATGGCAGGATTGGATTCCAGCCACCCGATGTAAATAGGGAAAAGATAATTTTTAGGGTAAAATTTCATAGGATGTACCTCCACGGTATTATACTGATATCCCCCTTGCCCATCTGGAACGATATCGATTCCGTTGACGGGATTATTCAACACCGTTTCTGCGGTTTTCCAGCGGATAAGATCCCAATAATAGCGGTTTTCAAAAGCAAACTCTATTCTCCTTTCCCGGCGTACGATATCGCGCAACTCTGACTGGGAGAAAGAACCCTTTTGATAGGAAGCGGCCAATGTAGGAATGCCTGCCCTGACCCTCACTTGATCTATCGCACCGATCACAGATTGATCAATCTGATTAAGCTCGATTTTGGCCTCCGCGTACCCCAATAAAACGCCCGCGTACCGGAAATATACAAAATTGGCCGCATCATTGCCGACCGTTGCCGCCGTAAGTCTCTCGTCAATACCTTTAATGCGGTAGTAGCCCGTCTCTCTTTCCTGCGCGGGATCCCGTGCGTACTGTCCACCCTTTTTCATATTATAGGTTGCTCCTTGCCACACGGACCCATCATGGAGGATAGACACATCGAATCTGGGATCCCTGTTCTCGTAGGGTTTATTTGGATTCCATAGTTTGGACATCTCTTTGGGTAACCCATCTTTCATCAGGTAAGCATCTACCAGGTTTTGCGTAGGCTGCATACAAGCCCAGGCCGCCGATACAGGAGGCGGACCAAATAGCAGTGTTCGTCCGGAGCCATGTGTCGCGGGGGCGTGCTGATAAGCCCAGATGCTTTCCGCGTTGTTGTTGTTTTCCGCCATGAACTGCTGGTTGTAATCGGGAAACAGGCTGTATATATGCAAGTCTATGACCTGCTGATAAGTAACGGCCGCATCCGCATAATCTCCTGAAAATAACTCCGTCCATGCTTTCAGTGTCAATGCCGCCCCTTTGGTCGCCGCGCCTGTACTCAGCTCGTTAGGCAGATCTGCGGCCGCTGCTGTGCATTCATCCTGGATAAATTTAAGGGTTTCGGCTTTGGTATTCCTGGGCCGGAAGATGCTGTCACCCTGTTCGCTAAGGCTGAGCACATCGGTAATCAGCGGTACCCCGCCATAGCCCATGTACAGCCATTGGTAAAAGAATGCCCGGAGAAACCTCGCTTCGGCAATCTTGGTTTTGCTGAAGGAAGCGGAGAAGTGGTCCGGATGCGCGTTTATCTGTTGTATAAAAAGATTTGCTTTCCTGATATTGGCATACTGCACGTCATACTTGAAAGGCATAGCGGGATAATCGTGGTTATAAAGACCGGGATTATTGTCCGAAGGGCCATACGAACGCGCTACGCCCTGCACCCAGGAAATACCCCACTGGAACCTGTTAACGGCGTTGTCACTCCAGTCTTCCATGGGATCATAGTTATACCCCGGAGGAGCCTCCGCATCGGGCATCGCGCCGTATATGCTGTTTAAAAAGATTTCCGCGCCGCTTGAATCTGCAAAAATGGTCTCAGCCGACAAGTTCGTTTTGGGAACGACATTCAGAAAATTCTTACTGCAGGAAGCCGATACGATGGCTATCAGCCCGATGAGAATAATAGGATATATGGCATGTTTTCTCATGATAAGTATATTTAGGCTATTAGAAAGTGATGGCAAGGCCTACCGACATTGTTTTCATAAATGGATAGGACCATCCCCTTTGATTGGAATTGGCGGTATTGCTGATACCCGCCTGGGTAAATTCGGGATCAACCAAACCGTCTAAATGATCCCAGGTTTTCAGGTTGGTACCTGAAGCATATATCCGGATGTTTTGCAGCTTAATTTTATTCATTACACCGGCAGGAAGCGTATAACCGAATTCAACGCTTTTTAAACGCAGATAATTCAGGGAGCGCTCATACCAGCTGGACAACTGGGTATTGTTGGTATTCCCGCCCTGACCGAACGGTCGTGGGAAAGCCGCATCCTCGTGATCCGGGGTCCAGTAATCCAGCACTGCGGTGGATGAATTGGCCCCGGTAAAAAAGGGAAATACAAGTTCGCCGTTCAGGATAACATTTCCACCGGCAGCCCCCTGAAAAAACACATTGAGGTCAAATCCCTTGTAAGAGAATCTTGGATTAAATCCGAACTGTATGGGAGGAATGGCCCCGTTCCCCAAAGGAACTTCATCGCTGGCGTCGATCTTGTTGTCTCCATTGGTGTCCTGATATCGAATATCACCCGGCGCCACACTGCCGAACTGAGTAGGAAATCCATCTGCCGCCGTAATGGCCCCATCATTATTTTTATCGTCGGAAGTTTTAAAAAGCCCCAGGGCCTTTAATCCGAAAATCTCATTTAAGGGTCTTCCCGTCCGTCTGCGTACCGGATCAGAGTAAGTGGCCTCATTCTCGAAGGTTTGTATCAACTTATTCCTCGCATAGCTGAAAGTGCCGGAGATATCCATTCGCAATCCATTGTCAAACTGGTGATAACTGCTCAGGGTGATATCAATCCCGTGATTATCCATTTTGCCCGCGTTGACTTGGGCTATGCCGATGCCGTATTCCGTAGGCACCGTACTGTTCGGGCTGACGAGCATGTTGTTCCTTTTCTCGTAGAAATAATCCACTTCAAATCCGAGCAACCCATTCCATAAAGTACCCTCCAGCCCTATATCTGCTTTTTTAGCCCTTTCCCACGTAATGAAGGGATTGGGTTCCACTCTTTCCGTGGCGCCTTGCAGGGTCTGTCCACCGATTACATAGGCGGAGCCTGCAATGGCAAACGACGATGAATACTGGTCCGGCCCTACCAGGTTGCCGGATTCTCCATAAGAACCCCGGAGTTTCAGGTTATCCACCCAGGTAAGTTTATCTTTCAAAAACGGTTCCTCCCCTATTCTCCAGCCCGCGGAAAAGGCGGGAAAAAATCCATAACGATGACCCGGGGCAAATACATAGCTGCCATCATAGCGACCTGCGGCACCCAAAAGGTATTTATCCTTGAAGGCATAATTTACCTGGTATAAATAGCCGACCTGCCTGGTATCGCTGGAGCCGCCGCCATTTCCCCAGTTTTCCTGGACGGGACTGCCCAGCGATAATTCATCAATATTTAAGCTATAATTGGATCTGGAAGCACTAAAATTATCATTGTGGTATTTTCGGGCGTCCATGACCAAAAGCGCGGTGATATCGTGATCGCCAAATGTCCGGTGATAATTGATGTAGGACTGATATTCCAGGACGGTGCCTTTTGAATAGCCCTCGCTTAAACTGGGCTCTCCTGCATTGGCAGTAGGGTCATAGCTATACGGCGAGGTGCTGGTGTTTATCGTGTAATAAGTAGGCATAGGCTCCGTCCAGTTCTTTGAGAAATCATGTTCGGGATCATAACTGACGACTTCCTTTACACTTAAGCCTGGGATAAACGGCAGCTCCTGATTGATGGAAAGCTGCGTCATGATACCGGTATTGTCATCTACCCGGGAACCCAGTTCAATGCCGGGCCTTAATAACTTGCCGTTGCTGCTTCCCAACAATCCGTTGGAATAATTTACAGGTGAAATGGGAAGATAAGCCTGCGCGTTGGCAAAGGGATTTCCATCCCCGTTCTGAGGTCTTTTTCTCCTGGAGTTATAGCCGCTGATGGAGACTGAAACCAAGGTGGTCTTGGTCACCTGGGCATCGGTATTACCCACAAAATTATAGCGGTCCAGGTGTTCATTTCCCAGCAAGCCGCCCTGATGCAGGTAGCTCAGACCCATATAATATTTGATCAATTCCGTTCCCCCCGTTACCTGAAGGTTGTGTTCGGTCACCGGAACGTTCCGGTTTAAAAGCGCATGATATGCATCCGTGTTGGGATATTTATCCCGGTCGGCATCCGGTGCCCCATCCACGGATTTTTTATATCCGGCGATATCCGCATCGCTAAAGGAGGGATTGATGCCGGCATTCTCATCGGCTACATTTCGCAAGTTCGCATATTGGTAGGCATTCAACATCTTGGGAAGGGTGATCGGATTTGCCCAGGACATATAGCCATTATAGGAAAAAGTCGGCGCGCCGACCTTACCTCGTTTGGTAGTGACTAAAATAACGCCGTTGGCGCCGGCGATGCCATATGGCGCCACAGCTGCCGCGTCTTTAAGCACGGTGACCGACGCGATCTGGTTCGGATTTACCGTGCTCATCTGCCGCGGAATCCCGTCCACCACCACCAGGGGAGCATTATTTCCGGTAGTCCCTATCCCCCGGATATGAATTTCGCTCCCGTCGCTACCGATCTCTCCGCTACTCTGGGCTCCGATCACCCCGGCGATACGGCCGGACAAAGAATTGGTGATATTCGCCGTGGCAACATTATCCAGATCTTTTACCTGCAGGGTAGAAACCGCCGCGGTAACGGAGGTCTTCTTTTGCGTGGTATAACCCACGTTGACGGTCACCGCCGCAAGGCTTCTTGCGTTAGTAGCCAAAGTAATGGTCAGAGATTTTCGACCACCTATCGCCACCTCGGCCGTCGCAAAGCCGATGTTACTGACGACGAGTATACCATCCTGCGGAGCATTTAGGGTAAAGGCCCCTTTGTCATTGGTAATTACGCCCTGTGAAGCATCTTTCAACCTTACCGAGGCGCCGGGTAGCGGCTGATTATTTTGGTCCGTGACGATTCCCGACACCAGGCTATCCGCAGCCAGCACATGTCGAGACATCGCTTTAGGAAGTCCGGAAGCTACTGCCCCGGTGAATAGACTGCAAATAATCAAAAGGAAGCAGGTGGCCGTCCATTTCGAACCGCTGTTCCGGCAGAACATCATACAAGAAAACCGTGAGTGAAATCTTTTCATAAATAAATTTTTTTCGTGTGAAATCTTTCATCCTTGTAGCACGTGAATAGCAACAGGGTATCCCAAGTATTGTAATAAGACGCCGGTTTTCATAAAAAAGGAGCGCCAAAGCTATACCGGCTACCAGCTTAAAAAAAACACATCATTTGCCATTCCTAATACAATATTTGCAAAGTCTTTTATGTTATACGTAGTGTCTGTAAATAAGGGTTAATTTAGCGTCCTGTATAAAGCGATATCCACATGAAAATTGTGTATGAACATCAATCTCCGAATCCGGGAATGGGCTTTATAGTCAAGGAGTACTGCCAGCACCATTTTACCTCCCCATTTCACTTTCATGATCTTTATGAGCTCATTCTGATCGAAAAAAGCTATGGAAAATTATATGCAGGTAATAAAGTGCTGAATTTTAAGGAGAACGAGGTATATATGTTTGCACCCGGATTCGCTCATTGCTTTTACAACGAAAAATCCTTCACTGCTTCGGGAGAGATCGCCCATGCGATCGTGATCTTTTTTAAAAAAGATTTTTTGGGACAAGACTTTTTTTGCGACCCGGAAATGAGCAGGACCCAGGAACTATTCCGAAAGGCGGTATTTGGCATCAAGGTTAACAGTTCGTCGACACTGATCAGGTCTTATTTTATGGAAATTTCCCAAAAAAGAGGCATGGACGCCCTGATTATATTATTACAATTGATCAAGCTGCTTTCCGACAAAAAGGAAAGTATTTCTTTAATCAACCAGGAAATATCCAAAATTACACTCAACAATGCGGATTCCGTCCGCCTGGAGCCGGTACTCAAGTATGTAATAGAAAACTTTAAAGACGATCTGGAAAATAAACAGGCGGCGGCACTTGCCTGTTTGAGTGAATCCGCCTTTTGCAGATATTTTAAAAGCCGCACCCAGCAGACTTTCTCTCAATTTGTCAACAATGTCCGGGTGGTCCATGCGGCGGACCTTTTGCTAAAAGAAGAAAGGGGTATAGCCGACATCGGCTATGACTGCGGATTTAAGAACATCTCGTATTTTAACCGGAAATTTAAGAGTATTATGGGGCAAACGCCCATGGATTATCGCAAGACCTTGAAGCGGCCTGATCAAACCGTAGTGCTATAAGACAGGAATGTTTTCTCCAGCCAAAATCATAATCCAATTCCATAAAATGGTGCTCCTCTTTTGCATCCCCGATGCGGTATCATCAAGGGATTACGTGGTGCAGCAAGATAACCTTGCTCTTCCAACCTCAATATGGTCAGCGGCTTGATCTCAATCCTTCGTCAATTGTTTGATCCTGCGCTGATAGGATTGAAAATAACTCCTTTTGGTCGTTTCATCCAGAAAAGAAGAAAAGGTCAATTTCTCCACTAGGTCCGATTTTGACAGCATCAGCGACACCATATCACTAAAAATCTTTTCCTTAATCCCTGCATTTGCTGCTAATACCGAAAATTGGTGCCTTATTTTTCCCTGGGTGAGTTTTTTGGGCAAGAGGCCCTCCGCTAAGGCAAAATCCTGGTCTTTAGTATGAATGCAGCTATTCAGCAAATCATAAGCGGGGCTTAAGCGATAATCTCCAAGAGGCGTTTCCAGCAACGAAAAATTTTTAAAGTGCGCATCCCCATTGGTAAATAAATAATTGAATAGGAGTAGTCACAGTAGTTTTGGCGCCTCTAATTTGCATGCGGGAACATATCTTTCCATGATCCGGAACAGTTCCAAATAGTTTCCAAGATATTTATAGTGGCCGCCGTGGGTCTGGGGAGTTCGTTCGGCCAGGGATGCAAAATCATCCTGGGCTAATTTTGAGCCGTCATCCTGTACATCAAAACGCTTGGTGATATAAGCAGGCTGACCGTTGCCAAAGAAGATCAACGCATTTTCAGCTGTCTCTATACCATATACCTGACGAGCGATCTGCATCGTTAAATGTTCATTGGCCGGCATTTGGTCGGGTCTTCTCCCCGTTGCCGGGATAGGCTTCAGGAGGTAGGTTCCTCGTTTCCCATCATCAATCAGTCGCAGTTTATTTTTTTCCAACAAAAGCGAGAATTTCTCCTGCACACCCGAAATTGACATTCGTTTTCTATTCTCTTCAAAAAGTTCATTTGCATCAGCGCTTGATGCAGGCGAATCGTATGGCAGAATATGGCTGACCTTTTTTCCTTTAAAAACACGGTTTAAACAAGTCCGGCTATAGGTATCAAAACCTTCCGCCAATATGCCAGGACAATATTTTATTTCCGGTAAACTCATTGATCTTCTATTTTGATGACATTTACGGCACCTATCGTGTCATTTTTAGTGGTTGTCATCAGTAAGCCGAAATAGTCGTTTGGGTCGATCCTGTTGAGCTTGCAGACCACGTGTTTATTGGAGCCTTCGGGCAGCATATTATAAAAAAAAGGGAACAGGAAATCGGAGCGATATTCATTTTCCGTTTTGGGCAGGGTAAGGCTAATGTCTGATTTGCTGGCACCAGTTATCCACGACGAATGATATCGGAAACTGAAGGAGCCGTCATCCAGCTGGGTCAGGATTCCAGCTTCCTCACCTTTGAATAATACGCTTGCCTGTCTCATGGATTATTTATTCTGCTCTTTATCTTCAATGCCACTTCAAGTCCCAGCGTATCCACGAGTTTTTGCAAGGTCATCAAAGTAGGATTGCCTTTTTCGATCAATCAAAAAATCGCCGTTTCCAGCCAAGTGGATTTTGTGCCTGCATTGCGCAGTTGATCGGGAAAGAAAGTTCCGGGTATTAAGCCGGACGGCGCTGCATTATGGATCTTTTCCGGTCGTTGACAAGTTTGGATTGGCTTAACCCATCTTGAAGGGGCTAACCTTTCAACGAAAATTATTTAAAGCAATATCAGATGACCTCCGGAGAACGATCTACCAGAAAAACATAGACTTCCTTGGGGCCATGTACGCCCACCACGGATGTCTTTTCAATATCGGAAGTGCGGCTGGGGCCGCTCTGAAAAGAGAGCATGGAAGGCAGGGTATCGCCGTACTTGTCACGAAGCAAGGCAAATGCATCCCGGATGTCGTAAACTAACTGATCGGTGTAGGCGACCACCAGATGCACTGGCGGAAAAACACCTACTGTACGGCCCGACGGTTGTCCGGCACTAAGCACCACGGTCCCCGTACGGGCTACCAAGGCCTCCGAAGTCGTTAGCCCTGCATCCGCTTCCCGGATGTCGGCCGAAGCATTCAGCCCGGGAATCTGATGAGCCTCCAATGCATGCAAGAGCTGAAGCTCCCGGCAATATATCGAGCGCCACTGATTGGTTTTCGCGAGTACCGCTAGATTCTCGGCCAGTTCTTCGTGATGCGCACAAAACACGAAGCGCCCCAATAATTGTGAAAAGGATTCTGCGAAAAGGACACCCAGATCGCCTTCCTGTTTCTGGAAGACCGACTGCTTCCCTTCCGCCTGTGGATAAGGCAAGGGTACCGGCTGGCTCAGCGCGTTGCGAACGCGTTTGAGAATATTTTCCTTGCACGGTGCGACGTTCATGATCGGACCTTTTTATGCGGGCGAAGGCTTGACGATTTCCTGGGGCTGTACGTTGTTGTCGGAAGGTGCCACGATTACCGGAGGATCGCTTTTACGTTCGTCAAACGGACGCCTGCCTAAAAGGCGTACGAGATCGGCCTGGTACAGCACCTCTTTTTTCAGCAATTCGCCGGCCAACAACCTAAGCTGTTCCATTTTCTCCTTCAGGAGTTGCTTGGTACGGAGATAGGCGTTCTCGATCAACTTGCGAACCTCGTCATCGATCATCCGGGCCGTAGCCTCCGAATAAGGCTTATTGAAAGTATAATCATTCTGCGGGTCGTAAAACGAAATATTACCCACTTTATCGTTCATGCCGTAAACAGTGATCATGGCGTAAGCCATCTTCGTCACCACCTGCAGGTCATTCTGGGCTCCCGTAGAAATTTTCTCAAAGATCAGTTCTTCTGCCGCACGGCCTCCCAATGTCATGCACATATCGTCTGTCAGCTGCTCGGTATTATAGAGATACTGCTCTTTCGGTAAATACTGCGCATAACCCAGGGCAGCGGTACCCCGCGGCACGATGGTCACCTTCACCAACGGATTGGCGTGCTCCAGATACCAGCCGCAGATCGCATGTCCCGCCTCGTGATGGGCGATAATAGCCTTCTCTTCGGGAGAGATCAGCTTGTTTTTCTTTTCCAGGCCACCGATGACCCGGTCTATCGCATCGTTGAAGTCGTCGGTCTCCACCATTTTCTTTCCCTTCCTGGCAGCGATCAGCGCGGCCTCGTTACAGATATTGGCAATGTCCGCCCCCGCGAATCCCGGGGTCATGGCCGCCAGTTTCTTAATATCCAGGTTGGGAGAACATTTGATCGGTTTCAGATGCACATCGAATATCTTTTCCCTTCCGGCCAGGTCAGGCTTTTCGATGGAGATCTGGCGGTCAAAACGACCGGGACGCAACAGCGCCGTATCCAGCACATCGGGCCGGTTCGTGGCGGCCAGGATAATGATCCCGCTATCCGTACCAAACCCATCCATCTCGACCAGCAACTGGTTCAGGGTGTTCTCCCGTTCATCGTTGCTCATCATGACATTCTTTCCCCTGGCGCGACCGATGGCGTCGATCTCGTCAATAAAAATGATACAAGGTGCTTTTTCACGGGCCTGCTTGAACAGGTCCCTGACACGGCTGGCACCCACGCCGACAAACAATTCCACGAAGTCAGAACCCGAGATAGAGAAGAAAGGTACCTGGGCTTCCCCCGCCATGGCTTTTGCCAAAAGGGTCTTACCCGTTCCGGGGGGGCCGATCAACAAGCAGCCTTTGGGGATCTTTCCCCCCAAAGCCGTATACTTTTTGGGGTTTTTCAAAAAATCCACGATCTCCATCACTTCTTCTTTTGCTTCATCCAGTCCGGCTACGTCGTTGAAAGTAACATTGACCCTCGTCCCTTTCTCAAAGAGCTGGGCCCTGGACTTCCCGATATTGAAAATACCGCCGGGACCTCCGCCGTTGGAGCCGCCGCCCATTTTACGCATCAGCAAAATCCAGACGACAATGATCAAAAGCAAGGGGATCATGAACTGCAATACAGGCCCAAACCAGTCGGTCCTGTTATCGAATTTCAC
>Ga0164242_10005998_pt1 | contig 13436 bp, 13 predicted proteins | sample OricomgcompostMG_FD_108783 | JGI IMG/M metagenome (GOLD analysis project Ga0164242, IMG submission 108783) | Miracle-Growth compost microbial communities from Emeryville, California, USA - Original compost - Miracle growth compost (MG) ...
CAGCAGCTCCGTCGCGGCAAGCCCGATGCCGCTTGCCGCGCCAGCGATCAAACGAGCAGACGCAGTCATCTCAGCAGCTCGCGCCCACAAGGAACATTTTGCATCGAAGGACGATCCCTTTCCGGCGAACTATTCAGGTGATGCGTCAGTAGCCCCGAATCGCTGGAACAAATTCGTGCGAACGACAGGTTAATTGGCGTTCTCGGCCCCAGTTCGACCGCAACCGTCCTGTGCAATCTCAGGCGCCTCTTCTAACAACAGCGACGTGAGCTCGTCAGGGCTGTCGAGCATAACGTTATGACCTGCCGCCACGGTATGCACTTTCCATCGTGGATTGTCTTTCACCCTCGCATAAGTCGAGACAAACCAATCTCCGCCATTGGCTGTCGCAAAAACGTATGTACGGTTGGCGACGGGAAGCGATTCCGCATCGACTCGAACTGCTTGTACAAAGGACGCCAGCGGCTGTGGTCCACACATCTCGTCTAGCCAGGCAGCGTCTGCGGCATTTACATTGAACGCGGCCGCAGGAATCGGCGGGATCATCCCGGCGTTCTCGCTTGCCTGTTCCAGAACGGCAAGTGATATTTCCGCTCCGCAGATGCTCAGCAAAGACTCTCCCTTTGCGGGCGCATAGGCATCCAGGTAGAAAAGCGTGCGAATACGGTGACCGACTTCTCCCGCCACTCCGGTGATCACCAAGCCGCCATAGGAATGGCCACAGAGGACCACGTCCCTCAGGTCTTCGTACTTGAAAACGTTGACGATATCCTGGATATGCGTGTCCAGATTGATCGCCTGATTCGCGAGATGAAAACGCTCCCCGAGCCCGGTCAGGGTGGGGGTATAAACCTCGTGACCGGCTTTTCGAAGCAGGCGCGCGACCCGCGCGTAGACCCAGCCACCCTGGAATGCGCCATGCACCAGAACAAATGTCGTCATAGTTGTTTTTCTTTTCTTTTAGGACTAGAAATCGGTACTGCTCAACGGAATCGGGCCGGCGGCCTGGCTTGTGTCACAGCGACCCCGACAAGCGCGATCATGCCCCCGATGACCAGCATCGGAGTCAGGTGATCGCCGAGGAACAAGACGCTCGACATCGTCGCGAACACAGGCATCAACAGGCCAAATGGCGCAACGCGGCCCATCGAGCAGCGGGCAATCAGCCAGAACCACAGGCCGAACCCCAGCACGCCGCCAATCAACACGGTATAGACGAGCGCGAGCCAACCATATGCATCTGCCATGACAAAGGACGCCAATTGGCCGTGTTCGAGTACGAACGAGGCACCCATCACCTGGGGCACCGTGAACAACGACATCCATGCCACCAGCATCAAGGAATCGAACGGGCCATAGCGTTTTGTCAGGACATTGCCAATTGCATAGGCGAAAGCCGATGCGGCGACAAGCACGGTCGCCGTGCCGTTTGCCGATATTCCGCCTGAAGCCGCGACCACGCCGACGAAAGCCAGTAATACGCCAAACACGGTGCGCAAAGATGGGCGCTCGTTCAGCATCGGCCACGACAGCAAAATGATGAAAGGCGTCGCAAGTTGATATGCGACCGCCGTCATGGTTCCCGTCCCGAGCCCAAGGCCGATATAGAACAAACCGAAGTTCAGGGCGCTGAGAAACACGGAAATGGCGAGGATCGGGCCTAATTGCTTTCGGGTGGGCTTGGCGACGAATGGGATGAGCAGCAGTGCAATAGCCAGAAAACGGAGCCCGAGAAAGAACAGCGGCGGAAATTCCGCCAGGCCAAGCTTGATGGCCACGAACTGATAGCCCCAGAGCAATGGAACTAGCACCGCACATACGATTTCGATTGGGGACATGGAATTATTTCACGACCGTTCAGTCTATAAATAGGCGTGCAAAAATCAGGCAACGTTGCCTGGCGTCTTAGTGCGTGAGTTGCCTCAGGAGTATTTCAATCATGGCGAGTGTCGTGGCGCGGGACGGGGAGGTCTTGCCGACTACCCGCATACCCTCGACCACGCAGACCAGCAGGTGCGCTGCACTTGCAGGTTCGATGCCTTCGGCCAACTCCCCGTTTGCCTGCGCGCGCAACAACCGGGCAGTCAGTCGCGCTTCCAATAAACGGAAGAATCTGGCGATGCGATGCTGGACTTCGCTATCGTGAGCGGCCAGTTCCATTGCCGTCGCTACGACCAGGCAGCCGCGCTTTCCGTTGACCCCACTCGTGCGATCGACATATCCCGAAAGCCAGGTGCGCAGGCCCGCCAGCGCACCCTCAGGCGTATCTAGTTCGGTATCGAGCCGGGCCAATGCGTCGTCGATGTAGCGATCGAGAGCATGGAGAAAAAGCCCGTGTTTGTCTTCAAACGCAGCATAGAGGCTGCCTCGCGAAAGACCGGTCGCCTCTTCCAGGTCGGGAAGCGAAGTGCCGTGATAGCCGTTTGACCAGAATACGTTCATTGCGCGATCGATAGCGGCGTCGATATCGAAGCTACGGGGGCGGCCACGCGGCGAAGGGGGATAGACACGCTGTACCATACCTCTGATTTTAAGACCGATCAGTCTTTAAATCAAGAGGTACCGATAGGGTTCCTTGCTCATCGCGGCACCACAGCCTCCGGCCAATATTGCTTGTCGCGCGCGAACGCTACGCTCGCACATCAAGGGCGCGCCGGTCGGAGGCTATAGCCACAGAAACAGCGCACTACCGCCGCAAAGAACGCCCATCGCACCGGTGAATATTGCCCAACGGCCCGGCGTAGCCAAAAAGCGCCGGATCGACAAACCTGCTACGGCCCACGTGCCGTTGGCGACAAAACCGGCCGGTGGCACGGCCAGCAATGCGACGCCCAGGAGCCACGGATTTCGATTCGCGGCGGTAAGCGCCAGTGATGCGAGCGCAATGGTCGATGTGATCGCTTTGGGATTAGAAAATTGAAACAGCGCCGCGGCCACAAACCCCATCGGGCGTTCATTCTCCGCAACCGTGGGGCTTCGGGCAGCCCGGGCCATTTTCAAGCCGATCCAGAGCAGCCAGCATGAGCCTGGTACCTTGATCACGACAAGGCTCGCAGGCCAGCGAGTGACAATCGGTTCGAGTACGACCAATCCCACCAGGGTCAACGAGGTCGTCCCCATAACGATGCCGCATAAATGAGGCAACGTCCGCCGCAGGCCGAAGCGCGCCCCGGAGTGGGCCAGCATTATATTGTTCGGCCCGGGTGTTCCCCACATCGTGAGCGCCGCCGCGACAAAGGGGAACAGAGCCGCTACTCCAGAAGTAATCATATTTGCCAGGGTCTTCGGCGATTGGGCGTTCGGGTTAAGCCGATTCCTTGCCGTTACGCACTCATTCGAAATTGGTGGATCGCGAGACGGTTTCCCATGCGGCGATTTCCGCTTTCATGGCTTCGATCTTGTCTTCGACCAACTTAAGAGCATCCGCGCCAAGATAAAGCCGAACCGGCGGATTGTCTGATTCGATCAGTGTCAGTAACGCTTGCGCAGCCTTTGCCGGATCTCCCGGCTGTTGGCCACTCTTGGCCTGGCGCGCAGCGCGGATGGGGTCCATCACGGCGTCATAGTCGGCAATGCTTCGATCGGCGCGCACCATCGACCGCCCCGCCCACTCCGTGCGGAACTGCCCGGGCGCCAGCGCGGTGACGCGGATCCCAAGCGACTTCACTTCTTTGCCGAGCGATTCCGAAATGCCTTCGAGCGCAAACTTGCTGCCGCAATAGGCCGTGATGCCCGGCATCGTAATAAAACCGCCCATCGACGTGACGTTGACAATGTGCCCCGAGCGGCGCGTGCGCATCCCTGGCAGCACGGCCTTGATCATGGCAACCGCGCCAAAGACATTGGCGTCGAACTGACGCTGTAGGTCTTCAAGCGGCGTCTCTTCCAGAATGCCCTCGTGGCCGTAGCCGGCGTTATTGACCAACACGTCAACGGGGCCAACATCGCGTTCGGCCCTTGCGATGGCGTCCCGAATCGCACCGAAATCGGTGACATCGATGACGACCGCATGTGCGCGCCCGGATGTGTGCGCCAAGAACGACGACGCGGGTCCCGCGCTACGCACGGTGCCGATGACGCGGTGTCCTGCGGCGAGCGCGCCTTCGGCAAATGCCTTGCCGAGGCCGGAACTGACGCCCGTGATCAGGAAAATCTTCGAATTGCTCATCTGTTGCTCCTTTCTTTCCTGTTTCGTGACTGGCCACCATCAAAAGTCGCAGCTGGTCATTGGGTAACGTCTATATCGCGATATAAGACACTGGGAATGATATCATGATATAAATTTTCGCTTCAGCAACCCTTCGAGGACTGCACGTGACGGTAGATACAGCGGTACCGCCGCTCAGGGAACGAAACAGGCAACATGCCCAGGAAATGGTGCTCGACGCTGCTGAGCGCCTCTTGCAGGCGAGCCCGGATGCCGAGTTCTCGATGCGCGCCCTTGCGGCCGAGGCCGGCGTCAGTTTCGCGACACCGTTCAATCACTTCGGTAATAAAAACGCGATCATGCAGGCGCTTTCGTCGCGTGTGATCGAGCGCATGGCGGCACGCTTCCAGGAAGCGCGGCCGAAGGGCGACGCTGTCGATCGCGTGCTGGCCATGGGCCGGATCAGCATCGGTGTCCTGTTGGAAAAGCCCGAGGCCTCAAAGGCGGTGATCGGCTCGCTTGGCGTGGTCAGCCCGAATCCAAGCGCCGTGCGCCCCCAGTCCGAGGCGCTCTGGCTCCGTGCGCTCGACGATTTCTCTGGCTTGCCATTGCGCGTGCATGCGCTGGCGCACACGGTTCTCCCCCGGCAGTTGGCTTTCATCTTTCGGGGTTGCCTGTCGTTCTGGATTGCTGGTGAACTGACCGATGAAATGCTGGAAAGAGCCTTCCAGGAGGGGGCTTTGACGGCTCTCCTCGGCTTCGCAGATTCGGTTCGCCGCGCAAAGATAGTTGCGCTCTTGGGCACGGTAGGCGTCGCGTAGCACGGGCAGCGCACCGGCGAAGATCATCGTGCCCATACATGCGCCCGCTCGCCCGGCGCAGAGCAGCGCGAGCCGATTCAAGTTTCGCTCCGCAATGAGCGCTGCAACAGCGTGACGTCGAGCCAACGATCGTGCTTGTAGCCGACCTTTCTCAACACGCCCACAGGCACGAAGCCACAGCGCGCGTGCAGCGCCCCAGCGATGCGTGATTGCCGTCACCGGCGACGGTCGCGAGCATTTCGGCGAAACCGGGAAGCCGGCACGTTTCGATTAGCTGATTGAGCAGCGCGCGGCCGAGACCTTTGCCGGTTGCGCGAGGATCGAGATAGGGATCTGGTCCATTTTTTTCGCCGATCAATAAATAAATTCGAGGTCGTCATATCCTCGGGCCAGTGACCCTACGCCAGGGCCAGGAGCAGGAGTAGACCCCGCCGAAGCCACTCATCCTCCCGGTCCGACAAATCAACATCGTGTCCTGGGACCCAGGACACGCTGAACGTCGGACACAGTGAAAATACCCACGGTCGCAATGGCGACTCGTCTGCGGGCGGCTTGCTCGTCGTCACCGAAACGGTCGATGTCAACTACGGCGTATATGTCGTAGGGAACACCGAACCGCGTTCCATGCGTGGGTGTTTCTGCGCAAACGCCGCGCGCGAGGCAAGAACGCCGTGCGCGCGCCGAAGGCCTACTTCTTCTCGCTGTCGAGGTGCGCCATCAGCGCGGCCTCGTAGCGCTCGCCCGCGGCCGCACCGTTCGGCACCGCCGTTTCGATCGCGGCGAGATCATCTTGCGTGAGCTTGACGTCGAGCGCGCCGAGCGATTCCGTCAGACGATCGCGCCGACGCGCGCCGATGACCGGAACGATGTCCTCGCCCCGGGCAAGCACCCAGGCGATCGCGATCTGCGCAACGCTCACGCGCTTCGCATCGGCGATCCCGCGCAACGCATCGACGAGCGCGAGATTGCGTTCGACATTACCCCGCCGAAATCGCGGGCTGTGCGCGCGCCAGTCGCCAGACTGCGCGGCGTCCTTGTTCCAGTGCCCGCTGATCAGTCCGCGCGACAGAACGCCGTAAGCCGTGATGCCGATGCCGAGTTCGCGGCACACGGGCAGGATCGCGTCCTCGATGCCGCGCGAGATCAGCGAATACTCGATCTGCAGATCGGCCACCGGATGCACGGCCGCGGCCTTGCGGATCGTCTGCGCCCCCACTTCCGACAGCCCGACGTGACGCACATAACCCGCCTCGATCATGTCGGCGATGGCCCCGACCGTGTCCTCGATCGGCACGTTCGCATCGAGGCGCGCGGGGCGATAGATATCGATATGCTCGACGCCCAGCCGCTGCAGCGTGTACGCGAGGAAATTCTTCACCGCGTTGGGGCGGCCGTCGAAATCGATAAACCTGCCCGCCGGATCGCGCATGCCGCCGAATTTCACGCTGAGAATCGCCGAATCGCGGCGCGACGGCGGCGCACTGCGCAAGGCCTCGCCGATCAGCATTTCGTTGTGGCCATGCCGTAGAAGTCGCCGGTGTCGAGCAGCGTGACGCCCGCCTCGAGCGCGGCGTGAATCGTGGCCATGCTCTCCGCACGATCGGCAGGCCCGTACATGCCCGACATGCCCATACATCCGAGCCCGATGGCGGCCGATTGCGGTCCAGTCTTCCCGAGTCTGCGTTGCTCCATGTTCGTTCTCTCCTGAAGGACTTACGCCTGCACATGCCGGCGATGGAGAGGATTATGGAAGCACCTGGCCGATATCGACGAGACAGCCGCGAAGCTGAGATCCGACCTCGACGCCGCCAAGGCGAGGCAAGCCAGAGAGATCCGGCAGCTCGCTCAGTGCTGCACGCCCCAGCGACGCACGCTTCCGGGTAGTCCTTGAGATCGAGCATCGCTGCAAAACGTGTCGCGGCCGGCATGCGGATCTCGATCTTCTCGGTGCCGACGAACAGGCGCGTGATCGGCAGCGCCTCGCGGATCGGGTCGGACGGTACGGGTTCACGCTCCCAGACGCCGTTCACCCGATAACCAAGCAGTTCCAGCGCCGACGAATAGATTCTACGGGGCTTTGTCACCACTATATGGCGGAGACGGAGGAACCCTACCAGCGCCCCCAACGTGACGGACCTGCAATGTCCCCATCCGCGTCTGGCCGAGGCCAAGGAATTCCGGGTAGCCATCCATGGCCATAGGCCCGTTTCAAGTGTGTAGCCAGATATGTAGCTAGAGGTCTTTTCTGGTTACCATATCGGCCGCAAAGCCCCATCGAGCACAAGAACACTGACTGGAAAGCCGAACAGTACGACATCGTTTTGATGTAACCCCGCGCCTGCCCCACCTCGCACTGCCCCGTCGCACGCGCTCTCGCCCGAACCTGCCGGCATCGGCCCTGCTGGTAAAATCGCGCGGTCAGGCAGCGCACGCCGTCCGCCCCCCGCCTTCTCCAAGTGACCGCACCCCGTGGTGACTTAACGCCGTATCAGGAGCCCCGCAGTTGAATCACCAGCGCGTCACCGTCGCCCATCTCGGCGAGTTCGACGAAATCATCGACGTTCGCACGCCGCTCGAATTCGCGGAAGACCATGTTCCCGGCGCCATCAACGCGCCGGTGATGAGCAATGAGGAGCGCGTGATCGTCGGCACGCTCTACAAGGACTCGCCGTTCGACGCCTCGCGCGTCGGCGCCGCCATCGCCGCGCGCAACATCGCCACGCACCTCGACACGCTCTTCGCGGACCGCCCGCGCAACTGGCGCCCGCTCGTCTACTGCTGGCGCGGCGGCAAGCGCTCGGGCGCGATGACGACCGTGTTCAACATGATCGGCTGGCGCGCGCGGCAGCTCGAAGGCGGCTACAAGGCGTACCGGCAGTCTGTCGTCGAGGCGCTCGGCGTGCTGCCCGCGCAGTTCCGCTATCGCGTGCTCGCGGGGCCGACCGGCAGCGGCAAGACGCGCCTGTTGCAGGCGCTCGGCGAGGCCGGCGCGCAGACGCTCGATCTCGAAGGGCTGGCCGCGCATCGCGGGTCGCTGCTCGGCGCGCTGCCCGAACGCGCGCAACCGGCGCAGAAGTCGTTCGACACGGCGCTCGTGCAGGCGCTGCGCGCGCTCGATCCGGCGCGGCCCGTGTTCGTGGAGGCCGAGAGCCGGCGCATCGGCACGATCACGCTGCCGGTCGCGCTGATCGAGCATATGCGCGCGTCGCCCTGTGTCGTCGTGGACGTCGCGCGCGATGAGCGCGTCGCGCTCCTGCTCGAGGAATACGGTCACCTGCTCGGCAGCCGCGAATACTTTCGGGAACAACTGCTGAAGCTCGTGCCGCTGCATGGGCACGAGCGCGTCGAGTCGTGGTGCGGCCTGCTCGACGCCGGCGAGCGCCTCGCGCTATCGCAGGCGCTCGTGGCCGAACACTACGATCCGGCCTATACGCGCAGCACGCGGCGCAATTTCGCGAGCCTCGAAAAGGCGCCGCGGTTCACGTTTCATCCGGTGCGGGACGATGTCGTCGCGCAGGCGCGCGTGCTGCTCGAAGAACTCGAAAAGTCTTACTTCGAGACGGCGTTCGGTGCGGCAACCGTCGCCGAGGTTCCGCCCACCACCCCGCCGTAACCGGTGTTGCCGTTCAGCGCGGCCACGCGCGCTTCGGCGGCCTCGATGCCCTCGGGATAGCGCGTGTTGTCGCCATCGCCGACGTGGTAGCCCACCTTCTGAAGTTGTACGAGTTCGGCGCGAACTTGCGCGCGGGTCAGCGGCGCCTGCTGCTGCGCGAACGAAACGGCGGGAACGGCCAGAACGGCGACAACGGCTACGGCTTGGATCAGGGACTTCATTGAAACGACCTCCATTGACAGGTTGCGGTCACGATGCGAATGCATGTGTAGGTGACCGACGTGTGAAGTGTAGGAGGATCGTTGCTAAGGGTTAACACCTAAAAACCGGGAGGATCTTTCCACGCCTGCGCAGAATCGCCGCAGCGTCATCGCGCCGCGCGGATCCGCGCGACGAGTTCGAGCAGTTGCCCGACGTGTGCATCGACGCTTGTGTCGTAGCGGATCGCCGCTTCGTCGGCGGGCGAGACGCGACGCTTGGCGCCCTCCGCGACCCCCACGATCGTGCGCCGCAAGTCCGCCGCGTCGCCGGGCGCAAAGACGTGCTTCGCGCCATCGCCGATGGCATCGCAGCAGCCGAGGTTCGACGGCAGGATCACGGGCGTCCCGCACATCACCGACTCGATGCCGACCAGCCCGAATGGTTCGTACTTCGAAGCGAGGATCGTATAGTCGGCGGCACGATAGGCGTTTTCGAGGTCCTTCACGTAGCCGAGGTAGCGCACGTGCTCGCTCGTGCGCTCGGGCGGGCGCCCGGCCAGAGCGACGACGACGGGCAGATCGAGCCCGTTCACGACCGCTTCGATGAGCGGCAGGCCCTTGCGCTCGTGACTGCTCGACGGGAACAGCAGCACGGTCTCGTGCCCGGCAAAGCCATACGACGCCCGCAGCGCCGCACGCGCAGCCGCATCGACGGCGTTGAACCGCGCGCCATCGACGGGCGGATAGAGCACGCGGATCTTCGCGTCGTCCACGCCGTAGAGTTCGAGCAGTTCCGCGCGCATGAGATCCGAGTGCGCGACCACTACGCGCGCGCGCTGGTACTGGCGGCTCTCGAGCGCGATCTGCCAGCGGTCCGAGCGGCGCATCGCGCGGCCCGTCGCGCGCAGGAAGCCGCGATGCGTGCCGCCGCAGATCACGATCTCCGACGAATCGACGCGATTGCAGCCGATCAGCACATCCACGCCGGCACGGCGGCGCAGCGCGGCCAGCCGCATCGAAAACCAGGCATCGCGCAGCTTGCCGGGCACGAAGGAGACGTTGATCCGATAGCGGTCCACGAGCGCGCTTTCCGGCACGGCGAGGTCGAACGCACGCGCGAAAAACGCGGGCCGCTCGCCGTGCGCGGCGAGGCCGCGCACGAGGTCCATCGCGTAACGTTCGAGTCCGCCGCTATGCTTGAGCGCGTTGCTGGAGAGGCCGATCTTCATGTCCGGTCACGCCGCGTGCTGCTGGAACTGGATCCGGTGCAGATGCGCATAGAGCCCGCGCTGTTCGAGCAGCTCCTGGTGCGTGCCGCGCTCCGCGATGCGCCCGCCTTCCATGACGAGGATGCGGTCCGCGCGCTCGATCGTCGGAAGACGGTGGGCGATCACGAGCGTCGTGCGCCCCTTCATCAGCGTTTCGAGCGCGGCCTGCACGTGGCGCTCGGATTCCGAATCGAGCGCCGAGGTCGCCTCGTCGAGGATCAGGATCGGCGCGTCCTTGTAGATCGCGCGCGCGATCGCCAGACGCTGCCGCTGGCCGCCCGAGAGCTTCATGCCGTTGTCGCCGACGAGCGTGTCGATGCCCTGCGGCAACGCCGCGATCGTGTCCCAGAGGTTCGCCGCGCGCAGCGCGCGCTCCACGCGCTCGCGGTCGGCCTCCTGGCCGTAGGCGACGTTGTTCGCGACGGTGTCGTTGAAGAGCGTCACGTCCTGGCTGACCATCGCGATCTGGCTGCGCAGCGCGTGGATGTCGTAGTCGGGCAGCGGGACGCCATCGACGAGAATCTCGCCCCCGGTCGGGTCGAAGAAGCGCGGCAGCAGGTTCACGAGCGTCGTCTTGCCGCCGCCCGAGGGCCCGGCGAGCGCGATCATCTCGCCGGGCTCGGCGCGGAACGACACACCCTCGAGAATCGTGCGCCCGCCCTCGCCATACGCGAACGAGACGTCGCGGAATTCGATTTCGCCGCGGGCATCGTCGAGTGCCTTGCCGCCGCCGGCCGGCTCGGCCGGCTCGTCGATGAGGCCGAAAATCAGCTCGCAGGCGGTCATGCCGCGCTGGAGCGGCTGGTTCACGTCGATCACGCGCTTGAGCGGCGAGATGACGAGCAGCATCGAGGTCACGAACGCGACGAAGCCGCCGACGGTCGTCTGATCGTGTGCCGACTGCAGGACGGCGATGGTAATGATCGCGGCCAGCGCGATGGACGACACGACCTCCGTGAACGGCCGCCCGAGATTGCCCGAAACGGCCATGCGCATCTGATAGCCGCGCAGGCGCTTGCTCATCTCGGTGAAGCGGTTCATCTCGTACGCTTCGCCGTTATGCACCTTGACGACCTTGTAGCCGCCCACGGTCTCCTCGACGATATACGACAGCTCGTTCGTCAGCGCCTGGCTTTCGCGGCCGAGGCGGCGCAGGCGGCGGCTGATCTTGCCGACGGTCCAGCCGATGCCGGGCAGGATGACGGCGACGATGATCGTCAGGCGCCAGTTCAGGAAGAACAGATAGCCCAGAAGGAACACGACGGTCAGCGTATCGCGCACGAGCGTGACGAGCACGCCGATCAGCACGTTGAGGATCTGGTTGACCTCGAAGACGATCGCGTTGATGACCGTGCTCGCCGTCTCGCGCTGGAAGAACGAGACGCTCGTGTGGATCATGCGGCGGAACATGTCGATGCGCATCTGCAGCAAGATGCGGTTCGACACATAGGCGAGCAGGTATTGCGACGAATAGGTCGCCGTGCTGCGAATGAGGGAAAGGCCGATCACGGCGATCGGGACGAACCAGACCGAATGGCGGTTCGCGTTCGGGCCGAAGCCGTGGTCGAGCAGCGGCTTGAGCAGCGCCGGGATGCCCGCGTCGGAGGCGGCGGCGATCGCCATCGTCAGCATGCCGAGCAGCAACACCCCCAACAACGGCTTGACGTATGGCCAAAGCCGGCGTCCGACCGAGGCCGGTGACGACGCGGCACCGGAGCCGATCGGTTTGCTCAGGGTGGACTGGGGGGGCTGCTTGCTCAAGGAATCCTCGGGGACAGACATACAGAAACAAACGAAAGCGACCCGGCCGCATGCCCGGCGCTAACGGGGTACCGCATTGTAAACGCTCTGCGCGGCGGCGCCCGCGTGCGCTCTGCTCCGCCGCGCCGGGGCCAGCCGCGCTCGCCTCGCCCGGCGTCTGGCGCCTGGTCTAGAATACGCACCTTTGCGAGCCGAGCCGCGCGCGGCGCCTGGGCGCCCCGCTGCCGGACTCGCGCCCGCTATCCGCTTACCAAACAGGCGTCATCCTCATGTCCGAAGGATCCTCCTCCTCGAACCCGCAACCGGCTCGGGCCACGAATGGCCGGGCGACGCTCTCGGTCATCATCGTCGCGATGAACGAGGCGCACGACATCGGCGATTGCATCGAATCCGTGCGCGGCCTCGCGATGGAAACAATCGTCTTCGACTCCGGCAGCACGGACGGCACGCCCGACCTCTGCCGCTCGCTCGGCGCGCGCGTGTTCGAAACGGACTGGCCCGGCGACGGCCCGCAGAAGAACCGGGCGCTCGCGCAGGCGCAAGGCGACTGGGTGATGTGCCTCGACGCCGACGAACGTGTGAGCCCCGAGTTGCGCGCCGAACTGGAAACGCTGCTCGAGAACGGCACGCGGGGCACGGCGGCCACGACGCACGCGGCATTTTCGACGCCGCGCCGCTCGAGCTTCTGTGGCCGCTTCATGAAGCACTCGGGCTGGTGGCCGGATCGCATCGAACGCATTTTCCGGCGCGGCCGCGCGCGCTTCACCGACGTCCGCACGCATACGCACCTCGAAATCGACGGCACGATCGGCCGCTTCGACGGCCCGATCATTCATCTCTCGATGCCCGACCTGCACGAGGCCCTCGAAAAGACGAACGCCTATTCGAGCGCCGGTGCGCTGACGATGGCCGAGGCCGGCAAACGCTCGTCGCTCGGCAAGGCGCTCGGCAAGGGATTCTGGGCGTTCTTCCGGACGTGGGTGGTGCGCGCTGGCTTTCTGGACGGCCCCGAAGGGCTCATGCTCGCCATCAACAACGCCGAGACGACCTACTACCGTTACGCCAAACTCGCGCTGCTCACGCGCGACGGCCGCATCGGACAAAAAAACCAGCGGGGGCAGTCGGGACGCTGAGCGCAGTGCGCGAACGAGAGAGCCGCTTGCAGAACAAGACGGCCGCTCGGTATTCGAGCGCGTGGTGCTCGCGAAGGTGCAGCTCGGTCTCGTCCAGCCGCCGCGTCAGTACACGACCTCGATCGAACTGCCCGCGAACTCGCCGCGCAGTGCCGCGAGCAAGTCATCGGACGGCTTCACGCGCCACGCATCCCCCAGCCGGACCTCGCCCTGCGCGCGCGCATTGCGATAAACGATCTGCACGGCGAGCCCATTCGGGATGACGGCTTGCGCGCGCTCGCGACCTTCGCGGCCGAAGCCACCACCACCGTCGCGCCCACCGCGCCCGCCGCCATGACGCGCGACAGCCACCGGCGCCGGCAGCGTCTCATCGGGCTTCGCGCGATGCGCCTCCAGCACGGCGCGCAGCGCCTGCGCGTTCGCATTCCCGTTCATCTCGAGCTTCACGGCCTGGGCATAACGGCTGCGCGCGCGCTCCAGATCCATCACCGTA
>Ga0164242_10005999_pt1 | contig 13435 bp, 11 predicted proteins | sample OricomgcompostMG_FD_108783 | JGI IMG/M metagenome (GOLD analysis project Ga0164242, IMG submission 108783) | Miracle-Growth compost microbial communities from Emeryville, California, USA - Original compost - Miracle growth compost (MG) ...
AAGGCTGGCGAGCTGCATCTCTCCCGTCAGATACTGGGAGGCCTTGGGCGCGGTCAACGCCAGCACATTGGCGTTCCACCGCTCCAGCTGCACGAGACGGCTTCGGGTGTCGAGCTCGGTGCCGAGCGAGCGGATGTCCTTGCGCGCGGTGAGCAGCCGGTGCTCGGTCCGCGTCAGCTCGGCGCGTTCGGCGGCGACCTGGAGCGAGACGAGGTAGCAGCCGAGCGCGGCGGTGGCGACACCGGCTACCCAGCCAATGGCGCGGAAACGGGCGGCGATCATGCGGGCACTCCTCGACGAGCGGCGGGGGCGGCCCCCGATTGATAAGCGATAGGCTGGGCGGTGCGGCGCGCGGAGCGCAGCGTCGCCGAGCGGGAGCGGGGGTTGCGCGCGATCTCCGCCTCGCCGGCGCGGACGGCGCGCGAGACGCGATCGAAGCGCGGCGCGGGCGCGGGGCCGGCGGCCGGGCGGTGGCGCGATCCGGCGGGGGTCGCGCCCGAACGATCCTTGAGGAAGCGCTTGACGATGCGATCCTCGAGGCTGTGGAAGCTCACCACCGCGAGACGGCCGCCGGGCGCCAGCAGCGCCTCGGCGGCCTCGAGCCCCCGCTCGAGCTCGTCCAGCTCGCGATTCAGGTGGATGCGGATCGCCTGGAAGGTGCGCGTCGCCGGATCCTTGGGCGCGCCCGGCCGGTAGCCGACCGCGCGGCGCACCACCTCGGCGAGCTCGGCCGTGCGGCTGAGCGGGCGCGCGGCGACGATCGCCCGGGCGATGCGGCGCGACTGGCGCTCTTCCCCATAGAGATAGAGCACGTCGGCGATCTCGGCTTCGTCGGCGGTGTTGAGGAAGTCGGCGGCGGTCTCGCCGTCCCGGCTCATCCGCATGTCCAGCGGCCCGTCGGACTGGAAGGAGAAGCCACGCTCCGCCCGATCGAGCTGCATCGAGGACACGCCGATGTCCAGGGTCACGCCGTCGACCGCCGCCACCCCCCGCTCGGCCAATACACCGGCCATCTCTGAAAAACGCCGCGCCACCAACACCAGCCGCCCCTCGCTCTCACTCTCCAGCGCGCGGCCCGCCGCGATCGCATCGGGATCGCGATCGAAGGCGAACACCCTGCCCGCCCCCGCGGCCAGGATCGCGCGCGTATAGCCGCCGGCCCCGAAGGTGCCGTCGACATGCGTTTCTCCCGGCTGGACGGCGAGCGCGGCCATCACCTCGTCCAGCAGCACGGGGATGTGCGGGGCCGCGCCGCTCATGCCGCGATCCCCTTTTCCTTGAGCAGGAAAGCCAGCGTCTTGCGGTTGCGCGAGCCTTCCGGGAAGGCGGCGAGCGCCCTCTTCGGATTCCAGATCTGGAAGGAGGAGCCGGCGCCCACGAAATAGGCCAGATCCTCGATCTCGCCGAGCGCGCGCAGCATCGGCGAGAGCACCATGCGCCCGGCGCCGTCGAACTTCACCGATTCGAGGCTGCCGAAGGCGTCCACCCGCGCCGCCTCCAGCGCGGTCATGCGCTCGGCGGCGGGAAGCTCGGCGACGCTCTCGCGAAGCTGTGCGTCGATCTCGGACGAGGCCACCGCGTCGAGCGCGGTCAGGCACGCGCCGTTCGCATGCTCGCCGATCATCAGCGTGTTGTCGGGATCGAGGCTGTGGCCGAGAGCGCGTTTTTCAATGAGCGCGCGGAAGCTCGCCGGGACCGACACCCGCCCCTTCGCGTCCACCGCATTCAGCGCATGGCCCTGGAAGAGATGGCCGATTTCCACCCGAACCCCGCTCGGCGACGCGCGAAACCCCTTCCGTCGCCCTTCCGCGATCCGGAGCCTCCAGGTTTGGAGTCCTCCCCCGCGGACAATCACGGGGTATCATGGGGAATATATGGGTTTCAATACCATTTCATGGATTCTTATGTGAATCCTTTGGGGAGCAGTGGAAATGCCCGCCAAGACGAAGTGACGGATTCCCGATAGTCTTCTCGCTTTGTTCTTGGGATGAGCCCTGTGGATAACTATGTTGGCGAAAACCGGCCGTCGCGCGGAGGGCACGCGAGGCAGTCGGAAGGAGAGCGGGGAGCGGTGAATCGGGGCTGAAAACGCCGGCGGATCGCATCCGGCGCGAACCACCCCGCCAGGAACCGAACCCGTCCATGCTCCTGCGGAAGCAGGAGCCCAGGAAAGTAGAGGGCGTCACCTGGAAACCTGGGCTCCTGCTTTCGCAGGAGCACGGGAGGGACGGCATCAGTAAACCTGCCGCCGCTCTTTAGGAAGTATCAGCGCCGCGCGGGAGGGGCGATGGGATGGACGGCGTGGGGGTCCATGCTCGGCACCGGCACCGTATCGGGCGGCGGGGCGGCGGGGGCTATGGCGGGCGGGCGCTGGGCGGGTTCGGCCGGCTTGGCGGGCGTCTTCGGCGCGTTGCCGGGAGCGACCCCCAGTTCGGCGAGCGGCTCCTTGGGAGCCTCGCCGTTGGCGACCGTGTTCGAGGCCGCCGCGCCGGCGCCATGACGGCCGGGCGAGAGGAAGCTCAGCAGCGAAGCGGCGAGCAGGGTCAGCAGGAACACCACGGCGAGGCCGGTGACGCCCACCCGCACCCGCTGCATCGTCACGTCGCGCGGCTCCCGCGACTCGGCGCCCGCCTGCTCGCGGCTTGCTTCGTTCAACTCGGGCGGCGCGGCGTTCATCGCCTCAGCCAGGGCGGCACCGGCAGGCCCTTGGCCTCCAGCCAGGCGGGGTTCGAAAGCGTGGAAAGATAGCGCATTCCCGAATCGCACAACATGGTCACGATGGTGCGTCCCGGCCCCATCTGCTTCGCCAGCGCCACCGCACCCGCCACATTGATGCCGGAAGACAGCCCGACCTGCAGCCCCTCCTTCGCCAGCAATTCATAGACCCAGCGCAGCCCCTCCTCGTCCGAGATGCGGAACTGCGTGTCGATCGGCGCGCCTTCCAGATTGGCGGTGATGCGGCTCTGGCCGATTCCTTCGGCCACGGAATTGCCTTCCGCGGCCAGCTCTCCGCACGCGAACCAGCTGTAGAGCGCCGCGCCATAGGGATCTGTGAGCGCGATCGTCACCCGCTCGTCATGCTCCTTCAGACCGAGCCCCACGCCTGCCAGCGTGCCCCCGGTGCCGCAGGCGCAGGTGAAGCCGTCGATCCGCCCGTCGGTCTGCGTCCAGATCTCCTGCGCGGTGGTGCGGATATGCGCCATGCGGTTGGCGGTGTTGTCGAACTGGTTGGACCAGAAGCCGCCCGGCGTCTCCTCGGCGATGCGGCGCGAGGTGTGGACGTAGTGCGCGGGATTGGAATAGCTGGTGGGCGGCACCTCGACCAGCTCGGCCCCCAGCGCGCGCAGCGTGTCCTTTTTCTCCCGGCTCTGCGTCTCCGGAATGACGATGATCGTCCTGTAGCCCTTGGCGTTGGCGACCAGCGCGAGGCCGATGCCGGTGTTGCCGGCCGTGCCTTCCACGATCGTGCCGCCTGGCGCGAGCAGGCCCTGGCGCTCCGCATCCTCGACGATGAACAGGGCGGCGCGGTCCTTCACCGATCCGCCGGGGTTCATGAACTCGCATTTGGCGAGGATCTCGCATCCCGTCTCAGCGCTCGGCCCGGCCAGGCGGACGAGCGGGGTATTGCCGATGAGGGAAAGAGCGTCGCGCGCGATCGTTTGAGCCATGCCCCTGCCATAAGCCGCCCTCGCCCGCGCCGCAACGAGGGCATTGCGGCGCGTGCCGAAGCATCCGGGCAAAAAAGACGGCAGGATGGGGCACGAAATCGCGCAATTGTCCAACAATGCGCTTGACGAACCGGCAACCGATACGGAAAGAGCGGCCCCGCTATGCGCACCCCCATCACCATCCGTACCGCCTCGGCCGCAGCCGCCGGCCTTCTTCTCACCCTTCTTTCGGCCTGCAACAGCCAGCCGAACAATATCGTTGTCGGCCCGCAGGACGATATGAAGGAGGCGCTGTCCAAGGCGAAGCCGGTGGAGCTTCCGCCCGCGCTCGTCGCCAGCAAGTCCTATCGCTGCGAGGACAACAGCGTCGTCTATGTCGATTATTTCGGCGACAACAAGAGCGCCAACCTGCGCGTCAAGTCCAAGACCTCGACGCCGATCATGCTGAAGGCCGACCAGCCCGGCCAGCCGATGACCGCCGAGGGGGGCTATGCGGTCTCGGGCCAGCCGGGCGCTTCCTCGGTCCAGGTGACGCTGCCGGGCAAGAAGGAACAGGCCTGCACCGCCTGAGCCCGAGCATTCCCATTCCCATCGAAGGCCGGCGGGTTCGCCCCGCCGGCCTTTTTCATGGGCGCGTCCGAGCGAAGGTGGTTCCCCGTGCGGCGGAATCGCTCTAGAGGCGCGGGCCATGACGAACGCCGCCGCCATCACCCCCGAGATCGTCGCCGCTCACGGATTGAGCGAAGAAGAATATGAGCGCGTGCTCCATGCGCTCGGCCGCGAGCCCAATCTGGTCGAGCTCGGCATCTTCTCGGTCATGTGGTCCGAGCATTGCAGCTACAAATCGAGCCGCATCCACCTGAAAAAGCTGCCCACCACCGGCCCGCAGGTGATCTGCGGCCCCGGCGAGAACGCCGGCGTCATCGATATCGGCGACGGGCAGGCGGCGATCTTCAAGATGGAGAGCCATAACCACCCGAGCTATATCGAGCCCTATCAGGGCGCGGCCACCGGCGTCGGCGGCATATTGCGCGACGTGTTCACGATGGGCGCGCGACCGATCGCCAACATGAACGCGCTGCGCTTCGGCCGGCCCGATCACCCGAAGATGCGCCACCTGATCGCGGGCGTCGTCCACGGCATCGGCGGCTACGGCAATTGCGTGGGCGTGCCGACGGTGGGCGGCGAGATCAATTTCCACGAGGCCTATGACGGCAATATCCTCGTCAACGCGATGACGGTGGGCGTCGCCGACCAGGACAGGATCTTCTATTCGGCGGCCTCAGGCGTAGGCAATCCGATCGTCTATGTCGGCTCCAAGACCGGCCGCGACGGCATTCACGGCGCGACGATGGCGTCCGCCGATTTCGACGAGAAATCGGACGAGAAGCGCCCGACCGTGCAGGTCGGCGATCCCTTCACCGAAAAGCTGCTGATCGAGGCCTGCCTGGAGCTGATGGCCTCCGACGCGATCGTCGCCATTCAGGACATGGGCGCGGCGGGGCTCACCTCGTCGTCGGTCGAGATGGCGTCGAAGGGCGGAGTCGGCATCGAGCTCGACATGAACGCGGTGCCCTGCCGGGAGGAGGGCATGACGCCCTATGAGATGATGCTGAGCGAAAGTCAGGAGCGGATGCTGATGGTGCTGAAGCCCGGCCGCGAGGCCGAGGCGGAGGCGATCTTCCGCAAATGGGAGCTGGACTTCGCCGTGATCGGCCATGTCACCGATACCGGCCGCATGGTGCTGACCTGGAACGGCGAAACCGTGTGCGACATCCCGCTCGGCCCGCTCGCCGACGAAGCGCCGCTCTACGACCGGCCCGCCGCTTCGAAGGAGGAATACAAGGCCTGGGCGCGGGTGAAGCCGCTGGACGATGTGCCGGAATCGACCGACATCGCCGCCGACCTGCTCAAGCTGATGGCCTCGCCCGACCTCGCCTCCAGGCGCTGGATCTGGGAGCAGTACGACCACATGGTCGGCGCGGACACGGTGCAGCGCCCCGGCGGCGACGCGGCGGTGGTGCGCGTCCACGGCACGAACAAGGCGCTCGCCATCACCACCGATTGCACGCCGCGCTATTGCTATGCGGACCCCTATGAGGGCGGCAAGCAGGCGATCGCGGAAGCCTATCGCAACCTCTCGGCGGTGGGCGCCACTCCGCTCGCCGTCACCAACTGCCTCAATTTCGCCAACCCGCAGCGCTCCGAGATCATGGCGCAGCTCGTGGGCTGCCTCGAAGGCATGGCCGACGCCTGCCGCGCGCTCGATTTCCCGATCGTGAGCGGCAATGTCAGCCTCTACAACGAAAGCAAGGCGACCGGCGGCGGGAGCGCGATCCTGCCGACGCCGGCGATCGGCGGGGTGGGGCTGCTGAGCGACTGGCGCAAGTCGGCGACGATCGGGTTCAAGGCCGCACAGCAGGATATCATGCTTGTTGGCCATGGCCCCGGACATCTCGGCAACTCACTGTGGCTTCGTGAGATCCATGGTCTGGAGCAAGGCCCGCCTCCTCCCATCGACTTGGCGGTTGAACGACGAAATGGCGAGTTCGTCCGGATGCTGATAGCCGAGGGGCTTGTAACCGCAGTTCACGATCTCTCGGACGGAGGATTGGCGGTTGCGATAGCCGAGATGGCTCTGGCTGGCGATATGGGAGCCAATGTTACGATCGAAGTTCGCGGCCCCCATGGAAGTGCGGCCGATGCCTTCGGCGAAGATCAGGGGCTCTACGTCATCACGACAACGGATGATCGCGTCGTGAAAGCGCGCGCGAAAGATGCAGGTGTGGATATTGACTGGATCGGCCAAACTGGCAGCTCGATACTTCGCTTCAAGCGGTTTGATGGTCCTCCATGGGAATCGGAAATCACCCTCGCCGAACTCCGCCGCGCGCATGAGGGGTTCTTCCCGGCGCTGATGGGCGCGGACGCGGCGCTGCCTGATTATCCTCCCCGGAACGGGGGAAGGCGTACCCCGAACGGCCCTCAGGCGGCGCGCGGAGCCGCATAGATAGCGGGGCGATAGCGCGGTTCCGGAATCGGATCGCCATGCGCGCGGGCGCTCTCCAGCCACAGATCGATCACGACTTGCGCTTCCGCCACCGCCTCTTCCGGCGTCATGCCGAACGCGGAGCAGGGATAGAGATCGGGCACGTCGGCGACCCAGGCCGCATCTTCATCCGACCAGAACAGGTTGATGTTGTAGCGGTGCTTCACGCTTCGTCATCCATCCGCAGACCGTATTGCTCGATCATATCACGCGCCTGCCGCATTTGATAGCGACGCGCGGTCTTGCCGTCCGGCGTGATCGGCAGCGGCCGCGATACGGCGGGATGCCGATAGATGTGATGGCTGCCACCGATCCGATCAAGTCGCCATCCGTAGGCGGCGAGAATCTTCTGAAACTCGGTGAAGCTAAGTCCGTCGGCGGCCATGAAACGCGCGTTGAGCTTGGCGAGGCGGGTCATTCCGAATCTCCTTCTCGCCTTCAATGAACCTGCCTGCCCGGCGCGATTACGGCGGACCGCGCCACCGTATGCAACCGCATCAAACCGCTTCCAGCAGCCTCTCCTTCGCGATCTTCTCGCGCCAGACCAGCGGGCCGGTCTGGTGGACGCTCTCGCCGCTCGCATCCACCGCGACCGTGACGGGCATGTCCTTCACCTCGAACTCGTAGATCGCCTCCATGCCCAAATCCTCGAAGGCGACGACGCGGCTGGCCTTGATCGCGCGGCTGACCAGATAGCCCGCGCCGCCGACCGCCATCAGATAGGCGGAGCCCGCCTCCCGGATCGCCTCGATCGCGACCGGTCCGCGCTCGGCCTTGCCGACCATCGCGAGCAGGCCTTGGTCCAGCATCATCTTCGTGAACTTGTCCATGCGGGTCGAGGTGGTGGGGCCGGCGGGGCCGACCACCTCATCGCGCACCGGATCGACCGGGCCGACATAATAGATGACGCGGCCCTTGAAGCTGACCGGCAGCTCCTCGCCTTTGGCCAGCATGCCGGCGATGCGCTTGTGGGCGGCGTCGCGGCCGGTGAGCATCCTGCCGTTCAAGAGCAGCCGGTCGCCCGGTTTCCAGCCCGCCACCACCTCGGGGGTGAGCGTATCGAGATCGACCCGGATCGCCTCCTTGCTCGGCGCCCATTGCACCTGCGGCCAGTCCTCCAGCTTCGGCGTCTCCAGATAGGCGGGGCCGGAGCCGTCCAGCGTGAAATGCGCGTGGCGGGTGGCGGCGCAATTGGGGATCATGGCGATCGGCTTGGAGGCGGCGTGGGTCGGCCAGGTCATGATCTTGACGTCGAGCACGGTGGAGAGGCCGCCCAGCCCCTGCGCGCCGATGCCCAGCGCGTTCACCTTGTCGTGCAGCTCGATGCGCAGCCGCTCGATGTCATTCTCAGGGCCGCGCGTCTTCAGCTCGGCCATGTCGATGTCGCCCATCAGCGATTCCTTGGCGAGCTTCATCGCCTGCTCGGCGGTGCCGCCGATGCCGATGCCCAGCATTCCCGGCGGGCACCAGCCCGCGCCCATCTTGGGCAGTTGCTCCAGCACCCAGTCCACGATCGAGTCGGAGGGGTTGAGCATGGCGAACTTGGTCTTGTTCTCGCTGCCGCCGCCCTTGGCCGCGACCGTCACCTCGACATGGGTGCCGGGAACCATCTCGACGTGCATCACCGAAGGCGTGTTGTCCTTCGTGTTCTTCCGCCCGAAAGCGGGATCGGCGACGATCGAGGCGCGCAGGCGGTTTTCGGGGTGAAGATAGGCGCGGCGGACGCCCTCGTCGATCACCTCCTGGAGCGGGCGCGCCGAGTCCAGCACGCAAGCCTGTCCCCATTTCACGAAGATGGTGACGATGCCGGTATCCTGGCAGATCGGCCGATGCCCCTCCGCGCACATGCGGCTGTTGGTGAGGATCTGCGCGATCGCGTCCTTCGCCGCGGGGGACTTCTCCGCCTCATAGGCGCGGCCCAGCGCGCGGATATAATCCATCGGGTGATAATAGCTGATATATTGAAGCGCGTCGGCCACGCTCTCGATCAGATCGGCCTCGCGGATCGTGACGGTCATCGGAAAAGCCCCTCGCTCATGCGTCTCGCCGACCCCTTAATCCTCTCCGGCCGTCGGGCGAAAGGGCTTTTCGCAGTGCAGCGACGCGCGGGAAAACTGCGCCGCGAATCCCCGTCAAGCGATGAAATCGGCGCTGGCGCAAATAATGCCCCTTGTGCGTGACTCCTGCGTTAGGCACTATCCCTAGTGTTGGGCCAAGGGGGCCGACACCAGATCGAGTTGCGAAACCGCCTATTGATCCCAATATGCGGAACGGGCGTCCCTGTGGATAACGGGGATGAACGATATATCGCGCTCGCCTTCGCGCCCCCGGATGCTAGGCTCGGGGTCGCCGCATCCCGAGTCGAACGTAATGCGAACGGGGAGCGTGACCATGGATTTTTCGACGAGCAGCGAGGCGAGCATGACGGACGCCACCACTCTCGAAGCCCCGCGCGCCGAGGCGGCGGAAGCCCCGGCGAGCAGCCAGGGCGCGCGGCCGCAGCCTTATCCGGTGGAGGTCGACCACAGCCGCGACGCGCTCTTGACCGACTTCGGCAAGGAGACGCTGAAGGACCGCTATCTGCTGCCCGGCGAGAGCTTCCAGGATCTGTTCGTGCGCGTGGCCTCGGCCTACGCCGACGACGCCGAGCACGCCCAGCGGCTCTATGACTATATCTCGAAGCTGTGGTTCATGCCGGCGACGCCGGTGCTCTCCAACGGCGGCACCGGGCGGGGCCTGCCCATCTCCTGCTATCTCAATTCGGTGCCGGACAGCCTGGAGGGCATCGTCGCCACCTGGAACGAGAATGTCTGGCTCGCCTCGCGCGGCGGCGGCATCGGCACCTATTGGGGCAATGTCCGCGGCATCGGCGAGCCGGTGGGCCTCAACGGCAAGACCAGCGGCATCATCCCGTTCGTGCGGGTGATGGACAGCCTGACGCTGGCGATCAGCCAGGGCTCGCTCAGGCGCGGATCGGCCGCCTGCTATCTCGACATCTCGCACCCCGAGATCGAGGAGTTCCTGGAAATCCGCAAGACGAGCGGGGACTTCAACCGCAAGGCGCTCAACCTCCACCACGGCGTGCTCATCACCGACGCCTTCATGGAGGCGGTGCGCGACAACCGGGAGTGGGAGCTCACCAGCCCCAAGGACGGATCGGTGCGCGCCAGCGTCAACGCGCGCGCGCTGTTCCAGAAGCTGGTCGAGGTCAGGCTCGCGACCGGCGAGCCCTATATCGTGTTCGCCGACACGGTGAACCGCGCCATGCCCAAGTTCCAGCGCGACGTGGGGCTGAAGGTCTCCACCTCCAATCTCTGCTCGGAGATCACGCTGCCGACCGGCATGGACCAGCATGGGCAGGACCGCACCGCGGTCTGCTGCCTGTCCTCGCTCAATCTCGAGACGTGGGACGAGTGGAACGGCGATCCGCGCTTCATAGAGGACGTGATGCGCTTCCTCGACAATGTGCTGACCGATTATATCGAGCGCGCGCCCGACGAGATGGCCCGCGCCCGCTATTCGGCCGGGCGGGAGCGTTCGGTGGGGCTGGGCGTGATGGGCTTCCACAGCTTCCTCCAGGCGCGCGGCCTGCCATTCGAAAGCGCGATGGCTAAGAGCTGGAACATGAAGATGTTCCGCCATATCCGGGCCAAGGCGGACGAGGCCTCGATGCTGCTCGCGCACGAGCGCGGCCCCTGCCCCGACGCCGCCGACCAAGGCGTGATGGAGCGCTTCTCCTGCAAGATGGCGATCGCGCCGACCGCCTCCATCTCGATCATCTGCGGCGGCACCTCCGCCTGCATCGAGCCGATCCCGGCCAATATCTACACGCACAAGACGCTGTCCGGCAGCTTCTCGATCAAGAATCCCTATCTCCAGAAGCTGCTCCAGCAGAAATCCAAGGATTCGGACGCGGTGTGGAACTCGATCCTGGAGAAGGGCGGATCGGTGCAACACCTCGACTTCCTCACGAGCGAGGAGAAGGACTGCTTCAAGACCAGCTTCGAGATCGACCAGCGCTGGCTCGTCGAGCTGGCGGCGGACCGCGCGCCCTATATCGATCAGGCGCAGTCGCTCAACCTGTTCATCCCGGCCGACGTGGAGAAATGGGACCTGCTGATGCTCCACTTCCGCGCGTGGGAGCTGGGCATCAAGTCGCTCTATTATCTGCGCTCCAAGAGCGTGCAGCGCGCCGGCTTCGCGGGCGGGGTGGAGACGGACAACACGCCCGAGCTCCGCAAGATCGAGGCCGAGACGACCGATTATGACGAGTGCCTGGCCTGCCAGTGAGGGGATGAGCGACATCTTTTGATCCGTTCGCCCTGAGCGAAGTCGAAGGGCGTGCCGCAAGGGCGACGCCCGGTGCACGTGCTTCGACTTCGCTCAGCACGAACGGGCTGGAATTGCAGAGGAGAGAGCCGCGTCGGGGGGAAGGCGGCCGGACAAGGGAGAGAATAGGGGCATGACCTTCATCAGCAGACTTCTCGCCGGCGCGGCCCTCGCGTCGCTGGCGCTCGGCAACGGCGTGGCGGCCGCGCCCGCGCCCGACGAGCATGCGCGCGAAGCGGCGTTCGACGCCTCGATCAGCAGCGCCGACCAGATCGCCTGGCTCAGGGATTTCTCGTCCGAGCCCAACCAGGTCGGCTCGCCCCACGACAAGGCCAACGCCGAGAAGACGCTGGCGCTGTTCAAGTCCTTCGGCTGGGACGCGCGTATCGAGACGTTCAAGGTGCTCTACCCGACGCCGATCTCGACCACGCTCGAGCTGGTCACGCCCGAACGCGTCACATTGGGCGGGCAGGAGCCGCCGGTGCCGGAAGATCCCAGCACCCAGCCCAATCATATGAAGGACGCGCTGCCGCCCTATGTCGCCTATCAGGGCGACGGGGACGTGACCGCGCCGGTGGTTTACGTCAACTACGGCATGCCCTCCGACTATGAGGCGCTGGCGCGGCGCGGGATCAGCGTGAAGGGCAAGATCGTGCTGGCCCGCTACGGCGCGGGCTGGCGCGGGCTCAAGCCCAAGCTGGCCGAGGAGCATGGCGCGGTCGGCTGCCTGATCTATTCCGATCCGGCGAACGACGGCTACGCGCACTGGAATCCCTATCCGCAGGGCGGAGGCCGCCCGCCGCACGGCGTGCAGCGCGGATCGGTGGCCGACATGACCACCTATCCGGGCGATCCGCTCACCCCCGGCGTCGGCGCGACGGACAACGCCCAGCGGCTGACGCGGGCCGAAGCCAAGACCATCCTCAAAATCCCGACGCTCCCCATCTCCTATGCGGACGCGACGCGGATCCTGGCCGCGATGCAGGGGCCGGTCGTCACCGGCAAGGATCGCGGCGCGCTCGGCCTCGCCTATCATTGGGGCACGACCGATGCGGTGAAGTTGCATCTGGCGGTCAAGTCGGACTGGTCACTGAAGACGCTCTATGACGTGATCGCGGTGATGAAGGGCAAGACCAGGCCCGATCAGTGGGTGATCCGCGCCAACCATCGCGACGGCTGGGTGTTCGGCGCGGCCGATCCGCTGACCGGCCATTCGGCCATGCTCTCCGAAGCCAAGGCGCTGGGCGAGCTGGCGAAGCGCGGCTGGCGGCCCGACCGCACCATCGTCTATGCGAGCTGGGACGGCGAGGAGCCGGGCCTGCTGGGCTCGACCGAATGGGCCGAGACGCACGCCGTCGAATTGAAGCAGAAGGCCGTCATCTACATCAACACCGACAATAACGGCCGCGGCTATCTCTATGCCGGGGCGAGCCATGACCTCCAGCACTTCATCGACCAGGCGGCGCGCGGCGTGACCGATCCGCAGACCGGCGTGTCGGTGGCCGAACGCGCGCGAGCCCGCGTGCTGGCCGAGAATTACGAGAATCCCGGCGATGTCGACGAGACGATGCTGAAGGCGGCGAAGGCGGGCGGCGATCTGCCGGTCGGTCCGCTGGGATCGGGATCGGACTATTCGGCCTTCCTCCAGCATCTCGGCATCGCCTCGATCAACCTGGGCTTCGGCGGCGAGGATGCAGCGTCCGGCTCCTATCATTCGGCCTACGACACTTTCTATCACGTCACCCATTTCGACGATCCGGGGCTCGCTTATGGGGCGGCGCTCTCCAAGGTGGTCGGGCGGCTGGTGATGCGCGCGGCGGACGACGAGCGGGTGCCGGCGCGCTACTCGGATTTCGCCGCCACGGTCGTTCGCTATGTCGATCAGGTGAAGAAGCTGGCGGCGGACCAGCGGACGAAAGATCGCGCGCTCAAGGAGCTGACCGCCGACCACGCCTTCAAGCTCGCCTCCGATCCGGAAGACCCGACCACGGCGCCCCAGGCCAAGGGGATCACGCCGCTGATCGACTTGCTGCCGCTGGAGGACGCCTCCGACCGGCTCGTCAAATCGGCGGCGGCGGCGGACCGGATGCTGGCGGGCGAGAACAAGCTGCCCGCCGCTACCCGGCAGCGGATCGATGCGATGCTGCGCAATGTCGATCAGCTTCTGCTCGATCCGCAGGGGCTTCCGGGGCGCCCCTGGTATCAGAACCTGATCTACGCCCCCGGCACGCTCACCGGCTATGGCGCCAAGACGCTGCCCGGCGTGCGCGAAGCGATCGAGCAGCGCCGCTTCGACGACGCCCGCGCCTATGTCGGCAGGACGGCGGCGGTGATCAACGCTTATGCCGACCGCCTCGATCAGGCGGTCGCGGCGGCGGGGAAGTGATGT
>Ga0164242_10006000_pt1 | contig 13434 bp, 12 predicted proteins | sample OricomgcompostMG_FD_108783 | JGI IMG/M metagenome (GOLD analysis project Ga0164242, IMG submission 108783) | Miracle-Growth compost microbial communities from Emeryville, California, USA - Original compost - Miracle growth compost (MG) ...
AGCCGCGATCACCGCGCCGGCGATCGCGGCGACCAGGAAGTTGACCTTGAGCATCATGAGGACGGCAAAGACGATGACGCCGAGCGAATCGTAGATCAGCGGCCTGACGGCATAGAGAAAGTTTTTCATCTGCTCTCCGGTACGAAATTGCCGTGGAACCCGAAAGGCACGCGCTGCGGCAGTTCCACTGCCGCGACGGGGCCTTTTTCGATGTCCGTCGCTTCAAAAATGAGGAGTTCGCTGGTTCCGCTCCGCGCGCGCCACACGACCGCGAGCACCCAGCCATCGCCTTCCCGTTCGCCGCGCGCGGCGAATACCGGCTCGGACGTGACGTCGCCATCCGGCAGCCAGTGGACATTATGTCGAGCGGCATTCGCATCCAGATGAACAATGCCGTTCAGATCGTCCCCGCCGTTCGCAGGATTGGTGCCGGCGTACCAGCCATGACGGTTCCGCAAACCGGCCCTGCGGTCGTCGATGCGCGGGAATTCGCCTGAAATATCCTCCACGACGCTCTGCGTGAAATGACTGGTTTCAGCGGCAAGGTCGAATGTCCAGCGCGTGAGGCGAGCGCACTGCTTTTCGGGATTTTCAGGCGTCCCGTCCGCGTGGGGAAAAAGCGGAGGCTCCTCGAAGGCCATGACCTCGGCGACGATCCGTTCTTCTTCCTCCCAGGCGTTCATGACATGGAAGGCATAGCACGCTTCGCCCTGATACCATTTTATATCGGCCGCGCCGCCCTCACGCGGCATGACCCCGATGAAAGCGCCTTTGTCAGGCTCCCAGGCATAGGGCGGGCGGCCCGAGCGCGCCCGCTCCATGCTTCCGGTCAGCGGCAGGATCGGGAAAAGAACATGATGCTCGGTGACGATGAAGTCGTGCACCATGCTGGCATAGGGCGCCTCGAAACGCTCATGGCGCCGCAGCACGCCGCCCGCCCCGAGGACGCCAAAGCTCATTGCAGGCGTCAGCGGCCCGGCGGCATTGTAGCCGAAGAACAGCATCTCCCCGGTAACGGGATCGATCTTGGGATGAGCGGTAAAGGGACCGTGAAGCCCAAGCCTGGCATAGCCCCGGGTCTCGAGACTTTCCGGCGCGATCGCGGTCGGCTGGTGTGCTTCCTCGAGCGCCAGCAACTGCCCGCCATGCCAGACGATATTCGTGTTGGCCACTCCGGAATCGCCGGTCGCCCAGTCAGGCGCATCGGCCCGCCTGCCCCCGAACCCGTGGAAAAGCGATCGGCCAGCTTTGTCCTCGGCAATCCATTTCGGCGTGCGTACCCAGCGGTTGCGGTAGCTTGCCTTGCCATCCGACAGCACGATTGCGTGAATCATCCCGTCGCCGGTGAACCAATGACTGTCGGGCGCCGGGAAATGGGGATTAGGGCCGTTGCGATAGAGCGTCCCGTTGAGATCACGCGGCAATTCGCCGCGAATGACGAGGTTTCTCGCACTGATTTCCCGCATGACAGGGGCATAATTGCCGCTCAGGAAAAGTGGAGCCTCGGGAATGTCCAAAGCAGACGGCATGCTCACCTCTTCATATTTACGATGTCAATATTAATGATGCTGGACATCCTGCCCGTCAATCCTAAAATTGACAGCGTCAACAATTTCCTGGAATGGATGGGAACTCCCTCTCGGAAACAGCCGCATGGAAAAAAGCGCCAGGAGCACCGGCGAGCAGCCCTCCGCCGAAGAAAGCCGCAGGCCGGCAACGCAAGAGAAAGCGCGCGGAAGGAAGAAGACCGATCGGCCCTATCATCATGGGGCCTTGCGCAAAGCTCTGCTCGAAGCGGCTGAGGAGATTCTCGACAAGGAGGGAATAAGCGGCCTGACGCTACGGGCCGCCGCCCGCAGGGCTGGAGCCTCCCATGCCGCGCCGAAGAACCATTTCGGCGATCTGACAGGTCTCCTCAGCGAACTCGCCGCGATAGGGTTCCGGCGCTTCGGCGCGGAACTCCGGGCCGCCGCTGAAGCCGAGACCGATTCGGACCGGCGCGGCCTGGCGCGCGGCAGGGCTTATGTCCATTTCGCCGAACGGCATCCGGGCTTGTTCCAGTTGATGTTCCGTTCCGAGCGGCTCGATCCCTCCCGCCCCGCGCTGCGCGAAGCGCTGGACGAGGCCGCGCGAGCACTTGTCGAAACCGTGGATGAAGGGCGGGAGGAAAGTGCGGATATGCCGCCGCTCGCCAAAGCCGCGCGGATGGCCGCGGCATGGTCGCTCGTTCACGGCTTTTCCATGCTGCTCCTCGATGGGCGCCTGACGGCCATTATGCGGGAATTGCCGGATGGGGTCGGGACGGAGGATTTGCTGACGGAAATGCTGAAGATCAGATCTATCCACCCCCTGAGACTCGGCGCTTAGACTTTGGCCAATTTCATTTTTGAGGAATTGGCCGGTGGAAAACACGTCACGACTTGATCTTCCCTACATCATGCCGTCCCAGGCGCAGAAGCATGTCACGCATAACGAGGCGCTTCGGATGCTCGACTGCCTCGTCCAGCCTGTCGTGAAAAGCCGCACGCTTTCCACGCCGCCGGCGAGCCCCGCCGAAGGGGAGGGCTATGTCGTCGCGGCCGGCGCGGCGGACGCATGGGCCGGCAAGGAGCATTCCATCGCCTGTTTTGTCGACGGGACTTGGCAATTCTTCGCTCCCGCTATCGGCTGGCAGCTTTACGACGCGGGCGCCGGTGAGCGAATCGTGTTCAGCGGCGCCGGATGGGTAAGCGGAGATGCGGGCGGCGGCGCGCGCGCCTTCTTTGGCGTTCACACCGATGCCGACACGACCAACCGCCTTGCCGTCGCCTCTGCCGCCACGCTTTTGACGCATGATGGCGGCGATCATCGGGTCAAGGTCAACAAGGCCTCGGCGACGAACACGGCCTCGCACCTTTTCCAGACGGGCTATTCCGGCCGGGCCGAGTTCGGACTGGCCGGAGACGATGATTTCTCCATCAAGACGAGCATCGACGGCGCTTCCTGGACAACGGTTCTCAAGGCAAGCACGACCAGTATCGATCTCCTGCGGGGCGTCGTCGGCTACGTGAATATCGGCCCGCATTCCATGTCCACAAGCCCCGCCTCTGGCGGGGCGGCGATGGAAATCAGCGCAGGCATTCCAGGCGACAGATTTGCCTTTTTCGACTTTCACGCCTCGGATGCCCAGCCCGACTATTCTTCCAGGTTCATTCGCAATCCGGGTTCGGATGGTTCGTTCATGATCGAGAATGTGGGAGCCGGCGGCATTTTCCTGGATGGAGCCGACGGGAGCATCAGCCTTGGAACCGATACCGTCCCGCGTTCGCAGCAATCCGCCAGTGATTTCAGTCCTGCCAGCGACAACGCCTATAGCCTCGGCAACGCAGCCCGCCGGTGGAGCTCTCTTTGGGCCGCCAACGGAACGATCCAGACCTCCGACGCCAGGGACAAGACGGTTCTCGGGGAACTGCCGTTCGCCGGCGCCATGGTCGACGCCATCGAACCGAAGCTTTTCCGATGGAAGGTCGGCGGCAAGGCCGTCGATGTCGTTCGACGCCGCAGCACGTCGATGAATCCTAGGAACCCCGCCGCTAAATCGATCACCGCCGTCGAGACCGAAGAAATCGAGAAACCCGGAAAGCGGGTGCATGCCGGCTTTGTCGCTCAGGACATCAAGGCCGCGATGGAAAAAGCAGGCGTCGATTTCGGGGCTTGGGGGCTGGCCGAGAAGGATGATCCCGACAGCCGCCAATGGACCCGCCCCGACCAGCTGATCGCGGTTCTCTGGTCCGCCCTCAAACAGACGCGGACGGACCTTCAGGAACTCAAGACGGCGATGGCTTCCTCGAAAGCCTGAAACGGCGAGACGGTCAGGCCCACTCGCCCTTCCTGAAGACGGGAACGCGGCTGCCGTCCGCCTTCACCCCGTCGATGTCGATCTTGTCGGAGCCGATCATCCAGTCGATGTGGATCAGGCTCTTGTTGCCGCCCTGCGCCGCGATCTCATCGGGCGTCAGGTCGGCGCCGCCGACGAAGCATTTCGAATAGCACTGACCGAGCGCGATGTGGCAGGAGGCGTTCTCGTCGAAGAGCGTGTTGTAGAAGAGAATGCCGCTTTTCGAGATCGGGGAGGAGTGCGGCACCAGCGCCACTTCGCCCAACCGGCGCGCGCCCTCGTCCGTATCGAGCACCTTTGCCAGCACTTCCTCGCCTTTCGAAGCCTTGGCCTCGACGATCCGGCCTTCCTCGAACCGCACCGCGATTCCATCAATCAGGGTGCCCTGATAGGAAAGCGGCTTCGTGCTCGACACATGCCCCTCGACGCGGCGCGCGTGAGGTGTGGTGAAAACCTCCTCGGTGGGAATGTTCGGATTGCAAACGATGCCGTTCTTGGCCAAGGATGCGCCGCCTTGCCATTCATGACCATCCGCCAGCCCGATCGTCAGGTCCGTTCCGGGTCCCGAATAGTGGAGTGCATGGAACGTTTGGCCGTTCAGCCATTCCGTGCGGCTTTTCAGCGCCGCATTATGAGCCGTCCAGGCTGCGACGGGATCGTCATTGTCGACGCGCGAGGCGGAGAAGATAGCGTCGGCAAGCTTTGCGGCCGCCACATCGTCCTCCTCTCCGGGGAAGACCTGCCTCGCCCAGGACAGGCCGGGATAGGCGACGATGTTCCAATTGATGTCGAACCCGGCGATCTTTTCCAAGGCCGGCTGATAGGCGAGCGAATTGGCCTTGTTCGCGCGCGCCACCTTTTGCGCATCCTCGCCCGAGAGAAGCATCGGATTGTCGCCAACAATGGCAAGGCGCGCGGTATTGTCGGAGAATGCCCGGGCCACGCCGTCATAGAGCCAGCCCGGCGCTCTGTCGAAGCTCGCATCCGGACCGAAGCGGTAGCGCGCCAATGTGATCTCCTCGTCGGAAAACAGTGGCGTCACCAGCCCCGCGCCCGCCTTGTAGGCGTGCTCGGCAATGCGTCTGACCAGCGGGAGCGCGACCACCGGCGCCGTGAGAAAAAGGTCCTGGCCGGGCCGCAGCCGCAGGCCGATCTTCACCGCGACTTCCGCCAGCCTGTCGAGCTTTTTCGGGTCAATAGCCGGGGAAAGGGTGCGCTGATGCGTGTTCATGAGGTTTCCTGTCCTTTGCAAGTCCGGGGAATTTCGGCATTCAACCTGTCTAAATAGCCTTCAGTGAGAGTTTCCGCCAGTTTTCCGCACAGCCGTTGTGAGCGTCTGGACCAGTCGAAACGGATTGAATCGCTGCGGCGCAGCAATATGGTGTGCGGCATGTCGCTCCCGTCCCGGAAATCCCCCCTGAGCTACGGTTTCGCCGGAATGGCGGGCATGGCGGTCGGGATGGGCATAGGACGTTTCGTTTATACGCCGCTTCTGCCGATCATGATGGATAGGCTCGGCCTGTCGACATCCCAGGCGGGATGGATCGCGTCGGCCAATTATCTCGGCTATCTCTTTGGCGCCGTTATCGCGGTCGGCGCCTGGGCGCATGGCAGGGAACGTTCCGTGATGTTGGCCGCGCTGGCGGCCAACGCCGCTTTGGCCGCCGCGATGGCGCTTACCGAGAATGTCGCCGCCTTTCTTCTGATCCGCTTCGGCGCGGGTATCGCCAGCGCCTTCCTGCTGGTGTTCCTGTCCACGATCGTCTTCAGCCGTTTGGCCGAACACGGCAGATCTGATCTCCAGGCGCTTCATTTCGGCGGCGTCGGGCTCGGCATCGCCCTTTCCTCCCTTCTCACAGGGTGGATGCATATCGTGGGCGCGGGATGGCGGTCCGGCTGGTACGGCTCCGCCCTGCTCGCACTGGCTGGTCTCGTGATTACCGCCGCGCTTGCCCCTGAAGGGCCGGTCAGGACCGGCGAGGCAAGGAGGGAGCCGCCGGTGCGCTGGACGCCTCCTCTGATAAAGCTGACCTTCGCCTATGGCGTCTTCGGCTTCGGCTATATCGTTACGGCCACGTTCCTTATCGCCATTGTGCGTCATCAGGAAAGCGGCGGCCTCTTCGAATCGGTCGTCTGGCTGGTGACGGGAATCGCCGCGATACCCTCGCTCTTTCTCTGGCATGCCCTTGCTGTCCGGGTGGGACACGCCATGACATTCGCCATCGGCGCAATTGTTGAAGGCATCGGCGTCGTCGCCAGTGTCTCGCTCGGCGGATTTGCCGGTCCGCTGATTGGCGGCTTTCTGCTCGGAGGCACTTTCATCGCGATTACCGCGATCGGCCTCCAGGGAGGAAGACTTCTCGCCGCCTCCTCGCCACGGCGCGTTCTGGCCTTGATGACGGCCGCCTTTGGCGTCGGGCAGATCATCGGCCCGATCGTCGGCGGCACATTGGCCGATATGACGGGCAGTTTCCTCATTCCCTCGTTGCTGGCCGCTGCCGCCCTCCTGCTTTCGGGATTTGCTGCGTTCTCCGCGCGATACCAGATGCCTGCGGCGGCTGCCGCCCGCCAGGGGTCCTGACGCCACCCGGAAAGCGGCCGCTTCTCGCAAATGCGCGCTTCTCCCATTTCATTTCCGCCGCATTTGTGACTTCAATCGCCGCGATTGAACAGAACAGGCTTGGCCTCTTAGGATTTCGCCCGAATGTTTGTTTCCTTTTTTCCTCAGCCGAAAGTGTTTTTCTCATCCGCCATTGTCTGGAGCATCGTCGTCGTATTGTTCTGGTTTTTCGGCGGCGAACAACTCGGCGCCACCTTCGGCCTGCCGCCCGCGACGCCGGGCAGCCCCCCCATTATCGGCATCAGCGTGTTCTGGTCGAAGCCCTATCTCTGGTTTTATGCCTATTTCATCTGCGCCATTTTGATCTTTTACGCCTTTTGGGCGCTTTACCGGCCGCATCCCTGGCAGAACTGGTCGATCCTCGGATCGGCCTTCATCCTCTTCACGACGAATTTTTCGGTCCAGGTCAGCGTGGAGCTCAACGAATGGCGCGGACCTTTTTTCGACATGATCCAGAAGGCGCTCACGCCGCCAGCCGGGAGGGTCACCCAAGGCGAACTCTTCCACGGCATATGGGTCTTCCTGACGATCGCCTTCCTGGCGATCGCCGTCTTTGTCGCGCAGAGCTTTTTCATCAGCCACTACATCTTCCGCTGGCGCACCGCGATGAACGATTTTTACGTGTCGAATTGGAGCCGGTTGCGGCACATCGAAGGCGCCTCGCAGCGCGTCCAGGAGGACACGATGCGCTTTTCAAGCTCCGTCGAGGATCTCGGCACCAGCTTCATGCAATCCGTCATGACGCTGATCGCGTTCCTGCCGCTTCTTGCGCAATTGTCGCATCATGTCACATCCATGCCCTTCATGGGGCCGATTCCGGATTCGCTCGTCATCGCCGCCATCCTGTGGTCGCTGTTCGGAACGGTTCTTCTCGCCGGCGTGGGAATAAAGCTGCCGGGCATCGAATTCCGCAATCAAAGGGTCGAGGCGGCTTACCGCAAGGAACTTGTCTATGGCGAGGATCACGAGGATCGGGCGCAGCCCCCGACGCTGGCGGCGCTCTTCAACAATGTGAGAAGAAGCTACTTCCTGCTCTACTTCCATTACGCCTATTTCAACGTGGCGCGGATGTTCTACATCCAGGCGGATGCCGTCTTCGTCTACGTCATCATGACCCCCACCATCGCCGCCGGCCATATTACTTTCGGCATATTGCAGCAGATCATCGCCGCCTTCAGCCAAGTCAGTTCCTCGTTCCAGTATCTGGTGAATTCCTGGCCGGACATTGTGAGCTTGATGTCCATCTACAAGCGCCTGCGCGCTTTCGAGGCGACCTTGGGAGGCGGCAAGCTGCCGGAGCTTGACATCAGATATATGCAGCGGAGCGCCGACGATCCCGATCCCGCCTAATGGGAGCCGCAAAGACCGTACCCAGGCGCGGGCCGGCCTCTTCAGGCCGCGAATTTGCCGCTTCCCTCTTCCAAACCGGCGGAATTAGGCTAAAAGGCTCCCGCAAAGAGGGTGCGCCTAGGAAATGCGGGAGAAAAGTCCGCCCGCACCTTCGATGCGTGAGCATGGCGATCGCCTTGTTCTTGGATTTGGGCGCTTTCCGCCCGAAACGGTTGGGCCGGATGTCGGACGAGTCATTCTTTCGCGAAGTTACCGAGGAACTGCGGCAGGACCGGGCAAAGGCCTTCCTGTCGAAATATGGCCTGTGGCTGGTCGCGCTTGCCGTCATTGTCGTTCTCGCGACCGCGGGCTTTGTCCTCTACCGCCATTGGGACCTGGAGCGCGCCAATCAGTCCGGCGATGCCTTGTCGCAAGCCCTTTCCCTCGCGCAAGCCGGCAAGACCGATCAGGCCCTGGCCGATCTCGACAAGATCGAGAAGAACGGCCACGGCGCCTATCCCGTGCTCGCCCGCATGCGCGCGGCAACGATTCTCGCCGACAAGGGCAATTTCAATGGGGCGGTCAAGGCGTTCGACGCTGTGGCCGCCGACGGCTCCGTGCCGGATTCCATCCGCGACATCGCCAAGCTGCGCGCCGCTTTCATCCTCGTCGATCACGGCAGCTACGATGAAGTGTCCGCACGCGCCAAGCCGCTCTCCTCCGAAACCAACCCGTTGCGTTTCTCGGCCCGTGAGGCGCTGGGCCTTGCCGCCTGGAAAGCCGGGAAGCTCGACGAAGCCCTCAAATTCTTCCAAGGCATTGCGACCGAGCAGATGGCTCCGCGCGGCCTTCGGGAACGCGCCAACCTCATGTCCGACCTCATTCGCGGGTCGGGCAAGGCGTCGTGATGGGCGATGGGTTTCCAGGTTGCCATCATCGGCCGGCCGAATGTCGGCAAATCGACGCTTTTCAACAGGCTGGCGGGACGTAAGCTCGCGCTTGTCGACGACCTGCCGGGCGTCACCCGCGACCGCCGCATTCATCCCGCACGTCTCTACGATCTGAAGTTCGACGTTATCGACACGGCGGGGCTGGAAGATTCCCCCGCCGCCAGCCTCGAAGGGCGCATGCGCGTCCAGACCGAAACGGCAGTCGCAGAGGCCGATCTCGTGCTCTTCCTGATCGATTCCAAAGCGGGCATCGTCCCCGACGATCGCACTTTCGCCGACATGGTGCGCCGCTCCGGCAAGCCCGTCGTTCTCGTCGCCAACAAGGCCGAGGCGCGCGGCGCGGAAAGCGGAATGCTGGAAGCGTGGGAACTCGGGCTCGGAGAGCCGATTCCCATTTCCGCAGAACACGGACAGGGTATGCCCGATCTCCGCGAAGCGATCATTGCGGCACTGGGCGAGGACATCGCTCTTCGCGAGGAGGAAGAGCCGGAGACGGAAGCACCGCTGATCGGCGACGATATCGCCGACCCGGATGCGGAGGCCCCAGCTTACGATACGAGCAAGCCACTGCGTGTCGCTGTGGTCGGCAGGCCGAATGCCGGCAAATCGACGCTGATCAATGCGTTTCTCGGCGAGGAGAGACTTCTGACGGGGCCCGAAGCCGGCATCACACGCGATTCGATCTCCGTCGAATGGGAATGGCAGGGCCGCAGGATCAAGCTCTTCGATACGGCCGGCCTCAGGCGCAAGGCGCGCGTCCAGGAGAAGCTGGAGAAGCTGTCGGTCGCCGATGCGCTCCGCGCCATCCGCTTCGCGGAAGTCGTCGTTATTCTTTTCGACGCGACCATTCCCTTCGAGAAGCAGGATTTGCAGATCGCCGACCTGGTCGCTCGCGAAGGGCGAGCGCCGGTCCTGGCTTTCAACAAATGGGATCTGATCGAGGAGCCGCAGCGGGTTCTCGCGGAACTGCGGGAGAAAACGGAACGCCTGTTGCCGCAATTGCGCGGCATCCGCGCCGTGCCCGTTTCGGCTGAAAGCGGCCGCGGCCTGGACAAGCTGATGCAGGCGATCGTCGAGACGCACCGCGTCTGGAACAGCCGCATTTCGACGGGCAGGCTCAATCGCTGGCTGGAAACCGTCCTCGCGCATCACCCGCCGCCGGCCGTGGCGGGACGAAGGCTGAAGATCAAATATGTAACGCAGGTAAAGACGCGGCCGCCGGGGTTTATCCTCTCCTGCTCGAGACCCGAGGCGATGCCGGCCTCCTATGTCCGTTACCTCGTCAATTCCATGCGGGACGATTTCGCTATTCCAGGCGTTCCGATCCGCATGGCGCTGCGGGCGCCCGAAAACCCCTACGCGAAGAAGGCGCGCAAGCGCGGCTGATCGCTTTCGCCGGGCAAAACGTTCCGCTTTCCGTTTCTTTCCTACCTCCCGCGACATGCCCATGCGTCATGTGGATGCGCCTCAATGAGGACAAAGAAGCACCTTTGAGAACGCGATCGTTAACCGTCCATCAAGGTTAACGCATCATCTTTTCATCCAGTCGAATTGTTGCGTTCTGGAGAGTTTCCGTGCGTCGTCGTAACGTTGAGCGGTTCGCCCGCCCGGGGGCCCGCGAGCGCTCCTTTGTCGCTCCCCTCGCTCTCGGCCTGGCGATGTGGATCGGCTTTCCCGCCCATGTCGCGCGTCAGGACATTGCCAGTCTGGTGGCCGGACTGGACGCGCCGGCCCGGTGGGACACCTATGTCGAGGCGGCCGCGGCCGGCTCGGTTCACCAAGCCGAGCTACCCTTCGCGCCGGACCCGGGCGACACGGCGTCGATCTCCGGCGCGGGCATCAAAACGCCGGGCATCGGCATGGTCGCTTTCCGTGGCAAGCGGGGCATCGCCGACGACGTTCCCGACGAGGCGCGCATCAACCGCTCCGAAAAGGGCGGCCGGCTTCTCAAAATCGCGCCCGTCGCTCCTCCCAAGGCGTTTAGCGCCGGTTCGATCCTGAAGCGGCAGAGTTTTCTTCTGAAACCCTCGGTGAACGGCGAAATGAAGATGGCTTTCGCCAAGGCCGACATAAAGGGCGAAGAGCTGAAGATCGCCGAGGCCTTCCACCCGAAAGTCATCCGAGATCCAAATGCGGGTATGCCGAAGATGCTGGCTGCTCTGGTGAACAACGACCATCCGGATATCCTCGCCACGGCATATGCCCCGACCAAACCCGATTACGCCAGGAATTCGCCGTTCGAGACGCTCCTCAAGAACGAAAGGCCCGATGGCGGTCGTTTCGTTCCTCCCATGGAGCCGGGCGATCATTCCTGGGTGAGTTCGCCGCTCCCGCCGGAAGTGTTTTCGAAGCGGGAACAAAGCTGCCTGACGGCAGCGATCTATTTCGAAGCGCGGGGCGAACCGATAAAGGGCCAGGCAGCAGTCGCCCAGGTGGTGCTCAATCGCGTCCGCAACCCGGCCTATCCGAAGACCATTTGCGCTGTCGTCTACCAGAACGAGGATTGGCGCAATGCCTGCCAATTCTCCTTCGCCTGTGACGGCGTCAAGGAGCGTATCACCGAACCGAAGCATTGGAAGATCGCGGAGGAGGTGGCGATGGCCGTCACGGCGGGCAAGATCTGGCTCCCCGATGTAGGGTCGGCGACCCATTACCATGCAACCTATGTGCATCCGCGCTGGGCCCACGCGATGGAGATGGTGAAGAAGATCGGCAAGCACCTCTTCTACAGGACCTATGGCGGCGGCTGGAGTTGAGAAAGTTGCCGCTATGCACAGGATTTGTCCGCCGCGTCCGGCCATTCCCGGGCGTTTTGTCGGCCGATCTTTGTCGCATGGAACTAAATACCTGATTTCAATGGGAAATCATGTTTCTATAATGATCCGCTCTCCGGCTTGACTGGTGGAAGTGCCCAAACTATGTTGCGCGCGACTTTGCAGCGGGCTGGAGGGCCTGCTTGATCGGGTGCGGAGGTTTCGATGGCCGGATCGGATGGGCCAGAAGAGACTGGAAATGCCGGCTCCGAAAAAGCATCTTCCCATTCGGCCAGCGATTTTGAACTCGACCGCCGCCGCCGGCAACTCGATCGGGCATTGGCCGAGCACGAGCGGGAGCGGCGGGAGGGGGAAAAGCATACAAGGTCAAGCAATGCGAGCGGTTATGCCGCGGCCCTCAGGCTTTCCAGCGAGTTCATCGCGGGAATTCTTGCTGGCGCCGCAATCGGATGGGTGATCGATCGCTTTGCGGGTACTTCGCCTTGGGGGTTGATCGTTTTCCTCCTCCTTGGCTTCTGTGCCGGCGTGCTCAACATCCTGCGCTCGTCGGGCATGACGGCGGAGCGCAAGCTGCCCGAAAGGCAGGAAGACGGGAAGGGAGGCGGACGATAGCGCCGCCCATGGAAGTGAAGGCCGCTTGCGGCCGTTGATAACGGGGTTTGAAATTGGCTGCCGACAAGGTTGACCCGATCCACCAGTTCCACATCAATACGCTGGTGCCGATTCACATCGGCGGCTATGATTTCTCGTTCACCAACTACGCGCTCTTCATGGTGATCATTGTGCTGATCGCCGGCGGCGGGCTTTATTTCGCCTGCGCCCCACGCAGTGTGATCCCGGGAAGGGCGCAATCCATCGCCGAGATGTTCTACGAATTCTCCGCCTCCATGCTCAAGGATTCGGCGGGCACGGAAGGGATGCGGTTCTTTCCCTTCATTTTCACGCTCTTCATGTTTCTGGTCGTCGCCAATCTGATCGGGATGTTTCCCTATTTCCCGACGGTTACGAGCCAGATCGTCGTAACCGTCGCGCTGGCGATCACCGTCTTCCTGATGGTGCTGATCGCCGGGCTGATGCGCCACGGCTTGCATTTCTTCAAGCTGTTCGTGCCGTCCGGTATCCCCATCGTGGTTCTGCCTCTGGTCGTCGTGATCGAGATCATCTCCTTCCTGACGCGTCCCGTCAGCCACTCGGTCCGACTTTTCGCCAACATGCTCGCCGGCCATATCACCATCAAGGTTTTCGCGGGTTTCGTCTTTTCGCTTGGAGCGCTCGGTGCGCTCGGCGTCGCCGGCGCGATCCTGCCCATGATCATGGTGATCGGATTGACCGCGCTGGAAGTCCTGATTGCCGCCCTTCAGGCCTATGTGTTCGCCATGCTGGCCTGCATCTACATCAACGACGCCATTCATCCGGGGCACTGAGAGCGGCTCACGGCTTCACCGGCGGACCTCCGCCAAAACCCATCCGCAACGTTTCGTCAGATCGACAAGGAGCAGAAAAAATGGACGCGGAAGCAGCAAAGTTGATCGGTGCCGGCATCGCCGCGATCGGAACCGGGGCCGCCGGCATCGGTGTCGGCAATTTGTTCGGCCAGTATTTGCAGGGTGCGTTGCGCAACCCTTCGGCAGCCGATGGCCAGTTCGGTCGTCTGATCTTCGGCTTCGCGGTGACGGAAGCGCTCGGCATTTTCGCGCTGCTGATCGCGCTGCTGCTTCTCTTCACCTTCTGAGAAGCCCGGATCGCATTCTCCGGCCGCGCGCCCGCGCGGCCGGGTTCGCCTGTTAGGAAAAGACAATGTTCGTGACCCAAGCTTTCGCCCAGAACGCGGCGCCCGCGCCGGCGGGTGCGGCAGCGCATACGGAAACGGCGCCGGCTACCGAA
>Ga0164242_10006001_pt1 | contig 13434 bp, 14 predicted proteins | sample OricomgcompostMG_FD_108783 | JGI IMG/M metagenome (GOLD analysis project Ga0164242, IMG submission 108783) | Miracle-Growth compost microbial communities from Emeryville, California, USA - Original compost - Miracle growth compost (MG) ...
CGCGGACCGCGATCTCGCCACGGTTGGCCACGAGCACCTTGGAGAACATGCGAGGAAACCTACAGTGGGCCGCGGTCCGCCGGAGTCTGCCGCACCACACTCCGGACGGCTCGCGGTTCGCGAGAATTGAGTCTGTCTGGGAATTGTTCTGAGTCAGAACCAAAACTAGGCTGGGGGTGTGACTGGGAACGACGTCGACGCCTGGGAGTTCACCGACGTGGTCACGCGACTGCGCCGGGTGCTGCGTGCGAGCGTGCGCGGCGAGTTCCCGTGGGAGAGCCTGCCGATGGCCCAGGTCGAGCTGCTGCAGCGGCTCGCCGAGGAGCCGGACCTGCGGGTGAGCGACCTCGCCACCCGGCACCGGCTGGCCACCAACACGGTCAGCAACCTCGTCCAGCAGCTGGTCACCGCCGGGCTGGTCGAGCGCAGTCCCGACCCGGAGGACCGCCGGGCGGTCACGGTCCGGCTCACCGAGCGCGGCCACGAGCTGCTCGCCGGCTGGCTCGCCGCCCACGAGCAGCGGCTCGGCCGGGCGATCGCCGAGCTCGCCAAGGACGACCGCCGCGTGGTGGTGGCCTCGATCGGCGCGCTCTCGCGTCTGGTCGACCGGCTCGAGCAGCTCGACGCGACCGAAGACACGGCCGACGGCTAGCGATGTCCCTCCGGGTGCGCTTCTGCCTCGCGACGCTGCTGGTCGGCGTCGCGGCCGGTCTGGCCGGCGTCGTCCTCACGCTGCTGCTCCACCTCGTCCAGCACACGCTCTTCGGCTACACCGAGGACACCTTCCTCATCGGCGTCGAGCACGCGAGCCGCGCCCGCCGGATCTGGGCGCCCGCGCTCGGCGGCCTCGTCACCGGCCTCGGCTGGTGGTGGCTGGGACGGTCGATGCCGCACGGCGCCCTCTCCATCCCCGCGGCACTGCGCAGCGGGGAGCGGCTGCCGGTCGGCAAGGTCGCGTCCGACTCCCTGCTGCAGATCGTCGCGGTCGGCGCGGGTGCGTCGATGGGGCGTGAGGGCGCGCCGCGCCAGGCGGGCGCGGCGCTCGCCGGACTGCTCGGCGACCGGCTCCGGCTGACCGCCGACCAGCGCCGCACCCTCGTCGCCTGCGGCGCCGGTGCCGGTCTCGCGGCGGTCTACAACGTGCCGTTCGGCGGCACCCTCTTCACTCTCGAGATCCTGCTGGTCTCGGCCCGCCCGCGCCACGTCCTGCCGGCGTTCGTGACGAGCGCCGTCGCGACCGTCGTCTCGTGGCCGTTCCTGGGCGACCGGCCGGTCTACCGGGTGGTCGCGGCGCACCTGTCGTGGCAGGTGCTGGTCTGCGCGGTCGTGCTCGGGCCGGTGACCGGGGCACTCGGCACGCTCTTCAGCTCGACGATGGCGAAGGCGCGCACGGAGGTGCCGCGCACGCTGCTGATGGTGCCGGCGATCGTCGGGGCGTTCGCGCTCACCGGGCTGGTCGCCGGCTGGTACCCGGAGCTGCTCGGCAACGGCAAGGGACTGGCCCAGGTGACGTTCGCCGGCTCACTGACCCTGGCCGTCGCGCTGGCGCTGGTGGTCATCAAGCCCGCGGCCGCGGCGGTCAGCCTGAGCAGCGGCGCGGTCGGCGGCCTGCTCACGCCGGCATTCGCCACCGGCGCGGCCCTGGGTCTCGCGACCGGCCTGATCGGGCACCGGATCTGGTCCGGGACGCCGGCCGCCGACGTCGCGATCGTCGGCGCCACCGCGTTCCTCGCGGTCACGCAGCGGGCGCCGCTCACCGCGACGGTGCTCACCCTGGAGTGGACCCGGTGCGGTGCCGGCCTGCTGCCGGCGATCGTGCTCGCGGTCGCCCTCGGGATCCTGGCGTCGCGGGCGATGCGACCGAGGGTGCGCGGCACTCGGGATACTGAGTCCGTGGAGCCGGCACTGGAGGAGAACGTGCGGACCGTCGTCGCGGGCGCGATCGTGCGCCGGAACGCCGACGGCGCGCGGGTGCTGGCCGCGCGTCGGTCGCGTCCTGCCGAGGTCGCCGGCCGCTGGGAGCTGCCCGGCGGCAAGGTCGAGCCGGGGGAGACGCCCGAGGAGGCGCTCGTCCGCGAGCTCGGCGAGGAGCTCGGCGTCCGGGTCGAGGTGGCGAGCTGGCTGGACGGCGAGTCGCCGATCCGGGACGGGATGGTGCTGCGCGCGGCTGTCGTCCGCGAGACCGCGGGCGAGCCGCGTCCGGCCGAGGGCGGTGAGCACGACGCGGTCCGCTGGCTCGAGCACGACGAGCTGGCCGAGGTCGACTGGCTCGAGCCCGACCGCCCGTTCCTGGCCGAGCTGGGCGGCGTCCTCCGTGGCGAGATCGCCCCGGGGCACGCCCGTCGGGCCGTCGTCTTCGACGAGGACGACGCGCGCCGCATGGCCGCGCGCCTGGCGGCGGACGGCTGGTGGACCGCGGTGCGGCGCGAGCGCTTCGCCAACGAGGACGACGACGAGGACCACCCCTGGGCGGTCGAGACCGACGCGCCGGAATTCGTGGTCGAACTGCTTGTTGACGAGTTCGACGGCTGGCTCGACCTCCAGCCGTGAGACCTCTCAAATAGGCTGGTGCCATGACCGTTCCCTCTCCCGAGCCGGCGCAGCGGCTGCTGCTCGTGCACGCCCACCCCGACGACGAGACGATCGCCACCGGGGCCACGATGGCCAAGTACGTGGCCGAAGGACGCGGCGTCACCCTCGTGACCTGCACCGCGGGCGAGATGGGCGAGATCCTCGTGCCCGAGCTCGAGCACCTCGCCGCCGACAGGGAGGACCGGCTCGGCGAGCACCGCCGCGGCGAGATCGCGGACGCGATGCGCGAGCTCGGCGCCGGATCGGACCGTCAGGTGGACCACCGCTGGCTGGGCGGCTTCGGCACCTACCGCGACTCCGGCATGCAGTGGCACGCCGACGGCTACGCCATCCCGGGCGACACGATCCACGAGAACGCCTTCTGGCACGCCGACCTCACCGAGGCCGCGAACCACCTCGTCGCGATCATCCGGGAGGTGCGGCCGCAGGTGCTGGTGACCTACGACGAGTTCGGCAACTACGGCCATCCCGACCACATCCAGGCCCACCGGGTGGCGATGTACGCCGCGCAGCTCGCCGCGGTGCCGTCGTACAAGCGGGAGCTGGGCGAGCCGTGGGAGATCGCCAAGATCTACTGGAGCGCGATGCCGGAGAGCCGGATGCGGGAGGGACTGCGGGCGCTGCGCGATGCCGGCGACACCACGTCGTTCGACGGCATCGACCCGGACGGCCCGCTGCCGATGACCACCCCGGACGACCAGCTCTCCGCCGTGGTCGAGGCCACCGACTACGTCGAGCGGAAGATGGCGGCGTTGCGGGCGTATCCGACTCAGGTGACGCTCGACGGCCCCTTCTTCGCCCTCTCGAACAACCTCGGCAACGAGGTCTGGGGCTACGAGCACTTCCGGATCGCCAAGGGCATGCGCGGCCCGGTGGGCCCCGGCGGCCTGGAGACGGACCTGTTCGCGGGACTCTGATGCGGATCGCGCTGCGGGTGCTGGTCGCGGTGCTCGCTCTGGTGGCCGGAGCCGCCGTCGGACTGGCCGGTGTCGCCGTCTACGCCTGGTGGTGGGGGCTGCTCATCGCGGTCGTCGCCACCGTCGCGGGCGAGCTGGCGTTGCGTCCGGGACCGCAGCGCCTCGCGTTCGCGGTCGGCTGGGTGGTGCCGGTCGGCATCGCGATGGTGCCGCGGAGCGAGGGCGACTTCGCGATCGAGAAGGGCGTGCCCGGCTACACCCTGATGGTGCTCGGCGCCGCCGTGCTGCTGGTCGCGAGCGCCACCCTGCCGATCGGTCGGCGCAACCTCCGGCAGGCCGGCGCGCGTCTGGAAGGGTAGGGGCGCCGGCGCGGAGTGGCGTCGGCGGGCAGGCATCCCCGCGAGCGGAGCGGAAGGTGGACCGATGCGTCGGTGGGCGGTGGTTCTCGTGGCCGGTGCGGTCGCGGTGCTGGGATCGGCGCCGGTGCGCGCGGACGCCGGGGTCAAGCTCGTGCAGGCGCCGGTGCTGACCGGTGTCTACCAGGTCGGCAGCACGCTGCACGTCACGCCCGGGACGTGGTCGGTCGACGGCACAGCGGTCGCCTTCCAGTGGTACCTCGGCTCCCGGGAGGTGAAGGGCGCGACCGGCCGGGCCTTCACGCTGACGAGGGCCGCCCGCGGCCGCAAGGTCTCCGTCCGGGTCACCGCGAGCGCCGACGCGTACGACCCGTTCACCTACACCGGCACCCGCGGACTGGCGCCGGTCGCGCCGCGGGGGACCTGCCCTGGCGTGGCGACGGTGAAGCGGCTCACCCCGCGGGCCAGCCGGGTCTACGGCGTCTACTGCGGCCGCCCGTGGGCGATCGGCGACGTGCTCCGGGGACGCGGCATCGGCGCCTGGGAGGCGGTCAAGGTCTATCGCCTCGTCGCCGGCCGCTGGACGAACTTCCCGCGGGCGAGGGTGACCTGCCCGACGGAGAACGCCGTCCTCCGGATCTCCTGCACCGTCGACTGAACCCGTCGTCCGCCGGGCACCGGTCAGGCGGGTGCCGTGAGGTAGCGGCACACGTGGTGGGTGGTGAACCCGAGGCGCTCGTAGAGCGCCAGCGCGGAGTCGTTGTCCGTCTCGACGTGCAGCCAGGCGGTCGTCGCGCCACGCTCGGCGCCCCACTCGACCAGGGCGTGCAGCACCGCGCGGCCGATCCCGTGGCGGCGGTGCGCGGGGTCGACGAAGAGGCCGTGCAGGCCGAGCCAGTCGCCGTCGAGCACCGCCTCGCCCCGGCCGATGACCGCGCCGCCCGCGGCGGCGACCGTCGCGGCGACGCGCTCGTCGTCACCGGCGAGCGCGATCAGCCTCGGCGACCGCGGCACCCGCCGCAACCGCGCCACCGAGGCCAGCTGGAACGCCGCCTCGCCGCGGTCGAGCGGACGCCAGCCGAGGCCGCGCAGGGCGCGTTCGACGTCGGAGTCCGCCTCGACCTGCGCCAGCGGGCGCCGGTCGCGCTCGGCGTAGAACGCCACGATCGCCTCGGCCGCGCGGTCGAGCGCCACGCCGGGGTCGCCGACGGCCAGGCACGAGTTGGCCCGCTTGACCAGCCGTCCCTCCACGGCGGCCTGGTGGCGCAGCGACCACTCGCCGAGGGGCGACACCGTGACGTCGGGCCAGAGCCGAGCGGTGTGCTGCTCGGCCTCGCGGACGCCCACCCGCAGGCGCGGCGAGGGCCGCGGGGGCACCGGCTTGCCCGAGACGATGTCGCCGATCGCGATGCCGACCGGCACGCCGGACTCGGGCACGACGACCGCTGTCCCGTCGCCCCACGAGGTGCACACGCCCAGCACGTCGACGAACGCCGGACCCCCGGTGGGACCCGTCTCGCCGGGGACGACCCGGCGGATGACGACGCGCTGACCCACGACATGCGGACCGAGCAGATGGGCGGGCACGCAGGGATACTAGGCGAACGAGCGGAGGGGCGAAGTGCTTGCGATTCGACCCGGAGCGAGAGGCCGGCGACCGGAGGTCGCTAGGCTGTCGGAAGTTCCGCGTTCACGACTCCTCAGGAGGATTCGGATGACCTACGTCATCTCCCAGCCGTGCGTCGATGTGAAGGACCGCGCTTGTGTCGACGAGTGCCCGGTCGACTGCATCTACGAGGGCAAGCGGATGCTCTACATCCACCCCGACGAGTGTGTCGACTGCGGAGCCTGCGAGCCGGTCTGCCCGGTCGAGGCGATCTTCTACGAGGACGACGTCCCGGAGCAGTGGAAGGACTACACGGACGCCAACGTGAAGTTCTTCGACGACCTGGGCTCGCCCGGCGGTGCCACCAAGACCGGCGCGGTCGACAGCGACGCCTCGTTCATCGCCGCGCTCGAGCCGCAGAACCAGGATCACTGACGGGCCCGATGTCCGTCTCGCGCCCGCCCGTCTCGGAGTCCCTGCCCGACTTCCCGTGGGACAAGCTGACCTCCTACGCCGCGCGGGCGCGCCAGCACCCGGGGGGCATCGTCGACCTGTCGGTCGGCACGCCGGTCGACCCGACGCCCGAGGTGGTGCAGCAGGCGCTGCGTGAGGCCGCCGACTCGCCGGGCTATCCGGTGACGATCGGCAACGCCGCGACCCGCCAGGCCGCGATCGACTGGCTCGCCCGGTCGCACGGCGTCACCGGCCTCGGCCTGGACGGCGTGCTGCCGGTGATCGGCTCCAAGGAGCTGATCGCCTCGCTGCCGCTGCACCTCGGCGTCGGTGCGGGCGACCTGGTCGTCTACCCGGAGCTGTCGTACCCGACCTACGAGGTCTCGGCCGCCTTGGTCGGCGCCCGCGCGATGGCGACCGACTCGCTCACCGCGATCGGTCCCGAGCGGCCGGCGATCCTCTGGCTCAACTCGCCGTCCAACCCGAGTGGCCGCGTGCTGCCGGTCGAGCACCTGCGCAAGGTGGTCGACTGGTGTCGCGAGCGCGGGGTGCTGCTGGTCTCCGACGAGTGCTACATCGAGTGCGTGTGGGAGGGCGAGCAGCCGCTCTCGGTGCTCCATCCCGAGGTGAGCGGCGGATCGTTCGAGGGCATCCTCGCGGTGCACTCGCTCTCCAAACGGTCCAACCTGGCCGGCTACCGTTGCGCGTTCGTGGCCGGCGACCCGAAGGTCGTGGGCGAGCTGCTCGCGGTCCGCAAGAACCTCGGCCTGCAGATGCCCGGGCCACAGCAGATCGCCATGGTCGCGGCGCTCGACGACGACCAGCACGCCAAGGAGCAGCACGCCCGGTACGCCGCCCGGCGGGCCCGGCTGCGGGACGCGCTGGTGCGGGCCGGCTTCGCGATCGACCACTCCGAGGCGTCGCTCTACCTCTGGGCGACCCGCGGCGAGAACTGCTGGGCGACCGTCGACTGGCTGGCCGCGCGCGGCATCCTGGTGGCCCCCGGCGACTTCTACGGGGCGGCCGGCGCGAGCCACGTCCGGGTCGCGTTCACGGCGACCGACGAACGGGTCGACGCAGCGGTCGCGCGGCTGGCCTAGGCCAGTGTGACCGAGACGGTCGCCAGCCTGGTCGAGCTGTGGTGCCAGCGGTCGTCGCCGGTCGACCAGCGCCAGCCCGCGTAGGTGATGCTCTCGACGCCGTAGCGCTGCCCCTGGGCGGCGGCGAACTGCGCGATCGCCCAGCCCTCGGCGCGGCTCTCGGCGTGCATCGTGACACCGTGGCCGCGGACGACCGGCGTGCCGGGGAAGTAGCGGCCGAGCTGCCGACCGAGCGCGACCGGGCGACCCCTGCCCGCCTTCGGCGTCCCGTACTGGCAGCCCAGCGCGTGCGGCGAGTAGCCGGTCAGCGCCGAGGCGAGCGCCCGTGCGTCCGACTCGTGCTGGGCGTAGGCGTTGGCGTAGGCCGAGTGCTGGACGTCCTGGGCGGCCTCGGTGACCGGCAGGCCGTCGTAGTTCGGCACGTGGACCAGGGCGTCGTAGAACCTGTTGGTCGCATAGACCGGGTTCATGATCTGCTTCGGCCGGCCCCAGCCCTGCGATGGGCGCTGCTGGAAGAGGCCGAGCGAGTCCCGGTCGCCGCCGTCGAGGTTGACCAGCTTCGACTCCTGCATCGCGGTCGCGAGCGCGATCGTGGCGGCGTGGGCCGGCAGTCCGCGCTGGACCGCGATGGCGGAGATCAGCGCGGCGTTCTCCGACTGCTCGGTGCTGAGCGAGACCGAGTGTCCGTCCACGATCGCGGTGCACTCGTCGGCCTGCGGCAGCAGGCCCTGGAGCTGGCCGTTGAGGTGGTCCCACAGCCGGACCAGGCCGACGCCGATCAGCACCAGCACGACGATGGCGACAGCGAGCTTCCTCATGGGCGTTCCGGGTCGGGCAGGCTCAGTTGGCGTGCAGGGCCGCGTTGAGCGCGATGCCCTCGCCGGCTCGGCCGCGCGCCTCGACGACACCGGTGGTGGAGTTGCGGAGGAAGAGGATGCCGTCCTGGCCCGCCAGCTCCTGTGCCTTGACGACCCTGCCGTCCGGCAGGGTCACCTTGGTGCCCGAGGTCACGTAGAGGCCGGCTTCCACGACGCAGTCGTCGCCGAGCGGGACGCCGATGCCGGAGTTCGCGCCCAGGAGGCACCGCTCGCCGAGGGTGACCCGCTGGGTGCCGCCGCCCGAGAGGGTGCCGAGGATGGAGGCGCCGCCGCCGACGTCGGTGCCGTCGCCGACCGTGCTGCCCTGGACGATGCGGCCCTCGACCATGCTGGTGCCGAGGGTGCCGGCGTTGAAGTTGACGAAGCCCTCGTGCATCACCGTCGTGCCGGCGGCCAGGTAGGCGCCGAGGCGGACCCGGTCGGCGTCGGCGATCCGGATGCCGGCCGGCACGACGTAGTCGACCATCCGCGGGAACTTGTCGATGCCGTAGACCGTGACGTGCTGGCCGGCCGCGCGCAGCCGGGCGCGGGTGAGCTCGAAGCCCTCCACCGGGCACGGGCCGACGTTGGTCCAGACCACGTTGGCGAGCAGCCCGTAGATGCCCTCGAGGTTCACCGTGTTGGGCTTGACCAGCCGGTGGGAGAGCAGGTGCAGGCGGAGCCAGACGTCCTCGGCGAGCGTCGGCGGGGCGTCGAGATCCTCGATCTCGACGCGCACGACGTTGCGCACCACGCAGCGCAGCGCGTCGACGCCCTCCAGGTCGGTGAGCTCGGCCGGGGCGTCACCTTCGAGGGCCGGTCCGAGCGCCGGCGCCGGGAACCAGACGTCCAGTACGGCGCCGTCCTGGGCGTAGGTGGCCAGTCCGAATCCCCAAGCAGCAGTCACGGCCACAAGCCTAGGGCCGCTCCCCGACCCCGGGCCGCATCGACGCCCGGGACGGATGTCACTGCCCGGTGCGGCCGTCGATCGCCTCGCGGAGCAGGTCGGCATGGCCGCAGTGCCGGGCGTACTCCTCGATCACGTGGACCAGCACGTCGCGCGCGCTGACCGGCTCGCCGTGCCGGGTGAGGTAGCCCTTGCCGAGGTCGGCGTCGGTCTGGGACTCGACCCAGGCCTCGGCGTCGGCGATCACGGCCTTCCAGGTGGCGAACGCCTCGTCGACGCATTCCTGCGTCCCCACCCCGCCGTGGAAGTCGGCGTCGGGGTCGCCGGGCGACGCGTACACCCGCGGCAGGTCCGGCTGGCCGCCGAGGACGTTGCGGAACCAGACCGCCTCCATCTGGGCGCAGTGCCGGACCAGGCCGAGCAGGCTCAGCGTGCTCGGCGGCACCGAGCGCGTCGCCAGCTGCTCCGGCGTCAGGTCCACGCACTTGAGCTCGAGGGTGAGCCGGTAGTCGGCGAGATACTCGCGGTAGGTCGCGAGCTCGCCCTCCGGCTTGCCGAACGAGCGCGGGTCCTGGTCGGGGGGAACGAACATGCCGTTGAAAGCCATGGGTGCCACCCAACCGGGCCGGCCGCGGAACGGGCAACCCGGTTTCAGGCGGCGAGCGCCTCCGCGTCGTCGTGCGCCAGCTGCCCGATCGCCCGCCACAGCACGATCAGCATGAGCGCGGCGCAGCCGAAGCCGCACCAGTACGGCGCGCTGATGCCGAAGCGGTGGGCGAGGAACCCGCTCGCCGCGGCGCCGATCACCAGTCCGCCGGTCAGCAGCATGAAGTAGACGCTGCCGACCCTGCCCTGCAGCTCCTGGGGCACGGCGCGCTGCTGCACGGCGCCGGCCGTGGCGCCCCAGTAGCCCTCGTGGATGCCGAAGAGGCCGAGGATCGCCGCCGCGACCTGCCAGTGGTGGGTCCAGGCGAGCACGCCCCAGGTGCAGACCTCGAGCACCAGGCCGTAGCGCATGATGTCGCGGATGCGGACGCGCCGCTCGAGCCAGCCGTAGGTGGTCGTGCCGACGATCCCGCCGACGGCGATGGTCGCGACCAGCAGCCCGTAGCCGAGGCTGGTGAGGCGCAGCTGCTCGCGGGCGTAGAGCACCAGCGTCGCCATCACGCAGCCGTAGGCCAGGTTGAACGCGATGATCTGCAGGTTCAGCACCCGCATGCCGGCGATGCTCCACGACGCCGCCCAGCCCTCGCGGAGGTCCTGCCACAGGTGGGAGCGCTCGTCGCGCGACGTGGCGTGCGCGGGCAGGACGATCCGCGCGATCAGCAGGAGCGAGAGCAGGTCGAAGACGAGCTCGCCGAGGAACGGGATGAAGTGCGCGACCGCGAAGAGCGCGGCCCCGATCGGGGGACCGGCGAGCCGGTTGATGCCCATCATGCCGAGGCCGAACCGGGCGTTGGCCACGCCGAGGTCGGCCTTCTCGACGATCATCGGCAGCACAGTGCGGGATGCGGCGTAGGAGAACGTGTCGGCGACGCCCATCGCCGTCGTCGTCACCAGGACGGCCCAGACCGTGACGTGGTGGCTGGCGAGCAGGGCGATCAGCAGGGCGAGGGCGATCGCGGACGGCACCCGCGCGGCGACGATCATCGTGCGGCGGTCGTGCCGGTCGGCGAGCACGCCCGCGTAGAGGCCGAAGACCATGCCCGGCAGCCAGTCGAGCAGGGCGGACAGCGAGATGATCCGGGCGTCGCCGGTGAGGTGGGCGACGAGCAGCGGGCCGGCCGCCGTGGTCATGCCGTTGGCGAGCGACCCCGACCAGGAGCTGGCCAGCAGGTACCGGAAGCTCCGTCCCATCCGGGGCGGCGCGATGAGATCGACGACCCGGCCCACGAGACCGGGAGCCTACGCGTCGACGAGCTCGACGCCGACCGATTTCGCGGCCGCGCGCAGCGCCTCGTCCCGCGTCGCCAGCGGAAGCCGCCGCGAGATCGCCAGGTACAGGTACCAGGCGTCGTACACGGTGAGCCTCAGTCGTTCCCCCAGGAAGAGCAGCGCCGAGCTCGTCGGGTCGAGGTCGTCGATCTCCAGCGGCAGCCGCCCCATGGTCTCCAGCGCCCTCTGCTGCTCCTCGCCGGTGAGCCGGCGCCGTCGGCCCGCGTTCAGCAGGGCGTTCGCGAACTCGGCGTAGAAGAGCGGCGGCACGAAGGCGCCCTCGTCCAGGATGCGGTCGAGCAGGGCCTGTGAACGCTCGTCCGCCTCGTCCTCGTTGACGAACGGCATGGCCGCCGAGTTGTCGAGGATGAGCGTCATGCGAGTCCCTCGCGGCTCCAGGTCCTCCACTCCGCCTGGGTGATCGGCTGGTAGCCGGGGCGCGACGCGATCTCCTCCCGGAGCCGGCGGAACTCCTCGCTGACGTCGCCGTCGACGGCGTTGCGGCCTCGACGCCCAGCGGGGAACGGGACGATCTGCGCGATCGGACGGCCGTGCTTGGTGACGGTGATGGTCTCGCCCTCCTCGACCGCCTTCAGCAGGCGGGGCAGGTGGGTCTTGGCCTCGTAGACGCCGACGGTGGCTGTGCTCATGGAGCAAAACTAGTCCGAGACTGGTCCGAACGACAGGGGAGCGAGGTCGCGGGGCGCGATGTCACTCGCGTACGCTGTGCCCACAGGCGTCCGAGCCGTCATCAGCGGCGAGCCCTGGGAAGAAAGCCCCGGCGAGTAGAACCCAGCGGGTAGGCCCGTCACAGCCGTGAACGAAGCGGCGTCCGCGAGGACGCAAGCGAGGTGGTACCGCGGTCGTCCTGCCGGTGAGGCGGGGGATCGTCCTCGTGGCAGTGCCCGAGTGAACGACGACCGCAGGAGATGCCGATGACCTATCCCAAGGTCACCACCGACCCGACCGGCAGCGTGCCGAGCAGCCCCCGCTTCCCCGAGGTCGAGGAGCGCGTGCTCGCCTACTGGCGGCAGGACGGCACCTTCCAGGCGAGCGTCGAGGCGCGCGAGGCCGGCGAGAACGGCGCCAACGAGTTCGTCTTCTACGACGGCCCGCCGTTCGCCAACGGCCTGCCGCACTACGGCCACCTGCTCACCGGCTACGTGAAGGACATCGTCCCCCGCTACCAGACGATGCGCGGCCGCCGGGTCGAGCGCCGGTTCGGCTGGGACACCCACGGCCTGCCCGCCGAGCTCGAGGCGATGCGCCAGCTCGGCCTCACCACCACCGACGACATCAAGGCGATGGGCATCGACCGGTTCAACGACGCCGCCCGCGCCTCGGTGCTCACCTACACCCAGGACTGGCGCGACTACGTCACCCGCCAGGCCCGCTGGGTCGACTTCGACCACGACTACAAGACGCTCAACCCCGCGTACATGGAGTCGGTCATCTGGGCGTTCAAGACGCTTCACGACAAGGGCCTGGTCTACGAGGGCTTCCGCGTCCTGCCGTACTGCTGGAACGACGAGACGCCGCTCTCCAACCACGAACTGCGGATGGACGACGACGTCTACCAGCAGCGCCAGGACCCGGCGGTCAGCGTCGGCTTCGAGATCACCGGCGTGCCCGACGGCGGCCCGGCCGAGCTGGCCGGCGCCAAGCTGGTCATCTGGACCACGACGCCGTGGACGCTGCCGAGCAACCTCGCGGTCATGGTCGGCACCGAGATCGACTACGTCGTCGTCGAGCACGAGGGTCAGCGGCTGATCTTCGCCGAGGCCCGTCTGGGCGCGTACGGCCGTGAGCTGGGCGACACGCCGGAGGTCGTCTGGCGCGGCAAGGGCGCCGACCTGCTCGGCCTGACCTACCGGCCGCCGTTCTCGTACTACGCGGGCCATCCGAACGCGTTCCGCGTCGTGGCCGCCGACGAGGCCGTGACGACCACCGACGGCACCGGCCTGGTGCACAGCGCCGGCGCCTTCGGCGAGGTCGACAAGGAGGTCACCGACCGCGAGGGCATCGAGCCGGTCATGCCGGTCGGCAAGGACGGCCGGTTCGAGTTCCCGGTCGCCGAGTACGCCGGCCAGCTGGTCTTCGACGCCAACAAGGCGATCATCGCGGACCTCAAGAACGGCACCGCCAAGGTCACGCCCGGCACCGTCCTGGTGCGCCAGGAGACCTACGAGCACAGCTACCCGCACTGCTGGCGCTGCCGTCAGCCGCTGATCTACAAGGGCGTGAGCAGCTGGTTCGTCGAGGTCACCGCGTTCAAGCAGCGGATGCTCGAGCTCAACCAGCAGATCCGCTGGGTGCCCGAGCACATCAAGGACGGCCAGTTCGGCAAGTGGCTGGAGAACGCGCGCGACTGGTCGATCACCCGCAACCGGTTCTGGGGCTCGCCGGTGCCGGTGTGGAAGTCGGACGACCCGGAGTACCCGCGCGTCGACGTCTACGGCTCGTTCGAGGAGATCGAGCGCGACTTCGGCGCCCTGCCGCTGAACGCCGCCGGAGAGCGTGACCTGCACCGCCCCTGGGTCGACGGCCTGACCCGCCCCAATCCGGACGATCCGACCGGGAGGAGCACGATGCGCCGGGTCGAGGACGTCCTCGACGTCTGGTTCGACTCGGGCTCGATGTCGTTCGCCCAGAACCACGTGCCGTTCGAGAACGCCGAGTGGTTCCAGCACCACTTCCCGGCCGACTTCATC
>Ga0164242_10006003_pt1 | contig 13430 bp, 14 predicted proteins | sample OricomgcompostMG_FD_108783 | JGI IMG/M metagenome (GOLD analysis project Ga0164242, IMG submission 108783) | Miracle-Growth compost microbial communities from Emeryville, California, USA - Original compost - Miracle growth compost (MG) ...
GCGGATGTGACATGAGTGTCCCTATGGCCGCGGTGATGTCACCTGGGCTCTCAGTGCTCGACCCGTGGGGGCACGGACCTCATCGGCCGGAGCTCGAGCCACTCGAAGATCGGCCCGCCGCCCGTCGAGTAGTGACGTCAATCCCTGAGGACCTGCTGCGCGAAGCTTCGCGGCAGGTCCTCGGTGCGTTGGTACGACGCGGGGCCGACTTCGCCGCCGCGGAGGACGCGATGCAGGAGGCACTGCTGGAGGCGACGCTGAAGTGGCCGGAATCAGGCCTCCCGCGGGAGCCCGCCGCGTGGCTCACCACAGTCGCGAAGCGCAAGCTCGTCGACGCGCAACGCTCCGACGCCGCACGACGCCACCGCGAGGCGAACGCCGCACTCGAGCCGGCCGCCGGGCCTACCGAGCAGTCCGACGACACGTTGTTGTTGCTGTTCCTGTGCTGCCACCCGACGCTGTCGCCGACGCTCGCGGTCCCGCTCACGCTGCGCGCCGTCGGCGGTCTCACCACCCGCGAGATCGCCGAGGCGTACCTGCTGCCCGAGGCAACCATCGCGCAACGCATCAGCCGCGCAAAGAAGACGCTCGCCGACCTGGACTTGTCAGATCGTGGCGACCCCCTGGGCTCGTCAGAGCCTGACAAGTCGCAGGTGCTGCGCGTTCTCTACCTCATCTTCAACGAGGGCTACACCGCCGGTGATCGGGTCGACCTCGCTGCCGAAGCGATCCGGCTCACCCGCCTGCTGCATGCCGCCAGCCCTGATCCCGAAGTGGCCGGGCTGCTCGCGCTGATGCTGCTCAACCACGCCCGCCGCAATGCACGCTTCGACCACGGCATGCTCGTCCCGCTCGACGAGCAGGATCGCTCCAGGTGGGACCGCGCGATGATCGCCGAGGGCGTCGCCATCCTGCAGACCGCCCTCGCCGAAGGCCGGCACGGTGAGTACCAGGTCCAAGCTGCTATCGCCGCGTTGCACGACGACGCGCAGTCCCCCGAGGAGACCGACTGGACGCAGATCCTCTCCTGGTACGACGAGCTCGTCGCCCTCACCAACAACCCACTCGCGGTGTTGAGCCGCGCGGTCGCCGTCGGCGAGGTCGACGGACCTCTCGCTGGTCTTCGTGCTCTCGACCGGATCGAGGAGCGGCTCACCGACTACCACCGGCTCCACGCCGTACGCGCGCACCTTCACGAGCGCGCCGGCAACACCAAGGAGGCCGCCGAGCTCTTCACGAAGGCCGCGGACAGCGCGACGAACTCCCACGAACGCGTCCACCTCCTCAAGCGCGCCGCGGCCGCCCGCCGCAGCTAGTCGCGCGATGCTCGACAGGTGCAGGTGCCGAAGATCGGTTGGCTCGCCGCCGCCGCGTTGCTCGCACTCGCGGCGTGCGGCTCGTCCCAGTCCTCGGGCGGTACGACGTCGACCCACTCGCCCACGGCGTACGCGCAGGTCCTGCAGCGCATCGCCTCGGATGAGACCGCCGCGCAGCAACGGGTCGCGGATGCCTTCCAGCACACGAGCACGGTGAGGCTCCGCCAGGCCTTGCGCACGTTCGCGCTGGAGCAGACGTCGTTGGCGCAGCGGGTTGCCGCCCTCGTGCCGCCGTCCAACGCCACAGCGGCCAACGCCGCTTTGGTGGAGGCATTCGGCGACAGTGCGACCGCAGTCCAGGATCTGCTCGGACGCATCTCGCCGACGCGCTCCGTCAAGCACGCGTTCTACGTCGTCCAAAGCGACCGCGCGACCAAGCGAGCCGCCGCCGAGCTCAGCGCCGCCCTCACGCAGCTGAAGGGTCTGGGCTACCTATGACCGCTGCAGAGATCGACGCCTACCTTGCCGGCCTCGAGGAGCCGAAGCGCTCGACGCTCGAGGAGCTTCGACGCCGGATCCTCAACGTGATCCCGGAAGCCGAGCAGACCATCTCCTACAAGATGCCGGCGTTCCGGATCGACGGGAAGGTCGTCGCCGGCTTCGCGGCGTTCAAGCACCACCTCGCTTACCTGCCGCACAGCGGGTCGGTGTTCGAGGAGATGGCCGAGGACCTCACGGCCTACACGTATTCGAAGGGCAGCCTGCGCTTCCCGGTCGACGAGCCGCTACCGCAGAACGTGGTCAACCGGCTGATCGAGATCCGCCTCCATCAGGCCGGCCCTTAGCGCCGCGCGCAACGCGACCGACGGCAGTTAGGGTCGCTGGTCCCGCGCGCGGAGTGCGGCCTGCGTGCGGTCCGCCACCTGCAGCTTGTCGAGGATCCGCGACACGTAGTTCTGCACCGTCTTCAACGACAGGTCGAGCCGTCGAGCGATCTGCGCGTTGCTCATGCCCTCAGCGAGCAGCTCGAGGACCTGCCGCTCCCGCTCGGTGAGGTCGTCGTCATCGGTGGCGACCGGCTTGCGGGTCTCACCGGTCAGCGCGAGGACCTGACCTGCGACCCCCGCGCCGAAGACCGCCCCACCCGACGCGACGGTGCGCACCGCGGCGACGATCTCCTCGCCCGGCGCGCCCTTGAGCACGTAGCCGCGCGCACCTGCGCGCAGTGCCGCGACCACCGTGTCGTCGTCATCGACCATCGTCACGACCAGCACCGCCGGCGCGGGCGACCGTGACGTGATCCGCGCGGTCGCCTCGACACCGGACATGGTGGGGAGGCTGAGGTCCATCAATACGACGTCGACGGGCTGCTCTGCGACGAGCGCGACGATCTCCGGACCGTCAGCGACCGCACCCACCAGGTCGAAGTCGGGGGTCGAGTCGACCAGGGCCGCAAGACCATCGCGGAAGATCGGATGGTCGTCGACGACCGCGACACGCGTGCTCATCCCGCTACCTCAACTCGCGGCGCGGCCAGGTCGTGCCGATGTGGCAACGGCAGTGTCGCCTCGACCACCGTCCCACCGCCCGGTCCGGCGGTGACGCTGAGCCGCCCGCGCAGCTCCTCCGCCCGCTCCCGCATCGTGTGCAGGCCGTGACCCTGCGCCGCGGATCCTTTCGGAATGCCGCAGCCGTCGTCGCTGACCGCGATCCGCAAGCGACCGTCTTCGGCACTCATCGTCACCGTGCAGTGCGGGGCCGCCGAGTGCTTCACCGCGTTGGTGACCGCCTCTGTCACAATCCGGAACGTCGCGACCTCAACAGCAGCAGGCAGTGTCGGGAGCTTCGCCGCGTCGACCTCGACCTGCATCCTGCTTGATCGGCTGATGCGGTTGCCCACCTGCTCCAGCGCACCGACCAGACCGAGGTCGTCGAGTGCCGGTGGGCGGAGGCCTTCGACGACCCGGCGAATCTCGTCGACCGTGCCACGCAGCTCGGCCCGCATCTCGTCGACGTACGACGCGGCCGCATCGTCGCCGCGCACTTTCGCGGCGAGAACGTCCAGCCGCAGCAGATGACCGGCAAGCGCGGGGCCGAGCCCATCGTGCAAATCGCGCCGCAACCGGCGCCGCTCCTCTTCGCGTGCGAGCACGAGTCGCTCACGTGCACCCTGCAGGTCGATGGTCAGCCGGTGGGCATACAAGACGCCACCCAGGTGGCCGGCGAGATCGTCGAGCAACCGTGCGTCGCGCGACCGCAAACCCGCGGTCGGCGGCTGGTAGGTCAACGCGCCGACCACCTCGCCGTACGCCGAGAGCTGTTGTTCGATCAGGTCGTCATGGACGGCGGCGCTGCCGACCAACGGCACACCACTCGCATCAGCGATCGTCACGTCGCGCAGCCCGAGCGACTCGAGCTCGCTCGCCAAGTCGGACAGCAGCCGCGTGACGTCGACGGTGTCCTCGAGTCGCTGCCCGACCTCGGCCAACACGGCGTACGGCTCGTCCCACCGCCCGAACGTGATGCGGTTGACGGTCCGCTGCAGCACGTCACGCAATGGCGCCACGGACACTGCGACGACGCCTGCCGCCACCCACGGCAACCATCCGCTGCCGCTGTTGACGTCGAGCAGATGGGACAGACCGACGATCAACGCGGCGTACAGCCCGGCCACGCAGACCGACAAGGTCAGCCACACCAAGGTCCGGTTGGCCGCCGACCGCAGGTCGTACAAGCCCTTCGCCAAGACGGCGAAGCCGATCGCGAAGGGCAGCGGCACCGCCGAGACGCCGAACACCCAGCTACCCCAGCTCGTCGTGAAGGCGAGCGGGACCGCGACGATCGGCAACGCGGCAGCGCACGCGAACAGAAGGATCTGCTGGCGCAGCAGCGAGTCGCCCCGTCGCCAACGGATGACGAGCTGCGACACAGCCGCGATCGTCACGACGAACGACAGCGGGATGTGGGCGAGCGAGGCCAAGGGGCTCACAAAGCGCGACGCGAGGCCGTGGCCGATCGGGTTGTGCCAGTGACCGAGACCGGTGGTGTCGGCCTGCGCGTCGGTGAGCGGATCGACGATGCAGCCGATGACGATCACCACGAGCGCCGGGCGTAGCCAGCGCCACCGCGGCCCGGCCAGCTGCCCGTCCGGGAAGAAGACCGGCACCGCGTTGGTGATGGCGTACCAGCCGATCGACCGGCAGATCGCACCGATGATCACGTACGCCGAGACACCTGCGACGCTGCCCGGGCTGACGACGATGCCGTGGTGGCCGAGGTCGCTGAACGAACTGCCCATCGCCCAGAACGCGCCGCCGCCGAGCATCAGCGAGCCGACCGGGTTGCGTGGCCGCGCCCCAGTGACGACGGCGCCGACGACGGCGAACGCGATCGTGACCGCTGCGTCGAAGCTCTCCGACACCACCGAGTGGTGGTCGACACTCGCGACGGTCAGTGCGACCGCATCAGCGGCGAGCGTGACGGCGACGGCGGTCACGATCCCCGCCGTCGCCGTACGCCGACTCACCGTCACGGCTGCATCCTGCCAAGTCTGTCGGCGGCCTACGAGTGATAGGTGATCGTGACCAGCGTCTTGGTGTTGCTGACCGCCTTGGCGGTGACCGTTCCCGTCGCGCCCTTGAAGGCTCTGGTGCCTCCCGTGATCGTGCCGCTACCCGCTCCACTGTCGAGGTTCAGCGTGACCTTGCCCCGGAACGTGCCCTCCGCGCGCGATGCGGCGATCACGCACTTCGCGAGGTGGGTGTCGATGGTGATCTTGCAGTCGGTGGTGTCGTAGCCAACGGTCTTGCCGCCGCTGATCTCCTTGTTCGCCGCGACGTCGTAGTAGCCGAGCTGTTGGTCGGCGATCTGCACCGTCGTGAACTTCAAAGTGTGAGCAGCGGCCGCCGGCGCAGCAGCGCTGAGGCTGACCGCGCCTGCGACCGCGCCGCCGGCCATCGCGACGACCGCCGCGCTCCGAGCGATCCGCGAGGTGGTGAGAGCTGACATGGTGCGTCCTCCAAGTCGGTAACGGACTGACGCACCCGAATCTCCGGCAGCGACTTCCCACGCAACAGAGCACCGGCTCCCAACGGCGGCGGGAACTTCTCCCACCGCCGCTGTGGTCAGTAGCGGACGTCGACCTCGACCGGTACAGCCCCCTGGCTAGCCGACGCCATCGTGATCTCACCGCGAGCCGACGAGTACGTCCCGGTGCCGCCGGTGATCGCCATCGTGAAGCCGCCCGGCCCCTGCGGGCCGGAGCGCACCGCACCCGAAGCTACGAGCTGACCCTTCGGCAGGTGGAAGACGAACCGGCACACCTGGTCGGCGGTCTTGGCCACGCGCGCGGTGAGACAGTCGCCGGCTTCCCACCCGACCGTCTTGCCGCCCTGCGTCAGCCGGGTGGCCTGCACGTCGTCATCACCGGGGCTGAAGCCCTTGGCCCCGTTGTCGACGGACGTGTCCTGCAGCGAGTGCATCCGCACGGTGAACGAGTGGGCGCTGGCCGCCGCGCTTCCGGCGAGCAGCGGGGTGGCGACGCTCGCCGCGATCACAGTGATGCCGGCGCCGAGACCAAGTGTCCGCTTGGTGGTCATGGGTCCTCCTGTTCGACTGCCGCGACGCTCGCGGCGACAGGCCGTGACGCTATGAACGCGACACCCTCGCCGACCTCCCCCCACGGGCTGGTTGGCCCGCTCTCGAGGTGGAACATCGCGCCCCCGCGCTCCGCCTGCAGGCGGAGCAGGCACCCGAGGGTTTCCGCCGCGAGACGGACGCGGCAGGCGGGACCCCGGGGCTACCGTCAGTCCTCGTGGTCGGAAGTGTCGCAAGCGGGCGGGCACGCCAGCTGGCGTTGGACTGGGCGATACCGGTGGGTCTCGCCTGCTTCGGCCTCGTCGACATCGCCACTCACCGCCACAGCGAGGACTTCCCGGGCGCACCCGCCGTGCATGTCGTGTTCCTGCTGGCCGCGTGCGTCGCGTTCGGAGTACGCCGCCACCTCCCGATCCTCGGACCGACGACCGCCATCGCGATCGCCACCGGCTGGGCCTCGGTGTGGCCCGAGGACTCACAGGCCTCGCTCGAGGCGTTCCTAGTGCTGGTCTCCTCGGCGTACGCGATCGGTGCCGGCAACCGCGGCACCCGCCTGAAGTGGGCGACCGGCGCGCTGATCGGCTACTTCGCCGTGAGCCAGCTCGTCTTGATGGCGACCGGCGGCTGGGCCGGTGACCTGGCCCCGATCATCATCTGGATGTCCGCCGCTTGGGGCATCGCGCTCGTCATTCGCAGCCGGGGCGACGAGGCGCAGCGCGCCCGCCGGCTCGCCGCGCAGCTCGAGGTGAGCCAGGAGCAGCGGACCGCGCAGGCCGTCGAGCAGGAGCGTTCGCGGATCGCCCGCGAGCTGCACGACGTGGTCGCGCACGGACTGTCGGTCGTCGTCGTACAGGCCGCCGCCGAACGGCGCGCGCTGGCGCACGGTACGGCGGACCACGCCTCGACCGACGCCGTCCTCGAGTCCGTCGAGCGGGTGGGGCGTGAAGCGCTGGTCGACCTGCGGCGCCTGCTCGGCTTGCTGCGGCAGGTCGACGAGCCACCGTCGCTGGCGCCGCAGCCCTCCCTCGCCCAGCTCGATGCCCTGGTCGCACCGGTGCAGGAAGCCGGCATCGACGTCGCGGTACGGGTCGACGGAGCCGCCGCAGTCCTGCCGGCCGGCGTCGACCTCACGGCGTACCGGATCGTGCAGGAGTCGCTGACCAACGTCCTCAAGCACGCCGGTGCGCGCCGGGTCGACATCGAGATCCGGCACCGGCCGGGGCGCCTGGAGATCGACGTCGTCGACGACGGTGCGGTCGCCGGCCGCGAGCCGGTCGTGCCTGGGGCCGGGCATGGGCTGCTCGGGATGCGCGAGCGGGTCAGCGTCTTCGGCGGAACCGTGACAACCGGGCGCTGCCCGGACGGCGGCTGGGCGGTGCGGGCCCGGCTGCCGCTGGGCAGCCAGATGCTGGAGTCGGCGTGAGCCTGCGGCTGCTGATCGCCGACGACCAGTCGCTCGTGCGGGCCGGCTTTCACAAGCTGCTCGACGGCGAGGACGGGCTCGAGGTCGTCGGGGACGCAGCCGACGGTGTCGAGGCGATCGCCGAGAGCAAGCGGCTGCGCCCCGACGTCGTCCTGATGGACATCCGGATGCCGCGGCTCGACGGCATCGAGGCGACTCGGCGGATCGTCGCCGACCAGTCCGCGACGGCGGTGCTGATCCTCACGACCTACGACCTCGACGAGTACGTCTTCCAAGCGCTGCAGGCCGGGGCGAGCGGCTTCCTGCTGAAGGACTCGCCACCGGACGACCTGATCGCCGCGGTCCGGGTGGTCGCTCGCGGTGACGCGCTGCTCGCGCCATCGATCACGCGCCGGCTGATCGCGGAGTTCACCGCGCGCAACGGACGTCCCGCCGAGCCGCTGCCCGACATCTCCGACCGCGAGCGGGAGGTGCTCACAGGGGTCGCCCGCGGGCTCAACAACACCGAGCTCGCTCAGACGCTGTTCATCGGCGAGGCCACCGTGAAGACGCACGTGAGCAACCTGCTCGCGAAGCTCGGATGCCGCGACCGGGTGCAGCTGGTCGCGCGGGCCTACGAGGCCGGCGTCGTCGTACCCGGCGAATCCTGAGCGCGCTACCGGGCGCTCGCGCTTACCGACACCGTGTCGCGACCGGACTTCAGCAGTGTGCCGGGCACCGCACCCGTCGCCGTACCGTCCTTGCACACCTCGACGCCCCCGACGATCACCGAGCTGACGCCCTCGGACTCGGCGTAGAGCCGCCACGCGCCCCCGGGCAGGTCGTAGCGGGTGCGCTCGACGCCGTGGTTCACCGTCTCCGGATCGAACATCACGATGTCGGCGTGCGCGCCCTCGACGAGCCGTCCGCGGTCGACCAACCCGTACAAGCGCGCCGGTACGTCGGAGAGCAGCCGCACCGCTTCCTCGATCGACACGACCTGGTGCTCGCGCACGGCGTAGGCGAGCAGCGAAGTCGAGTAGATCGCGCCGCACATCATGTCGAGGTGCGCGCCGGCGTCGGAAGCGCCGACGACCGCATCGGGGTTGCGCCACACCTCGGCGCGGGTCTCCCAGTCGGCCTTCGTGTCGCCGGGCATGTCCGGCGAAAGGCCGGTGCGCAGCTCGTCGGCGATCACGAAGTCGAGCAGGGCGTCGAAGGAGTCGATCCCGCCGCGCGCCTTGCAGACGTCGCTGATCGACATGCCTTCGAACTCGCGGTTCTCCGGCGCGAACGTCTCGGTGATCTTCAGCCGGTGCCACTTCGACAGCGCGCCGATCAGCCCGGCCTCGGGCGAGCGGGCGCCGTCGTTGAGTCGCCTGCGCTCCTCGGGATCGGCGAGCTTCTTCATCCGCTCGGCAACCGGCAGGTGCATCGTCTCCCGCCAGCCCGGGAAGCCGTCGAGTACGAAGCCGGAGAGGAACGACAGCCGGATCTTCATCGAGTGCGGCAGGGTCAGCGCGACGAGCCGTCCGCCGTTGTCAGCGACCCGCTGGTTGGCCGCGAGCTGGTTGTGCACCTGGTCGCGCAACAGCGCTGACACCGCGAGGACGTTCCAGTTGACCGGCCGGTCCGCGGCCGTCGACATCTCGGTGAGCAGCGCGATCTCGTCGTCGGAGAAGCCCGACAGGCAGCCCGGCACGATCGCCTCGAGCGTTGTGCCTTCGTGCTCACCGGTTGCGCGGGCCAGCGCGACGAGCTCGGCCACCGCGGCGTGACGCGACGGCACCGGGTCGCCGGCGGCGTCGTTGTGGGTCGGTGACTGCGACGTCGAGAAGCCGAGCGCGCCGGCGTCGATCGCCTCGTGCAGCAGCTCGGCCATCCGCGTGATCTGGCCCTCGGTGGCCTGCTCCCCCACCGACGCCTCGCCCATGGCGACCCGGCGCAGCGCGGAGTGTCCGACGAGGAACCCGGCGTTGACGGCGATCCGGCCGTCGAGTGTCGCGAGCCATTCGGCGTAGGACGACCAGTCCCACGACAGCCCCTGCTGCAGCGCCTCGAGCGGCATGCCTTCGACGCGAGCGAGCAGTCGCGTCAGGTAGTCGGCGTGCTCAGGACCGGCGGGAGCCAGCGTGAAGCCGCAGTTGCCGCCGATGACGGTGGTGACGCCGTGCTGCACCGACGGGCTCGCGGTCGGGTCCCACGCCAGCTGCGCGTCGTAGTGGGTGTGGATGTCGATGAAGCCAGGCGCCACGACGAGCCCGGTCGCGTCGACCGTCTTCGTCGCGGAGTCGTCGGTCGCGCCGATGCTCACGACCCGGCCGTCGAGGACACCGACGTCGGCGACCCTGCTCGGCGTACCGGTGCCGTCGACGACGGTCCCGCCCTTGATCAGCAGGTCAAGCACGCGACCCCCTCACCCCGGTGATCATGAGCCTTACGTCACGACACGCCGTCACTTGTGAATTAGCGCTCATGATCACCGGGGTTTCAGGCCGAGAGCCAGGTGGCGTCTGGGAGCGGGTGGCGGAACAGGCCCGCCGCGTTGAGGTGGGTGATCTTCGCGATGTCCTCCGCGGACAGGTGACCGATGCTCTTCGCGACGACCGCCTGGGTGTCCGGCCAGGTCGAGTCGGCGTGCGGGTAGTCGCTCTCGACGAGGATGTGGTCGACGCCGATCGCCGACGCCGCCCCGAAGGCCGTCGGGTCGTCGATCGAGCAGAACCAGAAGTTGCGCTTGAGCACCTCGCTCGGCAGCAGGTCGCTGCGCCACGACCCACCCTCCGAGCCTGACGCCGAGTGCGCGAGGACGAAGTCGGCACGGTCGGCCAGCATGCCCGCCCAGCCGATGCCGCCCTCGGCCATCATGATGTTCAGCTTCGGGAAGCGCACCGGCACCTGCGACCACAGCCAGTCCGCGGCGGCGATCAGCGCGTGCGCCGGGAACAACGTCGTGATCGCCTCGAACGGCATGTCCGGCGACGGGAACGGCGCCCACTGCGCCGAGCCGGTGTGCAGGCAGACAACGGTGTCGGTCTCCTCGCACGCCGCGAAGAACGGGTCCCACCGCCGCGTGTGCAGCGACCCGATTCCCGAGTGCGCCGGCAGCTCGGGGAACGACACCGCCTTGAAGCCGCGCGCCGCGTTGCGCCGTACCTCTTCGGCCGCGAGCTCGACATCGGCAAGCCACGGGATCTGCAACGGGATGATCCGCTCCGGGTAGGAGCCGGCCCACTCCTCGAGGTGGAAGTCGTTCCACGCACGCAGTACGGCGAGGCCGAGCTCTGGATCCTGGCTCTTCCAGAACACCGTCCCGGCGAAGCCGGCGATCAGTGAGGGGAAGTTCAGCGAGGCCCAGATGCCGGCGAGGTCCATGTCGTGGATGCGGGCGTCGATGTCCCAACAGCCCTTGCGCATCTCGTCGAAGCGCGCCGGCTCCATCGACCACTCTTCTTTGGGACGACCGATCACAGCGTTGAGTCCGACGTTGGGATAGCGATTGTCCTCGTAGACCCAGGTCTGCGCGCCGCCGTCCAGCTCGACGATCCGCGGCGCCCGGTCCTGCAGCGCGGCGGGCAGCCGACCGTCGAACATGTCCGGCGGCTCGATGATGTGGTCGTCGACGGAGATGACCACGTGTTCGCGCCTGCGCGGTGCCGGATCCGGCAGCAACCCCACGAACCTGACGCTAACGTCAGCAAACAACAAGGGTCAACGGAGGCACTGTCGCGAGCGCGATGAGAGCGCGGCTGGTCACCGCGCGAATAGTCACTTCGGGTGGAATCGTCGTAGGCGCGACGATCTCGCGCCACTCTCGCCGGGTTCGCTCGTTGATGTCCGAGGTGTCAGCGGTCCACCTAGGAGATGCGGATGAAGCCCACCCGATCCAACGTCAGGACGATCGCGGGCGTCGTGCTCGCCACGGCGGTGGTGAGCAGCGGTGCGCTGCCCGCCGCTTCCGCGAACCCGGCGGCGCGCACGAAGGCCCAGGCGCGTGCCGTCGCGAAAGACGTCAACCTTCGTTCGTCCGACTTCCGCGGCTTCAAGGTCCACCCGTACCAGTCGTCGAAGGGTGCGAAGGCGACGGACAAGCGGTACGCCGAGTGTGTCGGCTTCGCACCGGTGTTCGCCAAGGCCCACTCCGACGCTTTCGACAACGGCCGGGGTGGCATCTTCTCCTCGGTCACGGAGATCGTGTCGTCGCGTAGGGCGGCGCGGCATGACAGCCAGCTCGCGGCAAGCCAGCGAGCGCGTGACTGCCTCAAGCGCGAGATCACCGACATCGCCAAGGCAGTCAACGCGAAGGACGTGAAGGTGACCGTGGCACCCGAGGCCGAGGCGGCCGTCGAGGGGATCGACTCGATCTACGGCGTGAGGTACACCGCCGTGTTCACCGTCCTCGGCTATCACGGGACGCTGCACGGCTGGTCGATCGGCATCGCACGCGGCAACACAGAGGTCTCATTGAACGAGGTCGGCACGATGGACGTGCCGAGAGCGAATCTCGACAACGCGCTGTCGACGCTGATCGGACGGGTCGAGGGCAAGGTGCCGACCAAAGGTCTGCCCGTCCGACACTGAGCGCCGGGGCCCGGTCTGCTCAGAACAATTTGGTCACGACGGGCCATACGGATAGGCCCCTTCGGCCGTTACGCGCGGGCTGCGCCGTACCGATATATGGAGGAGACGGATCGCATCGGGCGATCCACCTAGCAGGAGAACCTCGAGATGACGTGCTGCCCACGGTGCGGGACCGGCCTGCTCGCCGGTGCTGCCATCTGTACTGCCTGCTGCCATCGCCTCGACGAGGCCGGACTCGGTCCAGCCGCGGTGCTGATCGATGTCGCCACGCCCGGTGGGCTTGAGGCCGTCGTTCAAACGGCTAGCGACGACGAGGCGCGCAAGGTGACGCAGGCGCTCACCAACTGGCCGTTCGGCGGCGCGGACGACGAGACCGTCAAGACCGTGGCACGGGCACAGCCCCAAGCCGTTCCGAATCCTCCGGCCCCCGCCAAGGAGCCCGCCCCGCGTGCCGCCACACCCGACGCTGCCATACCGGGCGCCGCGGACGAAGCGCGCCGCCGGCTGATTGCCGCGCAGCACGCCACGCTGGCCTCCGCCGACGCGCTCGGGATCCCGAATCAGCGCTCGGCGGCCTTCAACCCGCTGCAGCCGGCGGCGACACCGCCGCGGAACCGATACCTGGAAGCCACCCGACGGCAGCAGGCCAATTTCGGAACTGCCCGGCTCGAGGTCGAAGACTCGAGCGTGCGGGCAAACTGCGGCTGACGGGGTCTCCCTTCCGCCCAGGCGGTAGGTGCGGGATGCGCGAGCTGCCGGCGAGACCGCACCAGTGAGAAATGGTCCGCTTTCGTCATTGACGCACGGGACCTTCGGCACCTGACAAAGATCAACACCGAGCGGAATCTGGCCCCATGACAGTCAAGGGGCGGGGCGGGGCGCACGGCGAGGCGGACGTCGACCTCACGGCGACCATCGACCTCACGAAGGTGTCCTACTTCCCCGAGGAGACGCCGCCGCTGGTGCTCCAAGAGGCGTCGGGCTTCGAGCGCGTCCGGGACGACGTCCCGGACCCCGAGGACGCCGCCGCCGGCTACCGGGTGGACCGCAGACCCAAGCCGACCGACGACTCGCTGTTCTTCGGTGGGCTCGGCCTGGCGTCGGTCATGGACGTGTCCGCCCATCCGGTCCGGGCCCGCCTCCGCCGGGTGAACGTCATGACGGTGTTCGCGATCTCGGTAGTCGCCGCGATCGCGGCGGTGATCCTGACGATGGTCGCCGCATTCAAGCCGTGAGGACCGGCGCGGCCACGCGGATTAGGACGATTTGACGCCCGCTGACTACGCGCTTCGGGACGTTGGTCCCTCCCCTGCGCGACGCGGGCGGGACACGATCGACGTAGGCGGGAAACCGCCACCCGAACCCAGTGGAGAGACCATGTTGAAGCGCCGCACCTCGAACTGCCACCGCTGCGGCGCCGTCCTCCAGCCGAAGGCGGAGGTCTGCTCGACCTGCTGCGCCCCGCAGACGGCATCCGCCGAGATGCCCTTCGGCGCCAGCGCTTCGCCCGCTCCGGCAGTCCCCGCAACACCCGC
>Ga0164242_10006004_pt1 | contig 13429 bp, 10 predicted proteins | sample OricomgcompostMG_FD_108783 | JGI IMG/M metagenome (GOLD analysis project Ga0164242, IMG submission 108783) | Miracle-Growth compost microbial communities from Emeryville, California, USA - Original compost - Miracle growth compost (MG) ...
GGCTCTTCCCCGGGGGAGCCGAACCCGATGCCCGCTTCACGCTGGCGAACGAGCGTACCTTCCTCGCGTGGATCCGCACCTCGCTGGCCTTCATCGCCGCAGGTGTGGCCCTGGAGGCGTTCACGCTGGGCGGCCTGCCCGCCGGGGTGCGCAAGGCGTTCGCGGTGGCGGTGATCGCCGTGGGCGTGCTGATCGCGCTCGGTGCCGGCCTGCGGTGGTGGCGAGTCGAGACCGCCATGCGCCACCGGCGCCCGCTGCCCGTCCCCGGGATCGTGCCGCTGCTCGGCGTGGTCGCCGCTGCCGGCGCCGTGGTGGCCGCCGTCCTGGTGCTGACCTCATGACCACCGGCCCGGGGGAGGGACGGCGCGGCCGGCCCCGGGTGCGCTTCTCATCCCCGCACTTCCCGGTCCCCGCCGACGCCGGCCTGCAACCCGAGCGCACCTCCCTCGCCTGGACGCGGACCTCCTGCTCCCTGGTGGTGGTCGGCCTGCTCGGGCTGCGCTGGGCCGGCGCGCTGGGTGGCTCCCTCCTGCTCGTGGCGGTCCTCGGCTGCGCCGCCATGCTGTTGCTGCTGGCCGTGACCGGGCGCCGCTCGCGGCGGCTCGGCGGCGCGCTGCACTCGCCCACCCAGACGATGAGCGCCCCGCTGGCCCCGGTCCTCGCGCTGCTGGCCGTGGTGCTGGCCCTCGGCATCACCTGCGCCGTGGTGGTCGCCCTGGCCTGAGTCGGAGTGTGCCTGCGCCGACCGACGACGGCACGGCCCGTGTCACGCGACCCGCGGTGTGCGCAGTGTCGGCCCCTCGCGAGAGGATGGACGGGTGAGTGACCCGATCCTGCCCACCGCCACGGAGCTGGCGCGGCACTTCGATCCCCGCAGCTTCCAGCGCGGGCGCCGTCTGGTGCGCGATGCCGAGATCACGAGCGTGGACGACGTCCCGGGCGGCTGCCGGGTGAAGGGCCGCGTGGAGGGTACCCACGTCTACGACACCGCGGTCACCTTCCGCAGCGACGACGGCCGCATCTCCGTCCTGAGTTCGTGCAGCTGCCCGGTGGCCGGGCAGTGCAAGCACGGCGTGGGGCTAGCCCTGCTCTTCCTGCAGCAGCGCACCCCGGTCCCCGCCTCGCTGCGCAGCCTGGAGAGGGACGACGACGATGAGGAGGGCTCCGACGAGGGCCACGCGAACGTCCTGGACTTCATGAACTCCCTGCGCGGGGCGCTGCCGAGCACGCCAGCACGGCCCGGCGTCGAGGAACTGCGCCGCCGCCAACGCGCCTACGCCTGGTCAGAGTGGTTCTCCGACCTCTCCCACGAACTCACCGGGGGAGAGCAGCACGTCGAGCCCTCCGCGCTCGCCCTGCGCATGGAGGTCACCCCGGCCGCGCCGAGCCGCTGGATCCCCGATCCGCCCCCGCATGTGGACCTCACCCCGCTCAAGCAGGGCAAGCGCGGCTGGATCAAGACGGGCGCTGGCTGGGGCGACCTGAGCACACCCTGGAAGGCCCGCGGCTTCGTCCCGGAGCAGGCGGAGGCCGTGGCGCGCCTCGGCGAGGCGCTGCACATGACCCGCAACGAACCGGCCCGGTTGCATGACCTCTCCAACGCCTCGCACTCGTTCTGGGCCGCGCTGCGCCAGGTGCTGGCCGCCGGCGTGGAGCTCATCCCCGGCGGGATCGCCGAGCACGTGGAGGTCATGGAGGAGCCCCTGGACGTGGCGCTCGCCCTGCTCCCGGTGCACCGGCCCGACGCCGAGGAGGAACCCGACACCTTCCACCCCGGCCACCGGGTCCTGGCGGAAGCCGGCGACGTCAGGGCCGTCTTCGGTGTGGCCTACGGCGAGCACGTGCTCAGCGGGAGGTCGATGCTGCCGCTCGGCGCACGGATGCACGGCGTGGCGTTGATGCCGCAGGAGGCCACCAGCGCCGCCCTGGTGCTCGCCCCGCTGCGGCGGCACCTCTCCGAACGGGCCACCGCCCTGCTGCGCGAGGGGACGGGTGCCGTGATCCCGGCCGAGCAGCGCGAGGAGTTCACCAGCACTTTCCTGCCCCAGCTGGCGCCCGTGCTGCCGGTGAGCAGCCCCGACCCGGAGCTGGTCCCGGCCCCGCCCGAGCCGCCGGAGCTGATGGCGCACGTGCGCTACTACGGGGTCAAGGAGGCCGAACTGCGCTTCGGCTTCCGCTACCGGGCCGGCTCCCGCACGGCCGACGTGGGCCTGCACCGCGGCAGCAGCGACGGCGCCGTGGTGCGCCAGACGGAGCACGAGCGCCGGCTCCTGCAGGACTTCACGCCCGGTCCCGCCGCCAAGCGGCTCCTGGATCTCGGTCCGGACACGGGCTCCGGCCTCCCCGCGGGCACCAGCAGCTTCACCGGGGAACGCCTCGTCGCCCTGAGCGAGCAGCTGCTCCCGGAGCTCTCCGAGCAGATGAGCGTGAACCAGGTGGGCGACGTCCCCGAGTTCTACCGCCTGGAGGGCGAACCGGAGATCGGCTTCGAGGCCGTGGACGCGCCGGAGTCCGGGCAGATCGACTGGCTGGACCTGCGGGTCACCGTCACCGTGGACGGCGAGCAGGTCCCGCTCCCGGAGCTGCTCGTGGCCCTCAGCACCGGCGCGCCCGTGGTGATCCTGCCCTCGGGCGGCGTGCTGCCGACGGATCACCCCGCCTTCGCGCGCCTGGCGCAATTGGTGTCCGACGCCGCTTCGTTGGGTTCCGCGCAACAGGACCGGCTGCGCGTGGCCGCCGGGGATGCGGCGGCCTGGGCGGAGGTCGAGGAGATCGGCGCCGTGCCGGAGGCGGCGGCCGCCTGGGTCCGCGCCGCCCGCGCAGTCATCCCCGGTGCTGCAGTGCAGCGGGTCGACGCCGTCGGTGTGAGCACGAGCCTTCGCCCGTACCAGCAGGACGGGCTGGACTGGCTCGGCGGCCTCTACCGACATGGGCTGGGCGGGATCCTCGCCGACGACATGGGACTGGGCAAGACCCTGCAGACGCTCGCGCTCATCTCCACGGTGCGCTCCGGCGCGCTCACGCGCCTCGACGCCGACGCCGACGCCGACGATGCAGCTCCGTCAGCCCAGGCAGCCGAAGCGGACGTAGCCAACGCACGCGACAGCGAAGGCGAGGACGTCAGCGGGACCGGCACACCCGGCGTCGGGCACCGGGACGAGCAAGCCCCCTTCCTCATCGTGGCGCCCACCTCCGTGGTGCCGGCCTGGGCGCTGCAGTCCGGGCAGCACACGCCGGGACTGCGCGTGACGGCGCTGACGAGCACCACCCGCAAGACGGGTGAGCCGCTTGCCGCGCGTGTGGCCGGCGCGGACGTGGTGGTCACGTCCTACACGCTGCTGCGCCACGACGCGGACGAGTACGCGGAGCTCGCCTGGAGCGGGCTGGTTCTGGACGAGGCACAGGCCATCAAGAATGCCGCGAGCAAGACGTTCAAGGCCGCCCGGGCCCTGCGCTCCCCGTTCGTGATCGCGGTGACGGGCACGCCGTTCGAGAACCGGCTCACCGAACTGTGGCCGCTGCTGGCCGTCACGGCGCCCGGGCTGTACCCGCGGCTGGAGGACTTCAAGCGGGCCGTGTCCACCCCCGTGGAGAAGGACGGGGATGCGGCGGCGCTCGCAAGGCTGCGCCGGCGGCTGCGTCCCTTCCTGCTGCGCCGCACCAAGGAACTGGTCGCGGCCGACCTGCCGGAGAAGCAGGAGGAGGTCCTGCCCGTGGACCTCGTGCCCACCCACCGGCGCTACTACGACACGCTGCTGCAGCGCGAGCGCAAGGAGGTGCTCGGGCTCGTGGAGGACATGGACCGCAACCGCGTGGCCATCTTCGCCTCCCTCACCCGCCTGCGCCGCGCCGCCCTGCACACCTCGCTCGTGGAGAACGGGCCCGAGGGCGTGCCCTCCGCCAAGGTCGCCGAGCTGCTGGACCGGCTCACGGAACTGGCCGAGGAGGGGCACCGCGCGCTCGTGTTCAGCCAGTTCACCTCCTTCCTGGGCCTCATCCGCGACGAGCTGACGGCCGCCGGGATCCGCACCGTGTACCTGGACGGCTCCACCCGCGACCGCGGGCGGGTGCTCGAGGAGTTCCGCGACGGCGAGGCGCCCGTGTTCCTCATCAGCCTCAAGGCCGGCGGCACCGGGCTCACCCTCACCGAGGCGGACTACGTCTTCGTCATGGACCCCTGGTGGAACCCGGCCGTGGAGGCGCAGGCCGTGGACCGCGCCCACCGGATCGGGCAGACCCGCAAGGTCATGGTCTACCGGCTCGTGGCGGAGGGGACCATCGAAGAGAAGGTCATGGCCCTCAAGGAGCGCAAGGCGGCGCTCTTCGACCAGGTGATCGGGGAGGCCGACCCCACGCCGCACGCCCTGGACGCCGACGACGTGCGGGAGCTGTTCGCGTAGGCCGCGTGGCCGCGGATGGTGCCCGACGGCGTCCGGTGACGGCGCGCTGTCAAGGTCGCCGCGCGCCGTCGTGCACTGGGGTGCGCCCGCGTGCGTGCGAGACTGGCGATCATGACCCAGCAGCCTCCCCAGCCGCCCCCGCACCTGCCCCGCCTGTTGGGCTACACGCAGCTGGTGATGCAGCAGACCTCCGCGTTCCTCTCCAACGACTTCGCCATCACGGACCTGGCCGGGAACCGGATCGGCGGGGTCGCGACCGGCGGCGACATGGGATCGCGGCTCTTCCTCGGCTCGCGCAGCCTGCAGGTGATGGACGCGGACGGCTCGCCCGTGGTGCGCGTGGAGGACCCGGTGGACATCGGCCGGGACCGCTACGAACTCTTCGACCCGCAGGGCGTCTCGGTGGCGCGGCTCATGAAGCGGCTGGCGTTCATGTCCACGCGCGTGGACGTGTCCGTGGCGGACGGGACGCAGCTGTCCCTGGAGGGCACGCCGTTCACGTTCGAGTTCACCTTCGTGGCCGCCAACGGCGAGTCCGTCGCCCAGGTGACGCGCCATTGGGCCGGCCTGGACCGCGCCATCCTCGGGCACAGCAGGTATGTGGTGGACATCCGCCCCGACGCGCCCGCCGTGGTGCGGGCCGCGATCATCGGCTCCTGCGTGGCGTTGGACCTGATCCGGCGCAAGCGCTCCAACTGATCGGCCGTCCTCACCAGCCGATGACCTCGCCCGTGGCCCGGGAGTCCGCGCCGATCATGTGGCCCATGCGTTTGTGCATGCGGATGCCCACATCGGTGTGCAGCAGCAGCGTCTCCGGGACCTGGTCCAGCAGCGCCTGCTCCAACTGGTGCACCTCGCCGGCGTGCCGCAGCCACAGCGTGAAGGTCATGTTCGCGTCCCCGGTAACCGCCATGCACAGGCGCAGCGTGCGGTAGTTGGTGAGGAACGCGTACACCGCCTCCATCCGCTGCGGCGGCACGCGCACGTACCACTGGCACAGCACGGGATGCCCGGAGTCGTAGAGCGCCATGTCCGCTCGGTAGGCGATGAGCCGCTCCTGCAGAGCCTGCTGCAGGCGGCGCGAGGCGGTGGCCGGGTGCACGCCCATGGCCTCCGCGAGCTCGCTCACGGGAGCCCTGCCGTCCCGCCGGAGCACGGTCATCAGCTCGGTGAAGCCGCGCGGGGTCCCTCGACCTGACGGGGCGCCCGTGGCGATGCCGGCGGCCGGCCCCAGCGCCATGAGCGCGCGCTCCTGCGCCGGCTCCAGGACGTCCAGCCGCCACACCGTGCCCGTGGCGAAGGCACGGGTGGCGATCGCGGAGCGGATGCGCACCACGCGGGAGTCGGCGCGCAGGGTGGCCAACAGGTCCGTGGCGAAGTGCTCGTAGGTGTCGGTGAGGATGGTCAGGCGCACGTCCGCGTCCAGCACGCCCTCCTCCACGGAGGCCACCTGGGGGAGCCGGCACAGCCACGGGATGGCGGTGGCGAAGCTGCCGGGAGCCAGGGTGAGTTCCACGAAGGCGGTGAGGGAGCGGCCCGGGTCCGGCTGCTCGTGGCCCATCACCCAGGCCGCGCCGGAGTCCGTGAGCCGCTGCCACGCCGCGGCCAGGCGGGTGGGGTGTCGCCCCAGCACCTCGCCCAGTGCTGCCCACGGTGCACGGGGCGCCAGTTGCAGTGCGTGGATCAGCTGCAGGTCCTCCAATGACATCTCCATGCGCAAATCCTGCCCCTGTTCGTCGCCCGAGATGCAATTTTCGAGCGATTCACGTCACTGTGGTGGCAGTCACATCAAGATCACTGCAGCCCCCGCACCAGAGACGAAGGACCCACCCGACATGACCACCACCTCCGCAGAACGCACCACCGGCCTGCTGACGGACGCGCAGGAACTGGCACCCCAGGTCACCGATCTGCGCCACCGGCTGCACCAGGAGCCGGAGATCGGCCTCGAGCTGCCCCGCACCCAGGAGAAGGTCCTCGAGTTCCTCGACGGGCTCGGCCTGGAGATCACCACCGGCACGGACACCACCTCCGTCACCGCGGTGCTGCGCGGCGGCCGCCGCGAGGAGGCCCGTGGCGCGGCCGGGGCGGCGGCGGGGGAGGTCCCCGCCGTGCTGCTCCGCGGCGACATGGACGCGCTGCCGGTGCAGGAGCGCACCGACGTGGAGTTCATCTCCCGCGTGGACGGCGCCATGCACGCGTGCGGCCACGACCTGCACACCTCCATGCTCGGCGGCGCCGCCCACCTGCTGGCCGCCCGCCGCGAGAGCCTGGCCGGGGACGTCGTCTTCATGTTCCAGCCGGGTGAGGAGGGTTGCGACGGGGCCTCCGTCATGGTCCGCGAGGGCATCCTGGACGCGGCCGGTCCCCGCGTGGTGGCCGCCTACGGCCAGCACGTCATGGCCGGCCTGGCCCGGCAGGGGCAGGTGCTCTCGCGTCCCGGCCCGCTCATGGCCGCCTCCAGCGCGCTGAACGTGGACGTGATCGGGGCCGGCGGTCACGGCTCGGCTCCGTTCAAGGCCAAGGACCCCGTGACCGTGGCGGCGGAGATGGTCACCGCCCTGCAGACCTGGGTCACCCGCCGCGTGGACGTCTTCGACCCCGTCGTCATCACCGTGGGCCTGCTGCAGGCGGGCACCAAGCGCAATGTCATCCCTGACGGGGCCCACTTCGAGGCCACCGTGCGGTGCTTCTCGGATCAGGCGCTGCAGCAGCTCTCCCGCGAGCTGCCCGCACTTCTGACCGGGATCGCCCGCTCCTACGGCCTGGACGCCGCCGTGGAGTTCGTGCCCGAATACCCGGTCACGGTCAACGACCCGGTGGAGCTGGAGCGGGCCGCCGCCTCCGCGAAGGAGCTGCTCGGCGACGAGCGCTACCAGGCCATGCCCAACCCGCTCTCCGGCTCCGAGGACTTCTCGCGGGTCCTGAACGAGGTCCCCGGCGCCTTCCTGTTCCTCTCCGCGACCCCGGACGGCGTGGATCCCGCCGAGGCTGCCTACAACCATTCACCCCTGGCCGTGTTCAGCGACGCCGTGCTCCCCGCCGGCACCGCGCTGTACGCCCGGCTCGCCATGGATCGCCTGGAGGCCTGACATGACCACCCAACAGCAGAAGAAGCAGCCCCAGTCCCTGGTGCGCACCCTGATGGCCACCGGCGTCGGGAACGCGGTCGAGTGGTTCGACTGGGCCATCTACGCCACGTTCGCCACCTACATCGCCGGCGCGCTCTTCGACCACACGGACCCCTCCAGTGCGTTCCTGGCCACCCTGGCCATCTTCGCGGTGGGCTTCCTGGCCCGCCCCGTGGGCGGCGCGTTCTTCGGGTGGCTCTCCGACCGCCATGGCCGCAAGTTCGCCATGACCCTCTCGGTGGCCCTGGCCTCCGTCGGCGCGCTCATCATCGGCATCGCCCCCACCTATGACGCCGTGGGTGTGTGGGCCTCCGGCATCCTGCTGCTGGCCCGCCTGGTGCAGGGCCTGGCGCACGGCGGTGAGCTGCCCTCGGCCCAGACCTACCTCTCCGAGGTGGCACCGGCCCCCAAGCGCGGACTCTGGGCCTCGCTCATCTACGTCTCCGGCACCTTCGGCAACGTGATCGGCACGCTGCTCGGCGCCATCCTCGCCACCACGCTCGACCACGCCCACATGGCCGCGTTCGGCTGGCGGCTGCCGTTCCTGGTGGGCGCCTGCATGGGCCTGGTTGGCCTCGTCATGCGCGCCACCATGCAGGAGACGGAGCTGTTCGAGGCGGAGATCGAGGAGCCCCTGGAGGCCGAGGCGGTGCGTGAGCAGGTGAGCAAGCGCGAGGCGGCCAAGCCGAGCCTGGTGAAGGACATGCTGGTGCACTGGCGGCAGGCGCTGCGCGTGATCGGCCTGACCGTCGGTCTCACCGTGAGCTACTACGTCTGGTCCATCTCCGCCCCCGCCTACGCGATCAACGTGCTGAAGATCGACCCGGCCGGCGCGCTGTGGGCCGGCGTGATCGGCAACATCGTCTTCATCATCGCGCTGCCGCTGTGGGGCATGCTCTCCGACCGGATCGGGCGGCGCTCCGTGGTCATCATCTCCGGCGTGGGCGCGGCCGTCCTGTACTTCCCGGCCTCCGCGTTCATCACCGGCGCCTGGCAGCTGACGGTGGCGATGTCCGCCGTGCTCATCTTCATCGCGGCCTCCGCGGCGATCGTCCCCGCGATCTATGCGGAACTGTTCCCCACCAGCGTGCGCACCATCGGCGTGGCCATCCCGTACGCGATCGTCGTGGCGGTCTTCGGCGGCACGGCCGCGTACCTGCAGGCCGGCTTCGCCACGTGGTTCGGCGCCGATCACGGCCGCACGGTCTTCGGGATCTACGCGATCGTGCTGCTGGCCATCGGCGTCGTCACCGCGTTCCTCATGCCGGAGACCAAGGGCCGCGACCTCTCGACCTCCGAGCCGCGCCGCGAGCTGGTCGGCTGACGCGAACCGCGCCCGGTGACGGGCGGGCGGGACGCCACCTGAGCGGCGTCGGGCATCGTCTTCGGTGCCCGACGCCGCGTGCGTGTGTCGGGTGCGCGCCTCACGTCAGGCGCGCGGTGCCCTTGCGGGCCGTGCGCAGGGCCACCGCGCACAGCGCGGCGACGAGGACCTCGGCGAGGGCCAGGGCCAGCATCGACGTGCCGTGACCCGCATGCGCGGCGGGGGAGGCGCCGTGGACGTGGGGCCCGCCGGAGGCGAGCAGCCAGAGCACGTGCAGCACCACCATGGCCGCGCTCATGCCGAGCAGTACGGTGAGCTCGCGCTCGCACGGGTGTGCAAGGCAGCGTACGGAGCAGAGGGTGCAGCCAAGGCTCATCACCGCGACCACGAGCGCGAAGGCCGGCGCGTGGGCGTGCTGGAGCGAGACCACGGCGTGCAGGGCGACCGTGGCGAGGGCCGCCACGGCGGCCGCCCGCCCCCACCCGCCGACCGTCGCCGCTGCGGTGCGGGGCGCGACGGCGCCGGCGTGGGAGGGAGGCGCGCTCAGTGCTCGCAGTGACATGCGGAGCCGTCCGCCTCATCGCTGCCGCAGCAGCCGTGCGCCTTGATCGGCTCCGGGACGTCCAGGGCGGGGTTGCGGTCGAAGAAGCCCTCCGGGCGCAGCGTGAAGCCGGTGGTGTCCACGGGCATCATGGGCCAGTCCTCCACGCGCGGGAAGTGCGTCAGGCCGAAGCTGTGCCACACCACGTCCTGCTGCGTGTCCACGTCCCGGTCCGCCGCGATCCAGTCGCCGATCCCGTCGTGGCCGGGGTTCTGGTTGGCGAAGTCGCCGGTGGGGTACTTCTGTTCGGCGTTGTAGCGCGTGACCCAGAGGTTGTGGCGCATGACGGTGGCACGGCGGGCGATCGAGGAGTCGGGATCCGCCAGCAGCGTGGGCTGGCCCTCCGGGTGCAGCTTGAACGCCACGGGGTGCCCCAGCCGGTTGGTGGACTCCGGGTTGGAGATGACCCACGTGCGCCCCACGGAACCGTCCGCGTCCCGCACGGCCTGCTGCTCGGTGGCCAGCGTGGTGCGGGAGCGGGTGAAGGCGTTGCCGCGCGGGTTGCCTTCGCCCATCGGCACGCGCACCACGTCCTCCTCCTCGACGCGGGAGGGGCCGCCGTCCAGGGCGAAGTCCAGCCGGGCCGCGAAGAGGTGCTGGTGGAACGGGGCGCCGAGGCCCGGCGCCAGTTCCGCGTTGTAGCTCGGATCCCCCTGGTAGCCGGAGGTGAACACGATGCCGGTGGCCTTGGCCTCGAACTCGATGGTGCCGTCCAGGTAGAGGTACCAGTAGAAGCCGTAGTCGTAGTTGCCCACCGTGGTGAACACGGAGATGACCAGGCGACGGTTGCGCCGCGTGTAGGCCACACCGCTCCACAGGTCGGAGTGCTTGGAGAGGATGGAGAAGTCCTCCTCATGCATGCAGATCCCGTTGGTGATGGTGCGCGGGTGGCCGTCGTTGCCGGCGATGGTGGGGGAGAGGTAGGTGATCTCCCCGAGGCAGTCGCAGCCCAGCTCCAGGGAGTTGGCGCACTGGCCGATCAGGTACTCGCCCGTGTCGAAGTAGTTCTGCCAGCTGCGCACCGGGTTGGGGTCCCCGTACGGGACCACCATCTCGGCGATGGAGGCGCGGTTGAGGACGCGGCGGCGGCGCACGTCCTCCGGCTTGCCCGGGTCCACGTCGTCGAACGCGATGTTGTGCAGCACCAGCCCGTCGCGCATGTCGAAGCCGACGTCGAGGCTCCAGCGCTCCCACTCCACATGGTTGCCGTCCGTGACGGTGAAGGAGGGGCCCTCCGGCTGCGTGATGAGGATCGGCTTCTGGGTGGTGCGCACGGGGCCGGTCAGCGACGGGTCCGTGTAGTTGCCGTGCTCCTCGGGGAGGGGCACCACGCCGAAGTCCAGGACCTGCTCCACCGTGCGGTTGCTGATGTCCACGTACGCCAGCAGCCCCTCCACGGGGTGGGCCCAGGCGGAGTCCTCCTCGCCCTGCTGGACGAAGGCGAGGCCGCGCAGCATGCGCCGCCCCTGCTCCTCCGGGTACTCGAAGACACCGGCGGAGAGCGGGGCCACCCGCACGTCCTTCGCGTCCAGGCCGCGCTTGGCCAGGGCCTCGAGCCAGCGCTCGTCGGTGGAGAGCACCTCCTCCACCACGGGGTAGTCCTCGTCCATGACGGGCAGCTCGCCGCTGAGGGCGGTGTCCAGATCGGTGATGCTCTCCATTTCGCCGCGGGTCACCGACACGGTGGCGTCGCGGCTGGTGCCGTCGGCCCTGTCCAGGAGGTAGACGCGGAAACGGCGGTCAGGGGTGGAGGCCGGGTCCACGTCGAAGGGTGGGTCGATCAGACCCAGGTAGGCCAGGCGGACCGTGTCGCTGAAATGACCGGCGTCGGAGAGGATCTCGCGGACCCGGGAGACCTCCTCGGGGGTGACCAGCGTGTGGTGGCCGGTCAGCGTGGTGGTGGGGGTGGACATGGTGTGGCTCCGTTTCTCGCCGGGGCGGCGGATGGGGCTGGCGTGATCTGGACCACGCTGTTTTTCTCTCGTTGTAGAGAGTAGGGGTGGACCGTACGATGTTCAAGACCCCATGAGAGTCCGGTCCTGCACCGGACGCACCCGGAGCAGGAGCGCGGATGCCGAAGATCGTCGACTACGCCGAGCGGCGCAGCCAGATCGCGGCTGCCACCTGGAGGGTGATCGCCCGCCGCGGCATCACGGGGGCCACCATGCGGGACATCGCCGCGGAGGCCGGCTTCTCCAACGGGGCGCTCAAGCCCTACTTCGCCACCAAGCATGAGCTGCTGCGCGCCACCTTCGAGTACGTCTTCCAGCGCACCAACGAACGCGTGCGCCAGGTGACCGCCCAGCGCAGCGGCTTCTCCGCCGTGCTTGCCTTCGGCCGCGAGGTGCTGCCGCTGGACGCGGACCGGCGGGACGAGGCGCGCGCGGTCATCGCCTTCTGGCAGGAGGCCGCCCTGGACGCGGCGCTGGCCTCGACGCACAGCGAGTCCATGGTGGTGTGGCGCCGCTGGGTCATCGGCTGGATCGAGGAGGCCGTCGCGGCTGGCTGGGCGCGAACGGAGCTGCGGCCGGCCGTGGCGGCCGAGGTGCTGCTCGGCTTCCTGCTCGGATCGCAGATCACCACCTCCATCGATGCGGCTGGGCAGGGGGACGGCCCCGCTCCCATGGACGTGCAGCTGGAGGCGATCGTGGACTCCTGGCGGGCGCAGGCGCCGGCCGAGTCCGACCCCGGCCAGTAGTCGACTGGTGACAGCGAAGCTCTCCCCGTGTAGATTCACTCTGTGAGCCGGGTCACCGCAGACCCGGGCGAGCGGAGGCAGGAGGAGCACGTGAGCATCGTGCCGTCACAGGGCCAGGACGCCGTCACCACGCCGGACACCAGGGTGGCCGACTACGCCTCCTGGGAGCGATCCGCCTCCGCCGTGTTCGTGCCCCTGGCCGTGCAGCCGCTGCAGGCCGCCGACTTCCGTGGCCACCTGGTGGGCCTGGCCGCCCCAGATGCCACCGCCGTGCGCGTGGACGCCGGGGCACACCGCATCACCCGCACGCCGGAGCTCGTGGCGGAGGGCGGCGGCGGCTTCTTCAAGTTCGGGCTGCAGCTGGCCGGGCACGGCCTCCTGGTCCAGGACGGGCGCGAGGCCGTGCTGCGTCCCGGCGACGTCTCGGTCTATGACACCTCCCGCCCCTACTCGCTCACCTTCGAGTCCCAGGCCAGCACCCTGGTGGTCATGGTCTCCCACGAACGCCTCGGCCATGCCGCCCCGGACGTGGCGGAGCTCGTGGCCACCCGCTTGGGTGAGGACGGCCTCGCCGATGTGGTGGTCCCGGTCCTGGCCGGCCTGGCACAGCGCCTGCCAACCCGGGAGGTGGCCACGGGCCGCCTGCTCGTGCGGCACGCGGTGGACCTGCTGCAGACCCTGTGCGACGACGACGCACGCCGCAAGCTCGGCGGCCGCGCCCAGGTGTGCCGTGGCGAGCGCCGGGTGCAGCTGCGCCGGGTCATGGAGTACATCGAGGAGCGCCTCGGGGACGCGGACCTGAGCCCGCAGGCCATCGCGGAGGCGCACTTCATCTCGGTCCGCTCGCTCTACAAGCTCTTCGAGGACTCCGGCACCACGGTGGCGGCGTTCCTGCGCTCCCGCCGCCTGGCCCGCGCCGAGGCCGAACTGACGGACCCGGGGCTGCGCGAGCTGCCCGTGGGCCGCATCGCCGCCCGCTGCGGCCTGCCGGACCCGGCGCACTTCAGCCGGCTCTTCCGGGCCGCCTACGGTGTGGCCCCCACGCAGCTGCGCCGCGCCACCCGCTGAGGGCGGTCCGTCCTCCGGTGACCTGTCCGTATTCCGGTCGGTCACCGCCGGGATCACCGGAGGCCGAACATTTCACCGGAGTCGGGACACGCGCGCCCGGTCCCTGCGCCGCCGGCGGGACGTGCACGCAACGTCAACGGGGGTGCCGCCGGATCCTGTGATCGCGCTCACCGGGGCGGGAGGCTGGAGGCCACCCAACCCGCAGGA
>Ga0164242_10006005_pt1 | contig 13429 bp, 8 predicted proteins | sample OricomgcompostMG_FD_108783 | JGI IMG/M metagenome (GOLD analysis project Ga0164242, IMG submission 108783) | Miracle-Growth compost microbial communities from Emeryville, California, USA - Original compost - Miracle growth compost (MG) ...
ATCCCATGCGTTGCAGTAGACGGACCTATGACAGAAAGATCATTGACAGAAACATAGCAAAAGCTATATTTCGCCTGTAACGACACCGGACCCTTCATTCGCATGGACACCCAGCCTCACCGGGCGAATCTGAGCCAACGCACCAGCGCTGCCATGCGCGAGACGCTGGCGGGTAGGCGGCACGGGCCGTTGTCTACCCTCCTCTTCGCAGGTCCCGCCGTCGTTGCCTCGATCGCCTACATGGATCCGGGCAATTTCGCGACGAACATCCAGGCCGGCGCCAGATACGGCTATACGCTGCTCTGGGTGGTTCTCATGGCGAACCTGATCGCCATGCTTTTCCAGGCGCTTTCCGCCAAGCTCGGCATCGTCACCGGCAGGAATCTGGCGGAGATGTGTCGCGATCGCTTTCCGCCGCGCATCGTGCTTGCCATGTGGTTCGTCAGCGAAATCGCGGCGATGGCGACGGATTTGGCGGAATTTCTCGGCGGCGCCATCGGGCTTGCGTTGCTGTTCCACATGCCGCTGCTTTACGGCATGGGCGTCACCGCCGTCGTCACCTACGGCATCCTGATGTTCGAAAGCCGCGGTTTTCGGCCGATGGAACTCTTCATCGGCGCGCTGGTGAGCGTCATCGGGCTCTGCTACGTCATCGAACTGTTCATCGCCCCGGTCGATTGGGCGAGCGCGGCGACCCATACGGTCCTGCCGCAGATGCCGGACAGTCAGGCCCTGATGATCGCCGTCGGCATCATCGGCGCGACGGTGATGCCTCATGCCGTCTATCTCCATTCCGGCCTGACGCAGCATCGCCTGTCGCCCCGCAACGACAGCGACCGCCGCAAGCTCGTCCATTATTCCAACCGCGAGGTGATCGTGGCGCTCGCCGTGGCGGGGCTGGTCAACATGGCGATGGTGATGATGGCCTCTGCCGCGTTCCACGCCGGACACAGCGAAGTCGCCGAGATCGAGACCGCCTACCACACTTTGACGCCGCTGCTCGGCGGCGCGGCGGCGGCCGTCTTCCTCGTTTCGCTGATCGCCTCCGGCATTTCGAGTTCCGTCGTCGGCACGATGGCCGGTCAGATGATCATGCAGGGCTTCGTCGGCTTCGGCATACCGCTCTGGCTGCGCCGTGTCGTGACGATGGCTCCGGCTTTCGTCGTCGTGGCGCTTGGCGTCGACACCACGACGGCGCTCGTCGTCAGCCAGGTCATCCTGTCGATCGCCCTTCCCGTTCCGATGATCGCGCTGCTTCTGTTCACCCGCGACCGAAAGGTGATGGGCGATTTCGCCAACAGCCGCCTCGTGACCGGAATCGCCATCGCCGGCGCAGCGATCGTGCTGCTTCTGAATGCCATCCTGCTCATCCAGACGTTCGGCATTCCGATACCCGGCCTGGCCTGACTTCCGCATGGCAAAGGCCGCATAAACCCGGCAGCGACAGACTCACACGGCGGTCCACGCAGCCCCGTTCCTGGATGATTCCACAGCCGCGGCGATGAACTTCATGCCGTCGAGGCCGTCCTCCACCGTCGGATAGACGACGCCGCCCGGAGCGGGCAGCCCTTCCCGCGCGGCGACGATCGCGCGCGCCGCCTCGGCATAGATATTCGCGAAGCCTTCGAGATAGCCTTCCGGATGGCCGGGGGGCACACGGCTTACGCGCGCGGCATCCTCCCCGGCGCCGGCGCCGTTGCGGGTTATCAGGCGCTTCGGCTCGCCGAGCGGGGTGTGCCACAGATAATTCGGATCGGCCTGGACCCATTCCAGGCCGCCCTTCGTCCCGTAAACCCTGAGCTTCAGGCCGTTCTCGTGGCCGGGCGCCACCTGGCTCGCCCACAGCATCCCCTTCGCGCCGCCATCGAACCGCATGAGGATCTGCACATCGTCGTCGAGCCGCCGGCCCTCGACGAAGGTGGTCAGCTCCGCACAGAGTTCCTTCAGCCGAAGGCCGGAAACGAAGCAGCCGAGATTGTAGGCGTGCGTGCCGATGTCGCCGACGCAACCTCCGGCACCTGAGCGTGCCGGGTCGGTTCGCCATTCAGCCTGCTTGGATCCGCTCTCCTCGACCTTCTCCGTCAGCCAATCCGGCGGATATTCGACCTGCACCAGACGAATCTCGCCGAGCAGGCCGTCGCGCACCATGGCTCGCGCCTGGCGCACCATCGGATAGCCGGTGTAGTTGTGGGTCAGCACGAACAGCTTGCCGCTTTTCTTCACCAGTTCGACGAGGTCCTCTGCCTCGGAAACCGTCGTCGTCATCGGCTTGTCGCAGATCACATGGATGCCCGCATTGAGGAAGGCCTTGGCGGCGGGCGCGTGAAGGTGGTTCGGCGTGACGATCGAAACCGCCTCGATGCCGTCGTCGCGGGCGGCCTCCGCCCTGGCCATCTCTATAAAATCCGCGTAGCTCCGGTCGGGCGCGATGCCGAGTTCGGCTGCGGAGGCATTCGCCCGGTCCGGGTCGGAGGAAAGCGCTCCCGCGACGAGGTCGAAGCGATCGTCCATCCGCGCGGCAATGCGATGAACCGCACCGATGAAGGCACCCTGCCCGCCGCCGACCATGCCGAGACGGATGCGCTTGCCGGGCGCTCCTCCATAATTCGCCGCACTTCCCATCATCTCTCTCCCCGTCGGTCCGAACGCATCATGGCGACAATCAGTTGGTCTCCAGCGCCTCCTGGTGGATGACGCGGCGGTCGCCGAAATTCAGTCGTCCGTCGGAAAGCGCGCGCACCACATCCCGCAACTGCGGCTCGCGCGCCACGAGATCGTTCAGCTCGGTCACCTGGTTCATCGCGACGAGCTTCAGGATATCCTCGCGCACTCGTCCGTCCGGTCGCCGCGGAAAGGCTTCGACCGGCTGCACGTATTCGACACCGTGCTTGACGGCGACGGCTTTCAGACGGGCCGGAGCGGGGGCCGGCCCCTCGACGAAGGCGTAGAGCCCGACGCCGCGCGCCGGCAGGGAAAAGACGGTGAGCGCAACGTCGCTGACGTCCGGCAACGCCCGGAAAGCGGCCTCGATCGTCTTACCTTCCCGCTCAATCCGATCGCGGGTGCCCTCGCCGTCCGACCAGTTGAACAGGCGACGCGTGACGAAATTGTAGACGCGCTTTCCCGTTGCCATCCAGATGCGCGAAGGCAGCGAGCGACGGGCAAGGATGCGCCGGCCCGTCGGCGTCAGCAGGTCGGGCGCGAAGGCGCGTTTCTGCTTGAGCAGGTGGCGGAAGTCCTCATAGGCCATCCAGCGGAAGAACGCGCCGCGCCGCCGATGCACCGAGGCAAGCTGGAAATCGATGAGGCCGGGACGCCCGTCCGCCGCGATCAGCCAGTTCTGCGGCTTGGCCAGATCGTTATGCGTCATGCCACGCCGGCGCAGTTCGCGTAGCATATGGTGCGCCTGCCGATACCACAGCGGATCGGAAGGGCGGCCGAGATGCAGGGGCGTACCGCCGATCCACGTCCGATAGAGCCCCTTGCCATCCCAATCGATGAGCCGCGGCAGGTTCTGCATCTCGCCGATCGTCCGCATGGCGCGGATCTCGCGGCGCATAAGGACGATTGCAAGCGGGCGGGACCACAGGGGTGTCTTCGCGATCGACCTATGCACGACCTGCTCGTCGGGCGCCCCGTCGAGGGTTCCGAGATGCGATTCGGAAAAGACATCGCGCTTCAGTACGGTCGTCGGGTGAAATGTCTTCATGGGTCCGTCCGGTTCGCTCCCGGCAAGGGCTTACATCCGATCGTCCGCTGTTTCCAGTAAAGCCCGCATCATTTCCCTTCCGCGCGGACGGCAAGGACGAACACGGTGAAAGCTTCAATTCGAGCCGACCGAGTTCTCCGAAATCAGTTCGCCAGTCTGGGCGTCGATGCTTGCGAGGCTCACCCGGTAGCCCCACAAGCGCTTGATGTGTTTCAGCGTCGCCTCCCGGCCATGCTCGGAAAGCGCCACGCCGTCGCGGACCATGTGATGCAGCCGCAGATGGCGGTCGCCGAGCAGGTCGACATCGGCCACCTGGATGTCGGGCTGGTTGGCGCTGACGTCGAGATTGTTCGCGAGAGCGGAGCGGACCTTCTCGTATCCGCGCTCGTCATGGATAGCGGAAACCTCGTAGTGGTCCCGTCCCGAACTGTCGCTGAGGGCGAAGAGCCGCAGCTTGCGCATCAGGGCGGGACTGAGGAACTGGCGTATGAAGGATTCGTCGCGATGGTTGGCCCATGCGTCGATCAGCGTCTCCATCGGCGCGCCGTTGCCGGCGATGTCGGGGAACCATTCCCTGTCTTCCGACGTGGGCTCGGTGCAGATCCGCTCGATGTCCTGCATCATCGCGAAGCCGAGCGCATAGGGATTGATCGCCGAATAGCGCGGATCGTCGAAATGGGGCTGGAACACCACATTGGCGTGGCTGGCGAGGATTTCCAGCATCGTGCCCTCGCCGACGCGCCCGCGGTCGAACAGCGTGTTCATGATCGTGTAGTGCGTGAAGGTCGCGCAGCCCTCGTTCATCACCTTTGTCTGGCGCTGCGGATAGAAATATTGCGCGACGACCCGGACGATCCGCAAGATCTCGCGCTGCCACGGCTCCAGGATCAGGCTCGTCTTTTCGAGGAAATAGAGCAGGTTCTCCTCGGGCAGCTTGAGCTGGCGCTTGCGCTCCTGCGCCTCCTTCTCGGCCGCCGTCGGGTCCTCCCCCTCCTTGCGGGCCGGCAGGGTCCGCCACAGGTCGTTGAAAGTCTTCTCCTCGTATTCCAGCCTCTCGCGCAGCCTTTCGTGCTCGCGCTCGGAAGACAGGCGCGGCGGCCGCCGATAGCGAAAGACCCCCTGCTCCATGATCGCATGCGCGGCATCGAGTATGGATTCCACCGCCGCCAGCCCGTGGCGCTCCTCGCAGCGCGCGATATAGCCCTTGGCGAACTCCATGTAGGAAAGGATGGCGTTGGCGTCTGTCCATTGCCGGAAGAGATAGTTGTTCTTGAAGAAATGATTGTGGCCGAAGGCGGCGTGCGCCGTGACGAGCGCCTGCATCGCCATCGTGTTCTCCTCCATCAGGTAGGAGATGCAGGGATTGGAATTGATGACGAGCTCGTAGGCGAGCCCGCGCCGCCCCTTGCGATACGCCGTCTCCTCGTGGACGAAATGCTTGCCGAAGGACCAGTGGCGGTACATCAGCGGCAGGCCGATGGAGGAATACGCGTCGAGCATCTGTTCCGATGAGATGATCTCCATCTGGTTCGGATAGACGTCGAGCTTCATGTCGTTCAGCGCCACCTCCTCGATCGCGTCGTAGGTGCGTGACAGCGTGTCGAAGTTCCAGTCGGAACCATCGAAGAGAAGGCCTGCCCTCTTTGCGGTCGTGCTCAATGGATCGGCCCCGTCAGTTCTTGCCGGAATTGGATTGCTTGGCGAAGAGTTCGCGGAAAACGGGATAGATGTCGGCAGGCTCGGCGATGCGCGTCATCTGGAAATTCTCCCACCGGTCGCTGACGAGCTTGTAGGCCTTCCAGAGCGCCGTACCGTTCTCGGTCGCGCGGAAGATGTCGCTTTCACGCTCGTCGATGATCTCGACATAGGCGTAATACTGCACGAGCTTCATGATCTGTTGATCGAGCATCGCCACGCAACGCCCTGAATCGTCGCGACTGTTGTCGCCGTCCGACGCCTGCGCGGCATAGATGTTCCACTCGTTGCTCGGGTAGCGTTCCCCGATGACCCGCTCCATCTCCTCGAGCGCGGTGGAGACGACCGTGCCGCCGCTTCGCGTCGAATAGAAGAACGTCTCCTCGTCCACCTCCTGCGCCTCGTGCGTGTGGCGGATGAAGACAAGGTCGGTGCGCTCGTAGCGGCGCGACAGGAACATGTGCAACAGCACGAAGAAGCGTTTGGCCAGATCCTTCTCGCGCTCGCCCATGGAGCCCGAGACGTCCATCAGGCAGAACATGACCGCATTGGCGTTCGGCAAGGGCTGCTGTTCGAAGCGGTTGAAGCGGATATCCATCGGGTCGACATAGGGAATGACCTTGCGGCGCCGCTTCAGCACCTCCAGCTCGTTTTTCAGGGCGGCCAAGGCCTTGCGCTTTTCGGCGCTCGGGCCGTCCCTGGCTTCGAGCGCCGCGATCTCGGCTTCCTTGTCCTCGATCTCGCCGCGTTTCGGGCGCCGCAGCGCGATCCGGCGACCGTAGCTGTTGCGCATGGTCTGGCCGACATTGATGTTGGTCGGCGCACCGGTGATCGCGTAACCCGCCCGGCGAGGCTTGAAGGTCTTGACCTCCTTGAGGTTGAGCTTGATCAGGTGCGGAAGTTCCAGATCCTCGAAAAAGAGGTCCAGCACCTCCTCGCGCGTCAGCACGAACTGGAAATCGTCCTCGGAATCTCCGCCGGGGGAAGCGTCCTTGCCGCTGCCCTGCCCGCCGCCGCCGGAAGGCGGCTTGGGCAGGCGGTCGCCGGCGTGGAACTCCTTGTTTCCGGGCAGCACGTAATCCCGCCGCCCGCTCGCCCGGTCGAGCTGGAAGTTCGGCTCGCTGGTGCCCTTGATCGGCACCGGCACGCTCTGGTCGGCGTTCGCGTCGGCGATCTTGCCGGTCTTGATCTTCTCGTTGATCGCCCGCTTCAGCTCCTCACGCGCGCGCCGCAGGAAGCGCTGGCGATTGCCGAGGCTCCTATCCTTCGGATTGAGGCGCCGGTCGATGTAATTCGTCATCGGACGTCGGACTCCCTGCGACTGGTCAGAGCATAAGAGTTACGGGATGGCGCATATCGTGCCTCAACGGACGACAATCGCTGCGGCGGGAAGAAACAGAGCCCGGCCGGACGTCGGCACGGCGCAAAAGGACCGAATGGACCGCCCCGACCCGATCTCCCCCCTTGCGGAGGAGATGCCCGGCAGGGAAGCGGGGGGTGCGGCCGCGCCCCGCTCGCCGACGCCTGCGATCGACCGAAAGCCCCTTACCCCCCTCTGCCACCTTCGGCGACATCTCCCCCGCAAGGGGGGAGAACAGAGGCGGTTGCCAACTTTCGGACACCCGTGAACACAGCATGGTCTCAGCCGGCCTTGTTCACTCGCATGTACCAGTCGACCAGCCTTCGGACCTGACGTTCGGTATATCCCCGCTCGACCATTCGGCTCACGAACTCCGAGTGCTGCTTTTCCGTTGCGCTGTCCTTCTTCGAGCCGAAACTGATGACCGGCAGCAGGTCTTCGACCTGTCCGAACATGCGCTTCTCGATGACTTCGCGCAACTTCTCGTAGGATGTCCATGCGGGATTGCGCCCGTTGTTCCTGGCGCGCGCCCGCAGGGTGAATTTCACCACCTCGTTGCGGAAATCCTTCGGGTTGGCGATGCCGGCCGGCTTCTCGATCTGCGAAAGCTCGGCATCCAGGATCTCGCGGTTGAGTATCTGGCCCGTATCGGCATCCTTGTAGTCCTGGTCCTCGATCCACGCGTCGGCGTAGGAGATGTAGCGGTCGAAGAGGTTCTGGCCGTATTCGCTGTAGGATTCCAGGTAGGCCTTCTGGATCTCGTAGCCGATGAACTCGGCATAGCGCGGCGCCAGTTCCGACTTGAGGAAGTCGAGATATTTCGCCTCGGTCTCGGCAGGGAACTGCTCTCGCTTGATCGCCTGTTCGAGCACGTACATCAGATGCACCGGATCGGCCGCCACCTGCTTTGTGTCGAAGTTGAAGGTCGACGACAGCACCTTGAAGGCGAAACGGGTGGAGACGCCCGTCATGCCTTCGTCGACGCCCGCCGCATCGCGATATTCCTGGACGGATTTCGCCTTGGGATCGACGTCCTTGAGGTTCTCGCCGTCATAGACGCGCATCTTGGTGTAGAGCGGCGAGTTCTCGTGTTCCGTCAGGCGTGTCGCCACGGTGAAGCGGCTGAGGATCTCCAGCACCTCCGGGGCGCAGGGATTGCTGGCGAGTTCGCTCTCGCGCAGCAACTTCTCGTAGATCTGCTTTTCCTCGGTGACGCGAAGGCAGTACGGCACCTTGACGACGAGGATACGATCGAGAAAGGCCTCGTTGTTCTTGTTGTTGCGGAATTGCAGCCATTCGGATTCGTTCGAATGCGCGAGCACGATGCCCTGATAGGGGAACGCGCCGAAGCTTTCCGTGCCGTTGTAGTTGCCTTCCTGCGTCGCCGTCAGCAGCGGATGCAACACCTTGATCGGCGCCTTGAACATCTCGACGAATTCGAGAAGGCCCTGCGTCGTGCGGTTGAGGCCACCGCTATAGGAGTAGGCGTCGGGATCGGCCTGGTTGAAGTTTTCCAGCTGCCGGATATCGACCTTGCCGACGAGGGAGGAGATGTCCTGGTTGTTCTCGTCGCCGGGTTCGGTCTTGGCGATACCGATCTGCCTGAGCCGGGAGGGCATCAGCTTGACGACGGAGAACTTGGAGATGTCGCCGCCCATCTCGTCGAGGCGCTTGGTCGCCCATGGCGAGATCAGCCCGGTCAGCCGCCGCCGGCCGATGCCGTATTTGTCTTCGAGCAGGTCGGCCATGCGCTGCGGATGGAACAGCCCGAGCGGCGATTCGAAGACGGGCGAAATCTGGTCGCCTATCTTCAGCGTGTAGATCGGCTGATCCTCCATCAGCCGCTTCAGCCGCTCGGCCAGCGACGACTTGCCGCCGCCGACCGGCCCGAGCAGGTAGAGGATCTGCTTGCGCTCCTCCAGCCCCTGGGCCGCATGGCGGAAATAGGAAACGATCCGTTCGACCGTTTCCTCCATTCCGTAGAAATCGGCGAAGGCCGGATAGATCTTGATCGTCCTGTTGGCGAAGATGCGTCCGAGCCGCTCGTCCTCGCTGGTATCAACGAGCTTCGGCTCGCCGATCGCCGTCATCATCCGTTCCGGCGCGCTCGCATACATCGATGCGTCGTCGCGGCAGGCGAGCAGGTATTCCTGCAGGCTCATTTCCTCACGCTTTTCGCGGCTGTAAATCTCCGCGAACAGATCGAAGACGTCTGATTCATGCGATGGCATAACTTTTCATCTCCCGCGACACGAGTGTGGAATGGGAAGCTGGCTTACGCGCGATTACGATCGGAGGCAGAGAAATGTCGGTCAGGGAAACCCGGTCCGCAGCTTTGCTGCGGAGCAACAACTGTCTGGACGCAACCTCCGTCCAAGAGGGATTCCGAGACTCAAATGGGGGCAACATCGTGCCGTATCCGTCTCTCCGATTCGCCCTTCTCTAATAATATAGGTATTGCACGCCTCTTGGCACGAGACTTTTGAAAAGAAATCGGGTTATCCCGGCTTTGTGATGTCCCGACCACACCTTGAAAGGCCGATCCTCCGCCACAATTCGGCGTAGGGCTTTTCCTATCGCACTCGCAGCAAGCCGCCGGCCGGCAAAGGAGGAAAGAATGGTTCACCCGGTTCTCGAACCCGGGACGGTCGCCGTCGTGACCGGCGGCGCTTCCGGCATCGGCCTGGCGGCGGCACGACGCTTTGCCGCGCTCGGCCTGCACGTCTGCATTGCCGATCTCGGCGCCGATCGTCTGAAAGCGGCCGCCGACGCTCTGGCCTCTGCGAGCCCTTCCGGCGAGGTCATGACCTTCGAAACGGACGTCAGCCGAAAAGACAATGTCGAGCGGCTGGAAGCGGCGGTGCGCGAGCGCTTCGGGGGCACCGATCTTTTGATGAACAACGCCGGCATCCAGCCGGGCAGCGACGTCTTCGGTCCCCGCGAGAACTGGGAAAACGTGCTTGCCGTGAACCTTTGGGGCATCGTCAACGGCGTCCAGGCTTTCGTTCCCGGCATGATCGAGCGGGGTCGGCCGGGCCTCGTCATCAACACCGGTTCGAAGCAAGGCATCACCACGCCGCCGGGCGATCCGGCCTACAACGTCGCCAAGGCCGGCGTGAAGGCCTATACCGAGGCGCTCCAGCACGATCTGCGCAATCGCGCAGGCTGCGCGATCACCGCTCATTTGCTGATCCCGGGCTTTGTCTTCACGCCGCTGACGCGTCCGGGCGCGAGCGAAAAGCCGGCGGGCGCATGGACGCCCGACCAGACCGTCGACTTCATGCTCGAACGGCTCGAGGCAGGCGACTTCTACATTCTCTGCCCCGACAATGACGTCTCCCGCGAGCTCGACGAGAAGCGGATCCTGTGGGCAGCCGGGGACATCACCGAGAACCGGCCGCCGCTCTCGCGCTGGCATCCGGACCACTCGGACGCGTTCAAGGACTTCGTCGAAAAGCCCCTTCGCCGCGACTGACGCTTCGCCGCGGCCCGCAAAAGGCCGTGGCTCCTCGCCTGTGTACGACAAAATGATCCGATGGTTAACGCCAGCGGCTGTCCCGTTTCGGCACATCGCCGGGCCAAAGGCGCGGGCAGACCGCCACTGTCCGCTTCGTCGCCTGCCCGCTTCCGGGACTGCGATCCCAACCATTTTCCCTGCCTGTCGCAAAACCGGGCGGTTGGGGCGTGATCGTTAAGATTCGTGTAAAATCCGACCGTTAACTCAAATTTAACCGGCCCCTTATCAGGCGATCGATTGCGCATTAGACAATCCTCAAACAAGGATTTCGTCGGATGTCGTACTACGATCATCTGCTTCGCAACCGTCTCGTCTCCAACTTGCGACGCAGTCGCAACCCTTTCGTCGACCGCTCCGTGCTGTGTCTTCTGGCGGGCGGCGCCGATGCGGCGTGTGCGATCCTCATCATCCTGGCAACGACGATCGCCTATCACGCGCTTGTGCTGGGCACGCCGATGCCCGAGTTTCCGATCTTCTTCTATTGTGCCTATGCGGCACTTGCCGGCTTCGGCCACGGCGCCTTCGCCGTGCTTGCCTATAACCGCTTTCTCGATCGCCGCCAGCCGAGCCATGCGGGCGCGCGCGACGCCGCCTATGGCTGGACGGCGGCTCTCGCACTGACGATGCTGACGGCATTCCTCACCGGCCAGGTGGGCGACCTTTCGCGTGTTTCGCTGACATCGGCTTATTTCATCGGCATCCCCTTGCTGATCGTCGTGCGTGCCGCGGTGCAGACCGAGATCAGAAGCAGGATCCACAACGGCGCGCTGCACTTCGAGAGCCTGTCCGTCATCGGCAACAGGCTCGACATCCTCAATTTCCTGATCAATGGCGACCTCTGGCGAAACGGGCACCGCCTCGCCAACACGCTCTATCTCGAAGACATCCGCGACGATGCGGGCTCGATCGATCGCCGGCCGATAATCGAGTTCGCCGCCTCGAACCTGCGGCAGGGTACGGACCACATCGTCTTCGTCGGATCGCTCGTCGATTTCGACGAGATCGAAAACGTCGTCTCCCAATTGAAGCGCTTCGCGGTAAACGTGCTTTATGCGCCCGCGACCGGCAACCGGTCGCTGAAGTTCCTCGATGTCGTGAGCATCGGACCGAACAACGTACTGCGCTTCCTGCGCACCCCGATGAGCGATGCGGCGATGATCGCCAAGCGCCTGCTCGACATCGTCTGCGCCGGGCTCGGCCTCGTGGCGCTCGGCCCGGTGATGGCTCTGGTGGCGCTCGCAATCAAGCTCGATTCGCCCGGCCCCGTCATCTTCCGCCAGGACCGGCGCGGCTTCAACGGCGAGACCTTCATGATGTGGAAGTTCCGCTCGATGCGCGTGATGGAGACCGGTTCGACCGTGCGGCAGGCACGCGCCGGCGACCCCCGCATCACCCGCACGGGATCCTTCCTGCGACGCACCAGCCTCGACGAGCTGCCGCAACTCGTCAACGTGCTTGCCGGCCAGATGAGCATCGTCGGTCCCCGCCCCCACGCCGTCTCGCACGACGACGAACTCGCCCGCCAGGTGGCCCGCTACGCCGATCGCCAGCGCATCAAGCCCGGTATCACCGGCTGGGCGCAGGTCAACGGCTACCGCGGCGAGACCGCCCATCACGAACAGGCCGAAGGACGCATCACGCGCGACATCTATTATATCGAGAACTGGTCCCTTTTCCTCGATATCTGGATCGTCGTCTTGACGATCTTCTCGCCGACGACGCGGCGCAACGCCCGTTAGCGGATGCCCGCCATACGGCGCGGCCGAAACGGGGTTGGGGAAGACCGCATCCTGATCTCCACCCGTCTTGCCTCCGTGTGATAGGTTTGTGCCCGATCGTGTCGGGCGTGGCCTGATACGGTCCGATGCCGTTCCGGCGGGGTTCGCCCGGAGGATTGAATGATGACCGACAGCGCCGGACCGACCCGCGTCACGCGTCGTGCCTCGCGGCCCGGTGGTTTCATGGCAATCATCGCGAGGCATCGCCTGGCGGTCGCAACTGCCGTCGTCGCCACGCTCGCGCTCTCTTGCGCCTACCTTCGGATCGCGACACCCCTTTATACCGCGCAGGTGACGCTCCTGTTCGAGCCTTCCGCCGACGGAGCCGGGGGCGATGCCACTCAGTCGGACGGAACGGCGGGCAGCGCCAGGGTGGAAAGCCAACTCTCCGTCATCCGCTCCCGCAGCCTGATCGCGGAAGTCTTCAACGACCTCCATCTCGCCGGCGACCCGGAATACGAAGACAACGGCATCGTGGCTTCCCTGCTTTCGTTCGTTCGCCCTGCCGGCCCGGCGGTGCGCGACACACGCATCCGCTCGCTCCGCGATCGCATCGACGTGCGCCGCGACGGTTCGAGCTATGTCGTGACGGTCGGCGCGACGTCGAACGACCCGCAAAAGGCGGCTCTCATCGCGAACACACTCGTCAAGGCCTATCGTGCGAGCCTTGCGGGCACCGGCAGCGTCCCCGAAACAAAGACGGCCGAAACACGGGCGCGACTGCAGAAATCCGTCTCCGACGCCGAGCGCACCGTGGCCGATTTCAAGACTGCGCACCCGAATACCGATCCGAAGACGGCAGCGGGGCTGCAATCGCGCGTCGACCGTCTCACCGCCGACCTCGCACAGGCCCGGGCTGCCGCGGCCCGTGCGAAGGCGCTCGCCGATCAGGCGGATGCCGCCGGCGACAGCCCGCAAGCGATGATCGCGCTTGCCGCCATGCTGCCCTCGTCGAGCGCCGAGGGCCTGCATCGGCGATACGACGCCTATCGGGCCGACCTCGCCAACGCCCAGACGATCTACGGGCCACGCCATCCGGCCATGCGCAGCATCGAGGATCGCGGCCGGAGGCTGCGCGAGCAGATGGCCCGCGAGGCGGACCGCATCAAGCGCGACCTGAAGGCCCGCAGCGATGCCTCGACGCAGGCTGCGGTGGCGCTCGAGAGCAGGCTCGACGCGCTGCGCGCCGACGCGGAGACGGAAAATTCGTCCCTCGCCGCACTGAAGGAATTGCAAGCCAGGTCCGATGCCGCCCGCAACGCACTCCAGACCTTTCTCGACGAGGCCCGAAGGGCGCCGCCGCCGGCCGCACGTCCCGTCGGTTTCCGCGTGATAGACGATGCCGTTGCGCCGGACAGGGCCAGTTCGCC
>Ga0164242_10006006_pt1 | contig 13428 bp, 3 predicted proteins | sample OricomgcompostMG_FD_108783 | JGI IMG/M metagenome (GOLD analysis project Ga0164242, IMG submission 108783) | Miracle-Growth compost microbial communities from Emeryville, California, USA - Original compost - Miracle growth compost (MG) ...
TCACCACCGGTACCGCCGACGCCACCGTTGCCGCCGACGCCGTTGCCGCCGTCGGCCTTTGAGGTGACCGCGCCGCCGGTGCCACCGCTACCACCGGTGCCGCCGTAGACGCCCTGGCCACCGGCACCACCGGCGCCGCCGGTACCGGCTGCGTAGCCGGAGCCGCCGCTGCCGCCGTTACCACCGGAGCCGCCGACCCCGGTCGCGTTGTCGTGCGCCGGGCTCAAGCCGTTGCCGATGAAGTTGCCCTCGGCGTCGGTGGCCGCGTTTCCGCCGACACCACCGGCGCCGCCGTCACCGCCATCACCGAGCCGGCCGAGGCTGCCGTCGGACCCGTTGGTGTGGCCGTCGCCACCGCCGGTGCCGCCCTGGCCGACCACCGCACCGGCCGCGCCGCCGTCGCCGCCGTTGCCGCCGACGCCACCGGTGCCGAGCGGGTTGGACAGGGTGTTGTCGGTCGCCCCGTTGGCGCCCTTGCCACCGGCACCGCCGACACCACCCTTGCCGCCGTTGCCGGTGTCGCCACCGTTGCCGCCGTTGCCGTTGGTCGCATTACCGCCGTTGCCGCCGGCGCCGCCTACGCCGCCATTCCCGGCGTTGCCACCGGCTCCGCCGGCCACCGTCGGGTCTGTCGAGTCGGCACCGGTACCACCGGTGCCGCCGATGCCGCCAACACCGCCGGCGCCACCGTTACCGCCGTTGCCCGACACCGAGCCTCCGGCACCACCGGTACCACCCGTGCCACCGGCACCCCCGGCGAAGCCGTCGCCGCCGGCGCCGTTACCGCCATTGTCGAAGCTGCCGGCTGCGCCCTCGCCACCTTGCGAGCCGGCACCGCCGGCACCACCGTTACCGCCGTTGCCGTGGTCGCCGCCGGCGCCACCGTTGCCACCATTACCACCGGCCACCCCGGTGCCGTCCGCGTTGAGCCCGTTGCCGGCACCACCGGTACCGCCGTTGCCGCCGTTGCCCGAGACCGTGGCCGGCAGCGTGCCGTCGGCGCCGTCGGCGCCCGCGTTGCCCGGCGTGCCGCTGAAGAGCAGCCCGGCGGCGGAGCCGGCCGCGCCACCCTTACCGCCGGCACCGACCGTGCCGAGGTTGCCGCCGTTACCGCCGGCACCGCCGTTGCCGCCGCCGACCAAGCCGGTCGGGGCCGCGTCGGCGCGGGCCGCCACTCCGGCGGTACCGGCCGCCCCGGCACCACCGCCGGAACCGCCATTGCCTCCGTCGCCGCCGTTGCCGGCCAGACCGGAACCGCCACCGGCACCGCCGGCACCGCCGTTGCCCGCCGCACCCGCGGTGTGAATACCGAAGAAACCACCGGCGCCACCGTTACCGCCGGCGCCGCCCACGCCCCCGGCGCCACCGGATCCGGCGTTGCCGCCGTTGCCGCCCGCACCGCCGTCTCCGCCGGGACCGGTCGGGTCCGCGGCCGCGCGGATGAGGTCGGCGGTGCCGCCGCCCACCGGCTGGGTGTTGTCGTTGCCGTTGCCGCCGGTACCGCCGTCACCACCGTTGCCGCCGACGCCACCGTTACCACCGGCGCCACCGGTACCACCGGCACCGGACGTGCCGAACAGACCGGCCGCGCCGCCGTTACCACCGACACCACCGGCACCACCGGCGAAGCCATCCCCACCGTCGGTGCCGTCGGTGCCGTTGACGCCGGCCGCGCCGTCACCACTGCCCGGGAAGCTCAAGCCGTCCAGGCCGCGGTCGCCGTTCGTCCCGGCGGCACCGTTACCGCCGGCACCACCGGTGCCGCCATTGCCGCCGTTGCCGAACAGGAAGCCACCGGTACCACCATTACCGCCGGCCAGGCCGGCCCCGCCGACCGCGGCCACCCCGTCGGCGCCGAACGCGCCCGCGCCGCCGTTGCCGCCGTTACCCAACAACCAACCGCCGGCGCCGCCGTCACCACCGATCAGGCCGAGGCCGTCACCGCTGCCACCGGCGCCACCGTCGCCGAGCATGCCGGCGGCACCACCGTCGAGGTCGATCGAGCTGGCGTTGGCGAACGAGTAGGTGCCGTTCTCAACGTCGGCCAGCGTGATCACATCACCGTCAGCGTCGGTCAGCGCCGAGCCGTCCGCGCCGATCAGGTCGCCGTCGGCGTTGACGAAGCTGCCGCTACCGCCGTCACCGAACAGGAACCCACCCGCGGTGGCGGCGTGGTAGATCAGGTCGCCGTCGTCGCCGAAGCTGACGTAGGCGTTGGCGCCGTTGGCCAAGACACCGTCGAGGGTGAACCCGCTGCTGATCAACATCTCGCCGAGGCTGTGCAGCGGCTGGTAGATCACCATGTTGATCGAGTTGGCGACCAAGTCATCCAGCCACTGCAGCGGGTCGACCATCTGGCCATCCGCCGAGCCGGGCAGGTCCCCACCGAACAGGGCGCTCCAGTCGGTGACCGACGATTCCAGCGCCGAGGAGTCGAACCACGTCGATGCCTGGCCGAACAAGGCGTCGAACATCTCGTCGAACCCGTCGGCGCGCGCCGGCGCGGCCGTCAGCGGCGTCATCCCGAAGGCGAGGAAAGCTCCGACCGCACTTGTGGCGCCCAGCGCGCGGCCGGCCCGGCGCTTGTTCTTCCCGAAGTAATTCTTCGTCGACATGATTTCTCCTTGAGGCGGGGGGTCCTACGAGCAGTTGACGGAGATGCAAAAGACTTATTTCGACTTAAGGTAACAGAACCTACGTCGAACATGAAGCCTTATCCGAACATCCCTTTCAGCGCCAGTCGCCTTGCCGGTCGGGCCTCTCACCAGCGATATCGTCCGAGATTTGCCGGGTAATTTTTTGGGAGTCGGCCCCACACGCCGGGTTTTGGAAACCTGATAGGCAGTCAATTGATCGCTTATGTAGCTCGGTTATTTTCTTTGCTGACCACCTGAGCCGACCGGTTGGTCGATTCGCCAGGGCAGGCTGAAAAGCACCGGCAGCGACGGTTTTCGCGGTCCCACCGGTATGGGTACCGCCTCCCGCCGTCAGGCGGCCGGCGAATTTACTGCCGGCAGACTTCTCCAGCACGGCGATCCCGCCGCGCGGCTGGTCGCGCAGCGGCGGGGCCACGACGTCGTTCCGCGAGTTGCCGGCGAGATAGTTAACGTTCCGCATTTGCGGGACATCGCTGACCTGCCATGAGGTCAGGCCGAACGGCAACGGTCCCCTGCCACCCCTCGTGGGGCAGGGGACCGTCGCGAGGTCTGCCTAGGGCGCCGGTATGCCGGGTTGGCCGGGCTGCCCGGGCGGCGTGCCGTGGGTGCTGCCCACGCCCGCAGCACCGCCCACGCCGCCGTCGGTTCCGTTGCCGCCGTTGCCGCCGTTGCCGCCGGCCCCCTGCTGCTGGGCGCCGTTCCCGCCGTAGCCACCGTCACCGCCTTGGCCGCCGTTGCCCCCGCCGACGCCGCCAACGCCCTTGCCGCCGTTGCCGCCGGTTCCGCCGGTTCCGCCGGTGCCGCCGGTGGGGTCGGGGGACTGCGGGGTGGCCTGGCCTCCGGTGCCGCCCTGGCCACCGTCGCCGCCGGTGCCGTTGGCGCCGCGGTGGGCACCGTTTCCGGTGCCGGTGCCGGCAGTGCTGTTCCCGGTTCCCCCTTCGCCGGCGTTGCCGCCGTCGCCGCCCTTGGCGCCGGTAGTGCCGTTGGTGGCCGCACCGGTGGCGCCCTGCGCGGAGACACCCGCGGTTCCGCCCTCACCACCGGTCCCGCCGTTTCCGCCGGCACCGCCGTCGGTCGGATTGTCGCCGACGCCGCCGTTGCCCCCGACGCCGCCATGACCGCCGAGGCCCCCGACGCCGCCTTGTGCTCCGGCGGTCTTCTCGGCGTTATTGCCGGAACTGCCGTGGCCCCCGTGCCCGCCGGTACCGCCGTCACCGGCGTTGCCGCCATTGGTGGCGTGGGCACCGCTGCCACCGGCACCGCCGTTGCCTCCGCTGCCGCCGACGCCGCCGGCGCCGCCGTTCTGCAGGGCGGTGTCCTGGCCCCAGCCGCCACGTCCGCCGTCGCCTCCGTTGCCCCCGTCGCCCGCGTTGCCGGCGTCGCCCGCGTTGCCGGCGTGGCCGATGAGTGAGGAGCCGGCGGCACCACCGTTGCCGGCGGCGCCACCGGTGCCGCCGCTGCCGCCGTGCCCGCCGGCCTGGGCGTCGGGACCGCTCGGGTGCGGGATCGGCGGATGACCAGGCGGCTGCGTCCGCCCGTCAGCACCCCAGGCGCCGTTGCCGCCATCGCCGCCGACGGCGCCATTGCCGCCGTGACCGCCGTTACCGCCGGTGCCGTCCACGAGGCCACTGGCACCGCCGGCGCCACCGTTTCCACCGGCGCCACCGTCGGTGCCGTCGCCGCCGGCCTTGCCGTAATTGACCGGGGTGTTGTATTCGTCGCCATAGCTGATGCCGTCGGCGCCCCTCATGCCGTCGCCGCCGGCGCCGCCCGCGCCGCCGTTGCCGTAGAGCATGCCCCCCATACCGCCGGCACCGCCGTTGCCGCCGCTGTCGCCCGGATCGGTTGCGTCAGCACCCGCACCGCCGTCGCCGCCGTTGCCGAACAGCCAACCGCCGGCGCCACCTGCACCGCCGTTGCCGCCGTCGTCGCCGTCGCCACCGGTACCGCCGTAGCCGAACAAGCCGGCGGCGCCGCCCGCGAGGCCGTTCCCGTTGTCATCCACTCCGCCGGCCGCGCCGTCACCGAAGAGCAATCCGCCATCGTGGAGATTGCCGAGGCCCAGCCACGCCAGTGGTGCATCGTTGGTTCCGTCCCAGCCGGCGTCGCCGTTGCCGATCAGGTTGCGGCCGAACAGGTCCGCCCACGGCTGGTTGATACCGGCGATCAGGTCCGCGTTGTCGGTGTCGGCCAGCCAGGCTTCCAGGTCGGTGTGCAGGTGGGTGAAGACGGCCATGGCGTCATCGCCGTTGAGGAAGCTGATGTCGCCGGAAGCCGTCCCGAACAGATCGGTGTTGAGGAGCTCGAACAGCGCATCGAGGCCGTCCAGGTCGGCGTGCGCCGCGGGCGCGCCGGCCAGCGGCGTCATCCCCACGGCCAGAAAGGCTGCGGCGGCGCTGCCGGCGACCAGCGTGCGCCGAGGGCGTCCGCGACCAGATCGATGGGCCATCCCCCCGCGACGCTGAACAAACATGGCGCCCTCCCCCAAATTGCTAAAGCGCTCGATGAAAAACTCTCATCGATCGCTCACGTTAATCACGATTCCGGTGGCGTCAACCCTGTATCACGACCTTTCGCTAGCCGCGGGCGCCGACACTGCGAGGTAAGTCGAGTTATGCATTTGCCCAGGTCAGTGGCTTTGATGTGCTAATCACCGGCTCTTAGCTGCCACATCAGCGGACCGGGCCGATGCCGACGGTAGTGAACACTGAGCCCCGCCGTTACCTCCGGACCCGAAATTCTCAGGAAAGCCTGTCCGACGATCCGGTAGCGGCGGCAACTTGTGTCACTCCTGCACCTGCCGTGGGTGATATGGGTGAAGTCGAATCGGATATCACCGCCGATAGCGCTCGTCGGAATGCCACCGCGGCCCGGTCGCAAGGCCGGGCCGCGGGTGGGTTGGCGGATTGGGTTAAGGGTTGTTGGCGCCGTTGGGGCCGATAACCGTTTGATCGCTATTCGGGTTAGGCCACCCCGGGTTGGTTTGTCCGTTATTGACCGCATAGACATCGGCCTCGGTGCCGTTGCCGCCGGTGTGACCCGGTCCGCCCAGCCCGCCGCTTCCGCCGACGACCGTGTTGTCGTTGGCGGTCGGGTGGTCGCTGGCACTCCCGGTGTTGGTGAGCGCGGCCCCGATGTTGCCGTCGGCGCCCTTGCCGCCGGTGCCGCCGCCGGTGCCCTTACCGCCGTCGCCGCCGGTCGCGCTGCCTCCGGTAGATGTGGTGTTCTCGCCCAGTGCGGTAACCCGGCTGTAGCCGGCGTTGCCGCCTTGGCCGCCGTCTCCTTCGCCACCGGTGCCACCCTTCGAGGTGCCGCTGGCCAGAGCGTTTTCGCCACCGGCAGCAATACTTGCCTTGCCGCCGTTACCGCCGTGGCCGCCGTTGCTGGCGCTGCCACCATCGCCGCCGGTCGACGTACCATGGGCCGTCCCGCCCGGGCCGCCGAGGCTCGGGTCACCGAAGCCACTCGTGGTCTTGGCACTCTCGATATCCGAGCTTCCGCCGTTGCCACCGACGCTGTTCGCGCCCGTGGCGTCACCACCGGCACCGCCGGTGGACTGACCGTAGGAGTTGCCGCCCGCGGCGTCGGACTCGAGTTCACCCCACGACCCATTGCCACCCCGGCCACCGTCGGTACCGGCACCACCGGCACCGCCGACCGCCGTGGCGGTGTTCCCGCCGCCGCCGATGCTGCCGCCCGCGCTGTCGACGATCAGCTGGCCGCTGCCGCCTTCGCCGCCGGTCCCGTTGTCGCCCAGCCCGCCGACCCCGCCGGTGGCGCTCGCCCCGGTGATGGTGCTGCCGGCCCCGGTCGCCGCGGCCAGGCCGAACCCACCGAGGCCACCTTGTCCGCCGTCTGTGCCGGCACCGCCCACACCGCCCTTCACGGTGGTGTCGGTGATGTGGGCACCGTTGCTGGCGCCGACGCTGGCCGCACCGCCGCCTCCGCCCTTGCCGCCGTCGGCGTCACCTGCGCCGCCATTCCCCGCCGTGGCGGCGCTGGCGGCGATGGAACTGCCTGAGCCGACGGCAACGACCTCAGCGTCGCCGCCGTTGGCAGTGTCGGTGCCATCGCCACCGGTCGCGGCGCTGTTGGTGATCGCGCCGCCGTTGGACGCTAGGACGAAGCCATGACCGCCGTCACCCCCGCTGCCGGCATTGCCGCCGGTTGCGTCGCTGCCGGCGATCGAGCTGCCGGTGCGATCGGCGGCGACGGTCGCAGCGCCACCGGCACCACCGGCAGAACTGTTGCCAGCGGTTGCAGTGCTATCGGAGATGGCGCCGTTGTTGGTGGCGCTGACTGTGGCGTAACCGCCGAAGCCGCCGGCACCGCCATCACCCGCCGTGGCGGTGCTGTTGAAAATCGACCCGTTGATCGCCTGAACTTCGGCGATACCGCCGTTGAGGTCGCCAGCCGTACCGCCGATGGCGGTGCTGCCGGTGATGGTGCCGCCGCTGGCGGGGTCGCCAAGCCCGGTAGCTCCTGGCGCGCCGGCCCAGACGTAGGCCTGACCACCCAGCGCCCCGGAACCGCCATCCGTCGCGGCGCCGCCGGCGCCGGCTGTCGCGGTGCTGTCGGTGGCGATGCTGCCGTTGCCCCAAGCTACGACCCTGCCTTGACCGCCGGTACCACCGTGGCCTCCGTTGCCGGCCGCGCCGCCGTCGCCACCGGTGGCGGTGCCGCTGGCCTGACTGTTCTGCCCGAATGCCATAACGTTGCCGATGGTGCCGTTGCCGCCGACGCTGCCGGTCCCGGTGGCGTCGCCGCCGTTGCCGCTGTGGCCGGTGCCGCTGGCGTGGGCCCCGGTGTTCAGCGCCGCTACTTGACCGCTGCTGCCGTTGCCGCCGGTGCCGCCGGCGGCGCCGCTACCACCATTGCCGCCGATGCCGGAGCCGTCGGCCACCGCGCCGCTTCCGCCGGCCACGACACTGCCGAGACCACCGTTGCCGCCGTGGCTGCCGGCACCGGTGGCGTTGCCGCCGTCACCGCCGGTTCCGGTCCCGCTGGCCGCCCCGTCATTACCGCCATAACCCGGCCGGAGGAAGCCACCTTGGATGTTGCCGCTGCCGCCGGCGCCGCCGACGCTGCCGGCGCCATCCGCGCTGCCGCCGTGGCCGCCGGTGGCGTCGCCCGTGGCGCTGCCACCGGTGCCGCCCTGCAGGCCGGCGCTCACTTCGGAGTAACCGCCCGCGCCACCTTGCCCGCCGTTGGCGCCCGCACCGCCGTCACCGCCGCCTGCGGTGGCGTCACTGACGGTGCCGCCGTTGCCCGCCCCGACCAGGGCGTCGCCGCCTCGGCCGCCGACGCCGCCGTGAGCGTCGCCCGCGCCGCCGTTACCACCGGCCGCCGAGCCGTTGGTGATGGTGCTGCTCGTACCGACATTGGCGGTGACGTTGGCCGCACCACCAGAGGCGCCGTGTACGCCTGCCCCCGCGGCGCCGCCGTCGCCGCCGGTGCTGTGCGCCCCGGTGATGGTGTTGCCGGCGCCCGCAGTGATGTAGCCAAGATTGCCGCCACCGCCGACCGCACCGGCACCGGTACCGGCACCGCCGTCGCCGCCCTGCGCGGTGCCGTCGGCCTTGGCATTGGCACCGAACGCGTTGACCTGACCGCTCAGAGCGTCACCACCGGTGCCACCGGCCAGGCCGTCACCGCCGTTGCCGCCGGTGCCGGTGCCGGAAGCCTCCGCGTCCGCACCACCGGACAAGATGCTGCCGTAGCTGCCCTTACCGCCGTGGCCGCCGCCGGTCGCGTCCCCGCCGTTTCCGCCCTGTGCGGTGCCGTGCGAGGTGCCGCCTGTGCTTCCGCCTTCGGCACGAGCGCTCTGGATGTCGCCGTTGCCGCCGTGGCCGCCGGTGCTGCCGGTGCCGTCGGCGGTACCACCGTTCCCGCCGGTGGCGCTGCCGTACGAGGTGCCGCCGCTGCCACCGTCATTGGCGTTGCCGGTCTCCAGCTCACCGAAGCCGCCGGTACCGCCGTGACCGCCATTGGTGGCGTCACCACCGATGCCGCCCTGGGCCGCTGCGGCATTGCCGTCCCCGCCGATGGTGCCGCCGGCGTGGTCGACCACCAGGTAGCCGGCACCGCCGTCACCGCCGATGCTGCCCGCGCCGTCGCCGCTACCGGCGGCGCCGCCGGTGGCTGCACCCGTGATGGTGCTGCCGGCACCGATCGCTGAAGCAGCGCCGGCACCACCGACACCGCCGGTGCCGCCGTTGCTGCCCGCACCGCCGATAGCTCCCTGCACCTTGGTGTCACTGATGACAGCACCCTGGCTGGCGTTGATAGCTGCCGCGCCACCTGCGCCGCCGGTGCCACCGTTGCTGCCGGAACCACCCGCACCGCCGGTCGCACCATCGGTGCCGGTCGCAGTGCCGCCGTTGGTCGCCAGGACCGTCGCGTCGCCACCGGCGCCGCCGGTCCCGTCGTCGCCCGCACCACCGGCCCCACCGGTCGCGTCGCCCTTAGCGGTGGCCGTTCCGCTGTTGCCGGTGCCGACGGCTTCGATCCAGCCCCTGCCGCCGTCACCGCCAGTTCCGCCGTTGGTGGCGTCACCGCCCGCGCCGCCGATTCCGGTGCCGCTGCCGCTGCCACCGTTCAGGCCGATGACCGAGCCGCTGCCACCAGCGCCGCCTTGGCTGTTGGCGCCGGTGCCGGTGCCGCCGGCCCCACCGGTGGCGGTGCCGTCAGCGCTGGCATTGGGTGTCGGGGCGGGGCCGCTGGGCGTGATCTGGCCGTAGCCGGCGTCGACGATGCCTTCGCCGCCGTTGCCGCCGGCACCACCGTCGACGCCGTCACCGCCGGCCCCGCCGGTCCCGGTACCGGTCGCGGTGGTGTTGTCGCCGACCGCCTCGACATAACCGATGCCGCCGGAACCGCCTGTGCCGCCGTTGATTCCGTCACCGCCGGCACCACCGACAGCGGTGGCGTCGTGCGCGACGCTGTTGGTGGTGCCGAATCCGCCGAGGATCTCAGCCAGGCCGCCGTCACCACCGGTGCCGCCGTTGGTGCCACCATTGCCGCCGCTGCCGCCGGTGGCGGTGCCGTCAGCCTTGCTGCCGGTACCGAACGCGGAGATGTTGCCCTGACCGCCGGTGCCGCCGTGCCCACCGGCCGCGGTGGCGGTACCGGCGCCACCCGCACCGCCGTCACCGCCCGTGGCGGTACCGGTTGCGGTGGCGTCACCGTCGTCGAAGACGCTGCCGCCGCCACCGCCGCCGCCGCCGCCACCGCCGTAGCCCGGCCCGGTGGCATCCGCTTGGCCGCCGGCCCCGCCGGCGCCGCCGCTGCCGCCGACCCCACCGGTGCCTTCGCTGGCGCCATCACCACCAGCACCGCCGGCACCACCATTGCCGTTGGCGCTGCCATGGGTTCCCGCACCACCCATACCGCCGGTGCCGCCGATGCCGCCCGCCTGGGCGTCGCCGTAGGCGTCGTAAGTGCCCTTGCCGTCACCACCTCGACCGCCCTGGCCGCCCTCGCCACCGGCAGAGGATCCGGCCGTGCCGCTGGCAGCCGTGCCATTACCGTCGCCGTTCGCCCCGCCGGCGCCACCGGCTCCGGCCGTGCCGCCCTGACCGCCGGCCCCGCCGTCGCCACCATTTCCGGCGGCCTCATTCGTGCCGCCGCCGGCACCCTTGCCTCCGGCGCCACCGACGCCGCCCTTGGCGTCACCGCCGGCACCGCCCTGGCCGCCGGCTCCGGCGGTCGCGGTGGTGCCGTTCGTCGAGGTGCCGGCAGCGCCACCCTTACCGCCCGCACCGCCGTCACCGGCGACACCGCCATTGCCGCCGACACCGCCGTTGCCCCCGGCCGCACCACTGCCGTCAACAGCGTCCTGGCCCACATTCCCGGTCACACCGTTGGCGTTGCCACCGGCACCGCCGACGCCACCCTCGCCACCGTTGCCGCCCGTGGCTCCCGCGCCGGTCGCGCCCGCGCTGCCGAGCCAGCCACCGGCACCGCCCGCACCACCCGTGCCGGCGTCGCCGCCCGCGCCGCCCTCGCCGCCTTTGCCGCCGTCGGTCGCAGCAGCAGACGCGGTCATGTCGGAGCCGGCGGCGCCTTCCCCACCGGCGCCCCCCTCGCCGCCGTTACCAGCCGCGCCGCCCTTGCCGCCGGCGCCGAACAGCATCGAGCCCTTACCGCCGGCACCACCGTTACCGCCCGCGCCGCCAGCTTTGCCGTTGCCGCCGTTGCCATCACCGCCGTTGGCGAAGCTGCCGGCAGCACCGGCCGCACCCATGGCCCCGTCGCCACCGTTACCGCCGGCCCCCGCGGTGCTGAAGAAGCCCCACTGGGCGGCGTCACCACCGGCACCACCGGCGCCGCCGTCGCGACCCGCGGTAATCGCCGCGCCACCGTCACCACCTGCGCCACCGTGGCTGAACCAGGAGAACGGTCCGGCCGCACCACCGTCGCCACCGTCCCCACCGTCGTAGCCGTCACCACCGGCACCACCGTCGCCGCCGAATAGACCGCCCTGGCCGCCGTTACCACCGTCGATGGGATCGGCGCTCGGGCCCGTGCCGTCGGCGTCCCAGCCCGCGCCACCGTTGCCGAAGATCCACCCACCGGGGCCGCCGTCCGGGTGCGCCTCGGTGCCCGGCGCGCCGTTACCGAACGGCTTCAGCCAGTCGATCTGGTTCCAGTCGAACGCGGCGGCAGAACCCGGCAGGTCGGCGACGGCCGAGCCGGCGGCATTCAAGTTGAGGTCGGCCAGCACCGCATCCCACGTGCTCTGACTGCCGAGGCCGTCGAAGAAGGTCGACCAGCTGGCTGGGTCCAAGACCACCTCCCAGGCGGCCTGATCACCCCAATTGGTACCGAGGTTGGTGACGGCGTCACCCAGACTCTGACCGAGCAGGTCGACGAGGACGTCATCGAAGTCGGCGCTCGCCGCCGGGGCGGCCGCCAACGGGGCCATCCCGAATGCGAGGAAGGCACCAACCGCGCTACTGGCACCGATCACCCGGCTACGGCGACGACCTTTGGATCCACGTTGACCCTGACGAGACATGGCAGCTTCCCCTTAGCTTGCACATAACGGCGGCATAACGAGCCCTGTGGGGAGTTAGGTTAACGCCTATTCTGATCGCGTCAACCCCAGTGCAAAAAGGTGGAACCGTGCAGGTTACCGGTTGGTAATGGGCGTTAACATGGGATTATGGCGGTGAATCCACGCCGTCGGCCCGCCAAAATTTCTTAGAAAAGTTCTGGACTCTCAGAAAAATTCCTCCTGTCCCAACCCTCGCCTGGGCAGGCCCTGGCGTGCCGGGCTGGCGGGGAAGCCCAGGTCAGCGAGGCGTGCGATCCCTCCGCGGTTCGGCGCCCCAGACTGTCGACCGCGTCCAGCGGTCGCAGCGGGCGTCGTCGAGCGACGACCGGTCGGCGAAAAAGCTGCGGCTCCGTCAATTTAGTGCACCTGTGGTGGACTAAACCTTCAAAAGGCATTCGGTCTGAGAGGCAGCGCGTTGGATGTCTGCCATTGGCCGCGTAACCGTAAGAATTCGGCTCGGCATTAACTTGGCGCAGGAACGCTTCTTGCCGGGTATCCGTAATCGCGCTCGGCGCGCCTAACGTCTTCCGCCTCGTCGACGCTGTACGTGAGCAGCATGGATCCGTGTCATGGCCGGCGCGGGGCACCACCGGCTTGACCGCTCTGCATATTCGTCCAGGCTGTCGAACCTTCTCCCCCGGTTGTTGACAGCTAGCCGGCTAACCAAAACCCAGGCCGGCGAGGGCGCGCTGCGGATGACCCCGGCGCCGCAACGCAGCCGGTGGCGGAAAACGTACCGTTGTCCACCAGGCAGTGCCCAGGCTGACCGCCTCCGGCGGACGCGCTTCTCCGCCCCGGCCCGCAAAACGGTTCAGCACCGGCTGCGCCATGCGCAACCGGTGCTGAACCGGAGAACGGGCTACTACGACTGGCAGAGGTTGTCGAGCACGTCGATCTCGCCGCGCAGCTGGTCACGCAGCGGCTGCTGCACCGCGTCGTCAGGCGAGTGCCCGGCCAGGTAGTTGATGCTCAGTGCCTCCAGGGTGTCGGCCATGTCGCCGACGGCCTTGGCCAGATCGGCCGGGACGGCCGGGTTGGCTTCCAGGCGCTGGTGCAGGAACGCACCGCCGGCGAACAGCGACAGCCGGGCATTGGTGCCCACCGCCAGGTCACCGGCCAGGTCGCCAGGAACCGGGTTCTGCAGGTTGGTGTTGAACTGGGTGCCTTGGCGCACGACGGCCTGTGCGTCGCAGATCTTGCCCTTGGCTTCGTCGCGCTGGTCGCCGGAGAACTTCTGACTCGTCGACGGGTGGAACCACCCGAAGATGGCTAACACGATGCCGAGCACGGCCAAGGCCAAAGCGGCGATCGTCGGCACCGACAGGCCCTGAGAAGAAGTGGAAGATTTCGGAAAACCCGCGGTCTTGGGCTTGGTGGGCTTGGTCGATGACGGCGAATCAGTGGGGGGAGTCTCAGGCATTGCGCGATCGTAACGGTAGTCACCCGAATAGTCACGCGAAACCGGGCAGCGGCGCGTTGGGCGGTACCCTCATGTGCGATGTTGAGCACTGAGCTGCCGACCACCGCGCGGCGACTGACCGGTTGGGGCCGCACCGCGCCGAGTGTGGCGCAGGTGCTGTCGACCCCGGATGTCGAGGTCATCGCCAAGGCCGTGGCGCGGGCGTCCGATGACGGGAGCCGGGGCGTGATCGCCCGCGGGCTGGGCCGTTCTTATGGCGACAACGCCCAGAACGGCGGCGGCCTGGTGATCGA
>Ga0164242_10006007_pt1 | contig 13427 bp, 11 predicted proteins | sample OricomgcompostMG_FD_108783 | JGI IMG/M metagenome (GOLD analysis project Ga0164242, IMG submission 108783) | Miracle-Growth compost microbial communities from Emeryville, California, USA - Original compost - Miracle growth compost (MG) ...
CGCCGATCACCGGCCCGAGCGCGAGCGCCAGGCCCGAGACGGCCGACCAGCCACCGAGCGCCCGCGCCCGCTCGCCGCGCTGCGGGTACAGCTGCCGGATGATCGACAGGGTGCCGGGTTCGGAGGCGGCCGCACCCACGCCCATGATGGCCCGGCCGGCGATGACCGTGCCGGCGTCGTCGGCCAGCGCGGCGATCACCGACCCGACGCAGAACACGACGATGCCGCCGAGCATCAGCCACTTTCGGCCGTAGCGGTCGGCCAGCGAGCCGCCGACGAGCATGAGGCTGGCGAAGGTCAGGGCGTAGGCGTTGATCACCCACTGCAGCGGGATGATGCCGGCGGAGATGTCGGACTCGAGGTCGCCGAGCGTCACGCTGACGATGGTGGTGTCGAGGAACGTCAGGAACAGGACGCCGAGCACGACGCCGAGGGCGACGGCGCGTCCCCGGGCCGGTGCGCCGGCGTGCGTCTGGGCAGCCACGTCGCCAGTCTGTCAGCGGAGACGGACGACCCGGGGGATCTACCGGCCCGTAACGCGGGCCGGATAAATACGTTTGCGGCTTGTCGGCAGGCTTCGATAGCCTGCCAGCACACACGACGACAGTCGCGCCTTCGCGCGCGACCCGAGCGCCTGAGAGGGGTGAGCACCGGTGAGCAACACAATCAATCTCCTGACGATCCGCCGCGGCACCCCCGCTCTCTCCTCGCCCCGTTCGTTCCCGATGCTCTCGACCATGCCGTCGTGGCGTAGCCGCGTTCCGGGCCTGGGCACGGATGCCGTCGGACGCCACACGACCGTCCACAACTCCATCGCAGCAACGGCTGTCTACGCCGCTAAGCAGGCCGCTCCACCTCGAGGAGAACCACGCTGACCACGTCAGCGATCGGCTCCTCGAGGCCGCGGCTCCCGACAAGGGAACCGCGGCCTCGTTGTTTTTTCCGCCCCGTTGACGAAAGCCCGACACGTGTCCATCACCGCACCAACAGCCCGCCACACCGAGAGAACCCGCCACACCGAGAGAAGAGGAGGTGACCCCGACGTGGAGACCACTTACGCACCGGACCAGATGGTCGTCCTCGACCCGATCGGGATCGAGCCGCTGGACCCGCTGTCCAAGGAGTGCCCCGAGGATGTTCCCTGCCGCGTGCAGGACTCCGAGCTGTGGTTCGCCGACACCCCGGCCGGCCTGGAGCAGGCGAAGGCCCACTGCCGGAACTGCCCGGCGATGCTGGCCTGCCTGACCGGCGCGCTCGAGCGTCGGGAGCCCTGGGGCGTCTGGGGCGGCGAGATCTTCGAGCGTGGCGTCATCGTCACGCGCAAGCGGCCGCGGGGCCGCCCCCGCAAGCACGACCGTGGGGACGTCGCCGCATGAACCTGCTGACGGCCCGACCGGCCACGGCGATCGCGACGCCCGCGTTCGTGACGCCGACCGACGCCCTCCACCGCACTGACACGCACGACCCCGGCACGGCCCGCACCGGGTCGACCGCCGTCGATTCGACCTCCAGGAGTCACATCATGTATTCGCTTCACGAAGCCCTCGCGCGCGAGCATCAGCGCGAGTACGAACAGCGCGCGCGGCAGGCGCGGCTCGTCAAGCAGGTGACGAGCGAGCGGCGCTACCACCGCGCGGTGCTGCGCAAGCAGCGCTCGCCGCGGCGCTGACCCGGCCGTCGCCGGGTGGGGCCCGTCCTGGCCGTCGCCGGGACGGGCCCTTGTACTGCCGGCATTACCACCACTGCTGGTCAGGGAGCAGGGACCTCACCACAGGTGCATCGAGCGGCGGAAGATGCCGGCGAGGTCGTCGGCGCCGGCGTCGCGCGGGGCGATGGCCAGCAGCCGCTGCTGCTTGAGCGTGCCCTCGACCAGCGAGTCGACCCGTGACTCGTCCAGGCCGACGGCGGCCACGCCGGGCGGGATGCCGATGTCGCGCATGAGCGCGGTGAGCACTGCCGGCAGCTGGTCGGCCGGCTCGGCGGTGCGCTCGGCGCGCGGGTCGAGCAGCTCGGCGGCGCGCAGGTGCCGCTCGGGTGCGGCGGCGAAGGTGAAGCGGAACGCCTCCGGGGCGGTCAGTGAGACGGACATGCCGTGTGGCACGAGGCCACCGTTGCCGGTCGGGTACCCGTCGGGGTGGAAGTCGTGCGCCTGCCCGGCGATGGGGTAGGCGTTGGCGTGCGGGATGTGCACGCCGGCGTTGCCGAAGCCGAGCCCGGCGAAGGTGGCGGCCATCGCCATCTCGCGCCGTGCGTCGAGGTCGTCGCCGTGACGCACCGCCTGCCGGAAGCTCGACGCCAGCAGCGTCATCGCCCGCTCGGACCACATGTCGGCGACGGGGTTGGCGCCGCAGTACGGCACCCGCTGCTCGGGCCGTTTGCGTGTGCCGGCGGTGTAGGGCCGCGCGGTGTAGCTCTCCAGCGCGTGGCACAGGATGTCCATGCCGGCCGAGGCGGTGACGCCCGCCGGCTGGCTGATGGTGAGCAACGGGTCGACGACGGCGAGGGTAGGCCGCAGCCGTGCGTGCGAGATGCCGGTCTTGACGTGCTGGTCGACGACGTCGAGCACGCAGACCGTGGTGCTCTCCGAGCCGGTGCCCGTGGTGGTCGGCACGGCGACCAGCGGGCGCAGCGGCCGAGGCGGCGACTGCCCGCCACCGACCGGCTTGTTGACGTAGTCCATCAGCTCGCCGGGGTTGGTGAGCAGCAGGTTCACCGCCTTCGCGGTGTCGATGCTCGACCCGCCGCCGACCGCGACGAAGGCGTCGACGTGCCCGTGGTCGCGGGCCCAGTCGATGGCGGCCTGCAGGCTGGCGTCGGTGGGCTCGACACGCACCCCTTCGAACACCACCGCCTCCACGCCGAAGGCAGCCATCCGGTCGGCCACCCGCGCGGGGATGCCGGTGGCCGCGACGCCCGGGTCGGTGAGCACCAGCACCCGCCGCGCGCCGAGCTGGGCGAGGTCGTAGCCGATCTCGTCGGCGGCGCCGTCGCCGAACTTCAACGCCGGGGCGCCGTAGGTGAAGACGGACTCGGCGGGGGCGATGGTGGTGGACGTCATCAGCTCTCCTTGGCGAAGCCTGGCTGCCAGCGTTCGGCGAGCTCGCGCTCGGCGATGGTGGCGCCGAGCTGGCACAGGATGCCGACGGTGCCGAGCGTGACCCGGTGGATCAGCAGGTACTCCGGCGGCAGGTTGAGCAGCCGCCCGACGCGGGCCTCCTCGCGCCGCGGGTCGGCGATGCGCGCGGCCATCGTCTGCATCCACCGACGGCTGAAGGTGAACGTCTGCTCGCGCAGGGGGTCGGTGGCCGGGCTGAGGTAGGCCATCACCTCCGCACCGGACAGCTCGACGCCGGGACGGACGAAGCCGAGCTCGCGCATCATCGTGACCATGCCGTCGGCGTCGCGTTCGACGGCGAGCCGGGTGAGCCGGCCCAGCGCGATCGGGATGCCGTGCGGCAGCCGGGCGACGGCGCCGAAGTCGATGACGCCGAGCCGGCCGTCGGCGGTCATCCGGAAGTTGCCGGGGTGCGGGTCGGCGTGCAGCAGGCCGGCGCGGGCGGGCGCGCAGTAGTGCAGCAGCGCGAGCCGGGCGCCGGCGTCGTCGCGTTCGGCCTGGGTGCCGGAGGCGATGATCGACGACAGCGGCCGGCCGTCGAGCCATTCGCTGACGAGAGCCTTCGGCGCGCTGGCGACGATGCGCGGGATCGCGATGTCGGGGTCGTCGGCGAACTCGGCGGCGAAGGCGCGCTGCGCGTCGGCCTCGAGGGAGTAGTCGAGCTCCTCGAGGACGCGCTCGCGGATCTCGGCGAGCAGCGGTTTGACGTCGAGGCCGGGGGAGATGCGGCCGAACAGCCAGGCGAAGCGGGTGAGCTGGGTCAGGTCGGCCAGCAGCGCCGGGCCGGCGCCCGGGTACTGCAGCTTGACGGCCACCTGCCGGCCGTCGGCCCACACCGCCTTGTGCACCTGGCCGATGCTGGCCGCGGCGGCCGGCGTCTCGTCGAACTCGCGGAAGCGCTCGGGCCAGCGCCGGCCGAACTGCTCGTCGAGCACCTTGTGCACCGTGGCGGCGGGCATCGGCGGGGCGGCCTCCTGCAGGCGGGTGAGCGCCTCCCGGTAGGGGGCGGCCTGGTCCTCGGGGAAGGCGGCCTCGAACACCGACAGCGCCTGGCCGAGCTTCATGGCGCCGCCCTTGAGCTCGCCCAGGACGGTGAACAGCTGCTCGGCGGTGCGCGCCTGGAGGTCGGCCTGCACCTGCTCGGCCGACCGGCCGGTGATGCGGCGGCCGAGCCCGACGGCCGACCGGCCGGCGACGCCGAGCGGCAGCGAGGCCAGCTTGGCGGTGCGGGCGGCCCGGCGTTGCGGCATCGCGTGGTCGGGCTTCTCCCGCCGCCCCCTTGCGTCTGCCACCCGCCCATTGTGCCCAATCGGGGCGACACCTCACGGCGGCGCGGCGAGTGGGTCCGTCGCGGGCCCGCCGGCGGTGCAGCCGCACTCCGGGTGCACCGCCCAGCTGCGCCGGCGCAGCCGCCAGTCCGGCTCGGCGAACTCGAGGGTGGCGTCCAGGACGGCAGGCTCGCCGCCGTCGAGGAACGTCAGGGCCTGCAGCGCGGCGACGCCGGTGACCACCGTGGCCAGCGCGACCCCGGACGCCGGGCCGTACCGCGGCGGCGTGGCGAGCTGCGCGGCCAGCGCGCTCCAGGCGGGGTCGTGGTCGCGGCGGATCAGGTCGGCGCAACGCAGGCAGCTGGTCAGGCCGGGCACGACCAGCGGGCCGACGACGCCCCGGTCGAGGCCGACGGCGACGCACAGGTGCGCCGCGTCGGCCGCGTGCAGGGCGTCGCGGCGCTCCTCCGGCAGCGGCCCGTCCAGGGCCAGGACGGTCAGCTCGGGCCGGTGGTCGGCAGCCAGTGGTGTGGTGTCGACCTCTGGGGCGGCCCGGCGGACAGCGGCCTCGACCGCGCGGGCGCGGGGTGCGCCCTCGTCGCCGGGCAGCAGGCCGCCGGGGGCTGCCTGGGCGAGCCGTACGGCGCCGGTGGTCGTGGGGTAGACCCGGCCGACGCCCGCGCCAGCCAGCACCGCCGCCAGGTGCGCGGCCACCCGGCCGGTGCCCTCGATCGCGACGCTGGCCCAGCGCCGGGCCGCCAGCAGCTCCGCGGCGGCCTCGCCGTGGCGGGCCTGCAGCGCACGCAGCTCGCCGGCCAGCCGGGGTGCCGGTGGGGCGAGCCGCGCGTCGTCGTCGTCGGTGGTGCGCGGCCACAGGTACCCGGCCCGGTGCAGGGCGGCCAGCGCCGGACGGGCAACGGCGGGGACAGGGGCGGCGCCGGGGTCGGGCTCGCGGGCGACGATGGCGCGGACGGCGGGCAGCGGCAGTCCTTCGACCACGACGCTGTTGCCGCCGAGCTCGAGCTGGACGGCGTCCGGGCCGCGCCAGAGCAGGCGGGCGGCTGGACTCAGCGCCAGATCGGGTGGGGCGGCGTGGAGCGCATCGTCGGCCATGCCCCACCATGACACGCGCGGGTGGCCGCTCCGGAGTTGTCCACAGGGGAGCCGGACGTCCAGGGAGCCGCCGCAGCGTGGCGGAAAGGTAACTCTCAAGTGAATGTCCACATCTGTGGACGGAGGTGTGGACAACGCTGTCGGGCTGTGGATCACAACGATTCCTGATGTGGACAGCGGCGAGCGTCGATAGCGTGTGGGCGTGCCCGCCGACCTGACCGCCGCCGCGCCGCGTGAGCCTATCGAGATCCGGCGCAGCGCCCGCCGCCGGCGCACGGTGTCGGCCTACCGCGAGGACGGGCGCATCGTCGTGCTGCTGCCTGACACCCTCACGCCGGAGCAGGAGCAGGAGTGGGTGCGCCGGATGGTCGCGCGGGTCGCCGCGCCGAAGGCCGGCAGACGTGGGGACGGCGGGGACGCGGAGCTGGCCGCCCGCGCCGCGCAGTTGTCGCGGCGCTACCTCGACGGCCTGGCCCGGCCCACGAGCGTGCGGTGGGTGGCCCCGATGCGCAGCCGCTGGGCGTCGTGCACCCCGCAGGACGGCACGATCCGCGTCTCCCGCCGCGCCGAGCAGCTGCCGGAGTGGGTGAGCGACTACCTGCTCGTGCACGAGCTGGCGCACCTGCTCGAGCCCGGCCACGGGCCGCGGTTCTGGGAGCTCGTCGGCCGCTACCCGCGCACCGAGCGGGCCCGGGGCTACCTGGCCGGCCTCGACGCGGCGGCGGCAGCGGCAGCGCGGGAGTAGCGCGGCGGCAGCGGGAGTAGCTCAGTCGAGGTCGTCGAGGCCGCTCAGGTCGTCCGGTGCGGTGAAGCCGGCGGCCTTCTCACCGAAGCCGAGCGGGTCGTCGAGATCCTCGGCCGTCGGCATGAGGTCCGGGTGCGACCACAGCCCGTCGCGGCCACTGATGCCCTGCTTCTCGGTGACGCTCCACCACAGTGCGGCTGCCTCCCGCAGCCGCCGCGGGCGCAGCTCCAAGCCCACCAGGGTGGCGAAGGTCTGCTCGGCCGGGCCGCCGCTCGCGCGCCGCCGCCGGGACGCCTCGCGCAGCGCGTCGGCCCCGGGCATGCGGTCGGTGGCCGCAGCGGCCACCACGGCGTCGACCCAGCCCTCGACGAGCGCCAGCAACGTTTCGAGCCGGCGCAGCGCCGCCTGCTGTTCGGGCGTGTGCTGCGGGGAGAACATGCCGCCGGACACCGCGTCCTGGATGGCCTGCGGGTTGGTGGGGTCGAGGTTCTGCATCGCCGACTCGATGGCGCTCATGTCGATGGTGATGCCGCGGGCGTAGCCCTCGACGGTGTCCAGCAGCCGCTGCCGCAGCCACGGCACGTGGGCGAACAGCCGCTGGTGGGCCGCCTCGCGCAGCGCGAGGTAGAGCCGGACCTCGTCCGCGGGCCGCTCCAGCCCCTCGCCGAACGCGGCGACGTTGGCCGGCACGAGCGCGGCCACGCCGGTGGGCCCGAGCGGGATGCCGACGTCGGCGGCCGAGACGACCTCCTCGGCGAGCCCGGCGAGCCCCTGCCCGACCTGTGCGCCGAACATCAGCCCGCCGAACTGGTTGAGGATGCCGCCGAGCGGGTTGTTCTCCCCGGACAGACCGAACGCCTCCAGCTGCTCGGTGGGCAGCGCCTGGCCCATGGCGGCGGTGACCCGCGCGGCGACCGGCTCGCACAGCGACGTCCATACCGGGATCGTGCGGTCGAACCACTCCAGCCGCGACCACGACTCGACCGTCTGCACCCCGGAGGGGAGGTCGGTGACGGTGTCGAGCCAGTGGTCGGCCAGCCGCAGCGCCTCGGCGGTCTGCGCGCGCTCGGCCGGGCTGACGATGGTGCTCGAGCCGGATAGCTGCGTGGTGGCCAACTGCTTGGCGATGTCCCAGTTCACCGGGCCGCCGGACCACGACAGCATCTTCTGCAGCTCGGCGAAGAACGGCATGCCGGACATACCGCCCGACGGGTCGTCGCCGGAGCCGCCTGTGCCTTGGCCGAAGCCGAACGGGAACTGCGTCATGTCACTCACGGTAGTAGCGACGAACGGTGACGCCACCCGGTTCCGCGCGGCACCCGCGTTGCGCCGACGGCGAACACCCCCGCGCCGGTAGCGTCCCGGCCCATGGGCTGGGTCGGGTGGCTGGCGGTGCCGGTGGTCGTGACCGCGCTGGTGGCCGTCGCGTCCTGGTACCGCAGCCGGCCCGTGCGCCGGCCTCGCGCGCAGCGCGCGGTGCAGGCCCACGACGAGTACCTCGACGCGCTGGTGCAGCCGCCGCGCTCGAGCGAGCGTGGCCCGGTTAGGCTCGCGCAATGGCCCGACTCGTCCTGCCGTCGATCGAACGGATCCCCGGCGGACGGGCCTTCGCAGCCCTGAGCCGCCGGGTGCGGGCGCTGATCGTGGCCGGCGTGCTGTTCCTGGTGTTGTTCATCCTCGTGCTCACCCTGCCGGTGCCGTACGTGATCCTCTCGCCGGGCCCGACGTGCAACACCCTCGGCACCGGCGACGAGGCCAGCTGCCGGGAGAGCGCGGGCTCGCCGATCATCGTGATCAAGGGCCGCACCACCAACAAGGTCACCGGCCACCTCAACCTCACGACGGTCAGCGAGAGCGGCGGCTCGGTCACCGCGTTCCAGGCGTTCATCGCCTGGCTCAAGCACGACGAGACGGTCGTGCCGTACTCGTCGGTGCACCCGCCGGGCACGTCGGACGAGCAGACCAACGAGCAGAACGCCGCCGACTTCAGCGAGTCGCAGGACAACGCCACCGTGGCCGCGGCGTGCGAGCTGAAGTACCCGAAGAAGTTCGGCGTCGTCGGCGTCACCTACCGCGGCCCGTCCGACGGTGTGCTCGATCCCGGCGACGTGCTGCTGACGCTCGACGGTAAGACCGCGACGACGACGGAGGCGCTGCAGGCCGCGCTCGCCCCCACCAAGCCGAAGCAGAAGGTCACCGTGGCCGTCACCCGCGCGGGCAAGCCGGTCTCGGTCACCGTGACGCTCGGGGCCACGCTCGCCGGCCACACGGGCGGCTCGCTCGGCATCAGCCCGGGCACCGTGTGCGCCATGCCGTTCTCCGTCGACCTCGGCCTGGGGAACCGGATCGGCGGCCCGTCGGCCGGGCTGATGTTCGCGCTCGGGATCATGGCCAAGGTCGGGTCGCTGAACCTCACCGACGGCCACTTCGTCGCCGGCACCGGCACCATCGACGCCACCGGCAGGGTCGGCGCCATCGGCGGCATCGCGCTGAAGATGATCGCCGCCCGTAACGCCGGCGCCACCGTCTTCCTCGCCCCGGCGGGCAACTGCGGTGACGTGCGCGGCAACATCCCGTCCGGGCTGCAGGTGGTCAAGGTCAGCACGCTGTCCGGCGCGGTCGCCGACCTGCAGCGGATCGAGACGAAGCAGTCCGTCCCGAGCTGCTGACGGCCGGTACCGAGAGCCTCAGGGTTCGAGGGTCGCGCGCAGCGCGGTCACCAGGTTCGGGGCGAGCTCCGGGCCGGTGAGCAGCTCGTCGTCGGCGTCGCCGTGCCCACGCAGCCGCAGCAGCGCCGCGCTGGAGCCGTCGCGCAGCACGCCCACCACCAGCCGTGCCTCGCGCCGTTCGGGGTGGCTCGCGGCGTCGTCGGGCGACAGTTCGGCCTCCACTGAGGGCGGCAGGATGACGATCTCCTGGCTCACCGCGCAGCCCGCAACCGACTCCGGCCACTCGATGCCGCCGAGCAGTTCGTCGAGCGGCTGGTCGGGCAGGCTGTCTTGCTCGACGGGGGTGAGGTCGTCGGCACCGAGCCGGTCGATGCCCAGCCGGGCGGCGGTCGCGGGGTCGTCGGCGAGGAAGCGCGCGGCCCGGACGAGGGCGAACAGCACCGGCGGGTGATCCCACCCGGACGCGTGCACGTGCGCCTCGATCTCGGCGACCGTCGGCTCCAGAACCTCCACGCCTGCCTCCTCGTCGCTGTGCAGTCACCGCGCACAGACGGCGCAGCGGTGGCTCCCATCCTGACCCACGGCCCGGGGGAACCGGTGCGCAGCCCGGTACGTTGACTGCGACGTCACTCCTCGACCGTCAGGAGCTCGCTCGTGTCGATGCGGCCGCCCATGCCGTCGTTCCTGCTGTCACGACGCACCAAGGTCGTGGTCAGCATCGTGGTCGCGCTCATCGTGCTGATCGTGCTGCTGGTGAAGTTCTCCGGCGTCTACATCAACTACCTCTGGTACGACGAGGTCGGCCACCGCAACGTCTACAACACGATCTTCTGGACGCGGGTGTCGCTGTTCTTCATCTTCGGCGGGCTGATGGCGCTGATCCTCGGCGGCAACATCGTCGCGGCCTACCTGGTCAAACCGCCGTTCCGGCCGATGTCGCCGGAGCAGCAGAACCTCCAGCACTACACGCTGATGTTCGAGCCCCGGCGGCGGCTGATCCTGGGCATCGTGATGGTGATCGCGCTGCTGTCGGCGGGCGCGTCGGCGCAGGGCGACTGGGCCAAGTGGCAGTTGTGGTTCAACGGTGGGTCGTTCGGCATCAAGGACCCGCAGTTCGGCAAGGACATCTCGTTCTACGCGTTCGACTACCCGGTGTACCGCGCGATGCTCGGCTTCGGCTTCGCGGCCATCATCTTCTCGATCATCCTGACCGCCATCGTCCACTACCTGACCGGCTCGATCCGGCTGCAGACACCCGGCCCGAAGATCACCGTTGCGGCCCGCCGGCACCTGACGATCCTGGTGTTCGTCTTCATGGTGCTCAAGGCGCTCGCGTACTGGCTCGACCGCTACGGCTTCGTCTTCTCCAGCCGCTCGAAGTTCACCGGGGCGTCCTACACCGACGTGCACGCCGCGCTGCCGGCCAAGACGATCCTGTTCTGGATCACCATCGTGCTCGCGATCGGCGTGCTGGCCAGCCTCTGGCTGCGCAGTGTCCTGCTGCCGGGCATCGGGTTTGTGGCGCTGCTCGTCATCAGCATCCTGATCGGCGGCATCTACCCGGCGACCGTGCAGCACTTCTCGGTGAAGCCCAACGCGAGTGACAAGGAAAGCAAGTACATCACCCGCAACATCGACGCGACCAGAGCCGCCTACGGCATCACCACTGCGACGTCGAGCAGCAGTGGCACAGTCAGTTACGACAACTATGACGCCACCGAGCAGCCGGCCGCGTCGGCGTTGACCACGAAGAACCCGACGGTCGACAACATCCGCATCCTCGACCCGAACGTCATCAGCCCGACGTTCGTCGCACAGCAGAAGATCGGTGTCCCGTACACGTTCTCGCCGAAGCTGTCCGTCGACCGCTACACCATCGACGGCCAGACGCACGACTACATTGTCGGGGTCCGCGAGCAGGCGACCGGCAGCAATCTGCAGGGCTCGCAGAACAACTGGATCAACCAGCACACCGTCTACACCCATGGCTACGGCTTCGTCGCGGCGCAGGCCGACGTCGACGTCACCAACGGCGACCGTTCGGACTACACCGAGGGCGGTATCCCGCCGTCCGGGCCGCTCAACATCACTCAGCCCGACGTGTACTACGGGCAGCTCGGTAACGACTTCTCGATCGTCGGCGCTACCGGCACCAAGCGGGAGTACGACGGCAACCAGGGCAACAACGTGCGGTACACCGGCAAAGGCGGGGTCTCACTGTCGAACCCGTTGACCAAGCTCGCGTTCGCGCTGAAATACAAGGACACCAACTTCGTCCTCAACGACGCGGTCAGCGCGAAGGGCGCAAAGATCATCTTCGTCCGCAACCCGGTCGACCGGCTGAAGAAGGTCGCGCCGTTCCTCACCGTCGACAGCTCGCCGTACCCGTTCGTCGACAGTTCCACCGGCCACATCATGTGGATGCTCGACGGCTACACGACGATGGCCAACTACCCGTACTCGGAACGGCAGTCGTTGTCGCAGTTGACTCACACGTCGCTCAAACAAGGGCAGCGCGACACCCAGATCAACTACATCCGTAACTCGGTCAAGGCGACGGTTGACGCCTACGACGGCACGATCAAGATCTACCAGTGGGACAAGTCTGACCCGATCCTCAAGGCCTACATGAAGATGTTCCCGGGCCTGGTGCAGCCGGAGTCGACGATGCCGAAGTCGGTTCTGGACCATGTCCGCTACCCGGAGGACCTCTTCGACGTGCAGCGCGGTCTGCTCGCGCAGTACCACATCACCAACCCGGTCGCCTCATACAACGGCAAGGGCAAGTGGGCGGTGCCGTCAGATCCGTTCTCCAGTACGACCGCGAACCAGCCGCCGTACTACGTGCTGGCGAGCGCGCCAGGGGCCGACAGCGGCCCGGCCGAGTTCCAGCTAACGACGCCGATGGTGGTCAACGGAGCGACGAACCTGGCGGCCTACATCTCGGCGCAGTACGACTCACAGAACAGACCGAAGCTCACCGTCCTCCAGGTGAGCAGCGGCCAGACGATCTACGGTCCCAGCCAGGTGGCGAACGACCTGAAGAGCACGGCGGTGATATCGAAGGACATCACCCAGCTGGGTTCGGGGCAGTCTGCCGTCATCCACGGCAACCTGCTCACGCTGCCGGTCGGTAAGTCCTTCCTCTACGTCGAGCCGCTCTACGTCGAGTCGACCGACAGCGCCTCCGCGTTCCCGACACTGCAACGCGTGCTGGTCCGTTATGGCAACGGTGACGAGCTCGGCTACGGTGCGACGTTGGCGGATGCCCTGGCCGACATCACCGACGGTAGAGCCGCCGGCTCCTCGCTGACCGCGATCGGCCAGACATCCGGCAACGGCGCGTCGACCGGTTCGAGCAGCACGCCCAGCTCGTCGTCGACGCCGTCGTCCACGCCGTCGTCGGGGACGCCGTCGTCCTCGTCGTCGTCCGCGGGCGCAGGCACGACGATCGCGTCGGTCACCGCGCAGCTGAAACAGGCGCTCGCCGACTACGACAAGGCGACGAAGTCCGATGATCTCGCCACTCAGGTGAGCGCGCTGGAGAAGGTGCGCAAGCTGGCAGCTCAGCTCGTCGCGCTGCAGGGCGGGTCGAGTAGCTCGACGCCCCCGGCCAAACCGTCCGCGACGCCGACGGGCTAACCCGCCCGGGCGGCCGTGCGGGCGCGCACGTGGGCGCGCTCGCCCTGCGGGCCGAACAGGCAGAGCAGCTCGGCACCGGCGGGGCCGGCCGAGTCGAACCAGTGCGGCGTGCGGGTGTCGAACTCGGCGGCCTCACCGGCGCCGAGCTGCAGGTCGAGATCGCCGAGCAGCAGGCGAACGGTGCCGTCGAGCACGTACATCCACTCGTAGCCCTCGTGCGTCTGCAGCTGCGGATGCGCCCGGCCGCGGGCCCGGCCGGGCAGCACCATCTTGACGGCCTGCACCCCGCCCGGGCGGCGGGTCAGGGGGATGTACACGCGCCCGTGGTGGCGGATGGGCCGGCTGTGCACCCGCGGGTCGCCGGTGGGTGGCGCTGCCACCAGCTCGTCCAGCGGTACCTGGTGGGCGCGCGCGAGTGGCAGCAGCAGCTCGAGTGTGGCGCGGCGCCGCCCGGACTCCAGCCGGGACAGCGTGCTGACCGAGATGCCGGTCTCGCCCGCGAGGTCGGCCAGCGTCATGTCGCGCTCGGTGCGCAGGGCGCGCAGCCGCGGGCCGACCGCGTCCAGGGTGGCGTCGAGATCGTCGGTAGCCATGCGCCCACCTTGCCATTCCGGCAGTCGCTACGTCGGCGTGTCAATCGCCGTCACCGCCAGCACGACGGCCTGACCGGGGCCGAGGTTCGGCAGTGCCACGCCCACGGCGCTGAGCACCGCGCCGGGTACGTCGACCGGTCCGGGCAGCCACGGCGCCGGGCCGTGCTCGACGGCGGCGGGCGGCGGCAGCTCGTCCGGCACCCGCACGCGATAGCGCAGCGCCGGGTCGAGCCCGGGCAGCCGGGTTGCCGTGGGCCGCGCGCTCATCGCGGTGCCCACCCG
>Ga0164242_10006008_pt1 | contig 13426 bp, 11 predicted proteins | sample OricomgcompostMG_FD_108783 | JGI IMG/M metagenome (GOLD analysis project Ga0164242, IMG submission 108783) | Miracle-Growth compost microbial communities from Emeryville, California, USA - Original compost - Miracle growth compost (MG) ...
CGCCGTCGCCGTCGAGCGGGTCGAGGTGCAGCTTCTCGGGGCGGATGCCGATCTTCCAGCCCGGGGCCGTCGGGGCGCTCCGGCCGTCGACCGCGACGACGCTGCCGTCGGGGAGGTGCGCGCCCGCGGCATCCGCAAGCAGCGGAAGGACGTTGCAGGCGCCGAGGAACTGCGCCGTGAACTCGGTCGCGGGCCGGTCGTAGACGCGGTGAGGCTCGCCCATGTCCTCGATGCGGCCCATGTTCATGACGGCGAGGCGGTCGGCCATCGACATCGCCTCGTCCTGGTCGTGGGTCACGTAGAGGAACGTGATGCCGACCTCGCGCTGGATGCGCTTGAGCTCCAGCTGCATCGACTTGCGGATCTTGGCGTCGAGCGCGCCCATGGGCTCGTCGAGCAGCAGCACCTTGGGGTGGTTGACGAGCGCGCGGGCGAGCGCGACGCGCTGCTGCTGGCCGCCCGAGAGCTGCGTGGGGCGGCGGCGGCCGAAGCCCGAGAGCCCGACGAGGTCGAGGTACTCGTGGCTGCGCCGGTCGGCCTCGGCCTTGTCGACCCCGCCGCGGCGCAGCCCGAAGCCCACGTTGTCGAGCACGCTCAGGTGCGGGAACAGCGCGTAGCTCTGGAAGACCGTGTTCACGTCGCGCTTGTGCGGCGGCAGGTTGGTCACGTCCTGGCCGGCGAGGCGGATGCGGCCGCTGTCGGGCAGCTCGAAGCCGCCTACCATGCGGAGCGTCGTCGTCTTCCCGCAGCCGGACGGGCCGAGCAGCGCGAAGAATTCGCCGGGGGCGAGATCGAGGTCGAGTTCCTCGACCGCAACAGTGTCGCTGAAACGGCGACTGACACCGGAAAGGGAGACGGCGGCCTCGGCGGTGTCACGGGCGGAAGTCGTCATTAGGAACGAATTCTACGATGGGAAAGCCGAGAGGACCTCGCCTGCGATGAGTTCGATCATGTCCAGATCGTGAAGGTCCCACAACTGCAGGTAAATGCGGCTGATGCCCAGCTCCTGCAGGCGCCCGACGCGGTCGATCACCTGCGCGGGCGTCCCGCCCAGGCCGTGGGTGCGCAGCTCGCCGAGGTCGCGGCCGATGCGCGCGGCGCGTGCGGATGCCTCGGCCTCGGTCGCCCCGACGACGGTCGCGACCGCCGCCGAGTAGACGAGCGTCTGCGGGTCGCGGCCTGCGGCATCCGCAGCGGCGCGCACGCGCTCGATGTTGGCGCGGAAGCCCGCGTCGTCCTGGAAGCCGGAGTTGTACTCGCTCGCGTACTTCACGGCGAGCGCCGGGGTCTTCGCCGCTCCCCCGCCGCCGATGATGAGCGGCACGGGCGACTGCTGCGGCTTCGGCAGCGCCGGGGCGTCCGTGAGCGTGTAGTGCTCGCCGGCGAACGAGTAGGTCTCGCCGAGCGGCGTGTTCCACAGGCCCGTGACGATCTCGAGCTGCTCGGCGAACGGGCCGAAGCGCTTCGCGGGGAACGGGATGCCGTAGGCCTCGTGCTCAGCGGCGAACCAGCCGGTGCCGAGGCCGAGCTCGACGCGCCCGCCCGACATCCGGTCGACCTGGGCGACCTGGATCGCGAGCAGCGCCGGGTGGCGGAACGTCGCCGAGCTCACGAGCGTGCCGAGGCGGATCGTGGACGTCTCGCGCGCGATCGCGCCCAGCGTCACCCACGAGTCCGAGGGGCCGGGCAGGCCGTCGCCGCCACCCATCGCGAGGAAGTGGTCGCTGCGGAAGAACGCGTCGAAGCCGAGGGCCTCGGCCTTCTGGGCGACGGCGAGCTGGGTCTCGTAGGACGCGCCCTGCTGGGGCTCGATGAAGATGCGGAAGTCCACGGTCCTCGAGCCTATTCGGCGATGCGCGGCACGGCCCCCACCCGCCGCGCGGCGGCGAGCGCGCCCACCGCGAGGAGCGCGCCGAGCGCGAAGCACGCGGCGAAGGGCAGCGCGCCGCCGGCCGGGCCCGCGAGCACGAAGACGATGCCGGCCACGGCGACGCCCACCGCCCCGCCGACCGCGTCGGCGATCGCCTGCGCCGAGCTGTTGAAGCCCTGGGTCCCCGGCGTCGAGTAGCCGATCATCAGCACGGACAGGCGCGGCAGCGCGATGCCCATGCCGAGCCCGGCGAAGACCCAGACGGCGAAGATCCAGGCGGCCGGCAGGCCGAGCGCGGCCGCGGCGGTCGTGCCGACGACGCCGACGGCGATGGAGGCCGCGCCGAGCACGACCCAGCCGCGGTCGCTGCGCCGCGGCCCGAAGCGCCCCTGCAGCCAGGACCCGGCCGACCACGCGACCGCGCCACCCGTCAGCGCGAGGCCGGCCACCGCCGGCGCGAGCCGGTAGTGGTGGATCAGCAGATAGGGCACGTACACCTCGCACGCCAGCTCCGCGCCGCTCATGAGCATGCGGGTGGTCATCACCGCGGGCAGGCCGGATGCCGCGCGCAGCGCCCCCTGCGGCAGGAGCGGCCGCACCGCGAAGACGAGCACGAGCCCGGCGAGCGCGACCGCGACCCAGCGCCAGGCGGAGTCGGACTCCGTCGTGCCGCCGAGCACCAGGACGGCGGCGGCGACGGCGACGGCCGTGAGCACCCTCGCCACGGGGAAGGCGCCGCCCGCGGCATCCGCACGCCGCCCGCCCGCCCCGACCAGCATGCGCCGGATCATGGTCACGCCCGCGAGCGCCACCGCGATCACGCCGAGGAACACCCAGCGCCACCCGAACGCCTCGGTCACCACGCCCGCCACGAACGGGCCGACGAGCGACGGGAGCACCCACGAGGTCGAGAAGCCCACGAACACCATCGGGTGCAGCCGCGCCGGGTACCAGCGCGCGACGGCGACGTAGAGCGCGACCGTGAGCGCACCGCCGCCGAAGCCCTGCACCAGCCGTCCCGCGACGAGCACCGGCATGGTGGGCGCGAGGCCAGCGATGGCGAGCCCCAGCACGAACAGGGACACGCCGAGCACGAGCGGCGGCACGGGCCCGCGCCGGTCGCACCAGGCCCCGGCGACGACCATGCCGACGATGCTCAGCGCCGTCGAGCCGGAGAACGCGAGCGTGTAGAGGGATGCCCCGCGCAGGTCGTGCGCGATCACCGGCATGACCGTGGTCACCGCCATGGCCTCGAACGCGACGAAGAGCACGAGCGCGCACATGCCGATGGTGGTCCAGCGGAAGCGAGCGCCGAGGACGCCGTCGGCCGACTCGGCTGCGGACGCGACGGCCTCGCTCTCGGCGGGCGGAACGGCGTGCGTCTCGTCGGTCATGATCCGAACCTAGAACCTCAAGCGATCTTGAGGTCAACGCCGGCGCCGCGCGCCGGGCGGCGCCGGGTTGGCTCTGCACAGGGGCGCCCGTCTAGCCTCGTCGCATGCCTCCACAAGAGCTCCCCCTTCCGACCCCCGCCGGCGGCCCACCCATCACCGTCAGCATCACCCGCCTCATCAAGCCCGAGAACGTGCCCGAAGCCACACGCTGGGTGCAGGCGGGCGTCAACCTCGCGAACCGCTACGACGGCTTCCTCGGCTCCGGCTGGGTGCGCGGCACCGCCGACGGCGAGGAGTGGCACATGCTGTACCGCTTCGCCGACCGCGCCCGCCTCGACGCGTGGGAGAACTCCGAGGAGCGCGCCGCCTGGCTCGAGCTCGGCCGCGACCTCGTGACCCATCACCGCACCGAGCGGCGCACCGGCATCGAGGGCTGGTTCGACGCGCCGAGCGCGCCCCGGGCGGACACGCTGCCCCTGCTCGCGCTGCCGGCCGCGCCGCCCCGCTGGAAGCAGACCATCGCGATCTGGTGCGGCTTCTTCCCCGTGAACGCGGCGTTCACCTATGCGATGGCCTGGCTGTGGCCCGCCTACGGGCTGCTGCCGATCTGGCTGCGCTGCCTCATCTCGACAGCGATCCTGTGCCCGATCATGGTGCCGTTCGTGCTGCCGCTCGTCACCGGGTGGCTGAGCCCCTGGCTCAACGCGCCGCGGCGCCCGCGGCGCACGGCGCCGGCTCCGGTCTCGGCCGCCTAGCCCCTGGCCTCCTGCGCGCGCACGCGGCGGGCGTTCAGCAGCGTCCCGCCGAAGCCGATGACGAGCGCCGCGAGCACGCCGAGGTTGGCTCCGCCCCAGGTCTTCTTGGCTGCGCCGAGCAGGTAGCCGGTCCAGTCGGCGCCGCTCGTCACGACGAGGCCCCACCCGATCGCGGTGCCGACGACGACGAGGGCGATCGCGACCCAGTTGACGCGGCCGTAGCGGCCCGAGCGCTCGTAGAGCTCGACATCCGCATAGTCACGACGGCGCAGCGCGATGTCGGCGAGCATCACGCCCGCCCATGCCGCGATCGGCACACCGAGGGTGATGAGGAAGGTCTGGAACGGACCGCTGAAGTCCTGCGCGAAGAAGACGATGTAGATCGCGCCGATCGTCATGATCACGCCGTCGATGAGCGCGGCGCCGTAGCGCGGCACCTTGAGGCCGACCGCGAGCAGCGCGAGGCCCGAGGAGTAGATGTCGAGCGCCGCGCCGCCGACGAGGCCGAGCACCGCGACGACGAGGAACGGGATGAGGAACCAGGTCGGGGCGATCGTCGCGAGGCCGCCGACCGAGTAGGCGCCGACGGCGTCGTTGAGCTCCGTCGACGAGCCCGCGAGCAGCACGCCGACGATGAGCAGCACGGCCGGCGCGAGCGCGCCGCCGAAGGTGGTCCAGAACACGATGCCGCCGCCCGAGGCCCGGCGCGGCAGGTACCGCGAGTAATCGGCCGCCGCGTTCACCCAGCCGAGGCCGAAGCCCGTCATCATGAACACGAAGCCGCCGATGACCGCGGCGGCGTTGCCGGCGGGTAGGGCGGCGACGGCCGCGAGGTCGATGTGCGGGATCACGAGGATGAAGTAGACGACCGTCAGCACGCCCGTGATCACCGTGATCCAGACCTGCAGGCGCATGATCAGGTCGAAGCCGTAGACGCCGGCCGCGATCACGAGGATGACGACGACGATCAGGGCGACGACCTCGGTGATCGTGCCGCTCGCGCCGTCGCCCGCCCAGCCGAGCAGGCGGAACACCTCGCTCGTCGACAGCACAGCCGTCGCGACGAGGATCGTCTCCCACCCGACGGTGAGGATCCACGACAGCAGCGCCGACAGCCGGTTGCCGTCGATGCCGAAGGCCGCGCGCGAGAGCACCATCGTCGGCGCCGAGCCGCGCTTGCCCGCGAGCGAGACGAAGCCGCACAGCAGGAACGAGATGACGATGCCGAACAGGCCCACGAGCGTCGCCTGCCAGAACGAGACGCCGAAGCCGAGCAGCCACGAGCCGTAGCTCAGACCGAGCACCGAGACGTTCGCACCGAACCACGGCCAGAACAGGCTCGCGGGGCGGCCCTTGCGCTCGCTCTCCGCGATGGTGTTGAGCGCGTTGAGCTCGACGTTGAGAGCCGAGGAGCCTGCCGCGGGGATCGCGGCGGGTGCGGCATCCGGCGAATCAGCCATCTTGTGCCCGTTCTCGAAGGAAGTGTGCGTTTCTCGGTAGCGTGGCACAGATGAAGGCCTTGACCGAGGAAGACATCCGCGGAGCGTTCGTCAACGCGACCGCCGAGCAACTCGAGCGCCTGCCCATGCCGGGCCTGCACGAGACCATCTGGGAAGACCGCGAGTTCCTCGGCTGGCGCGACGCGCAGGCGGCGCAGCTCGGCTACCTCGTGCACTGGGACGAATCGGAGCAGAAGGCCGTCGGCATCGTCGTCAAGGCCGCAGGCGGCTCGATGCGCCCCGGCATCGCCGCGATGTGCTCGTTCTGCCACTCGCCGCAGCCGGCGACGCAGGTGCGCCTGTTCTCGACGCCCCGCGCCGGCGAGCCGGGCCGCAACGGCTCGACCATCGGCACCTACATCTGCGAGGACCTCGCGTGCTCGCTGCTGATCCGCCGCCAGCCGCCCCACCTCAACCCGCCCGAGCAGATCGAGCGCCGCGGAGCCGCGCTGCTCGGCCGCATCCGGAACTTCACGACCGAGGTCGTCAAGACGGCGTAGCCGCTACGCACCGTGTTCGATCAGCCAGTCGAGCGCGTGCGGGAAGGCGCGCAGCGCCGAGACGTGCCCGTCCTCCGCGAACCACCATGACGTCGCGTCGGGCAGCAGCTTGAGGATGCGGGTCGCGTGCCCCGCGGGGATCATGCGGTCGTCCTCGCCCTGCACGACCAGCACGCGGGCGGTGATGGTGCGGATGTCGGCGCCCCAGTCGAAGACGAAGGCGCAGTCGTCGTCGACGGCCCCGGCGCTCCCCCACTCGGCAGCCGCCTGGGCGTCGGCGCCCAGCTCGCCCCAGTCGCCGCCGAGCGCGGCCCAGTCGGCTGCGGTGAAGACCGACTCGTCGAACTCCGCCGTCTCCTCATAGGCCGCACGCGCCGAGAGCCCCTCGGTCGCAGCGCGCAGGGCGCTCGGGTCGGCCATGCCGGCGAACCAGTCGGGGTCGTCGGCCTTGTACGGCGCGACCGCGGCGAAGGTCGCGACCGCCGTCGCGCGGCCGCCGGCGAGCGCCGCGAGGGCGAGCGCGTGCGGGCCGCCGCCGCTCGAGCCGGCCGTGGCGAAGCGCTCGATGCCGAGGTGGTCGAGCACCGCGACGACGTCGCGCGCGGCATCCGCCACGCTGCGCCCCACGAGGCGCGTGGACCCGCCGTAGCCGGGGCGGGCGACCGAGACGACGCGCAGCCCGCGCTCGGCGGCCGGCGTCGCGACGGCGCCGGGGATGCGGCCGGTGTGCGGGGTACCGGAGTGCCACACGAGCACCCCGCGCGCGGCATCCGCATCGGCCTCGCCCGTGTCGTGGAAGACGGCCGTGCGGCCGTCGGGAAGCGTCAGTTCCTCAGCGTTCGCGCTCATCACGGCCATTCTGGCGCGGCGGCTCGGCGAGCGGCAGGCCCTGCGCCCGATGGGATTCCGCAGAGCGTGCCGGAATCCTCAGGCGAGTGCGGCTAACGTCGTCAATGCAATGGACGTCACCATCATCGTGCCGACCTTCAACGAGTCGTTGAACGTCGAAGAACTCGTCACCCGTACCGAGAAGGCCGTCGCGGGCCGCTCGGTCGAGATCGTCTTCGTCGACGACTCCACGGACGACACCCCGCAGGTCATCGAGCAGGTCGCGGCGCGGCACAGCGTCCCGGTGCGCCTGATCCACCGCACGGTGCCGGTCGACGGCCTCGGCGGCGCCGTGATGGAGGGCTTCCGCGGCGCCCACGGCACCTGGGCCGTGGTCAGGTACAGCGATCTGCAGCACCCGCCCGAGATGTTGCCGGGCCTCATCGACAAGGCGCTCGGCGGCGATGCGGATGTCGTCGCGGGCTCGCGCTTCGTCGAGGGCGGCTCCGCGGAAGGCCTCTCCGACGGGGTCCGCGTGTTCTTCTCCCACTTCGGCAACGGCATCGCCAAGCTGCTCTTCCCGCGCAAGCTGGCCAAGTCCACTGACCCGATGTCGGGCTTCTTCGCCGTGCGCCTCGCGGCGCTCGACCTCTCGCTGCTCAAGCCGCGCGGCTTCAAGATCCTGCTCGAGATCCTCTGCCGCAAGCAGATGACGGTCGAGGAGGTCCCGGCGACCCTCGCACCGCGCGGCGGCGGCGAGTCGAAGGCCGACATCAAGCAGGTCGGGCGCATGACGCGCCAGATCATCGAGCTGCGCCTCGGCCGCATGCCCGGCTTCGCCATCATCGGCGGCATCGGCGGGGTCGCGAACATCGTGATCATGTGGGCGCTGCAGAAGTACGGCGTGCACTACCTGCAGGCGGCGATCGTCGCAGCGGTGGTCACGATCATCGGCAACTTCGTCGCGCAGGAGCTCACGCTCTATCACGACCTGCGCGCCGGCGCCCGGAAGCTGTGGTCGCGCTTCGTGCACTCGGTCGGCTTCAACGTCGTCGAGTCGGCCGTGCGCACCTTCGTGCTGTGGGCGATCGTCGAGCTGCTGCACGTGCACGGCGAGTGGCCCGTGTTCTGGCAGGCCGTGCTGCTCGTCGTGGGCTTCCTGCTGCGCTACACGTACCACGAGCGGGTCGTCTACAAGCAGCTCGCGGGCGAGACGCTCGACGAGACCGCCTCCGTCTGATTTCCGGCCCGATCGGGCGAATGGCCCCGGGCGCGCCCGGGTAACGGCTCTGCATGAGTCTCGGAACCGGAATCGTCCTGTTCGTGATCGGCGCGATCCTCGCCTTCGCGGTGCACGTCACGGTGTGGTGGGTGAACCTCCAGGTCGTGGGCTACATCCTCATGATCGCGGGCGCTGTCGGCATCATCCTCGGCATCGTCCTGATCACGACGAGGCGCAATCGCACGGTCGCGACGAGCCGCAGCTACGTCGACCCCACGACCGGTGAGCGCGTGCAGCGCAGCACCACCGACCGCGACGACCCGATGGTCTGAGGCGCGCCGCCCGGCCGGGCGCGCACCCCGAACCGATACCCGGCGCACGGGCATCCGCAAGCTCGTGCGCCTAGATTCACCCCGTGGGACAGAGACGGCGATGGATGCCTGCGGCTGCGGGCCTGGCGGCCGTCCTCGTCGGCCTCGGCGCAGGCGGTCTCGCGGCCGTCATCGCCGCCCGCGCGTTCAGCCCCTTGCTCGTCGTCGGCGAAGCGGTCATCGACCTGACGCCCGGGCCGATGAAGGAAGCCGTCATCCGCGTCTTCGGGCACGGCGACAAGCCCTTCCTGTTCCTCGTCCTCGGCGTCGTCGTCGGGCTTCTCGCCGCGCTGGCGGGGGTTCTCGAGACGCGGCGGGCATGGCTCGGCCGCGGCCTGGTCCTCGCGGGCGGCGCGCTCGGCGTCTGGGCGGCGCTGAGCCGTGCGGATGCCACGGCGATCGCTGCGCTGCCCTCCGCGGTGACCGGCGTCGCCGCCGCCTGGGCCCTCGCATTCCTCGTCCGGCATATGCCGCCTGAGCGGCAGCCGCGCGCCGCGACGGTGCCGAGCAGGCGCGAGTTCCTCAGCTGGTCGGCCGGGGCGGCGGCCGTCGGGCTGCTCGCGACCGTGGGCGGGGCGCTGCTGACCCGTGCCGCGGGTGCGGCGCAGGCCGCGCGGGAGGCGTTCCGGCTGCCCCGGGCGCGGACATCCGCCGCGCCCGTCCCCGCCGCCGCGTCGTTCGACGTGCCCGGCATCACGCCCCTTGTGACCGCCAACGGCGACTTCTACCGCACCGACATCGAGCTCGCCATCCCGCAGCTCGACCCGGCCGGCTGGCGGCTGCGCGTCCACGGCATGGTCGACCGCCCGTTCACGATCGACTGGGCCGAGCTGACGGCGCTGCCGATGGAGGAGCACTGGGTCACGCTCGCGTGCGTGTCGAACGAGGTCGGCGGCCCGCTGATCTCGAACGCGAAGTGGCTCGGCTACCCGGTGCGGCTGCTGCTCGAGCGGGCCGGCGTGAAGCCCGGCGCCGACATGGTGTTCTCGAAGAGCTTCGACGGGTGGACGGCGTCCACTCCCCTGGCCCCGCTGACCGATGCGGGCACGCCCGCCCTGCTCGCGATCGGCATGAACGGCGAGCCGCTGCCCTTCGTGCACGGCTTCCCCGCGCGGCTCGTGGTGCCGGGGCTCTACGGCTACGTGTCGGCGACGAAGTGGGTCGTCGACCTCGAGGTCACCCGCTTCGCCGACCGCACCTCGTACTGGACCGAGCAGGGCTGGGCCGAGCGCGGCCCCGTCAAGCAGTCGTCGCGCATCGATGTGCCGGCGGCCGGCCGTTCGGTCGCCGCCGGCCCGACGTGGGTCGCGGGCGTCGCCTGGGACCAGCGCGTCGGCATCGCGAAGGTCGAGGTGCAGGTCGACGACGGCGCCTGGCAGTCAGCCGACCTCGCCCACGCGATCAACGCCGACACCTGGGTGCAGTGGCGGCTGCGGTGGGATGCCCCGGCCGGCGCGCACCGCCTGCGGGTGCGCTCGACCAACACGGCGGGCGAGCAGCAGACATCCGCCGTCGCCCCCGTCGTCCCCGACGGCGCGAGCGGCTGGCACACGGTCGACGTCACCGTGCGCTGACGCACGGCTCCCCCGCGGCAACTAGTTCCCGTTCCGGTCGTGCGCGCCCGTTGCAGCGGGCCGGAACGTCCGAAACGGGAACTGGTTCCCGGCGGTGAGGGCTACTTCACGTCGAAGCGGTCGAGCTCCATGACCTTCTGCCAGGCGGCCGCGAAGTGCTCGGCGAACGGGGCGTCGTCGGTGCCGTAGAACTCGGCGACGGCGCGCAGCTCGCTGTTCGAGCCGAACAGCAGATCGACGCGCGAGCCGATGAGGGTCTTGCCCGACTCGGTCACGCCGCGGAAGGCGTGGCCGCCCTCGTCGAGCTTGGTCCAGGTGGTGCCGAGCTCGAGCAGGTTCACGAAGAAGTCGTTCGTGAGCTGCCCGGGGCGCTCGGTGAACACGCCGGTGCTCGAGCCGTCGTAGTTCGCGCCGAGGACGCGCAGGCCGCCGACGAGCACGGTCGCCTCGGGGGCCGAGAGCGTGAGCAGGTTGGCGCGGTCGATGAAGACGTATTCCTCCGGCATGACGGACTGCACGCCGTAGTAGTTGCGGAAGCCGTCCTGCTTGGGCTCGAGGTAGTGGAACGACTCGACGTCGGTCTGCTCCTGCGTCGCGTCGCCGCGGCCCTGGGTGAAGCCGACCTCGACCTCGACGCCCGCGGCCTTCGCCGCGAGCTCCACGCCGACGTTGCCCGCGAGGACGATGAGGTCCGCGAGCGAGACGCCGGTGCCCGAGGCGTCCTTGATCTCGCGCAGCTTGTCGAGGACGATTGCGAGCCCGGCCGGGTTGTTGGCCGCCCACGAGCGCTGCGGCTCGAGCGCGATGCGCGCGCCGTTGGCGCCGCCGCGCTTGTCGCTGCCGCGGAAGCTCGAGGCGGCGGCCCACGCCGTCGAGACGAGCTGCGAGACGGTGAGGCCGGATGCCTCGACGGCGGCCTTGAGGGCGGCGATCTGCTCGTCGCTCAGCACGGCGGCCGGCGCGGGCACCGGGTCCTGCCAGATGAGCTCCTCGGCGGGCACCTCGGCGCCGAGGTAGCGGGCGCGCGGGCCCATGTCGCGGTGGGTCAGCTTGAACCAGGCGCGCGCGAACGCGTCGGCGAAGGCGTCCTGGTCGTCCCGGAAGCGGCGCGAGATCGCGTCGTAGGCCGGGTCGAAGCGCAGCGCGAGGTCGGAGGTGAGCATGCGCGGCTCGCGCTTGCCGTCGCCGAAGGCCTCCTGCACGAGGTCGGCGCCGCCGCCGTTCTTCGGGCGCCACTGGTGCGCGCCGGCGGGCGACTCGAAGAGCTCCCATTCGTAGCCGTAGAGGATGTGGAAGAACTCGTTGTCCCAGCGGGTCGGGTGGTAGGTCCACGTAACCTCGAGGCCCGAGGTGATCGCGTCCGCGCCGGAGCCGCTGCCGAAGCTGGACTTCCAGCCCAGGCCCTGCTCCTCGAGCGGAGCCGACTCGGGGTCGGCCCCGACGTTGTCGGCCGGGCCGGCGCCGTGGGTCTTGCCGAAGGTGTGGCCGCCGGCGATCAGAGCGACGGTCTCCTCGTCGTCCATGGCCATGCGCTTGAAGGTCTCGCGGACATCGTGCGCGGATGCCACCGGATCGGGGCTGCCGTTGGGGCCTTCCGGGTTCACGTAGATGAGGCCCATCTGCACCGCGGCGAGCGGGTCTTCGAGGTTGCGCTCGCCCGAGTAGCGCTGGTCGCCCAGCCACTCGGTCTCGGGGCCCCAGTAGATGTCGTCGTCCGGCTCCCAGGCGTCGATGCGGCCGCCGGCGAAGCCGAAGGTCTTGAAGCCCATGTCCTCGAGCGCGACGTTGCCGGCGAGGATGATGAGGTCGGCCCACGACAGGTTCTTGCCGTACTTCTTCTTGACGGGCCACAGCAGGCGGCGCGCCTTGTCGAGGCTCACGTTGTCGGGCCACGAGTTCAGCGGGGCGAAGCGCTGCTGGCCGGTGCCGCCGCCGCCGCGGCCGTCCTGCACGCGGTAGGTGCCTGCGCTGTGCCAGGCCATGCGGATGATGAACGGGCCGTAGTTGCCGAAGTCGGCAGGCCACCACGGCTTCGAGTCGTGCAGCACGGCCGCGATGTCGGCCTTGACCGCCGCGAGGTCGAGCGTCTGGAACGCCTCGGCGTAGTCGAAGTCCTCGCCGAACGGGTTCGACACCGCCGGGTTCTTCGCGAGGACCTTGAGGTTGAGGCGGTTCGGCCACCAGGTGCGGTTCTGCGAACCGGCGGTCGGGTGCGGCTGCGATGCGCCGTGCGGCACCGGGCAACCGGTCGCGTCGGCCTGGATGTCGGTCATTGCTGTCCTTCCGTATGTGCAGGGATCTGCTCGGATGCGGCCTCCGCCGCAGCCTCGGCCTGGGCGCAGTCGGGGCAGACGCCCCAATAGACGACCTCGACCGTGTCGATGGTGAAGCCTTGGGGGTCGGACGCGTGCATGCACGGCGCGTGGCCGACGGCGCAGTCCACGTCGGCGACGGCGCCGCACGAGCGGCACACCACGTGGTGGTGGTTGTCGCCGACGCGCGCCTCATAGCGCGCGAGGGAGCCCTGCGGCTGGATGCGGCGCACGAGGCCGGCGTCGGTGAGCGCCGCGAGCGAGTCGTAGACCGCCTGATGCGAGACCTCGGGCAGTTCGGCGCGGGCCGCGCCGATGAGCGTGTCGGTGTCCGAATGCGGATGCCGGCGCACGGCGCCGAACACGGCGAGGCGCGGGCGCGTCACGCGCAGGCCGGCGTCGCGGAGCATCCGCTCGAGCTCGCTGCCTGCCGTTGACTCCACCCCTGCATCGTGGCACGCCAATCTTGATCGAGTCAAGAAAACACGCGGTAACGCGTTACCCGGTCCGCCGGAATCGGAAACCGGCCCCGGCGCGCCCCGCTACAGCAGCCCGCGTGCCGCGAGGTTCGCGAACAGCGCGCGGATGCCGAAGGTCCAGTCCTCGGCATCCTCGGCGGTCGTCACCTCGTTGATCAGGGAGCCCAGCTGCGGCGTCGCGATCGTGACGCTGTCGCCGCGGTGATGGGTGAAGCCGCTGCCGGGCTCGTCGCGGTCCTGCGTGGGGGCGAACATGGTGCCCGTGAACAGGACGAAGCCGTCCGGGTAGCTGTGGTGGCGGCCGACGGCGTGCGAGACGAGGTCCTCGAAGGTGCGGCTCATCGTCGAGACCGAGCTGACGCCGTGCAGCTCGAAGCCGTCGTCGCCGGCGATGGCGAGCTCGACATCCACCCCGCGCGCGTCGTCGATCGTGAAGGACTCGTCGAACAGCCGGATGAACGGCCCGATGGCGCACGACGCGTTGTTGTCCTTCGCCTCGGCGAGCAGCAGCGCGCTGCGGCCCTCGAAGTCGCGCAGGTTGACGTCGTTGCCGAGCGTCGCGCCGACGATCCGGCCGTCGGCGGTCACCGCGAGCACGACCTCGGGCTCGGGGTTGTTCCAG
>Ga0164242_10006009_pt1 | contig 13424 bp, 12 predicted proteins | sample OricomgcompostMG_FD_108783 | JGI IMG/M metagenome (GOLD analysis project Ga0164242, IMG submission 108783) | Miracle-Growth compost microbial communities from Emeryville, California, USA - Original compost - Miracle growth compost (MG) ...
GCCCGCAGGTGATCTTCACCGATCCCGAGGTCGGGCGGATCGGGCACACCGAGCTGAGCGCGAGCGTCCTGACAGGCGGCCGGGTGAACAGCCGGACCGGCGACGGCCGGGTCGACCGGGCGATCGCCGAGAACGAGCCCGTCGGACTGACCAAGATCATCTCGGATGATCATGGTCGGCTGTTGGGTGCCAGCGTCGTCTCGCCACGCGCGGGCGAGGTGATCACCGAACTGGCGACGGTGATGCAACATCGTGGCCGGGTCACCGAGCTCGCCGACGTACCGCACGCGTACCCGACATGGTCCGACCCGATCTGGGATCTCGCCCAGGCCGCCCGCGCCGAACGCAATCCGGGAGCGACGGTGCCGGGCAGGATCAGCGCCGCGGTGCGCAAACGCTGATCCAGCCTCGCTCAGGCCTCGAGCTCGACGTCCACCTCGGCGACGACGCCGACCTTGGCGACCACGGCGCGATCGACCGAGACGCCACCCGGCGCCAGGGTCCGCAGCGTCCAGCGGCCGTCGGCGGCGAAGAACCGGAAGTGGCCGGTCGCCGAGGTCTGGACCTCGGCGGTGAACTCACCGCCGCCGTCGAGCAGCCGGACGTAGGCGCCGGCCACCGGGTTGCCGCCGCGCAGCACCCGGCCCTGGATGACGGCCTGGGTGGACAGGTCGATGCCCGCGGTGTCGAGACCGCCGGTCTTGGCTCCGCACATGCTCAGGCCTCCCCGGGCTGATCGCCGAGCGCGACCGGCACGCCGACCAGCGAGCCGTACTCGGTCCACGAACCGTCGTAGTTCTTGACATTCGGGCGCTCCAGCAGCTCGTGCAGCACGAACCAGCTGTGCGAGCTGCGCTCGCCGATCCGGCAGTAGGCGATGGTGGCCTTGTCGAAGTCCAGGCCGGCCTCGGTGTAGAGCTCGGTCAGCTCCTCGTCGGACTTGAAGGTGCCGTCGTCGTTGGCCGCCTTGCTCCACGGCACGTTGACCGCGGTCGGCACGTGTCCCGGACGCTGGGCCTGCTCCTGCGGCAGATGCGCCGGCGCCAGCAGCCGCCCGGCGTACTCGTCAGGGCTGCGGATGTCGAGCAGGTTGGCCGTCCCGATCGCGGCGACCACGTCGTCGCGGAAGGCGCGGATCGAGGTGTCCTGCTCCTGGGCGGTGTAGGTGGTGGGCTCGCGCTTGACCGCGTCCTTGCTCAGCTCGCGCGCGTCCAGCTCCCACTTCTTGCGTCCGCCGTCGAGCAGCTTGACGTCGGAGTGGCCGTAGAGCTTGAAATACCAGTAGGCGTACGCCGCGAACCAGTTGTTGTTGCCGCCGTACAGGATGACCGTGTCGTCGTTGCTGACTCCGCGCTCGGACAGCAGCTTCTCGAACTGCTCCTTGTTGATGAAGTCGCGGCGGACCGGATCCTGCAGATCCTGCTTCCAGTCCAGCTTGATGGCGCCCTTGATGTGACCGCCGTCGTAGGCGGTGGTGTCTTCGTCGACCTCGATCAGGACGACCTTCGGATCGTCGAGATGCTCGCTGACCCAGTCGGCCGTTACGAGGGCCTGGTCCCTGCTCATGTGTGCTCCTGTTGGCTTGTCCACGATCTGTTCAAGATGTGGTCATTGATGTTCACTATTCGGATATCTCGCGCGGGGCTCCCGCTGCACCGGCCGCGTACGCGTCCGGTCACGGCCCGCGGGCCGGTGCGGTCTCTCAACAAGAACGACACAACGACGAGCGCATGCGGCCGAAATCGGTGGCCAGGCGCCGAGTGAGCAGCAATGCTCTCGGGCTCGTTCTCATCACAACGGTCACAGTACGGTGCGTCCGGGACACCTCCAACAGATTCTTCCGAAATTCGAGACGCCGGGCCGGATGGCGAGATCAGCCTCCGGCGAAGGGTGGCAGCACCTCGACCGTCGTGTCCGCGCTCAGCTGCCGCTCCAGATCGGCCGGATGCAGCGCCCGGCCGTCGACCAGCAGCGAGCACGCCGCCAGCACCTTGGCGAACTGCTGATCATCGGGCGAACCGGTTCGCCGGCCGGTGGCCGAGGCCAGAGCCGCCGCGACCGTGGGCGCGTCGAATACCTCGTGTTCCACACCGGCCGCAGCACGGGCTCCGGCCCAGTAGTGCAAGCGCACCTGAGTCATGGCGGTATTGTCTCCCCGAGACGTCGGGGCTCGGGGTAACCTCCGAGCCTCGGGTTGTTTACCACGGGTCGGTATCCACACCGACCGCTGCGGGCGCCCACCCTGGGGAGGAACATGGTCACCCTGCTGCTCCTGACCAACGACCGGCAGGCATCTACCGAGGTTCTCCCCGCCCTCGAACTATTGCCGCATCGGGTACGGATCGTGCCCGCCGAACCGACCGCACTGCTGGACGCGCCCCGGGCCGACGTCATCCTGCTGGATGCCCGGCGGGACCTGGTCGGCGCCCGCGCGCTGTGCCGGTTGATGGAGACCACGGGCAAGGAAGCGCCGTTGATCGTGATCGTCCGTGAGGGTGGTCTGCCGGCGCTGGCCAGCGACTGGGGATTCGACGACCTGTTGCTGCCCTCGGCGGGGCCGGCCGAGGTCGACGCCCGGATCCGGCTGGCGATGACCCCGATCGAGCAGGCCGGCAGCGACACCCTCATCCACAGCGGCAGCATCGTCATCGACGAGGCCGGCTACTCGGCAAAACTGAACGGCAAGCAGCTCGATCTGACCTACACCGAATTCGAACTGCTGAAGTATCTCGCCCAACATCCCGGCCGGGTCTTCAGCCGCCAGCAGCTGCTCAGCGACGTCTGGGGCTACGACTACTACGGCGGCACCCGGACGGTCGACGTGCACGTCCGGCGACTCCGGGCCAAGCTCGGCCCGGAGTACGAGTCCGTGATCGGCACGGTCCGCAATGTCGGATACCGCTACGTGATCCCCGTCGACGACGCCGCGCCCACCCGGGTCGAGGCCACCTCCTGATCTCTGGCAGGGGGATTGCGGTGTCGGAGTGGACAACTTCAACGCTGATCGGCTCGGTCCAGCGGGCACTGTTGCTGCTCGACATCGTCGGCTCGTCCTCCCGACCGCTGCCGGTCAAGGCGCTCGCCAGCCGTTCCGGTCTCAGCCTCGGGACGACCTACAACCTGGTCCGGACCCTGATCCACGAGGGCTACCTGCACGCCGACCAGGACGGTCTGATCCTCGGGCCGCGATTCCCCGGGCTGTCCGACAACGGCGCCGACGGTGTCTTCCTGGCCCAGGTCCGCCAGACCCTGACCGAGGTGTCGGCGGAATTCGGCGCCGCAGCTTATGTGGCCCGGTTCGTGGACGGCGAGGTCACCGTGGTCGACATCGTCGACGCTCCCAGCCACCCGCGGGCACCGTTGTGGGTCGGCATCCAGGACAGCGCCCACGCCACCGCGCTCGGCAAGCAGCTGCTGGCCACCTTGGAACCGGACGGTCGACGCGACTATCTCTCTCGGCACCCGTTGGCCGATCTGACGCCCAACACGATCAAGGACGCCCGCGCACTGCTTCTCCAGCTCGAGCACAACACCGGCGTCGCCGTGGACAAGCAGGAGTACGCCCTGGGCACCAGTTGTCTGGCGGTGCCGGTCGTCACCCCACAGCTCCGCGCCGCGCTGGCGATCTCGATACCCGCCGACGACGACCGGATCGACGACCCCGACAGGATCTCGCTGCAACTGCGCGCCGCCGCCGCGAAACTCTCGCTCCGGCTGACCGCGCGCCCCTGACCCGATTCGACCGCCCGGCTTCACCATCTGAAGATCACCTGGATGTGCGGTTCACAGCCGGCACCTAGGATCTATGGCGAAGGGCGTCGACACCGTCGGTCCAGCACCTCCGGTCTCGACACGTGGCTCGGAGGTGCCCGCCATCGCGCCGAGCGATGCCGCCCGACCCGGTCGTTCGGCCCCCCACCTCCCCCGAACCGAACGCCCGAGCCTGGTGCGGCCCTCCGGGCCCAAGTCCTTCACCCCCAAGTCCTTCAGCCGAGGAGGCGCCGCCCGGACGCGTTCACCCCGATTCCCGCACGATCAGCCGGTGGCGTACCTTCCGCCGGGACCGGCGCGATGCCTGCGACACCGTGCCGTCGCGCCGCCCCAGAGCGATGTCGACGGCCAGCGCCGCGACCTCCGCGATGTCCACCGCCAGGGTGGTCAGCTGGGGGGTGACGTAGCTGCCGGCGGCGAGCCCGTCGATCCCGATCACCCGGACATCCTGGGGCACCTCCCGCCCGCCGGCCCGCAGCGCCTTCAGCGCACCGAACGCCATGATGTCGTTGAAACACATGATCGCATCGGTGTCCGGTCGGGAGCCGATGATCTTGGTGGTCGCCTCGATGCCGTGCTCGAGTTGATCACCACCGGCATGTTCGACCGGGACGTCGATACCGCGCGACGCCATGCTGCGGAGGAAATCCCGGGCCCGGCCACTGGACGACTCCGGACTGCTGTTGTCCAACATCACCGGGCGCCGGACACCGTGGGCGAGCAGATGATCGGCGACCGCTTCCAATCCCGGGCGCAGATCGAAGATCACGCCGTCGGGCTGCTCGGCCTTACGCTCGGCGTCGATCCATACGGCCGGCACACCAGGCACCAGCTGATCGAGCTCGGTCCTGCCCAGATGGAGGTAACCGATCAACGCATCCACCTGATCGGCCATCTGGGTGATCATGGTCCGCTCGGCGTCGGCTCCCTTGCAGTCCAGCAGCAGCACCGTCCAGCCGCGTTCGGCGGCCCGCGCCACAACGGCCGAGGCGAATTCCGGATAGTACGGATTGAGCAGGTTGCTGATCACCAGGCCGAGGGTGTGATGATCATGACGGACCAGGCCGCGACCGAAGCGGGACGGGTGGTAGCCCAGCGTGCGGGCGGCATCCAGCACCCGCTGCCGGGTCTCGACGCTGATCCCGGCCATGTCGTTCATGGCCCTGGTCACGGTCTGCCGGGAGACCTGGGCCAGGTCGGCCACATCACGGATCGTGACCCGACGTCCGGCTCCCAGTGTCGCCAACCTGCCCCCTACCGCTTACTGCTTCAGATCCAGCCAGGCCAGCTGGTCGGCAGTCAACTCCACACCGAGACCCTGCATCGAGGACCGCGTCTCCGAGATCGTACGGGGCCCGAACAACGGGAAGGTCGGGAAGGGCTGCCCGAGCACGAACGCCAACGCGATCGCGGTGGCCGGGACACCCAGCTCGGCGCCCAGTTTCTGCGCCCTGCGCAGCCGCTCGAAGTTGTCGTCGCTGTAGTAGCAGCGCACCAGCTCCGGATCGCTGTGATCATCCGGACGGGCCGGCTTGGCGAAGAAGCCCCGCGCCTGCGAGGACCACGGCAGCAACGGGATCTGCGCCTCCGTCAGCCACTTCTTGGACTCCGGGTCGGTGACATGGCGGCAACCTGCCCACGGCACGTCGTACGCCTCGGCCAGGCCGAAGTGATTGCTCAGGACGCTGAAACCCTGCCTGCCGTTGGCCTTGGCGTAGCTGTTGGCCTCCTCGAACCGCTCCCGGGTCCAGTTCGACCCGCCGAACACCTTGATCCGTCCGGCCCGGTAGTGCTCGTCGAGCACGTCGACGAATTCGCCCACCGGGATGTCGGTGTTGTCCCGGTGCATCATGTAGATGTCGGCGTAGTCGGACTGTTGGCGCTCCAGGGATTCCAGCAGCTGCGAGGTCAGCGACTCCGGGTCGCAGTGCGGGGTGTGCGCGCCCTTGACGATCACCACGACCTGATCGCGGACGCCCCGGTTGTGCATCCACTGGCCGAGCAGCTTCTCATGCCGCCCGCCGCCGTAGATGTAGCCGGTGTCGAAGGCATTGCCGCCCAGACTGAAGAAATGGTCGAAGACCGCCGAGGCGTGAGCAAGATCAGGTTGGTTGTCGCAGCCGAAGACCACTCTCGACATCTGCTTGCCCAGGCCGTCGATGGTGCCGTACTTCATCGGCGGGGTGTGGGATCCGGGCCCCGGCGCGGTGACCGCCAGCGGTTCGCCCGACACCGTCGGGATGTCGGCGTCATCGGCCTCGAACGGGTAGACCAGGCCGATCGCCTCCCGCCACAGGTCGAGCACCTTGGCATTGCCGAGCGTGTCGTCCAGGCTCATCTCGATCGGACCTGCCGCGGGATCCTCGTCAAGCGCCCTCGCGAGTCCGTCGGCCTCCAACGCGTACGGGAAGTGGCCGGCGTAGCTGCGGGTCTCGGGATCCTCACCGACGACCGTGACGATCACCTGCGGGTCGGCCGAGAGCGTCCACGGATCGGCGATCTCGATCTTGCCCTTACTGCCGTAGATGGTGACCGTGTTGGTGTCCTGCAGCCGGACACCGGTGCGGGCCGAGGCGGTGACGCCGCCCGGGAAGGTCAACCGGGCAACGGTCCACTCGTCGACACCGGTCGCGCCGATGGTCCCGGTGGCGCTGACCGCAGTCGGGTTGACGAACGGCTTGCCGACCGCTGCCCCGGCGATCGCCCGGGCGTAGCTGACCGGGTAGCCGCCGACGTCGAGGATGCCGCCGCCGGCGGTGTCGGGATCGAACAGCCGGCCGGTGGTGCCGCCGCTGCGGAAGGCGAAGCTCGCGTCGATGTGGGTCAGCTCGCCGATGACGCCGTCGGCCACCAGCTTCAGCACATCCTGGGTCTGGGGATGGAAGCGATACATGTACGCCTCCAGCAAGCCGTTGCCGGTGTCCCGCGCCACGTCGACCATGGTCATCACCTGGCCGTTGTCGGGTGCCAGCGGCTTCTCGCACAGAACATGCTTGCCGGCCCGCAGCGCCTTGATCGTCAGCGCCGCATGAGTGGTGTGCACGGTCGACACGTAGACCGCATCGACCTCGGGCGAGGCGAGGATGTCGTCGTACGAGCCGAGTACGGCGTCGTCGCCGAGCTCGAACTCGGCGGCGAACGTCCGGGCACGGTCGAGATCGGAACTGCCGGCACCGACCAAGGTGCCGAACCGGCTGTGCGGGAGCTGGGTGGCGAAACGGCGGGCGATGTTGCCCGGGCCGAGCACGGCCCAGCGGAGGGAGCGGGTCATCTTTGAAATCATCCCTTACGGACGGCAGGCTGCCGCCATAGCTCTGACGAATCGGGCTACCGATGAACTGGAAGCGTCTGGATCGACGACGGAGCTTCACGCTAGTTGATCATCTCCGCCCTGGTCAATCCGCCTGCCCACACTTCATAGCGGACTGCTATTGACATCACATCGGCCAAATGACACGCTCTCACCGGAGGGGTCCGTGAACGTTCACGTAATCCCTGCCCGGGATCATGTTGATCATGGTGCCGCTGAACCACTACTCAACGCCGAGAGTGAGAGCCGATGGCCTTCTCCCGAAGATCGTTATTAGCCGGTGCGGCTGGGCTCGGAGCCCTCGCCGCCGGCGGATTGTCCGCGTGTGGCAGCAGAACGTCGATCTCGTCCGATCCCAACGAGCTCGTCATCTGGTACTGGGACCGCTCCATCGATCCCGCCCTGTTGTCCATTGCCGCCAAGCAGATACCCGGCACCCGGCGACATCTGCGGGCAGACATCATCGGCGGATCGTTCGACACCAAGCTGCGGACCAGCCTGGCCGGCAACGCCTACATCCCTGATCTGACCAACATCAACTCCAACGTGTCGCTGTACTTCCCCAACGAGGACATGTTCCTCGACCTCGACGAGTTGGGCGCCCAGAACTACAAGCACCTCTACTTCGACTGGAAGTGGGAGCTGGGAGTCACTCCGACCAACCACTTCCGCTTCTTCCCGCTGGACACCGGCCCGACCGGCTTCTACTACCGCCAGGACGTCTTCGACAAGGCGAAGATCCCGTCCGACCCGGAGTCCGTCGGTGCGGCGATGAAGACCTGGGACGAATTCATCGAGTTGGGTCAGAAGCTGAAGCGCAACGTCGGGTCGTTCATGGACATCACGGCCGGCCAGCTCTTCGGCCAGTACATCAACGCCAGTCCGCAGCGGTATTTCGACAAGGCCGGCAAGCCGCTCTACATGAACGAGACCAGCACGATCCGCGATGCCTGGAACATGGCCGTCAAGGCGATCAAGGCGGGTATCACCGGCAACCAGCAGGTCAGCACGGATCAGAACGCCGCTTGGGAAAGCGGCAAGACGGCCGGTCACATCGAGGCGGTCTGGTGGGCCCAGATCCTGGGCGACACCGCCCCCGACACCAAGGGCAAGTGGCGGCTGGCCAAGCAGCCCGTCCGGGCCGGCAACAGCGGCGGATCCTTCATCTGCATCCCGCACACCTGCAAGGATCCGGAGGCCGCGTTCAAATTCATCACCTGGCTGAACAATCCGCAGAACCAGGCGCAGGCGTTCAACAACATCCAGTTGTTCCCCTCCGCAGAGGACTCCTTCACCTTGGGCACCATGAAGAGCAACACCGGCTTCTTCGGTGACCAGGACCCACTGACGTTCTTCCTGGAAGCGGCGAAGGAAGTGCCGACCTCCTTCATCAGCACCTACGAGGCCCAGGCGGCCTTCTTCGGCACCGAGATCACCAACGTCGAGGCGGCCGGCAAGAATCCGGACCGGGCCTGGGATGACGCGGTTGCCCAGACCAACAAGATCCTTCGGAAGCGAGGGGTGCACGTATGACCGTCACCAACCCGGCGATCGGTTCGGCCCGCGCCGCTGAGGAGCCGTCGACCACCGAGCGCAGATCGCGGAACCCGTTCAAGCGCTTCTGGCCGCAATACGTCGCTGTCGCGCCCTTCTACATCCTCTTCCTGGTCTTCGGAATGTTCCCGTTGATCTTCTCGATCTGGCTGTCCTTCAACGACTGGGACGGCATGGGCCAGATGAAATTCGTCGGTCTGGCCCAGTATCGGTTCTTGATCACCGACAGCCGGTTCTGGCTCGCGGTCGGCAACACCTTCCTGATCTGGATCATGTCGACGATCCCGATGCTCTTCCTGGCGTTGGTGATCGCCTTCCTGCTGCACACCAACATCAGGGCCAAGGGCTTCTACCGGGTGGCCTTCTTCATCCCCAACGTCACCAGTGCGGTCGCGATGGCGATCGTCTTCGGGTCGATCTTCTCCAACAGCTTCGGCATCATCAACTCGTTCCTGAACTGGCTGCACCTGTCGCAGGTGCCCTGGTTGTCCAATCCGTGGGGCATCAAGGTCGTGATCGCGGTCATGGTGATCTGGCGCTGGACCGGCTACAACTCGATCATCTATCTGGCCGGGTTGCAGGCGGTGTCCACCGAGCTGTACGAAGCGGCCCGCGTCGACGGTGCCAACAACTGGCACATCTTCTCCCGCATCACCATCCCGATGCTGCGGCCGGTGATCTTGTTCACGGTGATCACCTCGACCGTCGGCGGCCTGAGTCTGTTCACCGAGCCGCAGGTGTTGTTCGGCAACACCAGCAACATCGGCGGGCCCGCCGACGGTGGTCTGACCATCGTGCTCTACCAGTACTACCAGGCCTTCAACCAGTTCGACTTCGGCTACGGCGCCGCGATCGCCTGGGCACTGTTCATCATCGCGGTCGTCTTCGCCATCATCAACTGGCGGCTGGTCAGCGAACGCGAGGTCGACGGTCAGAAGGTCTTCAAAGTGTCCAGGAAACAGCGGGCCGCTCATGCGTCCGCCGAGCCGACGGAGGTGGCGGCGAAGTGACCACAACGGTAGAGACCCCACCGGCGGCGACGACGACCCGACTCGGTGATCCGACCAAGACGTCGGCCAACGCCCGGACCCGTTCACTGGTCGGCCGGATCGTCACCCATGTCTGCATCATCATCGGCGTGATGTTCTCGATCTTCCCGTTCTACTGGCTGCTGGTGATGTCGACCCAGACGACGGCGCAGATCTTCGGCTATCCGCCGAAGCTGTGGTTCAGCAGCCATCTGTGGCAGAACCTCACGCAGGTGACCCACGACATCCCGTTGTTCCAGTCGCTGCTCAACACGTTCCTGGTGTCGTTGGCGGTCGCCGTTCTGGTGATGTTCTTCGACTCACTGGCGGCTTTCGCCTTCGGCAAGTACGAATTCCCGGGCAAGAACGGACTCTTCGTTCTGTTACTGGCCACCTTCCTGGTGCCCGGCAGCCTGTCGCTGGTCCCCAGCTTCGTGCTGATGAGCTGGCTCGGCTGGACCGGCAGCTTCGCCGCCCTGATCGTCCCGGGCGCGGCGAACGCCTTCGGGATCTTCCTGCTGCGGCAGTTCGCGCAGACCTCGATCCCCAACGAGATGGTGGAGTCGGCGCGGGTCGACGGTGCGGGATTCTTCCGGACCTGGTGGAGCATCGGTGTGCCGATGATGCGGGGCGGCGTCGCCTTCCTCGGCATCTTCACCTTCATCACGACCTGGAACGACTACGTCTGGCCGTTGATCATCCTGGTCAACCCCAGGCGGCTCACGCTGCAGGTGGCGCTGTCCCAGCTGAATGCCATCTACAGCACCAACTTCGGCGAGGTGATGGCCGGTGCCGTGATCAGCGTCGTCCCGCTGATCGGGATCTTCATCATCGGCTCCCGGCACTTCATCGCCAATATCGCCGCCGGAGCCATCAAGGGCTGACCCCATCCCCCGAGGGGTCAGCGCAGCGACTGGACCTTGGCGTTCAGCCGGCGGATGTAGGTCGGGATGGTGCCGGGCGGGCCGGAGCGACGCAGGTACTGGGTGCCACCGATGATCTGGCCGAAGATCATCAGGATGAAGGCGATCCCGTGCAGGGTGCCCGCGCCGCTCGCCCAGCCCGCCAGCGCGCTGCCCTCCAGGGTCCCGTACATGCCGATCAGGACGGCGACGTAGCTGACCACGTGGGCGACCAGCGACAACCGGAAGCGCTGCCGATACCCGGGGTCGGCCGCGCTGGGAGAGCCTGTGCGCCACACCCGGAGCTCGGTCTGCCAGCAGAATGCGTTCGCCCCGCAGCAGAGTGTCAGCACCAGTGCTGCGATCGCGGCCATCAGCCGGAAGCCGTACCCCTCCAGGGCGGGTGCCAGCCCGAGCACCGTCGCGACCAGGGCGATCAGGCTCAGAATGCTGCCGACGACGGCGAGCGTTCGCTGCGTCGATGCCCACTTCGGATCGGGGTTCGCGCCGGCGATGCCCACCTCGCCGGGACCGGATTCGGGGTTGGTGCTGTCAGTCATAACCGAACAAGCCTAGTCAACGACTGTCGCGGCTGCCGATACCGTAGGTCCGTGGACACCGGCAGCGGGCATCAGCGTTACACGGCGGCAGCGACCTCGGCACTGCCGGCCGATGACCGCGAGACGCTGCTGGAGATGGCCCGTCAGACCGCCGGCTACGACGGCAAGCCACCGCTCAATGACGAGGCGTTGCAGGCGATCCAGTATCCGGAGTCGCTGCCGCCGTCCCAGACGCCGCTGCACGTGACCGTGCATCGTACGGTGGTCGACGAGTCGGGTGCGGAGAAGCTCGACTGGGTCGGCTACGCGTTCCTGCGCGACCAGCATTCCGATCCGACCGGGTCGTTGTTCGTCATCCCGGACGCCCGTCGCGCCGGTGCCGGACGGCGGCTGCTGGCCGCCTGCATCGAGGCGGCGGAGAGTTCGGTACGGATCTGGGCGCCCGGCAACTCGGTCGCGGCGCAGACGCTGGCCGCCAGCGCCCACCTGGTGCCCGTCCGGGAACTGCTCATCATGTCCAGGCCGCTGTCGGCACCGATCCTCGAGCCGGAGCTGCCGGACGGGGTGAGCATCCGCGCCTTCCGGCCGGGTGCCGACGATCAGGCCTGGCTCGAGGTCAATGGGCGCGCCTTCGCCGACCATCCGGAGCAGGGACGGGTCAGTCTCGACGGGCTGCGGGCCACCATGTCCGAGCCGTGGTTCAATGCCGCTGACTTCCTGCTGGCGGTCGATCAGTCGGGCCGGGTGCTCGGCTTCCACTGGATGAAACAGCATTCGGACAGTCAGGGCGAGGTGTACGTCCTCGGCGTCGATCCGTCGGCGGCCAGGCGCGGCCTGGGCAAGGCGCTGTTGCGGGCCGGGCTGATCCATCTGCGCGACGATCTCGGACTGGGTGAGGTCATTCTCTACGTCGAGGGGGACAATGATCCGGCGGTCGGACTCTACGTCCTGAACGGTTTCGACGTCGTGAACCGCGATGTTCTCTACGGCCAGCACCATCACGACGAGTGAAGCGAGGAGTGCAGATGGACACGACCGATACCGATCTCGGCCAGGCCAATCTCGACAAGGCCGATCTCGACCAGACAGATCTCGACCAGACAGGCGTGCTGACCGGCGGAGATCATGATCATCGGCCGGCACCGGAGACCGCGGCCCAGGCTGCCGCCGGGTCGGCCGAGGCCGAGCAGTCCGCCTCGCCGATCACCACCCGATCGGCGACCGCCGGTGCACCGGCCGGCGCCGACCCCGGCCAGGACGCGATGGCGGGCAGCCAGACGCTGCTGCTGGACAACGGTCCGGCCGCCACCGGGCGTACGAATCCGGTCGGCCGTGCGTTGGCCGACGCCGAGGACGAGGACGAGGTCAAGGACCTGCCGGCCAACCGCTACCTCGACCGGGAGCTCAGCTGGCTGGCGTTCAACAACCGGGTGCTGGCGCTGGCCAAGGACAAGGTTCGGATCCCGCTGCTGGAGCGGGTCCGGTTCCTGTCGATCTTCTCCGGCAACCTGGACGAGTTCTACATGGTCCGGGTCGCCGGGCTGAAGCGGCGGATCGCCGCCGGTGTCGCGGTGCCCAGCGTCAGCGGGTTGATGCCGCGGGAGATCCACGAAGCGATCCTCACCCGGACCCGCGAGCTGGTGACCGAGCAGGCCCGGGTGTTCGCCGACGAGGTTCGCCCGGAACTGGCCGAGCACGGCATCGAGATCCTGCGCTGGGACCAGCTGACCGGTGAGGAGAAGAGCCGGATGCGGCAGCTGTTCGCCGACCGGATCTTCCCGGTGCTGACCCCGCTGGCGGTCGACCCCTCGCACCCGTTCCCCTACATCTCCGGGCTGTCGCTCAACCTGGCCGTGATGGTCAAGAATCCCGACACCGGCGCCCGGCAGTTCGCCCGGGTCAAGGTGCCGGACATCCTGCCCCGGTTCATCTCGCTGTCCGAGGGCCGATTCGTGGCGCTCGAGGACATCATCGCCCGGCATCTCGATCAACTCTTCGGCGGATTGGAGATCGTTGATCATCACGTCTTCCGGGTGACCCGCAACGAGGACGTCGAGGTCGAGGAGGACGACGCCGAGAATCTCCTGGTCGCGCTGGAGAAGGAGTTGCTCCGGCGCAAGGTCGGCCGACCGCCGGTACGGCTCGAGGTCGCCGACACCATGGACGCCAAGATGCTCGAGTTGCTGATGACCGAGTTGGACATCAGCGAGAACGAGGTCTTCCGGCTGCCGACGCCGCTGGACCTGGTCGGACTCTCGGCGGTCGCCGACCTCGATCGGGCCGAACTGAAGTATCCGAC
>Ga0164242_10006010_pt1 | contig 13422 bp, 12 predicted proteins | sample OricomgcompostMG_FD_108783 | JGI IMG/M metagenome (GOLD analysis project Ga0164242, IMG submission 108783) | Miracle-Growth compost microbial communities from Emeryville, California, USA - Original compost - Miracle growth compost (MG) ...
GAGCACCCAGCGGTGTCCGCGCCACCGGATGAGAACGCCGTCGCGTTCATGTTCCACACCAGCGGTACGACCGGGCCGCCGAAGACCTTCCCGGTCACTCATCGCCAAGTCGTCCTTCATGGCCTGGCCCAGGCGGCCGGCGGTCCGGGACACCTGACGACGGCAGACCGGGTGATGCCCTTGGCTCCGTTGTTCCACGTCAACGGCTGGGGCCTACCGTTCGTCTGCGCGCTGACCGGCGCGGACCTGGTGCTCCCCGGTGGCGACCTGGACCCTCACCGAGTCGCGACGATCTTGGGCGAGCTGGCCGTGACGGTCGCTGCCGGCGTGCCAACGGTCTGGTACGACGTCTGTCGAGCGGCGCAGCAGATGCCCGCTGCCCGGATGCACCTGCGTGAGGTCATCAGCGGTGGCAGTGCCGTCCCCGACGCAGTCGTCCACGCCGTGGAGGAGACGCTGGGCGCCCGCGTGACGACCTCCTGGGGCATGACGGAGACGATGGCCTGCAGCACCTACGAGGAGGGCGACCCCGGCCGCGCGAGCGGCCGGCCGATCCCGTTGATCGAGACACGGATCACGGCTGCCGGCAGCGAGATCTGCGAACCTGGTGCGCCCGGGCGGCTCGAGGTCCGTGGACCGTTCGTGGTGGGCAACGACGCCGAGCAGGACTGGCTGAGCACCGGCGACGTCGCGTCCATCGACGAGACCGGAACGCTGCGGGTGCACGACCGGTCGAAGGACCTGGTCAAGTCCGGTGGCGAGTGGATCTCGTCCATCGAGCTGGAGCAGTCCCTGTGCACAGTCCCTGGTGTCGCCGGTGCCGCGGTGGTGGCCCGACCGCACCCTCGGTGGATCGAGCGACCCGTCGCCTACGTCGTGCTCGAGCACGGCACGGGCGCCGAACCGGTCGATGTCGAGATGCTGCGTGCACACCTGGCGGCCGGCTTCCCCCGGTGGTGGCTTCCCGACGAGATCCTCGTCGTCCAGGAGCTGCCCAGGACGGCGGTCGGCAAGATCGACAAGGCTGCGCTCCGGCGCACCACCCGCTCCAGTGCAGAGACCACGTCAAACCCCTACCCCTCAAAGGAATCAGCATGACTAGCAGCGAAGCCGAGTTCGTCACCTTCGAGCTGCGTGACGAGGTCGCAGAACTGACCCTCAACCGCCCGAAGAAGTTGAATGCGCTGTCCGTTCAGCTCATGGACGAGCTGTCCGGGGCCCTGACCCGGGCCGAGCAGGACGACCGGGTGAAGGTCGTCGTCCTGCGCGGAGGCGAGAAGGCGTTCAGCGTCGGATACGACATCGCCGAAGAGGTCGAGCTGGGCGTGTCCACCGCCGAGCAGTGGCACGCGGGACTCGGCCACAACATCGCCCTCACCATGCAGGTGTGGGAGCTCGACAAGCCGGTCATCGGGGTCGTGTCCGGATGGTGTCTCGCCGGCGGATGCGAGCTGGCCATGGCATGCGACCTGCTGGTCGCCACTGCCGAGGCACGCTTCGGAGAACCCGAGGTTCGCTTCGGATCGGGGCCGGTGACCCTGCTGATGCCGTTCCTGATCGGTCAGAAGGCCACCAACGAGCTCCTCTTCACCGGAGACGTGATCGACGCCGACCGGGCCCGTGAGCTCGGCATGGTCAATCGCGTGGTCCCGGCCGATGAGCTGGACGCCACCGTGGATGCCCTGGCCGCCAAGGTGGCCCTGACACCGCTGTCCATCCTGAAATACACAAAGCGATCGCTCGTTTCGGCATACACCCACAAGGGGTTGCGCGCAGCGGTCGCGAGCAACCACGACATCGCCGCCGTGCTGAACTCCGCCGATACCAAGGAGCGCGCGGAGTTCACCGAGCTCGTGGCCACCAAAGGCCTCGGTGCCGCTCTCGCGTGGCGCGACACACGGTACGGGGAGTCGCAGTAGCCCACCCCAGCCAGTACGACAACCACCGCTCGATGAGAAGGAAGAAGTAGCCATGGGCAACGTACCCGACCGAATCTCTATGGCAACCAAGGGAGCCGAGCCGGCCGACATCGGATCGGTCACGCCTCTGGGCGTCGTGCCGGAGATGATGCACGCGCAGGTGATCCGCCCGGACCGCTACGGCGAGCCGGCCACGGCGTTCCGGCACGAGATGGTGCCGACACCCACCATCGCCCGAGACGAGGTCCTCGTCTCGGTGATGGCGGCCGGCGTCAACTACAACAATGTGTGGGCCGCGCGCGGGTACCCCGTCGACCAGGTCGGGGTGCGGCAAAAGCGTGGCGAGACCGAGGACTTCCACGTCGGCGGCTCGGACGCGTCTGGAGTGGTCTACGCCGTCGGCGAGGACGTCGAGGGTTGCCAGGTCGGCGACGAGGTCATCATCCACCCCGGAGTGTGGGAAGCCGACGACCCGTGGATCGTCCGCGGCAAGGACCCGATGACGGCTCCGAGCGCGAAGATCTGGGGCTATGACACCAATTTCGGCTCGTTCGGCCAGTTCGCCCGTGCTCAGGCCCACCAGGTGCTGCCCAAGGCCGAGCACCTGAGCTGGGCCGAGGCCGCAGCGCCGACCCTGGTCGGAACCACCGCCTACCGGATGTTGCACGGTTGGGCCGGCAACACCGTCCAGGACGGCGACCTGGTCCTGGTATGGGGCGGGTCGGGCGGCCTGGGCACGCAGGCCAGCCAGCTCGTCACGGCCGCGGGCGGACGTGCGGTCGCGGTGGTCTCCGGCGATGACCGTGGACAGTTCGCCATGAAGCACGGCGCGATCGGCTACATCGACCGGCGCAAGTTCGACCACTGGGGCATCCCGCCGCTGGTGGACGACGCCGCGGGACAGAGGGCCTGGACTGCGGGTGCGAGAGCATTCGGCAAGAACCTGTGGGAGATCGTCGGCGGCCGTGAGGATCCCGCGATCGTCTTCGAGCACCCCGGTGCCGCGACGATCCCCACGAGCATCTTCGTGTGCCAGCCACACGGCATGGTCGTCATCTGTGCCGGCACGACCGGGTTTGACGCGATGGTCGACCTGCGCTACCACTGGACCCGCCAGAAGCGACTGCAGGGCTCGCACGGCGTCAACGACTCCCAGGCCACGGCATACAACGACCTGGTCCGCGGCGGCGTCATCGACCCGGTGGTCGGGCGGGTGCTGCCCTTCGATGACCTGCCCCGCTCACACGACCAGATGAGCCGGGGCGAGGAGGTGTTCGGCAACACCGTCCACCTGCTCGGTGCCGCGAACCCGGCCGACGGTCGCCACTGACCCCAGCCGGGTCGTCCCGGGCATGCGGATCGACCCGTGCCCGGGGCGACCCGCCCCCGCACATCGCCTGGGCGCAGCGCACGAAGGAAGGAGCACGCTCCGTGCTTGCCGTATACGCCGCCGAACAATCCGCCACCGACCCGCTGGGAGGCCTTGCCGTCGGTGACCTGGACGAACCGCCGGTGCCGGCCGACTGGGTGCCGGTCACGCTTCGCGCCGGAAGCCTGAATCACCACGACCTCTTCTCGTTGCGTGGAATCGGGCTACAGAGAGAGCGCCTGCCGATGATCCTGGGCTGTGACGCCGTCGGCACCACAGTGGACGGTGACGAGGTCGTGGTGCATGCCGTGATCGCGAGCCCCCACTGGCGTGGAGACGAGACCCTCGACCCCGAGCGGACCCTTCTCTCGGAGCGCTTCCCGGGGACGCTCGCCGAGCGCGTACGCGTGCCGGCGTCCAACATCGTCGCCAAGCCGTCCGCGATCGGTGCGGAGCACGCAGCCTGCCTGCCGACCGCGTGGCTGACTGCCTATCGGATGCTCTTCAGCCAGGCCCGAGTCCGTCCGGGTGACACGGTCCTGGTGCAAGGAACCGGCGGGGGCGTGGCCACCGCCGCTGTGCAGCTCGGCAGTGCGGCGGGCCTGAGGATGTGGACGACCACCCGCTCCGAGACGAAGGCACAGCTCGCGCTCGACTTCGGCGCGGAGGAGGTCTTCGCGTCCGGGGAACGCCTTCCCCGGCGCGTGGACGCCGTGATCGAGACGGTCGGCGCTGCGACCTGGTCGCACTCCATCCGATCGCTGCGCCCGGGCGGCACCGTGGTGATCTCCGGTGCCACCAGCGGAGATGCTCCAGACCATGCGGAGCTCTCGCGGATCTTCTTCAAACAGATGAGAATCCAGGGCTCGACGATGGGCAACCGGCAAGAGCTCGAGCAGCTCCTGCGCTTCGTCGCCGATCACGACATCCGCCCCGTCATCGACTCCAGCCGGCCCCTCGACCAAGCCCGGGGCGCGTTCGAGCGACTCGCCCAAGGCGAGGTCTTCGGGAAGCTCGTGCTCACGGCGGCGTAACAGGTTCGCATGACCGGGCAGAGTCCAGGATCACTGCGACGAGTCGTCACCGGCCCTGATAGCCAGTGCCAGGAGCAGAAGATCGTCCGGTGACGCCGGGTCGCGCCCGGTGATCTGGCGGATGCGGTCCAGGCGATATCGGACGGTGTTGGGCTGCACATGCAAGGTGGACGCGGTCTGGCTGAGACTGAATCGGGCGCCCACATACGCACGCAGGGTGGCGAGCAGGTCGGTCCCGTGCTCGACGTCATACGTCCGCAGGGGCAGCACCGTCTCCTCCTGAAGCTCGCTCTTGTAGTCGGAGGTGTCGACGACGTGACGCAGCAGGATGTCCGCGAACGCGTAGGCGCGCGGCGTCCCCTTCCGGTGCGGTGCAGACTGGATCGCCTCCCGGGCCTCGTGATAGCCGAGCGAGACATCCTGCAGAGTGGCGTGCGGTCTGCTCAGACCGACGGTGAACTGGGGCATCGCCACTGCGAGCGCGTCCGCCTTCTCGCGCAGTGCGGGGGAGCCCGCACCCTCCATGGGACAGACCACGACGACCTCTTCGTCGCGCACCCCCACCAGACTCCGCGACGTGGCGTCCGCCGACAAGGTCTCGCGCACGAGACGGATGCTCGCGCGCAGTTCCTCGGGTGCGTCCCGCAGAAGGCGACGCTGCCTCAGGACGATCACGGCGAGACTGGTATGCGGGTCCGCTCCGAGACGCCGAAGCAGGTGATCCATGTGTTCCCCGACCGGCTCGCCGGCGATGAGCTGCTCGAGGACCTCTCGCTGCACGAGTTCACGATCCTGAAGGACACCGGTTGCGACCTCCAGGTAGCTCTGCGCGACCGCCATGGAGACCAGGTCGACGTACTCCATGATTCGACCCGCGACCCGGAGTCCAAGGCGTGGGTCCGCGCGCACGGCCTCGGTGTCCATCACCACATCCCAGACGGTCTGCCCCCACAACCGATAGGCATGGAGCAGCGCCTGCACGGGGACCCCCTGCCGGAAACGGCGGATGGCGCTGTTCCGGAAGGTCTCCAGGTGGACGGACGACTCGGGGTCGTCGGCGTCGACGCTCTTGAGCAGCTCAATGAGGTTCTGGCGCGCGATTGCCTCGATATCGTGGGCGAGGAAACCTTCCGGCAAGGAGCGGTACTCGACGATCTTCTCGGTGTATCGCTGCACCAGCAGTCGCCCGATCTCCTGCTGCCGGTCCTCCAGGTGGGCTCGAAGCTGCGCGAGATCCGGGCCCGCATCGGGCTGCCTGTTCGCCATGCGCCTAGCGTTTCAGCAGCGCGCGGTTCTTGGCAATCGAGCGCGTGACCGCACGATCGCCGGGCTACCGAGTTTGCAAGATCTGCAAGAGGGCTGTCCTGAATTTGCGTTCTCGACCGATGACCTCGGGTGCCCTGCGCTCATAGCGTTCCAGTCATGTGCCGCAGGTCACATCTCGACTCCGAGTCGATGTCCGATGTGACTGCGCGGCCGAACCGGAAAGGAAGATCGTGGACAAGACGTGTGTGAGCGCATCCGATGCCGTGGCGGACATCCCGGAAGGCGCTTCCGTGGCTGTGGGCGGATTCGGACTCGTCGGGGTGCCCATCATGCTCATCCGTGCTCTGCGCGAGGCGGGCACTCAGGGGCTCGAGGTCATCTCCAACAACTGTGGTGTCGACGACTGGGGCCTCGGCGAGCTGCTCGGCGGAGGACAGATTCGCCGGATGATCGCGTCCTACGTCGGGGAGAACAAGGAGTTCGCCCGACGCTACCTCGGAGGCGAGCTGGAGCTGGAGTTCTCGCCCCAGGGCACTCTGGCCGAGCGGCTGCGGTGCGGTGGGGCGGGGGTTCCCGCGTTCTACACCGCGTCGGGCGTCGGGACGGTCGTCGCCGAGGGCGGGCTGCCCTGGAGGTATGACGGAGCGGGTCAGGTTGCGGTCGCATCGCCGCCGAAGGAGACTCGACGGTTGTTGATGCGCGGACGCGAGCAGGAGTTCGTCCTCGAGCACGCGATCTGCGCCGACTACGCCCTGGTCCGGGCGGCGAAGGGGGACCGGTTCGGCAACCTCGTCTTCGAGAAGGCCGGTCGTGCGTTCAACCCGGTCATCGCCACCTGCGCCGAGGTCACGATCGCCGAGGTCGAGGAGCTCGTCGAGCCCGGTGAGATCGATCCGGACGAGGTCGACGTGCCGAGCATCTATGTCCACCGGGTCGTCGAGCAGACCCCGCAGAGTGCGGCTGACCTTCCGGTCGAGAAGCGCACCGTGCGCCCCCGACCGGCCCTCACCTACTGACGAAGGAGCACCGAGCATGCCACTGACACGACACGAGATGGCCGCCCGGGCGGCCCGTGAGCTGCCCCACGACGGTTACGTCAATCTCGGCATCGGTCTGCCGACCCTCATCCCCAACTTCCTGCCCGAAGGGTTGAGCATCACGCTCCATTCCGAGAACGGGATCCTCGGAGTCGGACCGTATCCCTATGAGGGAGAGGAGGATCCCAAGCTGGTGAATGCGGGCAAGGAGACGGTCACCGTCCTCCCAGGCGCCGCATACTTCGACTCGGCCACGAGCTTCGGCATGATCCGCGCGGGCAAGCTTGACATGACGGTTCTCGGCGGGATGCAGGTGTCGGCCCAGGGAGACCTGGCCAACTGGACCGTGCCCGGCAAGATGATCAAGGGACCCGGGGGTGCGATGGACCTGGTGCACGGGGCCCGGCGCGTGATCATCTTGATGGAGCACCTCACCCGTGGCGGTGAGCAACGTATTCTCGAGGAGTGCACGCTCCCGCTGACTGGGAAGGGCGTCGTCTCGCGGATCATCACCAACTTCGCCGTCATCGAGGTGACGAGCGATGGGTTGGTGCTCACCGAGACTGCACCCGACATGACGGTCGACGAGGTCGTCGCTGCCACGGGCGCGCCACTTCGGGTGGAGCTCACCGATGAGGGGAGTCTCGGGCGTGAGCCGGCTCTGGCCGGTGGCGTGTCATGACCCGCCCAGGAGCCGCCGTCGTCGGCGTCGGCGAGATCGCGCCGCGGCGGACGACCCCGGGGGTGACGACCTTGGAGATGATCGCCGACGTCTCGCGTTCAGCCGTCGCCGATGCCGGCCTCTCCCGCGCCGACATCGATGGCCTCATGGTGGGCCCTCAGGTCGGGGAGACGCCGCAGCATGTGCCTGCCACAGTAGCCGAATACCTTGGTTTGGAGCCGACGTTCGCCGATATCGTGGATCTCGGTGGGGCCTCCGGCGCGGGTATGCTGTGGCGCGCCGCCGCGGCGATCGACGCGGGGATGTGCTCGACCGTGCTGTGCGTTCTGGGCAACACACGTGACCCTCAGGTGGTGCCGCGCTCGCCGAATCGCAACCCGATCCGGGAGTTCGACGTACCGTACGGCGCGAGTGGAGCGAACCAGGCGTACGCGATGGTGGCCCAGGCGCACATGGCACAGTTCGGGACAACAGAGCAGCAACTGGCGCAGGTGCCCGTGAAGCAGCGTGCGAACGCGATGCTCAATCCGGACGCCGTGTTCCACGGTAAGCAGATCACAACCAACGACGTGCTGCAGTCACCCCTGGTGATGTCGCCCCTGCACCTGCTGGATGTCGTGATGCCGTGCGGCGGGGGAGCGGCATTCGTGGTCACGTCGGCCGCGCGCGCTGTGGACACCCGGCATCGACCGGTCCATCTGCGTGGTGCCGGCGAGAAGGTCACACATCGGGCGCTGAGCCAGGCTCCACAGCTCACCACGTCACCGCTCGCACCGGCCATTGCGGATGCCTATCGGGCGGCAGGGGTAAGGGCCTCCGACCTGGATCTGCTGTCCCTCTACGACTGTTACTCGATCGTCGTGGCGGTCACCCTCGAGGACGCCGGTGTGTGCGCGAAGGGCGAGAGCGGGCCGTGGCTCGAAGAGGCCGACATCTCCATCGACGGCCCACTCCCCATCAACCCGCACGGTGGCCAACTCGCCTGCGGTCAAGCAGATCTCGCCGGAGGGATGACGCACATTTTGGAGGCCGTGCACCAGCTGCGTGGCACTGCAGACGGCCGCCAGGTTCCGGGAGCCGAGACCGCGCTCGTGACCGGCAACGGTGCCACCCTCAGCGAAGAGGTTGCCCTCGTACTCTCAGGAGCAGCAGCATGACCGCCGAGACCACCGCCACCATGCCGAAACCTCGGATCACCTCGACGGAGCGTACGTCAGCCTTCTGGGAGGCGGCGAGTCAAGGAACGCTCCTGCTGCAGCGCTGCGGGCAGTGCAACCACATGCAGCACTACGCGAGACCGATGTGCGTCGCGTGCTGGAGCCCGAATGTGTCGTGGGAGGCGGCGGCGGGCACCGGTGTCATCTGGACCTTCACCGTCGTCGGCATGCCGGGCCATCCCGCGTGGCGACCGGACACGCCATACGTCCTCGCGATCGTGGAACTGGACGAGGGACCACGCCTGATGACCAATATCGTCGACTGCCGACCCGACGACATCGCAGTCGGGCAGCGAGTGGTCCTGCGTCCGACGCTGCAGCCGGACACCAACCAGACGATCCTCACCTTTGCACTCGCATCCAATGAATGAGGGGCACCATGTCACCAGCAGTCGTCCAGGCATCCAAGAGTCATGACCTAGACATACAACGACGGGCTCGACTCGCAAGCTTCATCGGAACCACAATCGAGTGGTACGACTTCTACCTCTACGGCACTGCAGCCGCATTGGTGTTCAACAAGATCTTCTTCACGTCCTACTCGGCGACGGTGGGCACCATCATGGCGCTGTTCACCTTCTCGGCGGGCTTCATCGCGCGGCCACTCGGCGGGATCGTGATGGGTCACTTCGGCGACCGGGTGGGTCGCAAGACGATGCTGATCATCTCGCTGCTCACGATGGGTATCGCGACGGCGTTGATCGGTGTGCTTCCGGCGTACGGATCGATCGGTATCGCGGCGCCGTTGCTGCTGCTTCTGCTCCGCGTCATCCAGGGCTTCGGGGTCGGCGGTGAGTGGGGCGGCGCCGTGCTGGTGGCCGTCGAGCACGCTCCCGCGGGTCGCCGTGGTCTCTTCGGCGCCTGGCCGCAGATGGGTGTCCCCATCGGTCTCCTGCTGGCCAACACAGTGTTTCTGGTGTCCCACCACGTCATGAGCGAGTCGGCCTTCCTCTCCTGGGGATGGCGGCTCGGGTTCCTCGGTTCCTTCCTGCTCATCGTGGTAGGGCTGCTGATCCGGCTGAAGATGGAGGAGACGCCCGACTTCCAGAAGGTGCAGGAGCGCGACGAGGTTGCCCGCTATCCCATTGCGGAGTTGTTCAAGAAGCAGTGGCGCACCATTCTGCTCGCGATCGGGATCAAGCTCTCGCAGAACTCGATCTTCTACATCATCACCGTCTTCGCGCTCACCTACGTCGACTCGGCGCTGGGGCTGTCGGACGGCGTGGCGCTCGTCGGCGTCATGGTGGCCTGCTGCGTCAGCTGCTTCTCACTGCGCTTCTTCGGCTGGCTCTCCGATCAGTACGGTCGCCGGCCGGTCTATCTGATGGGCGCGGTGGCATCGGCGGTGTTCTCCTTCCCGTTCTTCCTGCTGATGGACACACGCAACGCGGTGCTGATCGGTGTGTCGATCGTGATCGCCCTGGTCTTCCACGACATGATGTACGGCCCGCAGGCGGCCTACATGGCCGAGATGTTCGACGCGAACGTCCGATACAGTGGCGCCTCGTTCGGCTACCAGTTCGCCACCATGATTGCGGGTGCGGTCTCACCGGTGCTCGCCGTCTTCCTGCTCGACGCTGCCGACAAGCAGGCGTGGCCGATCGCGCTCTACATGATCGGGATGAGCGTGCTCACCGTCATCGCGACCGTGCTCGCTCCCGAGACGCATCGTGGCATCAGGCGGATTCGCGCTCTCGCTGCGACGAGGGCCGACGGTCAGGTGCTGACCTCGCCGCAGCTGATCGACGACTGATGATCATGACACGACTGTCTGTGCCCAGCAGAGAGATCCGCCAGCGTGCCACGATCGCCGCGGTGCAGGTGCTTGCCATCACGGCCTGGTTCTCGGCGTCCGCCGTGGTGCCGACGCTGGAGCGCACCTGGCACATCTCCTCGACCGACGCGGTGTGGCTCACGGCGTCGGTCCAGATCGGCTTCGTGATCGGGGCCATCGGGTCGGTCCTGCTCTCGCTTGCGGATCGGTATCGGCCTCAAGTCCTCATCGGGTCGGCCGCCGGAGGAGCCGCAGCGCTGACGGCTGTGCTTGCCCTCGCCGTCGACAGTCTCGGGCCGGCAATCGTGCTGCGACTGCTGACCGGTGTGTGCCTCGCGGCCGTTTACCCTGTCGGGATGAAGGCCATGGCCTCTTGGGCTCCGCCGTTGTCGCGCGGCCGGGCCTTCGGTCTGCTGATCGGTGCACTGACTCTCGGGTCAGCCATGCCGCAGCTGATCAGCGGCTCGGCAGACCTTCCGTGGCGAGGGGTCATGCTGGCGGCGGCTGGGGTGACGGCGGTGGGTGCGCTCCTGGCCCTGATCGGCATTCGGCCCGGACCGCACTCGGGTGGCGCCTCAGGTCGCCCGCATCCGCGATATGCACTGGCAATGTTCCGTTCCCGCGGACCGCGTTTGGCGAATCTGGGCTACTTCGGGCACATGTGGGAGCTATATGCGCTGTGGACCTGGCTCCCGACGTTCGTCCTGTATGGCGCGGCCGGTGGCCCAGGACACGAGCATCACCTGGGGCTCTTCGTCGCGATCGGTGTGGCCGGCGTTTGCGGGTGTGCTCTCGGCGGGTGGGCCGCGGACCGCTTCGGCCGCCCGGTGGCGGCCGCCGTCGCGCTGATCGTTAGCGGCTCGTGCTGTCTGCTCTCACCGCTGATGTTCCGCGCAGGATGGGTGCCACTGCTCATCTTCATCCTGGTGTGGGGAGCAGCAGTCATCGCCGACTCTGGTGTCTTCTCCACCGCCCTGAGCGAAACCGCCGATCAGCGCTATGTCGGCACCGCCCTCACCGCACAGACGGCCTTCGGCTTCCTGCTGACCGTCGTGACCATTCAGTTCGTCCCTGTCTTTGCGGGGCACGTGGGTTGGCAGTTCGCTCTGTGGCTGCTCGCCCCGGGCCCCGTGTTCGGCGCGCTCGCCATGACCGCGCTGGGTCGCAACACTCACCCCATACAAAGGAGTACTTCAGATGTCCGCACCAGCCACGTCTAGTCTTCGGCTGCGCGTTGGTCAGACAGCGCAGATGACCCGGACCGTCACGGCCGAGGACATCGCCCTGTTCACGAGGATCAGCGGCGATCGAAACCCTCTGCATTATGACGAGAAGGCTGCTCGACGGTCCCGCTTCGGCGAGATCGTCGTCCAGGGCGGCATCACGAGTGCCATTCTCAATGCCGTTGTAGCGGAGCAGCTTCCGGGGCCAGGAACGGTGTTCCTCAACGTGACTTGGGACTTCAAGGCACCGGTGCGTCCCGGAGACGAGATCACCGGACGGGTGACGGTCACGGAGGCTCGTGAGGACAAGCCAGTCACCTCCCTGAGGACCGAGGTCGTCCGGCAGGACGGGACGGTGGTCCTTGACGGCACAGCCGTGTGTTACACGGTGGACATGAGCACGAAGGAGGACGCATGACTGACAGTCGACGACCCGTGCTGGTTTCTGTGGCACGCACGCCGGTGGGCCGATATAACGGAAGTCTCCGCAAGCATGCGGCGGTTGAGCTCGGTGGGGTGGCGGTCGCTGCGGTGACCGAGCCGCTCGATGGGCGCCAGCCCGACCACGTCTATCTCGGCAATGTGCTGCAGGGCGGCAACGGGCAGAATCCCGCGCGGCAGGCTGGAGTGCGGGGAGGTCTGGCGCGCACAGTGCCTGCAACCACCCTCAACGATGTCTGTCTGGCGAGCATGTCGGCGACTGGCATCGCCGCGTCGATGATCAGATATGGCGAGATCGACACCGCGGTCGTCGGTGGGTTCGACTCGATGAGTCGGGCCCTGCACGGTGTGCAGGTGCGTCAGGCGCCGAGCGTCGGTGACGGTCAGATGATCGACCTCCTGGTGCGCGACGGCCTGTGGTGTGCGCTCGAGGACGAGGGCATGGGCCCGATCTCGGACCGCGCGAACGAAGCCTTCGGGATCTCTCGCGCGGCGCAGGACGCGTATGCCGTGGAGAGTCACCGGCGAGCCGCAGCCGCCACGCGGGCGGGGCGGCTGAAACAGGAGATCATTCCGGTGGCCGATCTGCAGGAGGACGAGGGCATTCGGCCGGACTCCTCCGAGGAGAAGCTCGGTGGGCTGCGACCGGCCTTCATCGAGGGCGGGACCATCACGGCCGGCAACGCATCCCAGATGTCCGATGCGGCGGCCGCAGGACTGCTGATGGCTGCGGAGGCGGCCGTGGGGCTTGGTCTGGCGCCGCTGGTCGAGGTGGTCGGGCGTGCGATGACCGCCGGCCCTGATGCATCCCTGCACCTGAAGCCGGCGGATGCGGCTCGCCGGTTGCTCGCGCGGCACGACCTGAAGGTTGCGGACGTCGGACTCTGGGAGATCAACGAGGCCTTCGCCGGTGTCGCGCTCGCATCGATGGCGGACCTCGCGCTCAACCCGGAACGGGTCAACGTGAACGGGGGAGCGATTGCGATTGGGCACCCGCTGGGGGCCTCCGGATTCCGGACGATCATGACTCTTGCGCTGGAGATGCGGCAGCGTGAGCAGGAGTTCGGTGTCGCTACCATGTGCGGTGGTGGCGGTCAGGGAGAGGCGGTGCTGCTGCGTCTGCGCTGAGTCGTCTCTTTGGCCTTGAGAGGATGTGGCATATCGACTCGGGTGACGGCAGCGACGGCGGTCAGTCGGGAAGACTCGATGCAGCGAAATCGAGCGAAAATCTCGGGGTGATGCATCTGTCGTGACCGCGCTGATTGTCGAGTCATCCCACCTGACCGGGACGAGCGAGTCGAGTAGGCGGTGGATGGGATGCGGTTGCCGCGGCGCTCGCGTCGGCGCCACCGGTTATCGCAGCGCTCGGGTGATGCCGAGGGCCGCGGTGCGCAGGCTCAGGACATGAGCGGTGACGGCTGCTCCACGCACTGGCACGACCACGCCCATGGCCGCGACGA
>Ga0164242_10006011_pt1 | contig 13421 bp, 9 predicted proteins | sample OricomgcompostMG_FD_108783 | JGI IMG/M metagenome (GOLD analysis project Ga0164242, IMG submission 108783) | Miracle-Growth compost microbial communities from Emeryville, California, USA - Original compost - Miracle growth compost (MG) ...
GTCGCCGACCGCGACGCCGACGGTGACCACGCCCTGGAACGGCGCCGCGACGTGGCCCGGCGCCGCCGGGTCGGCCTTCTCCGCGGCGGCGACCTCGGCGGAGACCGAGCGGTCGCGCACCGAGACCGGCCGCAACTGGCCGTTGAGGGTCGCCATCACGGTGCGGTAGCCGCGCTCGTCGGGCTCGGAGATGGCCTCGATGGTGACGAAGAGCTGCACGCCCGGCTCCAGCTCGATCACGTGCTCCTCGCCGGAGCGCAGGCCGTAGAGGTAGTCGAGCGTGGTCAGCACCGAGACGTCGCCCCAGGTCGAGCGGGCTTCCTCGAAGTCGCGCGTCGGGCCGGGGAAGAGCAGCCGGTTGAGCGTCGTACGGCGCACGGCGCGGTCGTCTCCGGACAGCGCTGCCTCGTCCTCTTCGGCGAGGTCCTCGCTCGGCTCGGTCCAGGATCGGCCCTTGATCGCCTTGGAGCGGAACGGCTCGGGCCAGCCGCCCGGCGGGTCACCGAGCTCGCCGTGCAGGAAGCCGATGACGGAGGCGGGTACGTCGTAGCTGGCGGGGTCCTCGGCGAACTTCGCCGGATCCGCGCCGGCCGCGACCAGGGCGAGGGCCAGGTCACCGATCACCTTGGAGGACGGCGTCACCTTCGGGACGCGACCGAGGATGTCGTTGGCTGCGGCGTACATCTCTTCGATCTGCTCGAACTTCTCGCCGAGGCCGAGCGCGATCGCCTGCTGGCGCAGGTTGGACAGCTGGCCACCGGGGATCTCGTGCCGATAGACACGGCCGGTCGGAGCGGGCAGACCCGACTCGAACGGCGCGTAGACGCGGCGGACCGCCTCCCAGTAGGGCTCGATCGCGTTCACGGCGGCCAGCGACAGGCCGGTGGCCCGCTCGGTGAAGTCGGTCGCGGCGACCAGCGATGAGAGCGGCGGCTGAGAGGTGGTGCCGGCCATCGCCGAGCAGGCGGCGTCGACGGCGTCGACCCCGGCCTCGATGGCAGCGGTGAGTGTCGCGAGCTGGCCGCCGGGGGTGTCGTGGGTGTGCAGGTGCAGCGGGAGGTCGAACTCCTTGCGTAGCGCGGTCACCAGTGTCCGCGCGGCCGGCGCACGAAGCAGGCCGGCCATGTCCTTGATCGCCAGCACGTGTGCCCCGGCATCGACGATCTGCTCGGCCAGCCGGAGGTAGTAGTCGAGCGTGTAGAGCCTCTCGCCTGGGCTCGACAGATCGCCGGTGTAGCACAGCGCCACCTCGGCGACGGTGGTGCCGGTGGCTCGCACGGCCTCGATCGCGGGCCGCATCTGCGAGACGTCGTTAAGCGCGTCGAAGATGCGGAAGACGTCGATGCCGGTCGCCGCCGCCTCGGCCACGAACGCGTTGGTCACGCTCGTCGGGTACGGCGTGTAGCCGACCGTGTTGCGACCGCGCAGCAGCATCTGCAGCGCGATGTTGGGCACTGCCTCACGCAGCTGTGCCAGCCGCTCCCACGGGTCCTCAGACAGGAACCGCAGCGCCACGTCGTAGGTCGCGCCACCCCAGCACTCCAGTGACAGCAGCTCGGGGGTGGTACGGGCCACCACGTCGGCGACGTCGAGCAGGTCGCGGGTGCGCACACGGGTCGCCAGCAGCGACTGGTGGGCGTCGCGGAAGGTGGTGTCGGTGACAGCCACCGCCGTCTGCGAGCGCAGTGCCGAGGCGAAGCCCTCCGGGCCGAGCTCGCGCAGCCGCTGGTGCGAGCCGTCAGGGATCGGAGCCGACAGGTCGAGCGCGGGCAGCTTGGTGATCGGGCTGACCGAGACCGGCGCGTCGCCGTACGGCTTGTTGACCGTCACGTCGGCGAGGTAGTTGAGCAGCTTGGTGCCTCGGTCACCGGACGCCCGAGCCGTCAGGAGCTGCGGGTGGGTCTCGATGAACGAGGTGGTGATCCGGCCGGCGTCGAAGTCAGGATCGTCAAGCAGCGCCTGCAGGAACGGGATGTTCGTCGCGACGCCGCGGATGCGGAACTCAGCGACGGCACGTCGGGCACGCTTCACGGCGTCCTCGAAGGTGCGGCCGCGGCAGGTCAGCTTGGCCAGCATCGAGTCGAAGTGGGGGCTGATCTCGGCGCCGGTGAACGTCGTACCGCCGTCGACGCGGACGCCGGCGCCACCGGGGGACCGGTAGGTGGTGATCACGCCGGTGTCGGGGCGGAAGCCGTTGGCCGGGTCCTCGGTGGTGATCCGGCACTGGAGCGCGGCACCGCGTAGCTGGATCGAGTCCTGTGAGAGGCCGAGATCGGCGAGGGTCTCACCGGAGGCGATCCGCATCTGCGACTGGACGAGGTCGACGTCGGTGACCTCCTCGGTCACCGTGTGCTCGACCTGGATGCGGGGGTTCATCTCGATGAAGACGTAGTTGCCGTTGGGGTCGAGCAGGAACTCGACGGTGCCGGCGCACGAATAGTCGATCGACTGCGCGAAGCGGACCGCGTCCGCGCACATCCGGGCCCGCAGCTCCGGGTCGAGGTGGGGCGCGGGGGCGAGCTCCACGACCTTCTGGTGGCGGCGCTGCACCGAGCAGTCGCGCTCGAAGAGATGAATGACAGAGTCGGCGCCGCCAGTCCCGTCCGCGAGGATCTGGACCTCGATGTGGCGGGGCTCGACGACCGCCTGCTCGATGAAGACGGTCGGATCGCCGAACGCGGCCTCGGCCTCGCGCATGCAGGTCTCGACAGCTTCGCGCAGCAGCGCTGGATCGTCGACTCTGCGCATGCCGCGCCCGCCGCCGCCCGCGACGGCCTTGACGAAGAGCGGGTAGGGGAGTGCCTCGGCGGCGGCGATCAGCTCATCGGGGTCGGTGGACGGGTCGACGCTCTGCAGCGTAGGTACGCCGGCCGCGCGGGCCGCCGCGATCGCTCGAGCCTTGTTCCCGGTGAGCTCGAGGACCTCGACGGAGGGACCGATGAAGGTGATGCCCTCCCGTGCGCACGCCTCGGCGAGCGCCGGGTTCTCCGAGAGGAACCCGTAGCCCGGGTAGACCGCGTCAGCACCGGCTTGGACGGCGGCGGCCACGATCGCCTCGGGGTCGAGGTAGGTGCGGACAGGGTGGCCGAGCTCGCCGATCTCGTAGGCTTCGTCGGCCTTGAGGCGGTGCTCGGACCCGCGGTCCTCATAGGGGTAGACGGCGACGGTCTTCGCGCCGAGCTCGTAGGCTGCGCGGAAAGCTCGGATCGCGATCTCTCCACGGTTGGCCACCAGGATTTTCCGGAACATGACGGTCAACGTAACGGCGCTTACTTGCGCCTGCGAGTTCATCTCACCGAGTGCAACAGGTTACTTGTCGGTATGTCTGGCGGCCGTCATCGGACGCCGCCTCAATCGGTGAGGAGCGCCCCCAGCAGGTCGCCGTCGAGGGCGCCGTACCCGGTGCGTGCCCAGGGCTGGACGTCGAGCTGGAAGTAGGGGCGCGGGACGCCGTCGTGGACCAGATCGAGTACGTCGTGCGGCTCGGTGCCGGCCTGGATCGCCTTCGCGCACGCAGCACACGCCGGTACGTCGACGGTCTGCCACCTGACCTCGCGCCGCGACACGCCGTGCAGCGGGTTGAAGTAGCAGGTCGAGACGGGCGACCAGCCCTTCTTGGCCTTCGCGGCGGTGAGGGCGGCGGTGCCGCGCTGGGCGAGGACGAGCGCGCCGATGTCGTCGGCGGTGGGATGCTTCGGGCGGTCCAGGACCCGGCGGGCGGCGTCGTAGTGGTCGAGGGCCGCCTGCCACGCGTCGGTGGGCGCCTTGGGGACGGGCGTGGCGTCGATGGCCTCGCCGAGGGCGAGGACGGCCGACTGTGCTCGGGTGGCCCAGTCGCGGTCCTCGGCCGCACGCACGTTGGCCAGCACCGCTTTGCTCGGGCGGAAGCCGGACCTGCGTGCGGCCGCGCGGCTCTTGCGGACCAGCAGCACCGCGAGCGCAGCGATCACCGCCACCGCGATGACAACAGCCGAGACGACGATGGTGGAGGTGTGCGAGACGCTGCCGGTGTTCGCGGGTGCGCTCGTGCCCGAGCGGCTCCCGCCGGAGCTCGACTCCAGTGACTTGTCGAGGTAGTCGCTGGCGCCTCCCTTCTGGATCCACTTCAGTGTGCCGAGGAGCTGGGCGGTGAGGCCGTGGCCGGCGGTGTCGTGCGCCACCGTGCCGGCGCTGTCGATGTCGTCGTTGTCGGGGAACGACAACACGTGGACCTCGTTGTCGAGGTCTCCGGGGGAGGTGGAGAGGTAGGCGCCGTCGACGTTGAGCTCGCTGTGTAGGTCGCGCAGCAGCCCGTCCTGGCCGCCGGGGAAGTCGGTCGACCGATAGTCGACGTCGCCGACCACGATGTAGGTCTTGACGCCGTCGTGTGCCGCAGCGGCCTTGATCGAGGCGAGCTGCTTGGCCGAGATCCGCCCGGCGTACTGCGGGGCGATCCAGATGCCGTCCTTCTTCAACGCCGCCAGGATGGCCGGTACGTCGTTCGCGGTGATGTCCATCGCCAGCCGACTCATCCGATCGCCCTTCGTATCCGTCCCACGACCCACATCAGACCACCGAGCAACGCCACGCCGAGGAGCCCGAGCGCGATGCCGCCGATGATGGGGCCTGTCCGCGAGCTCTTGCCGCTCTCCTTGTTCCAGGGTGGCTCCGGATCCTGCTTGTTCACCTGATCGAGCATGGTGACCAGGCTGGGCCCCGGCTGAGCCGGGTTGTCGAGCTGGCTGAAGTACGGCGCCTGGTAGCCGATCCCCTGGCCGTCGACGGTGCCCTCCGAGGAGTCGGCGGAGAAGTAGTAGCCCTTGTCGCCGATCGCCGGGGCGATCCGGCTGAGCGCGTCCTGGCCGATGGTGATGCCCCAGTCGCCGTCGGAGGTGTCCCAGTAGGCGAGGTAGGTGGGGATCCGCTGGTGGGCCAGCGTCGTCTGGAGGGTCTTGACCTGGGCGGCGGTGAAGCGCCAGCGATCCTCCGGGCCGATGTAGAGGTGGGTCTTCCTCAGCTCCGCGACGGCGGCGCTGATCCGGTCGTTGGGTGCCGTGGTGCCGCTGGTGGGGCTGGGCATCAGTGCGAACGTCGTGCTGAAGCCGGCCACCCCGAGGACGAGACCGGCGGCCAGCGACACACGTGTGGGCGTCAGCCTGCTCATCGGGTGCTCCGATCCGCCATCACCTGCTGGGCGAGCTCCTCGGTCAGACTGCCGAAGCCGGTGCGCGCCCAGACGTCGTCGCGCTCGAAGTAGGGCCTGTCGCCGTCGAGTGCGAGCGCGTGGATCACACCGCCTCCAGTGATCGCGACACTGCACTCCCGGCAGGCGGGGACCGTCACGTCGCCCTCGCCGTACCGCCAGTGGACGTCGGCGCTGGACTCGTCGTGGAGCGGGTCGAAGAAGCAGGGCCGGTACGCCGCCCGGGTGCTGCGCTTGGCACGGGTCACGTCACGGCGCGCGCTGCGGGCCAGCACCAGCGAGCCGACTGTCTCAGCGACACCGTCGGCGCGGTGCAGCGTCTCGGCGGCGTCCTGGGCTAGGACCGCCTGTTGGGCCGGCTCGGGGTGGCGCGGCGGGCTGGGCAGGTCGCGCAGCTCCTCGGCGAGGGCGACCAGCTCGTCGGCGGCCTGGCGGCGCACGTCCGCGACGGCGTCCGGCGTGAGCCGGTAGGTGGTCAGGCCGCGGGCCTTGGCGCGGCTCTGACGCACAGCCGCGAGCTGGCGGCGCTGCCGGCGCCAGCGCCAGACGAGGAAGGGGATTCCGACCAGCAGGCCGGCGCCGACCGCGGTGGAGGCGATGATGCGGGCGTTGGAGGAGTCGTTCGAGTCGCGGAACGCGTCCTTCTCGCGGTCCGCCTCGGCCTGCTCGGCGAACAGCTGGTCCAGCTCCGCGTCCGACAGTGTTTGGGGCAGTAGATAGGCGGTGCCGTGATAGTCCGGGATGGGTCGCAGAGCGGTCTCGAGGGAGGTCTCGGCGGCGATGCCTGCGGTCGTCGGGAGTTCGGCGTCGCCGTGCCGTTTGGCCATCTCCATCGAGATCCGCTCGTCGTTCGAGGCGGCCCAGTTCTCGAAGTCGCCCGGCAGAGCGACACCGTAGGGAGCGGCGGCGAGTCCGCTGCTCTTCGACGTCACCACGATGTAGAGGCCCTTGCCGAGCTGGGTGTGCAAGGCCGCGGCCAGATCTTCGCTGGGGTCGTCGGTCGCCGAGATGTCGTGTGGCTGGGTCACCAACGCGACGTAGACCGGATAGGGGAGCTGGTGCGCGAGCGCGGTGAGCCGCCTGGTGACCTCGGCGGTGTGCCCGGACCCCATCGCGCTCTCGACGAGGATCGGGTCCTTGCGCAGCGAGGTGACGATCTCGGCGACGGTGATCGGATAGTCGGCCGAGTCCGCGAGCATGGCAGAACCTTAACCGCGCAGCAGTGCGCCGAGCAGGTCGCTGTCCAGGGCGCCGTACGCCGTCCGGCTCCAGACCCCGAGGTCGAGCCGGAAGTAGTGCCGCGGCAGGCCGTCGTCGACGATGTCGAGCACGTCGGCCGGCTCCTTGCCCTGGGTGATCGCCGCGCGGCACGCCGGACAGGCCGGTACGTCGACCTCGCGGGGCCCGTCGCTCCAGGTCGCGTCTCCCGCAGCGGGCGGATGCAGCGGGTTGAAGTAGCACGGCGTCTGCGGCGTCCACGTCTCGTCGGCGCGCGCCGCCGCGAGTGCGTCGGTGCCGCGCAGCGCCAGCACCGTGGCGCCGATGACATCGGCTGCGGAGTGGTCCTGGTCGAGGAGCCGGCGGGCGGCGTCGTAGTGGTCCAGGGCCGCCTGCCAGGCGGCCCGACCGCCGGCGGTCGTGGCGGTCAGGGAGCTGCGGTCGATCGCCTCTCCCAGGGCCAGGACGGTCTCGCTTGCCTCCTGCTCGCGGCTCGCGTCCGCAGTGGCTCGCACCTCCTGGAGCACTGCTCGAGGCGGAGCGAAGGGCCCGGCCGAGATCGGTGCCGGCTCGCCGCCCTGCGGCGGACGCAAGGCGCGGCGGCGGATCGTCCGGTCGGCGACGAAGACCAGGACGGCCAGGACCACCAGACCGAGCAGGCCGAAGAGGATGGCCAGGGCGATGCCGGCCGCGTCGTCGTCGGATTGGCGCCAGGCGTCGGTGCGCTCGTAGCCGAGTTGCGAGGCGAGCTTGGTGTGGCTGTCGACCAGCTTGTCGTAGGTGGCGTCGCTCTTGGAGTCGCTCAGCCCGAGATGGGAGAGCGTGTCCAGCACCTGGGCGCCTAGATCGTCGGGGTGCTCGAGCTTGGCGATCTGGGGTGCGCCGGGCCAGTCCCTGCCCACGCGGCTGGCGAGCTCGAGCTCGGGAGGCTGCGCGCTGTCGGGGCGCAGCACGATCATGTCGTGTCGCTGGTAGTCGTCGGTGCCCGCCTTGAACGAGCGCTGGAAGAGACCGCTGTTGATGGCATCGGCCAGATTCGCCGGGTTGCCGGAGGTGAGCGGATCGGACGGATTGAGATCGACGAGCACGACGTAGTAGCCCTGCTTGTTCTGAGCCGCCTCCGCCGTCACGATCTGCTGCTGCACAGCGGGTGAGATCTGGGACCTGAGGTCGGGCGCGATCCAGACGCCGTCCTCGAGGACCGCCTGCTCGATCTGCTGCAGGACCTGTGGGGTGATGCTGGTGCTCATGCCCGCCGGGCTCCTCGCTGCTGCATCCGCGAACGCCGGACGAGCATTCCGATGCCGCCCACCACGCCGAAGGTGGCGGCATAGGCGGCCAGCGCGATTCCGGCGCCGGTGAGCGCGCCCGTCGCTCGACCGCCCCACTCGCTCTCGACCTGGTCGTCGAAGTCGCCGTACTGCGGGTCGGTGTCGCTGGGGCTGTCCTCGACCATCATCACGTCGCCGACCATCCGGCTGGCCGGGCTGCCGGTGCTGTGGCCGACGTACGGATCCTCGAAGCCGATCGCGTCGCCGACGGCGCCGGTCGGGGTGATGACGGCGTAGAAGCCACGCTGCCGGTGCAGCGCCGCCTCGAGCTGGGCGAGCACCTGCTGGTCGCTGGCGGCACCGTCGGCCCGCGTCTGTCCCGAAGCGCCCCACACGATCACCCAGCCGGGCACCGGGTTGGAGCGCTGATCGCGGCGCATCTCCTTCAGTTGCGCACCGGTGAACATGTCGGCCACGTCCGGGGCGACGTACAGGTGGACGGGGTCCTTGATGACCGCCGAGATCGCCGCCGCGGCACGATCCCCGGGCGGCGGCGGGGCCTCCCGGTGATGGCCGGAGCCGATCGGGAGGGCAACGGCCAGGCCGGCAACGGCTCCGACAGCGGCGCCGACGCCCCAGGCCCGGAGCGTCCGGCCGCTCGGCACGAGGTTCATCGCGCGCTCCTGTCCCGGCCACGGGCCAGTGTCACCCGGCGCGCCAGATCGTCCACGAGGCTGCCGTAGCCGGTGCGTGCCCAGACGTCGTCGCGCTCGTAGTAGCCCACCGGGGCGCCGTCGCGGACGAAAGTGAGGACAGCCGGCACCCGGCGCCGCGCCAGACGCTTGGAGCAGGTGTCGCACACCGGCACGGAGACGCTGCCATCGCCCAGCCGCCAGGCGACCTTCGTGATGGCTGCGCCATGCAGCGGATGGAGGTAGCAGCAGTGATAGACCCCGGTCGGTACGGCGAGGGCATGGGCGCCGGTGCGTGCCAGCACGAGCGCACCGATCAGCTCAGCCGGCTCGGCGGAGGTCAGCAGCGGCTCGGCGGCCTCCCGCGCCAACATCGCCGCGTCGGCCCTCGGGCCAGCCGGCGCCTGCGGCAGTCGCTCGGCGAGATCGAGCACCTCCGCCGACGCTGCCCGGCGCAGACCGTCGATGTCCGTCGCGCTCAGGTACAGCGTCGGCCCCCGCCACCCGGGCCAGCCGCGCAGCGTGCGTTGGACCAGAAGCAGCGCCAGCAGCCCGACCAGGAGGCCGAGCATCCAGCGCAGCCCGGTGTTGTCGGTCAGGGGCTCGTCGGTGCTCGCCGCGGTGGAGGGACCGTGGGCCCGGGACGCCAGATCGGTGATCTCGCTCGTGCTCAACTTGGCGGAGCCGGACGCGGCGGACTCGGTCGACTCGGCGGTGAGCAGCGCGACCTCCGCCCCGACCGCCGGCGGCAGCTCGTTCGGCGTGGTGCGGGCCCGGGCGGCGACGGTCGTCAGGTTCGCCTGCAGCCGGTGGGCGAAGGTCGCCGGGTCCACCCCGGCAGCGGTGACCTGGACCTCGATCGGTCCGCCGGCGGCCACGACGTACAGACCCGGCGTGGCGATCCGCAGCCGCAGCGCCGTCGCCAGGTCGGCCGAGGGGTCGACGCCGGTGTCATCGTGCGGCGTGCTGACCAGGGCGACGTACGCCGGGAACGGCAGCTTGCGGGCGATCGCCGCCAGCCGCTGCTCCACGCTGGCCGCGTCGCCCGACCCCATCGTGTCCTCGACCAGCACCGGGTCGTGCTGGACGGCTGTGGCCACCTCGCCGGTCGTGATGGGGAAGTCGGCCGAGCCCGCGAGCATGGGCAGCACCCTAACGGTGTGCCGTGGCCGCTCGCCGGCTCAGGCCCAGAGCTCCTCCTGCGGCGACGTCCGCCTTGGTGACCCCCTTGAGGAACAGCCCGACCTTGTCGCCCGCATGGGCCTCCTGGCGGAGAGCCCGGGCCATCTCGATGCCGGTCACCGTCGTACTCCGGGGCTGTCCGCTGGCATCGGCGAAAAGGATCTTCTGCCCCCTCCGGACATCGCCAGCAGCGATCGCGCCCGTGACGGCGGTGCCGCGGCCGGTGATCGTGAAGACGTCCTCGACGGTCATATGGAAGCTCGTGCCGCGCTCTGCGTCGGTCGTGTCGTCGCCGGTATTCCAGAACTTCCACCCCACGGGGGCGAGCCTAGGGATCGGGCTCGGTCTCCGCCAGAGATCGGCCTGAGAGTGCCGGAGACGCGGGACGCCCCGCCGGAACCGGCAGGGCGTCCTCAGGCGTCTGGAGCAGCGTCTTCAGACGATGGGCAGCGCAGGCACCTCGGTGCCGGAGACGGACTGCACGACGCGGATGACCTGCGTGGAGTAGCCGAACTCGTTGTCGTACCAGAGGTAGAGGATCGCGTTGTCGCCGTTGACGATGGCGGCGTTGCCGTCGACGATCACCGCCGACCGAGAGCCGATGAAGTCGCTGGAGACGGCGTCCTTGGCGGTGGTGAAGTCGATCGCCCGCTTGAGCGGGCCACGCAGCGACACCTCACGCAGGTGCTCGAGGACCTCCTCCTTGCTGGTCTCCTGCTTCAGCCGCAGGTTGAGCACGGCGATCGAGACGTCCGGAGTGGGGACTCGGATGGCGTTGCCCGAGATGTGTGCCTCGAGGCCGGGCAGCGCCTTCTTGATCGCGGAGGCGGCGCCGGTCTCGGTGATGACCATGTTGAGCGTCGCGGCCCGGCCACGGCGGTCGGCCTTGTGGAAGTTGTCGGCGAGGTTCTGGTCGTTCGTGAAGGAGTGCACCGTCTCGATGTGACCGGAGACGATCCCGAAGCGGTCCTCCATCGCCTTGATCGGCGGCACGATCGCGTTGGTGGTGCAGGACGCGCAGGAGAGGATCTTCTCGACCGGGTCGACCGAGTCCTGGTTGACGCCGTGCACGATGTTCGGCACATCGCCCTTGCCCGGTGCGGTCAACACGACCTTGGCGATGCCGGGGCGCAGGTGTTGCGAGAGGCCGGCGCGGTCACGCCAGCGGCCGGTGTTGTCGATCAGGATCGCGTTGTTGATGCCGTACGCCGTGTAGTCGACCTCGGACGGATCGCTGGCGTAGATGAACTTGATCTCGTTTCCGTTGGCGACGATCGTGTCGTTGCCCTCGTCGACGACGATCGAGCCCTGGAAGGCACCGTGGATCGAGTCACGGCGCAGCAGGGAGGCGCGCTTGGTGACGTCGTTGTCACCGCTCTTGCGGATCACGACCGCGCGCAGCCGAAGGCCGGAGTTCGTCTCGGCCTTCTCGATCAGGAGACGCGCGACCAGGCGGCCGATGCGGCCGAAGCCATAGAGCACCACGTCGCGCGGGCCCTCGGGGTCGACCTTGTTGGCACCGGTGACGGGGGCGAGCTGCTGGGCGACGTACGCCGTCAGATCGGTCGCGCGCGACTCGCGGAAGCCGACCAGCAGCATGCCGAGGTCGATCCGGGCCGGGCCCGGATTCGCGGCGACGACAGCGCGCAGGACCGGCAGCGTGTCGACGACCGAGAGCTCCTCGCCCTCCACCTGACGGGCGGCACGGTGCGCCTTGAGGATCGACACCGTCGACTTGTTGACCAGGGTCTTGGAGTGCACCACGACGGTGACGCCCTTGTCGCGGTGGAGGCGCCCGATGATCGGGATCATCTCCTCGGCGTCCCGCTCACGGGCCTGCCAACGGTCGAACGTGTCGGTCTGGGACATGGTCTCGCTCCTCCTGCCGCATCGAGAACCGGCGGCGGCATGACGTTAGAGGCAGGGGAGGGGTCGGCGCCTCTTGAACGATCCAGCCTGTCCGCTTCGTGGATCAGGTGAGACCTGGACCACAAACGCGACGGCGCCGCCACGACCAGGGGTCGTGGCGGCGCCCGCAAGCGGCTCGGTGCTCGGCCTCTCGCTCCTCGACTATTTGATCTCGCAGATCACGCCACCGTTGGCGACGGTCTCGCCGACGGCGGCGGCCAGGCCGGTGACGGTTCCGGCCTTGTGTGCCTTGAGCGGCTGCTCCATCTTCATCGCCTCGATGACAACGATCGTGTCGCCCTCGGCGACCTCCTGGCCGTCCTCGACGACGACCTTGACGATGGTGCCCTGCATCGGGGAGGTGACGGCGTCACCGGATACCGCGGCACCAGCCTTCTTGCCACCGGAGCGCTTCGGCTTCTTGGCGCCGGGCGCCGAGCTTGTCGAGGTGAGGCCACCCAAGCCGGCCGGGATGACGACGGAGAGGCGCTTGCCACCGACCTCGACCACGACGGTCTGACGCTCGCCGGTCTCCTCGGCTTCGCCAGCCTCGCCGCCGTATGGCTGGATCTGGTTGTCGAACTCGGTCTCGATCCACTGGGTGTAGACGTCGAAGGAGCCCTCGCCGGACGGGTTGGAGGCACCGACATATGCCGGGTCGGAGACGACCGCGCGGTGGAACGGGATGACCGTCGGCATGCCGTCGACGCGGAACTCGTCCAGCGCGCGACGCGAGCGCTCGAGGGCCTGAGTGCGGTCGCGGCCCGACACGATCAGCTTGGCGATCAGCGAGTCGAACGAGCCGGGGATGGTCTCGCCGTTCTCGTAGCCGCCGTCGACGCGGACACCCGGGCCCTGCGGGGGCGCCCACTCGGTCAGCGTGCCCGGGGCCGGCATGAAGTTGCGGCCACCGTCCTCGGCGTTGATGCGGAACTCGATCGAGTGGCCGCGGATCTCCGGGTCGCCGTACCCGAGCTCCTCGCCGGCAGCGATCCGGAACATCTCGCGCACGAGGTCGAGGCCGGTGACCTCCTCGGAGACACAGTGCTCGACCTGGAGACGGGTGTTGACCTCGAGGAAGGAGATGGTGCCGTCCTGGGCGACCAGGAACTCGCACGTGCCGGCGCCGTAGTAGCCGGCCTCGCGCAGGATCCGCTTGGAGGACTCGTAGAGCTCGCTCAGCTGCTCCTCGGACAGGAACGGAGCCGGCGCCTCCTCTACGAGCTTCTGATTGCGGCGCTGCAGCGAGCAGTCGCGGGTGGAGACCACTACGACGTTGCCGTGCTGGTCGGCCAGGCACTGGGTCTCGACGTGGCGTGGCTTGTCGAGGAACTTCTCCACCAGACACTCGCCACGGCCGAAGGCGCTGATGGCCTCGCGGACCGCGGACTCGTAGGCGTCGGGGATCTCCTCGAGGGTGCGGGCGACCTTCAGGCCACGGCCGCCGCCGCCGAAGACGGCCTTGATCGCGACCGGGAGCCCGTTGGCCTTGGCGAACTCGACGACCTCGTCGGCGTCCTTGACCGGGTCCTTGGTACCGGGGGCGAGCGGGGCGTTGGCGCGGTCGGCGATGTGCTTGGCCTTGGCCTTGTCGCCGAGTGCCTCGATCGCCGCGGGGGAGGGGCCGATCCAGATCAGCCCGGCGTCGATGACTGCCTGGGCGAAGTCGGCGTTCTCGGCGAGGAAGCCGTAGCCGGGGTGGACCGAATCAGCACCAGCGTCGATGGCGACCTTGATGATCTTCTCGATCGAGAGGTAGGAGTCTGCCGGGGTAGCGCCACCGAGGGAGTAGGCCTCGTCGGCCAGGCGGACGTGGAGTGCGTCGCGATCGGGCTCGGCGTACACGGCGACGGATCCGATGCCCGCGTCCTTGCATGCGCGGATCACCCGAACGGCGATCTCTCCGCGGTTGGCGATCAGCACCTTGGCCAGCGGCTTGCTCAACGTCACTCCTCGATCGGGTCACAC
>Ga0164242_10006012_pt1 | contig 13421 bp, 14 predicted proteins | sample OricomgcompostMG_FD_108783 | JGI IMG/M metagenome (GOLD analysis project Ga0164242, IMG submission 108783) | Miracle-Growth compost microbial communities from Emeryville, California, USA - Original compost - Miracle growth compost (MG) ...
CGACGATGAGGTCGACGAGGAGGAACTGGTCGAGGACGACGAGCTGGTCGACGAGGAGGACGAGACATTTCCGCTCGATGACGAGGAGACATTGCCGCTCGAAGAGCTGGTGCTGGAGACGCCACCAGTACTCGATGAAGTCGAACTCGATCCACCGCTCGAAGTCGACGAGACGACGATACTGCCGCTCGATCCGCCGCCTCCGCCAAAGAAACCACCAGCGAAGAATCCGCCGCCGAAGCCGCCGAAGCCGCCGCTACCGCCGACGATCACCGGCGCCTGGCCGCCGCCGCCGCTGATCACCGGGGCGGGCGGCAACGGAATCGGTGCGCCCTGGCTGGTCACGGTGACGGTCTGCGGCGTGCAGGCGGTGGTGGTGTGCGTGGTCACCACCTTACGGCGGACCGCCTTGTGGGGAACCACTGCGTGCTTGATGACGTGCCGCTTGATCGAAACGCGGTCAGCGGCGTGGGTTTCCGCCACATGGACAGCGCCCCCGCCGATGATCGCGCCGCCACAGGCGCAGGCGCATAGTTTCGCCAAGGCCATCCGCACAGACATGAGCGTTACTTCCTCGTTGCTGGCGCGTCGCCGGCCGCCAGGTCCGGGTTTCGACAACGACCTTTCGCTGCCATTCAGCAGAAAGGCCGAAACAAACCGTTAAGTTCAAGCGCGTTTACCAACCATTCCGGTCGTCGCCGTCGTTTTTCGGGACGCCGGGGGTGTAGCCTATGGTTAACGTGCCGTTACGGTACGATTTTGCCGCCGTCCCCAGAGATTTGTCGGAAGACGCGGCCGGCGTGCGGAGTTGCTTGTGGCGGGCGACGACGATGGCTATAGGCCCGCTCGGGACCTGGAATGAGACGCGGGACCAGGCATCCCGCGCCCGTCCAACCGGAGGGGATGTATGGCTACGGTATTGAAGAGCGTGGACGATCAGAAACTACCACCGCCGCCCGTGTCGGCCGACGGCTATCGCCCGAGTGCCGACGAACCGTTCATGAACGAACGGCAGCAGGCGTATTTTCGAGACAAGCTGTTGAACTGGAAGGAGGCAATCCTGCGTGAAGCGCAGGGGACGATCTCCCAACTTCAAAGCGAATCGCTGCGGGAGGCCGATTTGACCGATCGCGCATCGAGCGAGACCGACTGGTCGATCGAGCTCAGGACTCGTGACCGGCAGCGCAAGCTGATCGCCAAGATCGACGCGGCGATCCGCCGCATCGACGACGGCGAATACGGCTATTGCGAGGTGACCGGCGAGCCGATTTCGCTGGCCAGGCTGGAGGCGCGGCCGATCGCGACGATGACCGTCGAGGCTCAGGAAAGCCACGAACGTAACGAGAAAATTTCGCGCGAGGATTGATCTACCCGCGCGAGGTCTTTTAACCGATTGGAGAGCGGCCGGGGCGTAAGGCGTCGGTTTTCACCCCGAGGAGGCGGATGGATCACGTGCCGACAGACCCGATCGTTCCCAAGGGCCGCGATTCCGCTGCCGCACAGCGGAGCGATCCTCGCGACAGCCTGTTCCTGACTGCCAAGTTTCGCGTTCAGGGCGAGACGGCGGTCGAGCAGGTACGGGTGCGCAACCTGTCGGCGGGTGGGCTGATGATAGAGCTTGCCGACGATATCGAACCCGACACGCCGGTTGAGATCGAAGTCCGAGGGATTGGCCGGATTTCGGGCAAGATCGCGTGGCGGGCGGTGGGGCGTGCCGGAATTGCGTTCGACAAGCCGGTCGACCCGAAAAAGGCGCGCAAGCCCGTTGGCAAGGCAACCAAGCCCTCGTGATCGAAAAACCGTCGCTGTTTTGAAGCAAGCAGCGGGCCGCCTAGCGGCGGCCCGGAGCGCCTGTCAGAGCGCGAGCAGCTCTTCCTTTACGCGCAATTTCTGTTTCTTGAGGTCGGCCAAGGTGCGCGAGTCGGGCATCGGACGCTGCGACTCGGCCGTGATCTGGCGCTCGAGCACGGCATGTTTGGCCTCCAGGGCGGAATGATGCGCGTTGTGCATGGAAGCGGTCCTCCTTGGTTGATTGACCGTCGCCGATTAAATCACGCAATCCTTCCCATGTCGCCCCCGAATATGGTTACAATCGGCCAAACGTGGCGTTTCGTGCGACTGTCGGTTAAGGCTCATGCAGCCGTCGCGGGCGCGACACGGCTGGCCGGGCGAGGTGAGGGTGGACGAGCAGGCGCAGATCGAGGAGCGTTTGGCGGCGCTACGCCTCGAGCATCGCGATCTCGACATGGCGATCGCCGCGTTGACGCAAACGAGCGGACCCGACCAGCTGCGACTTGCGCGGCTCAAAAAGCGCAAGCTCGCGCTCAAAGACGAGATCGCGCTGCTGGAAGATCAGCTAATTCCTGACATTATTGCTTGAGTCGTTTTGGGACGTGCCCAAAGGTATTTGCCGATATTCGCCGACGCAGCTTTGTGGCAAATTGGTTTGATGACGGCCGCCCATGGCGAATCGGCGATTCATCGCAAGCTGATCGACTCGCTTTATGTCGAGTCTATGGTGCTGGCCGATGACGCCCGCGGCTATTTCGACCAGGTTGGGCGAACCGAACGCGACGGGCTGACGCCGCTGGAGCGAGTAAGCTTCTCGTGCGAATCGCTCAAGGTGACGACGCGACTGATGCACATTATCGCTTGGCTGCTGACTCAGCGGGCCGTTGATGCAGGCGAAATGCCGCGACGCGACGCACTCGATCCGTCGCGGCGGCTTGGCAAGGCGCCACAGTCAGATCCGGCAGTGGTGGCGGCGATGCCCGAGCAGGCTCAGGCGCTGATCGCGGCGAGCGCGGACTTGTACCGGCGGGTCGCGCGGCTCGACGATGCCCAGTTAGACGCCAGCGCCCCGCCAAGTCCGGCGCGGACCATGCTCGATCGGTTAAGCCATGCCTTTTGAGGCTTAGTTTTCACTTGGCGAAAGGTTGAGGTCTTTGCGGCTGAGGTCGCGCTTCATTCGCCAATAATTTCCGCTTCGCTGATAGCGAGCTTGAAACCTCAACCTCCACAAAGCTGCTTTAGTGCATCGGCATATTGGTTCGCCAGTCGCTCGATCCGCACTGCGACTGGCTCGATTGCCGTTACGGCGCCGATACCTTGGCCCGATCCCCATATATCCCGCCATGCCTTCGCCTTGGCGCCATTGCCGGTGGCGAAATTCATTGTTTTCAGGTCCCCGTCGGGGAGATTGTCGGGATCAAGCCCGGCGGTGATGATCGACTGGCGCAAATAATTGCCGTGCACGCCGGTGAAGAGGTTGGAATAGACGATATCGGCTGCCCTGCCCGCGACGATTCCCTGCTTGTATGCATCGACGGCATTCGCCTCGTTAGTGGCGATGAAGGGCGAGCCAATATAGGCGAGGTCGGCGCCCATCGCTTGTGCTGCCAGGATCGCGCCGCCGTGCGCGATGGCGCCTGATAGCGCCAGGGGGCCTGCGAACCATTCGCGGATTTCCTGCACCAAGGCGAAAGGGGAGAGCCGCCCGGCATGGCCGCCGGCACCCGCGGCGACCGCAATCAGCCCATCGGCGCCTTTTTCGACCGCCTTGCGCGCGAAGCGGTCGTCGATGATGTCGTGTAGCGTGATGCCGCCCCAGCCGTGCACGGCGTTGTTAAGCTCCTCTCGCGCCCCCAACGAGGTAATGACAATGGGCACCTGCCACTTGGCACAAGTTGCAAGGTCCGCCTCGAGCCGGTCATTCGAGCGGTGGACGATCTGATTGACCGCGAACGGCGCCGCCGGCTGATCGGGATTGGCGCGATTCCATGCAGCGAGCTCGTCCGTTATTTGATGCAGCCACTCGTCGAGCTGGGTCTGCGGCCGCGCGTTGAGTGCGGGGAAGGCGCCGACGATTCCGGCTTTGCATTGCGCGATTACCAGATCGGGGCAGGAGATGATAAAAAGCGGCGCGCCGATCACGGGTAGCCGCAGGCGAGCGAGCGAGGCGGGCAGCGTCATGCCCGTTTCATAGCGCAACCTATCTCGCTGTCTAGCCGAGCGTCAGCCCACCCTGGTGAGGCCATCGCGATAGGACGCGGCCTTGGCGACATAGTGGGCTGCCGAAACCTTGAGCATTGCAATTGCATGGTTGTCGAGCGTCCGCACCGCGCGCGCGGGGCTGCCGATGATAAGGCTGCGCGGCTCGAAGCTCTTGCCTTCGGTCACCAGCGCGCCGGCGCCGATAATACAATCCTCGCCGATTATCGCGCGGTTGAGCACGATTGCGCCCATCCCGACGAGGACGCGCGCGCCAATCGTGCAGCCATGGAGCACGGCGTGATGTCCGACCGTCACGTCAGCGCCGATCGTCAGTGGAGCGCCGGGGTCGGAATGGAGCATCGCACCTTCCTGGATATTGGTGCGGTCGCCGACCAAGATAGGGGTGTTGTCGGCGCGGATCACCGCCCCAAACCAAACGCTTGCCTCGTCGCCGAGCCTCGCGTCGCCGATCAACTCGGCACTTGGGGCGATCCACGTTCGATCGCCGAGATGCGGGCGTTGGCCGGCGAATTGATAGAGCGGCATATCGCGTCCTCTTCGTTGGGCAACTAAGGTTGATTACAACCGCCGTCCTGAACTTGTCGAAGGATCTATTTTCTAGCCCGAATCGAAAGTGCTGGTTCGACCTTGTTTAGCGCTCGCGAATTATTACTCGTTGCCGACTATTGCTCTAACCAGATCGAGATCCTCCGGTTTGTCGACGTCAATGGCAGCGCGGCCGTCTTCGGCCGCGACGATTGCGGTGGTGACGCCAGCAGTTTGGCCGAGCCGCGCTACCGCATCTGCCAGCGTCAGCCGCCCAAGCAGGTAGCGCAGCAGCATTCCAGGTCCCAAAAGGCGGACGATCCGCCATGGCCGTTTGCGATTTGCTTCGATGCGCTGCCATAGGTCGACCGCGGCGCCGGCGCGCGGGGTCGCGAAATAGAACAGGTTGCAACCAGACCAGGCGCCGTCGGCGAAACGGAGATAGGTCCGCTTCGTCTGCGGCTCGGCCGCGATGATCGCCTCGCGACGCGCGAGCAGCGCGGCTACATCCACGTCGGTCGGTATGCGATCGAGGAACTGCCGGACCCATTCGGGTCGCAGCAGCGCATGATCGGCGGTGGTCAGCAACAAAGGCGCTCCCAGCGCGTCGAGCCCGGCACGGGTGCTCGCGCTTGGACCCGTGGCGGCACCGACTGGCTCGGCGCCGAGCGCCGCCGCCGCGTCGGCCACCGCGGGCGAGGAGGCTGACACGGCGATTCGCTCGATTCCCGCGGCGCGCAGGGCGGCGATCACGCGGGCGAGCATCGTTTCGCCGCCGATTTCGATCAGTGCCTTGTCGGTGACACCGGCATAGTTGGCGAGCGGATCGGCTCCGCCACGCGATCCAGCGAGGACCAGCGCCGCAACCCTCATCGACGCCAGACGCGCCACAAGACGCCGGGCGCAGCGAGGATCGGGTGCCGCTCGCGCCACGGCGTCAGCGGCAGGGCGATCCCGGTATGCCGCTCGATTTTCCACAAGGCATAGCGTGCGGCGCCATCGAAGGTGAAGGCCGCCTTGGCGAGCCGCGCGAGGTTGAGCGGCTTGCCCGCACGTCGGCGCGTCGCCCAGGAGCGCCGCAAGAATCGCCGCTCGTCGAGGTGGAGGCGAGGCGCGAGCGCGCCATCGTGATTGTCGAAGACAATACTCGCCGCGTTCCAGGCAAGCGGTAGCAAGCGATCGAAACGGTCGCCGGCGAACTCGAGAAGCTGGTCCTCGCGGCCGGGTTTTTCGACTCGGAATTCGGTTGCATAGGTCGCTCGGAACAGCGCCTTCCAGTAATCGCGCGCCGCGCCCCGTGACGGGCCCAGCGCAGCAGCGTAGCGGCCGGCGGTGACGATCGCCGCTGCCACCGCCTCGCGCACCTTGCGCGCCACTGACTGATCGATCGTCCAAGCCAGTGCGCACGGTTGGACAAACCGCGCCCAGATTGTCGTGTCGAAATGGCGTCCCTCCGCCGCGGTGGTGAACCGGTCAAGTGACATTGTCGCCACCTTTGCGCGGATCGTTCGACCGCCTTCGGCGACCTCATGATAACTCACGTCCGGCCAAAGCCAGCGACCGAGGGGGCCTTGGCGCGGCGGAGTCTCGGTTAGCACATAAAAGTCGAGCACCCCTTCGAGATCGCCGGTCCTGAGAACCGAACCGTAGAACAGCACCGCTTGACCGCCGAGCCCCGCGGCGATGCGCCGCGCTGCCTTGGCGATCGCCGGGGCGACAGGGCGCGCCAGCTCGGCCTCGACCACCGCCGCGAGCGTCGTCACGGAACCGAGAAGTAGAGCGGCTCGCCGGTGGTGATTTCCAGGTCGCCGCCCGCGTAGAGCTCGCCGTCGAGGATAAATCCGCGCTCTACGGAAAGCTCGAAAGACCCCGGATCGGCATGGTGATATCCGTCGTGCTTCAATCCCGGCCGCTCAGAGCCGGCGAGCAGCGGCACGATGTTGAGCGCAAGACGGCGCGGGGGCGCCTCGACCGCCAACACCTTCATCCCTGGCCGGACTACTCCGAATGGCTTGAGGTTGAGCGGCAAGCGCTCCAGCGTCGAGCCGAGCAGCAGGTAAAAGGGTCGGTCGATGGCGCGCCCTTCTTCGGTTCGGATCGTCAGGCGCTCGCCGGCACGCCAGCCATTGCTGACGGAACCGAACAAGGTCTGCGCGATCGCCAACGACAGCGACAGGCCGACCGCAAGGCCATTGAACGCGCCCGCACGGTGGGTGCGCTGCGCCAGCTCGGTGGCGCGGACGAAGGCGCCGACGCCGAACAGGAAACCACGATCGGCAGGTCCAGCATCGCCGGCGCGACGGATTTCGATCGGTGCGCGGCGGGCGAAGCGGTCGGCGCGCGCAGCGGCAATGGCGTCGGCAATCGACCAGTCGCGCGGCAAGCCGAGATCGCACGCTAGTGCGTTGGTTTTGCCTGATGGCGCAAGGCCGAGGCGCGGCATCCGATCGCCAAAGAATTGCGGCGCAGCGGTGATCACGTCGCGCAACGTTCCATCGCCGCCGTCGACCACGAGGAGGTCGACCTTTGCCGCGGCGTAACGTATCAGCGTCTCGGCAAGCTGGTCGGGGCTGCGCGGGGTGTCGAACAGCAGGTCCAACCCGGCGGGCGGGCCAGCAGTGCCGCTGATTCGGTTTCGATGGCTGCGCGGATTGCTGATCACGCCGATACGATCGACCGCAAGGCGATCCGCAGGCCATGTCGCCGGCGCGATCGGCGGCGACCGCTCGACCAGCCGGTCGTGCAACAGTCGCGGTGTCGGCAAGGCGCCGAGGTCGGCGGCAAGGGCAGGCGATCGGTTGGTCAAAACAGGTTTATCCGTCGTTGATTGGCACGCCGACAGCGCGCCCCAAGCGCTGACGGTCTCCGACACAGCGTATTGATGTGGCGGTTTTTGGGCGTTTGACAAGGGTGGATACCACAGGAATGCCTTGATCGTGCCATTGGCGATACGGTCACGCGAGCCAGCTTACGATTTCGCCACCGCGCCGCCGCATCGTAATCGCCTGGAGAAGACGCACCGAATGAACGATCAGCGACAGCGCGGTCCATCCTGCGACCGCAATAATGCCCCAATCGGGCCGCGATAGCAGCATCGACGCGAACAGGATGACCATATTGGGGTTGCGCCGCGCGGTGATCAGCCGGAAGCGGCTGTCAAACCGTCGCCAGACGTGGATGTGCATCCCGAAGCGGACGATGAACGCCCCCTCGATCAGCCGTTGCAGCACGTAGCCTGCCAGCATCGTGCCGATCACGATCCAAAAGGTGGCGTCGTCGAGTGGCCGGCCATAGACGGCACAGCCGCTCGCCCAGGCCCACCAACAGATCGGCGGATGTACGAGATCGACACCATGATCCCAGGCATTTCCCAGCGCCGAAGACGTGATGGTACAGCGCGCGAGCTTGCCGTCGACGGTGTCGAGCACCATGAAGATGAGGCCGATGGCGAGACCGCTCCAGAACCATCCGGTCCAGAAGGCGATCGTGGCGATGATGCACAGGATCGTGCCGATCGCGGTGACGCCATTAGGTGACAACTTGATCCAAGCCGCCAGTCGGGTCAGGTGAAACGCCCAGCTTGGCCACAGATACAATGTCAGCAGGTCGGTAACGCCCTTGTAGGCGCCGGCATAGCTCTCACGCTCGATAAGGCGCACGTTGGCAGGGACAAGCCGTTCGGCAAAGGGCCTCTGGCGCTTGCGTAGCGCCTCGTTGAAAATGCCGCCTTCGTCTTCGGCTGGGTGCATCGTCAGGCCTGTGAAGTCGACAAGCGGCACGTTGGTCTCCATCGCCCGCCGAATCGCCGCTTGCTGGCCGACGGCTGCAACATGCGCCAGCACCGGCACGCCGCCTCGGCTTACAACGAGTCCCGGCCGATTGCGCAGATAGCCGATCCACGCCGGATCGAAGGCGAACGCCAGGTTAGCGAAAATCGTCGGGCTACCCTCGTCCTTGTCGAACGGCAGTTTGTTCTGACTGGCGATCCGCCGCACGCGCTCGCGCGCGCTCATGCCCCAGATTGGCGTGGGATTGTCGCCTATGGGGATGACGGCGGGGATGATGATCGGGGCGGGCTGCATGGGGCCCCGATACGCGATCGTCTCGGCTTTGCGAATCCCCCGGGATTGCCGCAAGCTGGGAAAATCCGTTTCCGTCGCGAAGAGTAGGGACGAATTCGGCTCGGCTGGTTCAACTTTGCTCAGCGCAAACAGGAGCCGATAGCTCCTGGAGAATTACCTGCGCAGCGCGTGCCGGTGCGGCGCCGCTCGTATCGCCCAGCTGGGCCTGGGCAAACCGCTCCTGCAGAGCAACAAACGTGGAATGCGTCCCCGGCGCACGTGCGAGGGCGGCATCGAGCGCAGTGATATCGGTTACCACCTCGCCTGCCGACCACATCTCGTAAGACGGATCACCTTGCCAGGTGACGGACAACGGATCGAGGAAAACGCATGGCCGCGGCCGCATCAGGAACTCGACGACCTGGCTCGAGGTGTCTCCGAGATAGAGGTCAGCCGCGGCGGTATAGCTGCCGTCGACCATCGCGAAACTGTCGAGGTCGCAATGGACGTGCGGCAGGCCGGCAATGCGCGCGGCAACGTTGCGGACCCCGGTTGCCTTTTCCACCAGCCGCTGGTGAGGTGCAAAGATCAAATTATAGCGGCCGCTTGAGATCACCGTCTCGATTGCCTGCTCGCCCCATTGCCACCAGGACGAGCGGTGGCGCTGCCAATGCGGCGCGTAGAGCACGATCGGCTGGTCAGTCTCGAACAGCGCGCGGGCGGTAGTGAGGTGGCGAAAACCGGCCTTCACATAACCCGCGACAACAACCGACGCCGGGTCGATACCGTGCGCGGCCAGCGCCTCGCGTTCTCGCTCGGCTGGTACGATCGTTTTCCACGCTGCGCGCCGCCGGCGATCGTCGCGATTCATCATCGTACCCGCGCCGTGAAGAACGTTGAGAAAGCGCGCGCGCATCGGCAGCACGCGTGGCAGCCACAGGCTGGTTTGCTCGGCACAGACGATGATCGGTACGCCTCTCAGCCGCGGTGCCAGCCTGAACAGCGTCGGCAACTTGGCCGGCAGCGGTGGATTGCGCCCATCCTGATAGCCGGACAGTGTGCGGAAACCGGGTGCACGCCGGATTCGGACCGAGCCAATCCCGGCTTCACGCAGCCAGCTGCCGATCAGTGCCTCGTGCATCGACGTCGCCACCCAGAGGTCGACCGGCAGCGCCGGTGCCGCTTCGACCACCGCCTCGACGATTGGATAGAGATGGGGAATGAGCAACGTCTCCCCAAGGAACAGAAAAGCGACCTTGGCGGTCATAGCGCATCCGGTGGCGGCGTGTGGGTCCAGCGGTCGATGTCCTCGGGCCGGTCGATTTCCTGCCAACCGCCGTGGCGGTCGACAATGGCGCCGACGCCGACAGTCGTCGCCAGTCGCGCGACGACGTCGTGGTGATAGGCGTTAATTCCGCCGGGCGCGATGATCACCGCGTCGAGTGCAGCGCGATAGGCGCCTTCGTCGCCGGTCGATAGCACGACGCCGAGCGAGCGGTGATGAGCGCGATCGGTCGGTAGCGTCTTGGCGACGGCGCGGATTCGCGTTCCCTCGAGCATGACCAGCATGTCGTCGAGCTCGGGCGCGGTGATCGGCTCGATTAGCAAGCTGACGCCGGCCGGCGCGGCGGCGACCGCACCGGCAATGATTGGCGAGGCGAATACGGTGTCCCCATTCATCAGGCAAAATGGCGCATCGAGATGGTCGCGCACCGCCCAGACGCTGCCGATGCTACTCGAAACCGCCCAGAACGGGTTGAGCACGATCGAGACTGGTAATGGCGCGGGATGGCGCTCCAGATGCTGGCGCACTTGGTCACCGCGATAGCCGACCACCACCACCGCTTCGTCCATACCCGCGGCGGCGAGCGCGTCGAGCTGATGATCGAGGATTGCGCGGTCTCCAACTTCGACCAGGCATTTCGGCATGGTCTTGGTGAGCGGCAGCAACCGCGACCCGCTGCCAGCACTAAGAATGATGCCCTTCAAAGAGCTTCACCTGTTGCGGCTGGCAAAAGGGTAAGGGAAATTTTGGTCACGGCCTTCTCTCGACAGCGTGGAGCGGGAAGCAGGAAGCAGCGCGCGTAGAGCCCTTAGCCCAAACCGTCGCGCTAGCGAAGGCCGGGGTCTCGTGGGTCTGACATATCACGGCACGTGGCACGCCAAGATCGGCATCTTGACCTTTCCGGCATGTCCGTTTTGCCTATTCAATTGCTTAGGCGCCTGCGCAGAAGTGAGGCGCTGAGCAAGCCCAAGGCGACAACACGTCCGCGATGGCCCTGCTTTCGGCGAATTCTTGCGACTTCACCGGCCGCGGGGTCGCCTTAGCGCATGAGTAAGGCCGAGCTTACCTCGCAAGTCCGACACCTGGTCGGCCGAGACCGGTGGTGCGCGGTTGCCCCAGCTGTTGCGGACGTAAGTAGCAACGTCGGCGATTTGCCGGTCGTTCAATTTCCACGCGAAGCTCGGCATGGATTGGAAGGTGGGGCGTTGCGGCGTCGGTGCAGTGCGCCCGCCAGCGAGGATCAGGTGAATGAGCCCGGTCGGATCGCGTTGTTGCGCCATTGCGCTGCCCGGAAGTGGCGGGAACATCCGCGGCTGCCCTTTGCCGCCGGCGAGGTGACAGGCGGTGCAGGCGTCCGCAAAGATTGCAGCACCAGCGCGCATCGCTGCCGGATCCGGCGCGGCTTGGACAGTGTTCGGGCTTGGCGGCAGGCTCTTGATATAAGTGGCGATCGCGGCGAGATCCGGGTCTGACAGCATTGAGGTCGAATAGGAGACTACCTCCGCCATCGGCCCGGCGGCGTTGGAATGGGCGTTGCGGCCGGTCTTGAGATATTCGACGATATCGGCGGCGCTCCAGCGGCCGAGGCCAGTGCGCGGATTTCCGGTAAGATCGGGCGCCAGCCAATTCTCAATCACCGCGCCACGATAGGCCTGGCCGCGCTGCTCCGCCCCGAGCGCCGTTTTAGGCGTGTGGCAAGCGCCGCAGTGGCCAAGCCCCTCAACCAGATAGGCGCCGCGGTTCCATGTCGCCGGCTTGGCCTGGTTCGGCTGAAAAGCGTGCGGCTCGAAATTGAGTGCATTCCAGCCGATCAGGCTCAGCCGGATGTCGATAGGGAAGGGGAGGCGGTTGGCCGGTTGCGCATAACGGCGCGCCGGGATCGTTCGCAAAAAGGCGAAGATTGCGTCGCTATCTGCGCGGCTCAGGATCGTGAAATGTGGGTAAGGCAACGCTGGATAGAGGTGCTTGCCGCCCGGTGCGACGCCATCATGCAACGCGCGAAAGAACTGGTCGGACGTCCACGCGCCGATGCCGGTATCGTGATCGCTTGTCAGGTTGGGCGAATAGATTATCCCGAAGGGCGTCTCTAGCCCAAGGCCTCCGGCGAATGGATGGCCGCCGGCGCGCGTGTGACAAGAGGCGCAGTCGCCCGCAATCGCCAGATAGCGGCCGCGGCGGACCACGGCGGCATTAGGGCCATCCGGGATTGGCATACGCAGCATCGCGATCGGCGCGGGCGGCGGCTCGTGGATCTTGACGGGAAAAAGCGCGAACCAGGCCCAGGTAACGATCACCAGAGCAACCAGGAGCACGATGACGGCAATGATCGCCAGCGCGATGCGATGGCCGAGGCTGCGCCGCGCAGCCGTGTCCGCGCTCACGCGGCCACCAGCGGCGCGCCCGGCGCCTTGACGTAATCGCGCTTGATCGCGTCGGCCGTCATGAAGGCGAGCGCTGCAAGCGTACCGGTCGGGTTATAGCCAGGGTTTTGCGGATAGAGCCCGGCGCCGGTAACGAAGAGATTTGCGACGTCCCAGCTTTGCGAATATTTGTTGACCACGCTGTCAGCCGGGCTGGTACCCATCATCGTGCCGCCGACATTGTGCGTTGTCTGATACGGGACGACGCTCCACGGGCCATTGCGCGGTTTGGGATGGACGTGGCTCGCTCCCATCCTGTGGCCGATCTCCGCGGCGCGATCGGTGCAGTATTTCGCCATCTTGATGTCGTTTTGGGGAAAATCGAACGTCATGCGCAGCATCGGCCGTCCGAACTGATCCTTGTAGGTGGGATCAAGGCTCAGATAATTGCCCGCCTGCGCGTAGCTCGAACCGTGCACCGACAGCGACATATTGCGAAGGAAATATTTCGCTGCCGCGCGCTTCCATTCGAGCCCCCATTTGGGCACCCCGTCAGGTACGCGGGTCATTTCGATCGGCCGCGCGCCGGTAATCATCCCGGCGATGTAGGCCCCGCCGATGAATCCCAGCCCCGAATGATCGAAATTGTCGCCGTTATAATCATCGATCACCGACGCCATGGCGCCAGAGCCAATGAACGGATTGAGCAACTTGTCCTCGAAGAACAGATCAACCGAGCTCATCGTCTGGTAGCAATAGTTCTTGCCGACATGCCCTTCGCCGGTGGCTGGATCGTAAGGTTGGCCAATGCCCGAGATGAGCATCAGGTGGACATTGTGGAGCTGATAGGCAGTTAGCGCGACGATCTCGGCCGGCTGGAAATATTCGATGCCCGCTGCATCGACATAGGTGACGCCGGTTGCGTGCCGGCCGTCAGGCGTGCGCTCGACTTTCAGCACCTCGCATTCGGTGCGCAGCTCGAAATTGGGCTTGGTCAGGACATAGGGGATTAGTGCTGTTTGCGGGCTGGATTTCGAATAGTTCCCGCAGCCGAACTTCTCGCAAAAGCCGCAAAAGGTGCACTTGCCCATCTGCAACCCCAGCGGGTTGGTATAGGCTTGCGAGAGATTGCCGGCAGGGTGCGGGAAAGGATGCAGCCCCATGCCCGCGGCAGCC
>Ga0164242_10006013_pt1 | contig 13421 bp, 12 predicted proteins | sample OricomgcompostMG_FD_108783 | JGI IMG/M metagenome (GOLD analysis project Ga0164242, IMG submission 108783) | Miracle-Growth compost microbial communities from Emeryville, California, USA - Original compost - Miracle growth compost (MG) ...
CAGCACCGCGAACGGGACCTGCAGTGCGGCCAGGGGCAGGATCACGGCCCAGTAGGTGTCGAACAGGCCCACCGCCTGGGTCGTCGTGAACAGCGGCGTCAGCAGGACGACCTCGGGCAGCGTCAGGCAGGCGAGCAGCAGCCAGAAGTAGATCTCGCGGCCGCGGATGTGCAGCTTGGCGAAGCCGTAGGACGCGAGCATCGTGACGACGTACACGATCACGATGACGCCCGCCGCGATGATGGCGCTGTTCAGGAAGAAGCGGAAGAATCCTGGGACAGCAAGAACGTCGCCGTAGTTGCCCCAGCCGTCACCCGCGAACGAGCCCTGAACCATGACGATGAGCGGAAACAAGAACGGCAGGACCAGCAGGGTCGCAACGATCTGCAACACAACCTTGCTCCACCGGCCACGCACCTCGAACAACATCAGCGGACCTCCTTTCGTTCGCGCGACGCGATCTGCAGCACAATGGCCATCACCAACGCGACAAGCAGCAGGATGATCGACAGGCCGGCGCCGTATCCGACGTGCGCGCGCTGAATCGTCATCTGGTAGATGTACGTTCCAAGAAACTGGGTGGCGTTGTTGGGACCGGCGATCGTCACCAGCCACGGCACGTCGAATGTCTTCAGTGCGCCGATCGCACCCAGGATGGCGAGTGCGACCGTCGTGCCGCGCACGCCGGGCCAGATGATGCTGGTCAGCACGCGGATGTTGCCGGCGCCGTCGATGCGCGCCGCCTCGATCAATGACTGGTCGATCTGGCTCATCGCCGCGTAGTAGAGCACGAAGGTCAGTCCTGTCCACTGCCAGATCGTGATCACCATGATCACCGGCAGTGCCGTCGATTCCTGCCCGATCCACGGCTGGGCCAGTGCGCCGAGACCGAGGTGATCGAGTACCCAGTTGAGCTGGCCGTTCGCCGCGAACAGTTGCCGGAAGACCGGGGCCATGATGGCGGGCGCGAGAACCACCGGTACGAAGACGATCACTTTGTACAGCACGCCCAGCTTGATCTTCGAGTGCATCAGCGTTGCGAAGACCAGGCCGAGAATCGTCTGGAGGGCGAACGTCACCACGAAGAAGACAACCGTGTTCGTGATCGCCTTCCAGAACACCGGGTCGACAGCGATCGAGGAGTAATTGCGCAGTCCGACGGATTCCGGATCCGGGCTGGCTCCGTCCCAGTTCAACGTGGACAGGAAGCCGGTGTATCCGATGCAGTAGTAAATCAGTCCGACGCTGAGCACGAGTGCAGGGAGAATCCATGGAAAGCCGGGCGCTGTCAGCCGCAGCCCGCGGCGGGGCCGGCCGGTGTGGCCGTCCCCGCTCGCGAGTGTGTTCGTGCTGTGCACCCGGTCGGTGCTCGTCATCCGTTTGCCGCTTTCGCCGCCTCTGCGGCCTGCTGCAACGTCTGAGCTGCCTTCTCAGGTGTCGCACTGCCGCCGGCAACGGATTGCGCTGCTGCCAGGAACGCGTTTTCGATGTCGGCGTTCAGCAACGCGAATCGCGGTTCATCAATTGACGCCGTCTTCTTCAGGTAGTCGTTCACCGGGCCGCTCTGCAGCGACGGGTCGACGAATTTGATCTTGTTGAAGTCAGGCGAGATCCCACTCAGGGTGGCAGTCGTGTCTAGGCGGTCGGCCACAACTTGCTGACCGGCTTTGCTCGTGGCCATCCATTTGACGAAGGTCTCGGCCGCTGCCCGGTTCTTGGACTTGCTCGCCACCGCAAGACCGTAGTCTGCGTCGCCGAACATCTCGCTTGTGTTGCCCTTGTTCGCCACGTCGGGGAACTGGATCGGCAGGATCGGGAAGGGCTTGGCACCCGAGACGCCCGCAGCGGAGATCGCCTGCGTCATGGCATCCTGGGTCGCGTACTGCGTGTACCAGCTGCCCATCATGACCATCGCGTACTTGCCGGTCAGGAACGCGTTGTTGATGTCGGGATACTGCTGCGCCCCGAGCGCGCCCTCCTGCATGATCCCACTGGTGAACAGGTCCTTCCAGATCGAAAGAGTCTTGACGATCACCGGATCGTCCCACTTCTTCTCCCCTTTGGATGCCTTCGTCCAGAAACCGGGCTGCACCGAATTCGAAATGGCCTGCAGCGTGTCTTGATCGAAGCCTTCCTGCGCCGCGCCCTGGGCGAAGCATCCAACGCCGTTCGCCTGGAACGTCTTGCAAACCTGCTTCCACTCGTCGAGAGTGGTCGGCGGCTTCAGGTTGTACTTGGAGAACAGGTCAGAGTTGACCCACAGCGAGCCCGCGTACGAGGATCCGATCGGCAACGCCGTCAGCTTGTTCTTCGCAGTGAGCCCATTGACCGCGATCTTCGATATCTTCGATTTCCAGCCGCTGCCAAGCGCATCTTTCGCGATGGGGGTCAGGTCTTCGGCGTACGAACCGAACTGCTGAACGTACGCACCCGGCTGCAGGTCGAACACATCGGGTCCACCATTGGACGCCAGTGCAGGACGCATTGTCGCCTGATAGTCCGAAATGCCGATCAGCTTGAATTTGACGGTGATATCGGGGTACTTCTTGTTGAACGCCGCAATGAACTCCTTGGCTTCATCACTGTTGGTCGGGGTCCAACCCCACCAATTGATCGTGCCGGATGTCGCGGAACCCGCCTTGGTCTCATTGCCGCTGCTGCATGCGGCGAGTCCGAGCGCGGCCATACCAACCACCGCGACGGTGGCGAGCGATCTCAACGCTTTCTTCGATCGGAATGGCAAGTGCATTTTGATCCTCTTCGGTCGTGGATACTGCGCCGTATCCGGATGAGCTTCCAAGAACGGCCGTTGTCCTCTGCTTTCGAGTTCGCAAACTCGCTTCTTTACTCAGGCATGACGGTAATCAGCGCGAAACTTTAAGTCAAGGTTTACTTTGAGACAGGAAACTTTCGTTACCAAACCGATGTTCGGTGGCATGGCGACATACCTCGAGGCGCGCCAGGGCGCGGTCGAAGAGCAGCCCGCGGGACGGAAATCGGTACTACGCGCGCGGTGCGGCGGTGCTGTCGCGGACTACGAGAGACGTGGCCATCTCGATACGGCTGAAAGACAGTTCTGGTTCATCGCGCAGACGAGTGACGAGGTGAGTCGCCTGCTCAGCCATTTTCGCCAACGGCACGCGGATCGTCGTCAGGGAAGGGCCGGCCCATTGCGCGATCGCCAGGTCGTCGTATCCCACGACTGATACATCTCTGGGGATTTCAAGGTCGACGGAATGAGCTGCCTCATAGACCCCGAGTGCTTGCAGATCCGACGACGCGAAAATGGCTGTCGGTCGCGGGGAAGCGGAAAGTAGGCGGCGTCCTTCGACATAGCCGTCATGGTGATGGAACTGTCCAGGGCGGATGAATTCGTCGACGATGGGTAGCCCGGCCGCATCCAGCGCCGCGCGGTATCCGGACAAACGCGCCGTCGATGCCATCATGCTGTCCGGCCCGGTAATGATGGCGATGCGCGTGTGGCCGAGCCCGATGAGATGCTGAGTGGCCAGGAACCCGCCGTTCCAATCCGCCGACCCTATGGATGGGGCATCTGATGCTGGCGCCCCGTACGGGTCGACCATTACGACGGGGATGTTGCGTGAGCGCAGGCGCGACTTGTCGTCGTCGGAGAGTTCGGATGCAACGAGGATGACACCCAGAGGCTGTCGTCGCAGAACGCCGTCGATCCAAGTCGGGCCCGGCATGTGGTCATCGCTGGTGCCGGTGACGACCATCCCGATGTCGCGCCCGCGCGCCACACGTTCAATACTTGCAACGGCCGCGGCCCCGAAAGGGCTGTCGATCTCGTAACACAGCACCTCGATGAGCGGGGCCGTACCTTGCGAGGAATTCCGTCGGTTGTAGTGACTGTTCTGCAGCAGCGACTCGATGCGACTGCGGGTCTGGACCGAGACGCCTGCGCGGCCATTGAGCACCTTTGAGACGGTGGCGACGGAAACGTCAGCCGCCTCGGCGACGGCGGACAGGGTCGCCCGGGTCGGCTTTTCAGCATCCTTTTCTGGGTCGTCAGTCGGCATGGACCTCAGCGTAATGCCCGCCCACGCCGATCTCGAAACTTTTCCGACACCAGTGTCGTTGTCACAGCGCGGGGTGTTGACGCGCAAGCAGGCAACTTATAGCCTGTGTACGTAGATAAGTTTCTTTTTGATCGCGAAATTTACGGACAAGGTTGTCGATGACGAGCACGGCTCGCTCTGCCATGACAGGGCGCTCATGACAGAATTCGCACGTTATCCGTCCCTTGCGGGCCGGACGGCATTCGTCAGCGGCGGCGCGAGCGGACTCGGCGCTGAGTTCGTGGCGCAACTGGCGGCGCAGGGCGCCACGGTCGCTTTCGTCGACGTGGATGACGCGGCTGGCCGCGCCCTGGCGACCGAGATCGCACGGCGGGGCCATCCTGAGCCGCACTTTCAGGTCGTGGATGTGCGCGAAGTCGAGGCGCTGACGGTCGCGATCGATTCCGTCGCGGAGCGGTTCGGCCCCGTCACCATCCTCGTCAACAATGCGGCGAATGACACGCGCGATGAGATCGAAGACATCGACGTCGACGTCTGGGACGACCGCGTCGCGGTGAACGTGCGACATCACTTCTTCGCCGCGCGCGCCGTCGCACCGATGATGCGACAAGCGGGTCGTGGATCGATCATCAACCTCGGCTCGATCAGCGCGCACGCTGGCCAGAGAATTCGGTCCGGATGGCATCCGCGTCAATTGCATTGTTCCTGGGTGGGTGATGACGCCGCGTCAACTCGAGAACTGGGTCGCCGAGGCCGAGAAGGCGCACATCCTCGCCAGTCAGTGCCTTCCGCGTCTCCTTTACCCGGACGATGTTGCCAGGCTTATGCTGTGGCTTGCGGCCGATGACTCGCGTGGCTGCACGGCGCAGACGTGGGTCGTAGACGGAGGCTGGTTGTGAGAGCCGAGCAGGTCGCGGCGCCGGTCGCCTGGCACGGCGAGGGACCGGTCTGGGATGCCGCCGGCGCCCGGCTGCTCATCGTCGACATGATGGCGGGCGCCGTGCTGGATCTGGAGTCGATGGATGCGCCGGTGCGGCACGACGTCGGAACAGTGGCTGCGGCATTGCGGCCCAGGGCGAATGGCGGGTTCGTGGTGGCGACCGAGCGTGGCTTCTCACTGTTTTCGTCTGCGTTCGACCTCGAACACAGGCTTCCCAACGTGTTCGATGACCCGCGCATCCGTATGAACGACGGCGGATGCGATCCGCAGGGCCGATTCTATTGCGGCACCATGGCGTACGACGAGACGCCCGGCGCTGGCGCGATGTATCGCTTGGACCCCGACGGAACAACGTGCCTCGTATTCGACGGCGTGACGATCTCGAACGGACTGCAGTGGAGTGTTGACGGCATGCACGCGTATTACAACGACACCCCGACTGACCGCACCGACGTGTTCGACTTCGACGGCAGCGACGGGTCGTTTCACAACCGTCGGCCGTTCGCATCTGCCGACGATGTGGCCGGACAGCCCGACGGCCTCACGGTGGATGCAGAGGGCGGCGTCTGGACGGCACTGTGGGGCGGAGGCGCTGTGCGACGCTATGACGCGTCTGGAGCGCTCACCGAGGTGGTGGAGGTCCCAGGCGTCACGAACACAAGTGCGTGCGCGTTCGGCGGTGACGATCTGCGGACTCTGTACATCACCACTTCGCGCCAGGGAATCCCGGATGGTGAGCAGCCTTCAGCCGGCGCAGTCTTCGCCGTGATGCCGGGCGTGGCCGGGCGTCCGCTGCCGACATTCGCCGGCTGAAGGTGCGTGTCACGCTCCGGTTCTGGTTGCTCCTCCGTCGACGTGCAGAACTTGGCCGGTGATGAAGTCGGCTTGGTCTGACACGAGGAAGCCAAGCATGTTGGCCAGGTCGGCCGGTTGAGACGGGCGCTTGATGGTCTGCAGCGCAGACATGCGGGCGAAGATCTCGTCGGCGGTTGGGCCATTGCTGCGCTCCCGGCCGAGAAAGCCCTCGGTTGCAACGACGCTCGGGGCGATCGCGTTGACGGTGATGCCGTGCTCACCGAGATCGTTCGCCAGCGCGCGAGTGAGCGCATGGACGCTGCCCTTGCTCGTCATGTACGCGAGGTCGCGCACCTGTGTGAGCGTATTGCCCGATCCGGTGTTCACGATGCGTCCCCAGCCCGCCGCCTTCATGCCGGGCACAAACCCCTGGGCAAGCAACAGCATCGCTTCGACGTTGACCGACTGCACGAGCCGCCACGTCTCGAGCGTGACGACATCGAGATTGCCGGTTGGAAAGATCCCGGCGTTGTTGACCAGGATGTCGCACCGAGTGAATTCGCTGAGAACCGCGTGGACGGCGTCCGCGATCTGCTCGGCGCTGCTGAGGTCGCAGACGATGCCGCGCTTGACGCCGTCACCGCCGAGGCCTGCGAGACTGTCGGATGGGTCGTTGATGTCGATCACGACGACGTTGGCGCCGTCATCGGCCAGGCGCTGCGCGAACGCGTGACCGATACCGCGGGCGCCGCCTGTGACGACAGCGGTCTTCGTCTCGAGCCCGGTCACAGCGAGAACTTCAAGCCGAGCTGCTGGGCGATGCCGAAGTAGTCCTCGAGATGCCAGGACTGCACCACCCGGCCGTTCTCGACGCGGTGCATATCACTTGAGCGAAAGGTGATCTCGCGACCCGTGGCGGGAACGCCGAGGAGTTCGCCGGTGTGAGTGGCGCGCGTAGTTCCACGAACGGCGACCGTGTCGCCATCGATAATCATCTTGTCGATGGTGACGGTGATGTCGGAGAAGGCACTGCGCAAGTTGGTGATGCTCGCCTTCCATCCGTCGGGGCCTGCGACGCGGAGCGCCGGGATCCCTTCCCAATCGGCGGCGAGCGAGGTGTCAAGCACGCTGAGGTCGCCTGTGGCCAGTGCATCGTAGAAACCGCGCACGGCCGCGATGGCAGCGGTGTTGTCGATGGGCATGAATATCTCCTGATATCTCGATGAGAACAAACTCGAATTGAAACGAACGCCGGACTGAACCAAACGTCCTGCGCAAGGCCATCCGCCTTACACGAAGTAGACTCTACCGTACCGTTTACATCGAAGTCAACGGTACGGTAGAGTTTTCTTATTGCCACCGCAACTCATCCAGGAAAGCTGACACTATGGCACGGCGTGGCGCGGCCCTCCGCGAGCACATACTCGACAGCGCAAAGGTCGCGTTCCTGGAGACCGGGTTCGAACGAAGCTCGATGGATGCGATTGCCGCTCGCGCCGAAACGTCGAAGCGATCGCTGTATGCGTACTTTCCGACGAAGGACGATCTGTTCCTGGCGGTCATCGAGCACATGCATGAACTGTTCGAAGAACGCGTCCACGGTCCTGCGCACTACGGCTCCGACCCGGTGGAGGCGATGGTGCGCTACTGCGTCCGACTCACGCAGCTGCTGCGGTGGACCTCTGTCGTGCAGACTCTCCGCCTGGCGATTGCCGAGGCGGAGCGGCTACCCCAGATCGCAAGCGGGCTCTATGATGTGCTCCTCGGCGACACGGCACAGACGCTCACCGACCACATAGCCGCGAACTTCCCGCTCGCGGCGACGGCGTCCCGGAAAGTGGCGGAGAACCTCATCGCCCTGACCGCCCACCCCCTCATGCCGCGACTGCTCACCGGCGTCGAGGCGAGCGTGGATGAACTCCCCGCCGAAGGTACCGCCATGAAAAGGAGCGATCTTGCCCGCATCCGTCAGGTCACGCGGATGCTGCTGAACGAAGCCGCCCCGGTGGTCGAGTAGCGGAGCCTGTCCCTGGGCATGTCGAAGGGCGAGCGTATCGAGACGCGGAATGGTGGTCAGTGGGACTCGCGGGACACGTGCGAGCCACTTGAGCCGACCAGGAAATCGAGGTCTGCGCCGGTGTCTGCCTGCTGCACGTGGTCGATGTAGAGACGCTGCCATCCGCGGTCCGCGTGCGCGAACGCATCCGTCTCGCCGTGAGCCGCCACACGACGGCCCAACTCATCGGCATCGACCTCGAGTTCGAGGCTGCGGCCCGGCACGTCGAGCGAAATGATGTCGCCGTCCTCGACCAGTGCGAGCATTCCGCCGGCTGCCGCTTCCGGCGAGACGTGCAGCACGACCGTGCCATATGCCGTTCCGGACATGCGCCCGTCGCACACGCGGACCATGTCGCGAACGCCCTCCTTGAGCAGTTTCGGCGGCAGCGGCAGATTCGCCACCTCCGGCATCCCTGGGTAACCGCGCGGGCCGCATCCGCGCAGCACGAGAACGGAGTCGGCGTCGACATCGAGGTCTGGATCGTCGATGCGTGCGTGGAAGTCCTCGATCGAGTCGAAAACCACAGCCCTGCCGCGGTGCACGAGCAGCTCGGGCGTCGCAGCAGCAGGTTTGATGATCGCGCCACGGGTAGCGAGGTTGCCGCGCAGCACGGCGATACCTGCGTCGTCTTGCAGCGGATCCTCGCGCAGCGAGATGACGTCACGGTCCCAGATCGGGTGGTCGCCGAGGAACTCGACAAGCGGGCGCCCCATCACCGTCATCGCGGTCGGCTCCAGCAGGTCGCGCACCTGGTCGAGCACCGCCAGGAAGCCGCCCGAGCGGAACAGATCCTCCATCAGATACGCACCTGCCGGCTGCAGGTTCACCAGCAGCGGAACATCCTTGCCGATGCGATCGAAGTCGTCCAGGGTCAGATCGATGCCGAGACGTCCGGCCAGCGCGAGAAGGTGTACGACGGCGTTCGTCGATCCTCCGATCGCGGCCAGCGACACGATCGCGTTCTGGAATGATTCCTTCGTAATCACGGTCGAGATGCGGCGATCGTTCTTCACCATGTCGACGGCGAGCCGGCCGGATGCGTGTGCGGCCTCCAGCAGGCGACTGTCGGCTGCCGGGGTGCCAGCCAGTCCTGGGATCGTCATGCCGAGAGCTTCGGCCAGCAAGCTCATCGTCGATGCGGTCCCCATGGTGTTGCAGTGGCCCTTGCTGCGGATCATCGAGGTCTCGGTTCTCTCGAATTCGGCCTCGGTGAGCGTGCCGGCGCGGACCTCCTCGCTCAACTGCCATACGCCGGTGCCGCAGCCCATCAGCTGTCCGCGGAACCGGCCGTTGAGCATCGGCCCGCCAGGGATGACCACTGCGGGCAGGTCGACGGATGCCGCGCCCATCAACAGGGCTGGGATCGTCTTGTCGCAGCCGCCGAGCAGGACGACGCCGTCGACCGGGTTCGCGCGCAGCAACTCCTCGACCGCCATCGCCGCCATGTTGCGCCACAGCATCGCCGTGGGACGCACGAGTGTCTCGCCGAGGGAGATCACGGGCATGTTCACCGGGATCCCGCCGGCTTCGTAGACGCCGCGCTTGACGTATTCGGCGACTTCGTCGAAGTGCATGTTGCACGGGGTGAGGTCGCTTGCGGTGTTGGCGATCGCGATCTGTGGGCGGCCGTCGAAGGCGTGGCCCGGCAGGCCCCGCCGCATCCATGCCCGGTGAATGTATGGGTCACGGCCTTCGCCGCCGTACCACTCCTGGCTGCGTACCGTCATCGTCTGCTCCCTTGCTCTACGGAATGAGTATGCCGCGACCGACGGCACCGGACGCGAGACTGCGGTATGCCGCGTCGATCTCAATCAGCGGCATCCGTTCGCCGACGAGGCTGTCCAATGGCAGTTCGCCCGCGAGATAGAGGGCGAAGATACGTGGGAGGTCGACGGTCGGATTGCTCGATCCGTACAGCGAGCCGACGACCCGCTTCTGCCGTTGTACGAGCTGGTTGAGCGGGACGGTGAATCCGGCGTCGGCCGCACCGAGGCCGAGTGCGACGAGTGTGCCTCCTGCGCAAACGCAGGCGAGCGCCTGCTCCAGCGTTGCCTGGCGGCCGATCGCCTCGATCGCCCACGCCACGCCGACGCCATTGGTGAGGCCGAGCACCTCATCGACGACGTTGCGTTCGCGCGCGTTGATGGTGTGCGTGGCACCGAGCTCGCGGGCGAGTTCGAGCTTGGCGTCATCCACATCGACGACGATCAGCGGATGTACGCCCGTCAGGGCCGCGCCCATGACGGAGGATAGCCCGACGCCACCGGCTCCGATGATCAGCAGCGGACGACCGGCTGCATGTTCGACGACATTGAATACCGCTCCGACACCCGTAATCACCGCGCATGCCGAGATCGCAGCGATCTCAGGCGGCACGCCATCCGGAACCACGACGGCGGCGCTCTCGTTCACAACGACCCGTTCGGCGAAGCACGACACGCCCATCAGGTGGCGCAGTTCGCCGCCGCCAGGCAGGCTGAGCCGGCTCGTGCCATCCGGAAGCCCCCCGGTCGCGGCTTGCACCTTGCCGAGCTCGCACAGCACGGGGTTTCCCGTCGTGCACGCCTCGCACCTGCCGCATCGGGGTCGCCACAGCAGGGCGACTCGATCCCCGACCCGGATACGCCCGGACGTGTCCGGCCCGAGCTCCTCGACGATGCCTGCGCCCTCGTGGCCGAGCACCAGGGGCAGGGGCGCCGCGAGATCGCCCGTCATGTAGTGGTAGTCGCTATGGCAGACCCCAGCAGCTTCGATGCGAACTGTAATCTCGCCGCGCCGTGGCGACGCGAGCTCGACATCCTCGATGGCGGGAGCGACTCCGACCGAGCGGAGCACTGCCGCACGCATCCGCTACGCCCGCCCTGCAGTGGCCGGTTGGCTGTCCTGGCGCGTGCTGTCCTGACCGGCCACGAGTTGATCCCGCAGCGCTTCGGCCACCACGCACTGTTCGAATGAGAACGAATCGGCGAGCGCATCCAGCTCGTCGTCGGAAAGGCCGGTGAGCAGCGCGGCGTATTCCTCGGCGAGTGGCTGCGCGAACAGCAGATTGTTCAACAGTGTGCTGACCCAGTCGAAGCGGCCCCACGGATACGGGTTAAAATCGGGGAACTCACGTGCAACGACATCCTGCACAGCCTCGCTCACCTCACGCACGTCGCCGGCCCCGACCCGGTTGCTGCCCCACTGGTCGGCCGCCAAACGGTTCTTCTTTGCGATGAACTTGTCGAAACGCTGACGGTATGGCGACTCCGGAGCCAGCCGCACGAGCCCTTGCCGGTCGACATCTTTGTACATCCAGCTCGTCCAGCTCACGTCGTTCTCGCGATAGATCTCGAGCTGGTCGGCGAGGATCCGGCGGCGCATGGCGTCCACACGCTCGTCGCCCGTGTAGATCGGGGCGAATTCACCGACCATGACCGGCGTTCCGGTGCGGCGAGCGTATTCGGATCGCTGTAGGAACTTCTTATATGCCACGTCCTTGTCGATCCACACGCCATCGGTGTATCCCGGGTAGTCGCCGCCGCGACCGAGACCGGCCGACACGTAATCGTGCAGCGTATAGACGGTGTTCGGCCACGGCTCGTCGTCGAACATGTCGAACTCGGTGGAGTACGTGTTGCCGTCGAGATAAATGGTGTGATCTGGGTCGATAGCGCGCACTGCTTCGAACAGCCGGCGGTAGAGCGGCCCGACGACCGCGCGGGACTCGTCGGCGGGCTCGTTCATGAGGTTGTAGCCGGCGACCCAGGTGTTGTCTTTGTAGTGCTCGGCGATCGCCTTCCAGATGTTCTCGACGCGGTCCTGGAAATGCGGATGCTGCCACAGGTGCGGCTCATGGGTCGAATTGTCAGAGTGCCAATGATGGTTCTGGCTCCCAGGAAGCGCGTGCAGGTCGATGATCGAGTACACCCCGTGGCGGCCGGATGCCTCGATCGCACGGTCCAGGTGGTCGAACGCCGTCGGAAGGATCTCGAATGGGCGAGCATCCGATTCGAAGTGCCGGTAGTTCACCGGGATGCGGATCAGCGTGATGCCGTTCTCGCCGAGGAAGCGTGCGTCGGCCTCGCCGTAGAAAGCGGTCAGCAGTCGTTCGAAGAACCGGTCGGCTCGCTCTCGGCCGATCGCTTGGCTCACGGTGCTGCGCATCCGCGATTCGTTTGCGGCATACCCCGTCACGAAATTTTCCATGTTCAGCCAGCCGCCGACACAGACGCCGGTGAATCGGATCGGCTTGCCGAATCCATCGATGAACTGGGTGCCTTGGGTGTGGACGAAGCCCGGAGGGCGCTCATCGACCATGGTGTGTGACCTCGCTGTCCTCGCATCTACTGCGAAAAGTTTCTCTCTGATTGCGATTATTTACTCTCGCAGACTCAGAGTAGGAAGCGGACAGGACAATGTCAAGGCAGATGCCTTTGCGCGACGGTCGATTTGCGTCGACGATCCGCTCCGGCACTGCGCCGCCGCGCCGCATTCGACCGCGGTCGACCCGCTCCACACTGCACGCTCCTCACCGCTCGAAGTGCGCAAACTGTCGGTCCGCGGCTTCGCAACGACACTTTGCGCACTTCGAGCGAGGTTGAACGGGAGAGCGCGGCCGGCGGGAGGGCCGGACGGCGCCTACAACTCGCCGGCTCACGGCCCAGACGATGGCCGTCGGCTCCCACCCGGTCGGTGCCGGGCTGTATGCGCGATTGCGTCCGATCACAGACGATCTCGTGGGAGAGCTGATCGACAACAGCGGTCACATCATCCCGCTCGATCGACCTGAGGTGCTACTCGAACTCGTCGAGTCTTTTCTGGCGCTTCCGGATCGTGACGGTGACGAAGAACTCCAGCCGAAACGCTCGGTCAGTCTTCGACGACGTTGATCGTCACATCGATGTTGCCGCGCGTCGCATTCGAGTACGGACACACCTTGTGTGCTGCATCCGCGAGTTCGCGTGCGACATCGCTCGGCACGCCGGGCAGCGCGACTTCGAGCAGAACGGCAAGCTGGAATCCTCCTTCGTCGTTCGGCCCGATGCTCACTCTGCCCCCTACGGTCGAATCGGCCACCGAGACTTTTCTGTCGCGAGCGACGCCTCGCACCGCCGAGTGAAAACACGCAGCGAAGCCGGCCGCAAAGAGTTCCTCGGGGTTGGCTCCGTTTCCTGCGCCGCCCATCGACTCAGGCACCGCCAGATCGAGGTCGACGTAGCCGTCCGTTGAGCGAACGTGTCCGTCACGTCCGCCGCCGGTCGAGAGTGCTTCAGCGGTATAGAGCACGTTCATGGAGAATTCCTTCCGGTCGATGACACTTCCAGCCTCGCACACGCCTCGCACAAGCGCGGAGGCGAGTATCAATCCGTCGGCCGGATGCTCCGCGCGATCCAGTGTGCACGCACGGGTATCGCGAACACGAGCCCCAACGCTGCGCCGACGAGCAGCGCCACACCGTGGGCGTCGTTCAGCGGCACGAGAGCGATGCCAATCGCCACGACGGCGAGCGCGCAGACGCGTACGATCATCCGATTCGACACCAGGAGCCCGAGAGCACAGACACTCGCCAGCAGCCCGTCACTGGCGAATGAGCTCCCTCCGCCCG
>Ga0164242_10006014_pt1 | contig 13420 bp, 10 predicted proteins | sample OricomgcompostMG_FD_108783 | JGI IMG/M metagenome (GOLD analysis project Ga0164242, IMG submission 108783) | Miracle-Growth compost microbial communities from Emeryville, California, USA - Original compost - Miracle growth compost (MG) ...
AGAGCCTTCCCGACGACGCGGCGGAGCTCGCCGAGGCGGCCCGGACGGCCTACGCGGCGCTGGCCGCGGTCGCGTCGCGCCCGCGCCTGTTCGTCGCCGCCCCCTACGGCGCGCTCGGTGATGCGCTCGGCGCGCTGGCCGTATCCGGGGTGGAGGCGATCGGCCTCGACCTGGTGCGCGGCGATGTGCCGGCCGTGGACGAGGCGACCCGTGCGGCGCTGGCGGGCGTGCGCCTGGTCGGCGGCGTGATCGACGGGCACAACGTGTGGCGCGGCGACCTCGAGGGTGCGCTCGGCACCCTGCAGGAGCTGCGCGCGCTCGGTGCGGAGGTCTCGGTGGCCACCTCGACCTCCCTGCAGCACGTGCCGCACGATGTGGACGACGAGCCCGATCTCGACCCGCGACTCGTCACCTGGCTGGCGTTCGCCGACCAGAAGGTGCAGCAGGTCGTCACCCTCGGCACGGCGTTGGACGCCGGGGCGGATGCGGTGCGGTCCGAGCTCGACGCCGCGACGGCGGCCCTCCGCGACCGCCAGGGCGCCCCGGGCGTGCGGGACGGGGCCGTGCGGGCGCGTGCGGCGGCGCTGACCGCGGCCGAGTACAGCCGCGACGCCTATGCCGACCGCAAGGCCGCCCAGACGACCGGCCTCGGCCTGCCGCTCCTGCCGACCACGACGATCGGGTCGTTCCCGCAGACCGGGGAGATCCGTCGCGCGCGGGCCCGGCTCGGCCGCGGCGATCTGACCGCGGAGGAGTATGACGAGCTGATGCGGGCGGAGATCCGCCGGGTCATCGAGCTGCAGGAGGAGCTCGGCCTCGACGTGCTGGTGCACGGCGAGCCGGAGCGCAACGACATGGTCCAGTACTTCGCGGAGAACCTCGACGGGTTCGCCGTCACGAAGAACGGCTGGGTGCAGTCCTACGGCAGCCGGTGCACGCGCCCGTCGATCCTGTGGGGCGATGTCAGCCGCCCGGCGCCGATCACCGTGGCGTGGTCGAGCTATGCGCAGTCCCTCACGGTGAAGCCGGTCAAGGGCATGCTCACCGGCCCCGTCACGATCCTGGCGTGGTCGTTCGTGCGCGACGACCAGCCCCTCGGCGAGACCGCCGACCAGGTCGCGCTCGCTTTGCGCGACGAGGTCGCAGACCTCGAGGCCGCCGGCATCCGCATCGTGCAGGTCGACGAGCCCGCGCTGCGCGAGCTGCTGCCGCTCAAGCAGGCCGACCAGCCGGCCTACCTGGACTGGTCGGTGAACGCGTTCAAGCTCGCGACGGCGGGTGCGGATGCCGCGACGCAGGTGCACACCCACCTCTGCTACTCGGAGTTCGGCGTCGTCATCGACGCGATCCGCGCGCTCGACGCCGACGTCACGTCGATCGAGGCCGCACGCAGCCGCATGGAGGTCGTCGAGGACATCACGCGGAGCGGCTTCGAGCACGGCGTGGGCCCCGGGGTGTGGGACATCCACTCGCCCCGCGTGCCCTCGCAGGCCGAGCTCGACGAGCTGCTGGCCCGTGCGGTCCGCGCGATCCCGGGGCGCCAGCTGTGGGTGAACCCCGACTGCGGCCTCAAGACGCGCGGCTATGACGAGACGGTCGCCTCGCTGACCAACCTGGTCGCCGCCGCGAAGCGTGCTCGCGAACTGGTCTGAGCACTCCCGCAGACACGAAGTGTGAGTTCGGGCTGCGGATGCCTCGAAGGAGCAGCCCGAACTCACACTTCGGGGCAGGCGAAGGCCGCCCCGGCACATCTGGAATTAGCTTAGGCTTACCTAATATGAGCAAGCCGTTCCTCGTCACGACCGTCAGCGTGGCCTCCGTGACCCGCCTCTCGCCGAGCTTCCTGCGCATCGAGGTCGCCTCGCCCGAGCTCGCCGACTTCGGCTGCGAGGGCGGCCTGTTCGATCAGCGCATCAAGCTGATCTTCCCGGGGGAGTCGGGCGCGCTGCCCGCGCTCGACGGCGCCGACGACTGGTACGCCGCCTGGCTCGCGCTGCCGGCAGGCGAGCGCGGCTGCATGCGCACCTACTCGGTCCGCGAGCTGCGCGGCTCGGGCGCCGAGACGCGCCTCGTGATCGACTTCGTCCTGCACCTCGAGCCGGGGAAGTCCGGCCCGGCCTGCGAATGGGCGTCGCGCGCCGAGGTCGGCGACCGCATCGTCGTGATCGGCCCGCGCCGCGGCGCCACGGGCGGCGGCATCGAGTTCGCGCCCGGCGACGCCCGCCACCTGCTGCTGTGCGGCGACGAGACGGCGGTGCCGGCGATCTGCCGCATCCTCGCCGACCTGCCGGCCGACGCCCGCGGCACCGCGTGGCTCGAGGTCCCGCACGAGAGCGACGTGTGCCCTGTGGATGCCCCCGCCGGAGTCGCCGTGACCTGGCTGCCGCGCGCGGGCGCCGAGGTCGGCGCGCGCCTCGTGCCGACCGTCGTCGCGCACCTCGGCGGAGAGACCGCCGACCTCGCCGAGCGCCGAGCCGAGGCCGCCGCCGACGAGCTGCGCGCAGGCCACGAGATCTGGGAGACGCCGACGTTCCCGGGCGACGCCGAGCCGATCGAGCCGGGCGCGCCCGCCGCCGGCATCCCCGGGCTGTACGCCTGGATCGCGGGGGAGAGCGCCGTGGTCACGACCCTGCGCCGCAGCCTCGTGAAGGACCTGGGCGTCGACCGCAAGCAGGTCGCGTTCATGGGCTACTGGCGCAAGGGCGTCGCGATGCGGGCGTAGCGCCTTCCGCAGACGGCAGAACGGCCCCGGAGCATCCGCTCCGGGGCCGTTCCTCCGTCCAGGCTCAGCCGAGCTTCTTCGAGTCCTTCAACTGGGTGGCGAGGTCGCCGAAGATCTTCGCGTACGACTTGTACGAGTACGGCGCGGCCGCGAACCACTGGCCCACCTGGCCGGCCTTGACGGCGGGCAGGCTCGCCCACGTCGGGATCTTCTCGAGGTCGGCCTTCGCCGACGGGGTCAGGCGCGCGTCGAGCAGGATCACGTCCGCCGAGCCCAGCACCGAGCCCGCCTGCTCCCAGCTGTACTGCTGGAACGTGTCGGTCGTGTGCTTCGCCGGCGCGATGATGTCGAGCCCGGCGTCGGCGAGCGTCGTCGCCTCGGACAGGTTCTTGGGGTCGACGACGTACAGGCTGTCCGAGTCGCCCGAGACGATCGCGACCTTGAGGTCGGACGAGGCCGAGAGGGTGCGGATGTCGGCGAGCGCCGCCTCGTACGCCTTCTTCTGCGCCGCGAGCGCCGCGCTGCCCGTGTCCGCGCCGAGCTTGCCGGCGAGCGAGACGAAGGTCTCGATCGCGTCGGTCGTGTTCGGGAAGGTCCCCGGGACGGCGAGGGAGGGCGCGAGGGCGAGGATCTGCTCGGACTGCTCGGCCGGCACGTACCAGAGGCTCTTGCCGTCGAACGAGGAGTCGATGAGCAGCTCGGGGTTCATCAGCCCGTACTTCTCGACGTCGAACTCGCCGTAGGTCTTGCCGAGCACCTTCACCTTGTCGAGGTCGAGGCTGCCGGCCTGGTAGCTCAGCTTGCCGTCGACGGGGGTGAGCTCGCCGTAGGCGCCGGCCACGTGGTAGCCCGCGTCCCACAGCGCGGCGGCGACGCTCGACTGCGCGACGACGACCTGGGGGGTCGTGTCGAGCTTCACGTCCTTGCCGCGCGCGTCGGCGAATTCGAACGGGCCGGAGGCCTTGCTCGTGCCGGTGTCGCCCGAGGGGGTTCCGGCGCTGCTGCAGGCGGACAGCGCGAGGGCTGCCGCGGCGGCGATCGCCACGGCGGCCGTCTGCACGGTTCGGCGCTTCATGTTCTACAGGTCTCCTTCTGCTGTGTGGTCCGCATCGCCCGCGAAGGGGCGGTGACGGGGGATGACGAGCGGGGTGCTCGACTCGGGGTCGGTGATGACGCGGCACTCGAGCCCGAAGACGTGCTCGACGAGGCCGGGGGTGACGACGTCGCGCGGCGCGCCGGACGCGACGATGCGCCCGCCCTTCATCGCGACGAGGTGCGTCGCGTAGCGGGCGGCGAGGTTGAGATCGTGCAGCACGGCGACGAGCGTGTGGCCGCGCTCCGCGCGCAGGCGCGCGCACAGGTCGAGCACGTCGATCTGGTGCGCGATGTCGAGGAACGTCGTGGGCTCGTCGAGGAGCAGGATGTCGGTCTCCTGCGCGAGGGCCATCGCGAGCCAGACGCGCTGGCGCTGGCCTCCCGAGAGCTCGTCGAAGGCCTGGCCCGCGAGCCCCGCCGTGTCGGTCAGCTCGAGCGCGTCGCGCACGGCCTGCTCGTCGGCGGGCGACCACTGCTTGAGCAGGGACTGGTGGGGGTAGCGCCCGCGCGAGACGAGGTCGACGACGGCGATGCCGTCCGGCGCGGACTGCGACTGGGGCAGCAGGCCGAGGCGGCGCGCGGCCTCCTTGGGCGCGTAGCGGTGGATCTCGCGGCCGTCGAGCAGCACGCTGCCCGCCTCGGGCTTGAGCAGGCGCGCGAGGCCGCGCAGCAGCGTCGACTTGCCGCTGCCGTTCGCGCCGACGATGACGGTGAACGAGCCGTCGGGCACCGCGAGGTCGAGGCCGTCGACGATGCGGGTGCCGTCGTAGCCGAGCGAGACGCCGTGCGCCTCGAGGCGCTGCGGGTGTGCGGTCGTGAGCGTCATGCGCGCCCCTTCTTCCATTCGCGGGAGAGCAGCCAGACGAGGTACAGGCCGCCGACGACGCCGCTCAGCACGCCGACGGGAAGCTGGCGCGGCTGGAACGCCTCGCGCGCGGCCCAGTCGGCGAGCACGAGGAACACGGCCCCGGTGAGCCCCGAGGCGAGCAGGTTCGGGCCGCTGGCGCGGGACATCCGCCGGGCGACCTGCGGGGCCGCGAGCGCGATGAACGCGACCGGCCCGGAGGTCGCGACCGCGGCCGAGGCGAGCAGCACGCCGACCGCGATCGCCGCGATGCGGGTGCGTGCGAATGCCAGCCCGAGGCTCGTGGCGCGATCGTCCGAGAACTCGCCGACGGCGAGCCGGCGCGAGAGCAGCAGGGCGAGCACGAGTCCCACGGCCACGACCGGGCCGATCAGCGCGAGGCGGGTCCAGTCGCGGCCGGCGAGGTTGCCGACGAGCCACACGGCGGCGCTCTGCGCGTCGTAGACCTGCGCGCCCACGATCATGAGCGAGTTGACCGCGGCGAGCATCGCGCCCGCTCCGATGCCGACGAGCACGAGGCGGAACGGGGCGACCGTGCGGTGCCGCGTGGCGAAGAGGAAGACGAGCGCGGCGGTGCCGACGCCGCCGGCGACGGCGCCGAGCGAGGTCGCGAGCACGCCGCCGCCGGCGAACAGCATCGCGACGAGCGCGCCGGTCGCGGCGCCGGTGTCGAAGCCGATGACGTCGGGGCTGCCGAGCGGGTTGCGCGTGACGGACTGGAACAGCGCCCCGGCGAGGCCGAGCGCGAGCCCGACGAGCGCGCCGTTGAGCGCCCGGGGGAGGCGCAGCGTGCCGACGATGAGCTCTTCGGCGGGCGTGCCGCGGCCGAAGACGGCGGTGAGCACCCGGTCCAGCGGGATCGGGTTGACGCTGATCGACAGGGTCGCCGCGAGCGCGACGAGCAGGGCCGCGACGAGCAGGACGCATACGACGAGGTAGCGGGGGCGCACGAGCACGGACGCGCCGCCGAGTCGCACGACGCGCGCGCGCTCGGGGCCTGCGCTCAGCACGCTGCGCGAGGCGGGGACGCCGCTCACAGGGCCACCAGCTTCCGACGGCGCACGAGCGCGATGAACACGGGGCCGCCCAGGATCGCGGTCATGATGCCGGCCTCGATCTCGCGTCCCGTCCCGAGCACACGGCCCGCGGTGTCGGCGAGCATCAGCAGCGCCGCGGAGAGCAGCATCGAGAGCGGCACGACGGCGCGCTGGTCGGGGCCGACGAGGAAGCGCACGATGTGCGGCACGGTGAGCCCGAGGAAGGCGATGGGGCCGGCGACGGCGGTCGCCGCACCGCACAGCAGCGTGACGGCGACGGCGGTCAGCGCGCGCACCCGGCCGACGTTGAGGCCGAGCGCGCGGCCGCGGTCCTCGCCCATGCCGAGCGCATTCAGCCCGGGGGTGACGAGCAGGGCGAGCACCGCGCCCACGATGAGGAACGGCAGCGCCGCGCCGAGCGTGTCGAAGCCGCGGTTCACGACGGAGCCGACGACCCAGAACCGCATGGTGTCGTAGCTCGCCTGGTCGCGCAGCGCGATCGCGTTGATGTAGGCGAACAGGACGGCGCTGAGCGCGGCCCCGGCGAGCGCGAGACGCGCGGGGGTTGCGGATGCCCGGCCGCCCGAGCCGATCAGATAGACGACCACCGACGCCACGGCCGCCCCGCCGAGCGCCAGCCACAGCTGCGCGAAGTGCCCAGCGACCCCGAAGAACGCGAAGCCCGTGACGACGGCCGCGGCGGCGCCGGCGTTGACGCCGAGCAGTCCGGGGTCGGCGAGCGGGTTGCGGGTGAGCGCCTGCATGAGCGCCCCTGCCGCGCCGAGCGCGAGGCCGACGACGAGCGCGACGACGGTGCGCTCGAGGCGCAGCCCGCGGACGATGTCGAGCGCGTCCTGCGCGCCGTGCCCGAAGAGCGCCTCGACGACCGTCTGCGGCGAGAGCGCCTGGCGCCCGACCATCAGGCTCAGGATCGCCGCGGCGACGAGCGCGACGAGCAGCCCGAAGCCGAGCGCCAGCCGACGGCCGCGAAGAGAGGAGGTCATAGTTAGGGGAGCCTAACCTAACCATCTGGGCCGACCGCAAGTCCGCGACGTCACCCGCGCGCGCCTTCTCACCCCCGCACCGTGCACGAGCGGCGACTGCCCGGCAGGGCCGCGGCCGAAACACGAGAAGGCCCCGGATCCACTGGACCCGGGGCCTTCTACGATTGTGCGCGAGGGGGGACTTGAACCCCCACGCCCTATACGGGCACTAGCACCTCAAGCTAGCGCGTCTGCCTATTCCGCCACCCGCGCGCACTTTCCAGCGGCTGAATATTGCGTCAACCACCGAGGAATGACTCTATCACGACTGCGGGGGAGCCTTTGACACCGGGCGCGCAACCCGGGCGCGTCGAGCGGCGGCGCGCGGCATCCGTATCGGGCCCCTTCGCGCGGCGTCGGAGGCCGCCGCTAGCGTAGGACGCATGAGCGACGCGACGCCTGCACAGCCGGATGAGACCGCGATCATCGCGAGCGAGCTGATCCGCTTCGACACGACCAACTACGGCGAGGGGAAGTCGAAGGGCGAGACCGAGGCGGCCGAGTACGTCGCCGCGAAGCTCGAGGCCCTCGGCCTCGCTCCGCAGCTGTTCGACGCGGCGCCCCGGCGCACGAGCGTCGTCGCCCGCGTGCCGGGCCGCGACCCCGGCAAGCCCGCGCTCGTCGTGCACGGCCACACCGACGTCGTGCCGGCCGACCCCGCGCAGTGGACGGTCGATCCGTTCGGCGGTGTCATCAAGGACGGCCTGCTGTGGGGCCGCGGCGCGGTCGACATGAAGAACATGGACGCGATGATCCTGACCGCGCTCGGCGACGTGCTCGCCGGCGGGGGCCAGCCCGAGCGCGACCTGGTGATCGCGTTCTTCTCCGACGAGGAGAACGGCGGCATCTACGGCTCGCACCACCTCGTGCACGAGCACCCCGAGCTGTTCGCCGGCGCGACCGAGGCGATCAGCGAGGTCGGCGGCTACTCGATCGACCTCGAGGGCAAGCCCGCCTACCTGCTGCAGACGGGCGAGAAGGCGCTGATCTGGGCGCGGCTCGTCGCCGAGGCGCCCGCCGCGCACGGCTCGCGGCTCGTCTCGAACAACGCCGTGACCGCGCTCGCGGCCGCCGTCGCCGAGATCGGCCGCCTCGAGTGGCCCGTGCAGCTCACCGACACGACCTCCGAGCTCATCGCCGAGCTGGGCCGCATCCTCGACGTCGACCCCGAGCAGGTCGGGCCGGATGCCGTCGTGCTCCGCACCGGCTCGGCCGCCGGCTTCATCACCGCCACACTGCGCACCACGTCGAACCCGACGATGCTGACCGCGGGCTACAAGTCCAACGTGATCCCCGAGCGCGCCGAGGCGCGCATCGACATCCGCCCGCTGCCCGGGCAGGAGGCCGAGGTGCTCGCCTACCTCGACGAGCTCATCGGCGAGAACGTGCGCATCGAGGTCGTCCACCAGGACACGGGGCTCGAGAGCCCCACCTCGGGCGCCCTGGTCGACGCGGTGAAGGCCTCGCTCGAGAAGCACGACCCCGGTGTCCCCGTCCTGCCGTACCTGATGCCCGGCGGCACCGACAACAAGGCACTCTCGCTGCTCGGCATCCAGGGCTACGGCTTCGCACCGCTCAAGCTGCCGCCCACGCTCGACTTCCCCGGCATGTTCCACGGCATCGACGAGCGCGTGCCGCTCGACTCGCTGACGTTCGGGCGCCGGGTCCTCGGCGACCTGCTGAAGAGCTACTGATGGAGGCGTGGGCCCGCCCGGAGCTTCCCGTGCTCCCGGGCCGGGGGAGCGCGCCGCTGCTGTTCTCGAGCGCCACGGGCGGCCTGGCATCCGCAGCGCCCGCCGGCGACACCGCGACGCTGTACGTCTGCGGCATCACGCCCTATGACGCGACCCATCTCGGGCATGCGAACACCTACGTCGCCTTCGACACGCTGCAGCGCGTGTGGCGGGATGCCGGCTACGCGGTGCGCTACGCGCAGAACGTGACCGACGTCGACGACCCGCTGCTCGAGCGCGCCACGCGCGACGGCGTCGACTGGCGCGAGCTGGGCCGCAGCGAGGTCGACGGCTTCCGCGCGGACATGGCGGCCCTCGGCGTGATCCCGCCCGACGCGTACGTCGCCGTGACCGAGCGCATCGAGCCGGCCGCCGTCGCCGTCGCAGAGCTGCTGGCCGCGGGGCTGGCCTACCGGGTGCCGGCCGACGACGCCTCCGCCGAGAGCGATGGCGCCGACGTCTACTTCGACTCCACCGCCGCCTCCGACCTCGGCCCCTGGTACCTCGGGCTCGAGAGCCGCATGCCGCGCGACGAGATGCTGCGCATCTTCGGCGAGCGCGGCGGCGACCCCGATCGCGCGGGGAAGCGCGACGAGCTCGACCCGCTGCTGTGGCGCGCCCACCGCGACGGCGAGCCCGTGTGGGAGTCGCCCGTCGGCCGCGGCCGCCCCGGCTGGCACATCGAGTGCTCGGTCATCGCGCAGCAGGAGCTCGGCGACACCATGACCGTGCTCGGCGGCGGAGCCGACCTGCTGTTCCCGCACCACGAGTTCAGCGCCGCGCACTCCTCGGCGCTGACCGGCGAGCCCGCCGCGCTCGTCTACGCCCACAGCGGCATGGTCGCCTACCGCGGCGAGAAGATGTCGAAGTCGCTGGGCAACCTGGTGAAGGTGAGGGACTTGGTCGCCTCGGGCGTCGACGGGCGGGCGATCCGCCTGGCGATCCTCGCCAACCACTACCGCTCCGACTGGGAGTGGACCGACGAGGCGCTGGCCGCGGCCTCCGATCGGCTGCAGCGCTGGGCGTCGGCCCCGGTCGCCGATGACGACGGCGCGCCGCTCGCAGCGGTGCGCGCCGCGCTGGCGAACGACCTGGACACCCCGGGGGCGATCGCGGTCGTCGACGCGGCCGCGGCCACGGGCCTCTCGCCGGAGCTGTGGGCGGGCATCCACCTGCTCCTCGGCGTGAGGCTGTAGCCGGCTGGTGCGGATGCCGCGGCATCCGCACCGCGCACGGAAGAGATCCGCGCGCATGCTCGGCGTGCCCCGACCGACCCACGGCGTATCGGAACGGATCTCTTCCGCGCGCACTTCCCCCTCACAGCCGCAGACGCGCCGAGGAACTGCACCGTTCGCGGGCCGGCCGGCCTGGCTCCGCGCGCAGCGACGACACACTCGCCGCATGGAGACCCCGCTTTGCGACTTCGGCCATGTGGCCACGACGGCCGAGCTGCGCCGGGCCGGCTTCACTGCGAAGCACCTCGCCGCACTGCGCCGGCATCCGCTCACCGTCCAGCCCAGACGCGGGCTCTACGCCTGCGGCGATCTGAACTCGACCGAGCGAACCGCCGTGCGGTGCGGAGGCCGCATCGACTGCGTCAGCCTGCTGCGGTCGCTGGGAGTCTGGGTCGGCGACGCGGCCCCGGCGCTCCACCTGCGGTTCCCGACGAGTGGAGGCCGCACCTCGCAGCGGAGGTCCGAGATCCGCCGCACGGTCGTCGCGCACTGGCGTCCGCTCCGGCGCCCCGGGGGCAAGCTCTACGTCCCGGTGGCCGACGCGCTCCGTCAGGCGATGGACTGCCTGCCGCCGGATGATCTGATCGCCGCCATCGAATCCGCCGTGCACCTCGGCCACCTCAGCCGAGAGGCCGCACTCGAGCTGATGGCCACCGCACCGGCTCGAAAACGGCGGTTCCTCCGCGAGGTCGACACCGGGTTCCGGGCGCAGTCCGGGCTCGAGACCAAAGTGCGGCTGCGGTTCACGCGGCTCGGCTATCGGGTCGAACCGCAGGCCGCCATCCCCGGAGTGGGCCATGTCGACAACCTGATCGAGGGGGTCGTCGCGCTCGAGACGAACGGTCGCGATCACGAGGGCAGCCGCAGCACCGACTACTACCGCGATCTGGGCACTGAGGCCTGGGGCATCCGCGTGATCAGCGCCGATCCCGCACTGCTCGATCAGCACTGGGACATGATCCAGCACGTCGTCGAGAAGGCGATCGCCGATGAGCGGCTGCTGCGGGAACTCCGGGGAAGAGATCTGGACGGCGCGCCGAAGAAGACGCCTCGACGCTCCCGCCTCTGGAACGAATCCCTTCCGCACGGAACGGGACGGAGATGACTCGTGCGGATGCCGCGGCATCCGCACCGCGCACTCAGCTGTTCGGCCGCCAGGGGTCGCTCGGCCCGGCGGTCGGCCCAGCGGGGCCGCCGTCCTTGCCGTCGCGGCCGTCGTTGCCGCGGCGCAGGTAGCGCTCGAACTCCTGCGCGATCGCCTCGCCGCTCGCCTCGGGGGAGTCGACCGTGTCGCGCGCCGCCTCGAGCTGCTTGATGTAGGCGGCCATGTCCTCGTCCTCTTCGGCGAGGGCGTCGACGCCGCGCTCCCACTCGGCCGACTCCTCGACGAGGTCGCCTCGGGGGATCGTCACGTCGACGAGCTCCTCGAGCTTGTCGATGATCGCGAGAGTCGCCTTGGGGCTCGGGGCGTTGTGCACGTAGTGCGGCACCGAGGCCCAGATCGAGATGGTGGGGATGCCGACCGCCTCGGCCGCCTGGCCGAGCACGCCCAGGATGCCGGTCGGCCCCTCGTACTGCGAGCGCTCGAGCGAGAACTCGCGCCGCACCGCGGCGTTGTCGCTCGAGGCGCCGACCGAGATGGGGCGGGTGTGGGGGACATCCGCGAGCAGGGCCCCGAGGAACACGATCGCGTCGACGTCCGCGGCGAGCGCGGCGTCGAGCAGCTCGCCCGCGAAGGCCTTCCAGGCGCGCGAGGGCTCGGTGCCCAGCAGCAGGTAGATGTTGCCGGTGTTGTCGCCGGTGACCTCGAGCTCGGCGTCCGCGGCGAGCGCCTTCGGCAGGCGGCCCGGCTCGGCAGGACCGTAGAGCACGGCGCCCGGCCACTCCAGGATGCGCTGGCCGTCGTCGTCGAGCTTCGTCACCGGCCGGGTGAACTGGAAGTCGTAGAAGGGCTCGGGGTCGACCTCGTGCAGCGGGACGACGTCCAAGACATCCTTCAACGCGCGCACCGCGCCCGTGGCCGCCTCGCCCGCGTCATTCCAGCCTTCGAAGGCCACGACCAGGATGCGGCCGTCCAGGATGCCCTTGCCGTCAGTCAAACGCCACCTCTTCGTCTTGAGATTCGCCCTCTGACCAGGATAGGCCTGGGCCACCCGGATAGACTTTGCCCCTGTGATTTCTGTGCCTGCCGCTGTCCTGTTCGACATGGACGGGACCATCGTCGACACCGAGCCGTACTGGATGACGGCCGAGTCCGAGCTGGTGCACTCGTGGGGCGGCACGTGGACGCACGACGACGGCCTCACCCTCGTCGGCAACGGCCTCGAGGTCTCGGCCGCGGTGCTGCAGTCGCGCGGTGTCGACCTCGACATCCCCACGATCATCGACCGCCTCACCGACCGGGTGACCCAGCAGCTCGCCGAGATCGGCGTGCCGTGGCGCCCCGGCGCTCAGGAGCTGCTGCGCGAGGTGCGCGAGGCCGGCATCCCCACCGCGCTCGTCACGATGTCGTTCCGCCGCATGGCCGAGCAGATCGCCAGCTACATCCCCTTCGACCCGTTCGACACGATCGTCGCCGGCGACGAGGTGCAGAACCCCAAGCCGCACCCCGAGGCGTACCTCGAGGCCGCACGCCGCCTCGGCGTGCCCGTGGAGCACTGCATCGCCGTCGAGGACTCGCTCACCGGGCTCGCCGCGGCCGTCGCGGCCGGCGCGATCGCGATCGGCGTGCCGCACCTCGTTCCCCTGCCCGAGACGGGCGATCACACGATCTGGCGCACGCTCGAGGGCACGACCCTCGACGACCTGCGCGAGCTCGCCCAGCAGAAGGCCCGCGCATGACCGACATCGCAGACATCCCCACGAACCACCTCGCCTTCAGCGGCCCGTTCCGCGTCGGCGACCGCGTGCAGCTGACCGGCCCCAAGGGCCGCATGAACACGATCACGCTCAAGCCGGGCGAGAAGTTCCACACCGAGCGCGGCTACATCGCCCATGAGGACATCATCGGGCAGGCGGACGGCACGGTCGTCAGCAACTCGACGGGCGCGCAGCACCTGGCACTGCGCCCGCTGCTCAAGGACTTCGTCATGTCGATGCCGCGCGGCGCGGCGATCGTGTACCCGAAGGATGCCGCGGCGATCCTCGCCCGCGCCGACATCTTCCCGGGCGCGACGGTCGTCGAGGCCGGCGTCGGCTCCGGCGCCCTGTCGCTGTGGCTGCTGCGCGCCATCGGCGCCGAGGGCCGCCTGCAGAGCTTCGAGCGCCGCCAGGAGTTCGCCGACATCGCCATGGGCAACGTCGCGGGCTTCCTCGGCTACCGCCCCGCGAACTTCGACATCGCCGTCGGCGACCTGCAGGACACCCTGCCCTCCGTCTTCGAGCCCGGCACCGTCGACCGCGTCGTGCTCGACATGCTCGCCCCGTGGGAGCCGCTGCCGCAGGTCGCCGAGGCGCTCAAGCCCGGCGGCGTCGTGCTCTGCTATGTCGCGACCGTCACGCAGCTCAGCCGCGTCGCCGAGGCCATCCGCGACACGGGCCTGTTCACGCACCCCGACGCCGACGAGACGATCGTGCGAGGCTGGCACGTCGAGGGCCTCGCCGTGCGCCCCGACCACCGCATGGTCGGCCACACCGGCTTCCTCATCACGGCGCGCCGTCTCGCGCCCGACACCGAGCTGCCGTCGCTCA
>Ga0164242_10006015_pt1 | contig 13418 bp, 14 predicted proteins | sample OricomgcompostMG_FD_108783 | JGI IMG/M metagenome (GOLD analysis project Ga0164242, IMG submission 108783) | Miracle-Growth compost microbial communities from Emeryville, California, USA - Original compost - Miracle growth compost (MG) ...
CAGGATTGTGATTCCTGTTGTCGTGGGTTCGAGTCCCATCAGCCACCCCAGAGAATTACGCAAAAAGCCCAGTCGATGCGACTGGGCTTTTTGCTTTGCGGCGTTCAGTGATAAAGGTCGCGCCGTTATCCTCCTGCCCGATATCGCAAAGGCGGCGCTCACCGCTTTCAAAACTACGCCGCCAGCCGTTTAGCCGGCTTCACATTCGCCGTGCTCTGCCGCTCGGCGTGCCACAGGTCATATTGAAGCTGCGCGCGCAGCCACACTTCCGGGTCGTTCTCCAACCATTGACCCAGACGAATCGCCATCTCGGCGCTGATCGCTGCGCGGCCGTTATCGTTACGCGATTCAACTGTTCGCGGTCGCATGGGAGCGCGACTACGCTTGCTCCGGCTTGAAGCCGATGCGAACCTCTTTGCGCATGAAAGGCATCCACCCGGACGGCTTGCCCGATGATTTGCGCGTTGACGCCAGCCCGGACAGATTCGCAGCAGATTGAAGGGGACACGAATGCGCGCGGGACGCCCTTCGTCGACGGACCCGTCTTTCGGCGACCTATCGTGACACGCATGCTCGCGCCGTTCACTTCCGCCGAAAGACGTAGGATCGCGCGCCAACCGCAGTGGCACGCAGACCCGAGGCCGGGCCGCTCTGCGCTCTGTTATCCCGCGTAACCCTCGTTCCTGAAAAAAACCCGCCGCTATGTTAACGTCCCCGTTTCCCAACACATGACGGATAGGCTTCGATGGAATATCGCATTCTCGGCGGCACGGACGTAAAGGTGAGCCTGATCGGCCTCGGCACAATGACGTGGGGCGAGCAGAACACGGAGAGCGACGCGCACGCGCAGATCGACTATGCGCTCGACCACGGCGTGACGTTGATCGACGCCGCGGAAATGTATCCGGTGCCGCCGCGTCCGGAGACGCAGGGACTGACGGAGCGTTACATCGGCACGTGGCTCGCGAAGCACCCGGCCGCGCGCGAGCGCATCGTGCTGGCGACCAAGATCGCCGGTCCGGCGCGCCAGCCGCACAATCCGCGTCACATTCGCGGCGAAGGCAACCAGTTCGACCGCAAGAACCTGACCGAGGCGCTCGACGGCAGCCTCGCGCGCCTGCAGACGGATTACGTGGACCTGTATCAGCTGCACTGGCCGGACCGCAGCACGATGACGTTCGGCCGCAACGCGTATCCGTGGATCGACGACGCGTACACGGTGCCGATCGAAGAGACGCTCGACGTCCTCGCCGGCTTCGTGAAGGCGGGCAAGATCCGTCATATCGGCGTGTCGAACGAGACGCCGTGGGGCGTCGCGCAGTTTCTGCGCGCCGCGGAAAAGCTCGGCCTGCCGCGCATCGTCAGCATCCAGAATCCGTATAGCCTGCTGAACCGTACGTTCGAGGCGGGGCTGTCGGAGTTCTCGCATCGCGAGCGGGTCGGCCTGCTCGCGTATTCGCCGCTGGCGTTCGGCTGGCTGTCCGGCAAGTACGAGGGCGGCGCGCGTCCGGAAGGCGCGCGCATCACGAAGTTCGAACGTTTCGCGCGTTACAGCAAGCCGCGCGCGGTGGCGGCGACGTCGCGCTATGTCGCGCTGGCGAAAGAGTATGGCCTGTCGCCCGCGCAGTTCGCGCTCGCGTTCGTGAACAGCCGGCCGTTCGTGACGAGCAACCTGATCGGCGCGACGTCGATCGAACAGTTGCAGGAAAACATCGCCAGCGTCGACGTGCATCTGTCGCCGGACGCGATCGCGCAGATCGACGCGCTGCACGAACAGCAGCCGAATCCGGCGCCGTAACGCGCGCTTCATCCGACGCGGCGCGCGGTCCATGCCGCGCGCGTCGCCCGGCGCGGCCGGTCGCATCGTGCCGTCTGGTACAGTGGCGGCCGGCCGGCGTTCGTTTGGCGAACCGCCCGCCGGTGAACTACGATCCACGATACCGACGCGGCCCGACGGGCCGCGCCGGCGGCGCGCGCGCAGCATGCGCCGTTTCAGCTTACCGACAAAGAAGGGTTTGTTTCCGATGAACACTGCACGCGTAGCGCCGCGGGCCCCGGCGTACAGCTATGGCTGGCCGGTTTTCGTGCTGCTGGCCGTCGCCGGCCTCTTTTACGTGAAGTGGTTTCCTTATTACCACCGCGCGTTCACGGCCGAGGCGACGCACTCGATCGGCGCATCGATCCTGACGGGCAAGGCCGCCAGCGCGCCCGCGCCGTCGTTCGCCGCCGCGCTCGATTATGCGTGGGCGTACGGCAAGGCGATCTGGCAGGCGCTGGTGCTCGGTCTGCTGCTCGGGTCGGGCGTGCAGGCGTTGCTGCCGGCCCGCTGGGTCGCGCGGATGCTCGGCCGGCACGGCTTCGGCAGCGTCGCGGCCGGCGGCCTGCTGGCGGTGCCGGGCATGATGTGCACATGCTGCGCGGCGCCGGTCGTCGTCGGCCTGCGCGAGCGTCACGCGTCGGCGGGCGGCGCGCTGGCGTTCTGGCTCGGCAATTCGGTGCTCAATCCGGCGACGCTCGTGTTCATGGGCTTCGTGCTCGGCTGGCAGTGGAGCGCGCTGCGCGTCGTACTCGGCGTGCTGCTGGTGTTCGGCGTCGGCTGGATCGCGAACCGCTTCGTCGCGCCGCAGGACGCGGCCGCCGCCGACGCGCGGATCGCCGAACTCGTGCAGCAGCAGGAGCGCAGCGCGAGCATGTTCGCGCGCTGGGCCGGCATTTTCACGCGGATGGCGGTGCGGCTCGTGCCCGAGTATCTGGTGCTGGTGCTGCTGCTCGGCGCCGCGCGCGCGTGGCTGTTCCCGCATATCGGGCCGGAGGTGACGAGCAGCGTCGGCTGGATCGTCGCGTTCGCGGTCGCCGGCATGCTGTTTGTGATTCCGACCGCGGGCGAAGTGCCGATCATCCAGGCGATGCTCGCGCTCGGCGTCGGCGTCGGACCCGCCGGCGCGCTGTTGATGACGCTGCCGCCGGTCAGCGTGCCGTCGTTCGCGATGCTCGCGCGCTCGTTCAGGCCGCGCGTGCTCGCGCTGGTCGCGGCGGCGGTCGTCGGATTCGGGATCGTCGCGGGGCTGGCGGCGGTCGTATTGGGTTTCTGACGGTTACGCGCGCGTCGCGCGCGGCATCCATGGCGGGCTTTGCCCGCACGGCACAGGGCATATGCCCGGGACTGAAGCATGGCACAACAGAAGACGAACCCGAAGCTCGAACAGGCGCTGACGCGTGGCGACCTCGCGATCCGCCAGGCGAATTCCGCCCGCGCGACCGCCGTGCTGCGCGCGCTCGGCAAGATGATCGTCGATGCGTCGGCGACGATCGGCGTCGACGCGTACACGTCGATTCCGGACGGCGACCGCATCTACGACCCGGCCGACGGCATGTGGCCGCAGGAACTGCTGGTGTCGTTCGACGGCCCTGTCGACGAGATGGATCCGGAGGAGGTCCGCACGATCCGCCTGCTGGCGGATACGCCGGTGACGATGTTCCGCGTCGAGTGGCATCGCGCGGACGGCAAGCTCGGGCGTCAGGACGGCGGGCCGTTCGCGACGGTCGCATTCGTCACCGACGTCGAGATTCCGTGGGGCGACGACGAGGATTGAGCCGTTGCCGGCCGCGTTTCGTTTCCCGCGACGACGCGCGGCTCAACGCATCAGGCGCCGGCGCAGCAGCACGCTCGCGATCGCGAACGGCACCACGACATACACGGCCAGCACGACGAGGTGAAGCGCCGCATGATCGAGCGGCCGGCCGAGCATTGCCGGCCGGATCAGCGCGACTGCGTGCGCGAGCGGCAGCAGCAGCGTGATGTGCTGTGCGGCCGCCGGCAACTGCGTGATCGGGAAGAACACGCCCGACAGCAGCAGCATCGGCGTGAGCACCAGCGTCTGATAGAACATGAAGAAGTCGTACGACGGCGCGAGCGCCGTCACGATCATCGCGGTGCTCGCGAACGCGAGCCCGGCCAGCACGATGACCGGCAGCGCGACCAGCATCGACGGAAAGCTCGCATAGCCGAGCGCGCCGGCGACGATCATGATCGCCGCGCCCGACAGCACCGACTTGCTCGCCGCCCATGCGACCTCGCCCAGCACCACGTCGCCGAGCGACAGCGGCGTGTGCATGATCGCTTCCCACGTGCGCTGCACGTGCATCCGCGAGAACGCCGAGTACATCGCCTCGAAGCTCGCGGACATCATCACCGAAGACGACGCCGTGCCCGCCGCGAGAAACGCGATGTACGACACGCCGTCGACGTGCCCGACCATCAGCCCGAGCCCGAAGCCGAGGCCGAACAGATAGATCATCGGGTCGGCGAGATTGCCGAACATCGACGCGAGCGCGAGCTTGCGCCACACCAGATAGTTGCGCCGCCAGACCGCGATCCAGTGGGTCGCGCTGGACGGCAACGCGGCGAACGGCTCGTGCGGCGGCCGCGCGTCGGCGGCCGGGGGGCGGGTTTTGTCGAGGGTGTCGGCTTCCATGGTCGGGCGCTCAGTCCTGCATTTCGCGGCCGGTCAGCCGCAGGAACACGTCTTCGAGATTCGCGGGACGATGCAGATAACGCAGGTTCGCGCGATGGCGCAGCCGCGCGTGGACCGGCTGCGGATCGTCGACGTAGCAGAACAGCGTTTCGCCGCTGATCTCGGTGCGCGCGGCGAGCGGCGCGAGTTCGTCGCGCAGCGCCAGCGGATCCGGGCCGTAGACCTCGAACACGTCGCAGCCGATTTCCGATTCGATCAGCGCGTTCGGCGCGCCTTCGGCGATCTTGCGGCCTTCCTCGATCACGCAGACGCGGTCGCACAGCCGCTCGGCCTCTTCCATGAAGTGCGTCGTCAACAGAATCGTCTTGCCGCGCGCGAGCAGCGAGCGCAGGCGCTCCCAGATCAGATGCCGCGCCTGTGGATCGAGACCGGTCGTCGGCTCGTCCATCACCAGCACGTCGGGATCGTTGACGAGTGCGCGCGCGAGCGTCAGGCGCCTGCGCATCCCGCCGGACAGTTCGCCGACGCGCGCGTCCGCCTTGCTTTCGAGGCGGGCGAATTCGAGCAGCGGCGCGACAAGCGCGCGCGCCTGTGCGCCGGACAGGCCGAAGTAGCGGCCGAACACGAGCAGGTTTTCGCGCACCGAAAAGTCCGGGTCGAGGTTGTCGAACTGCGGCACGACGCCGACGCGCGAACGCGCAATCCGCGCGCGGGCCGGCACCGGTTCGCCGCACAGACGGATGTGTCCGGCGTCCGGCGCGACGATGCCGAGCAGCATCCGCAGCGTCGTGGTCTTGCCGGCGCCGTTCGGGCCGAGCAGCCCGAAGCATTCGCCGGGCTCGACGTCGAACGACAGGCTGTCGACGACGCGACGGTTTCCGTAATGTTTGACGACCTGATCGAATGCGATGGCGGGCATGGGCGATGCGGGACTCAGTGGAAGCGGCCCGCAGCCGACAGGCGGCGCGCGGACGCGAGGCGGCCTATTCTAGAGCATTGGTGCGTCGGCGTCGGCCGCCGCTCGCGTGGGCCGCCGCGGTTGCGGCCACGGGCCGCGTCGGCGCCAAGCCCGTCACGCCTCACAGGCGCCAGGGCGAGTAGCGACGGACGCGGCGACCTGGCGTTTTCCATCGCTTGCGTGCCGAATTGCGGCGCACCATCATGAAGGCGCACAGCCCGCAAACCCGCGGGTGGGGAGGGGCATCATGCCGAGCTACCAGAAAATCCTGCTTTGTTACGACGGCTCGCGCGAAGGGCGCAAGGCGCTGCGTTGCGGTGCGGATCTCGCGCTGGAACTGAAAGCGGAAACGCATTTGCTGTCGGTGGTCGATATGCGTTCGACGATCGCGCAAAGCGCCGGACTGCTGACCGACGTCGCGTGCGGCCGCTTCGAGGAAACGGCCCGCGAAATCCTGCAGGAAGGTGTGGACTGGCTGACCCAGCGCGGCGTACGCGCGCAGGGCCACTTCGCGTTCGGACACCCGATCGACGAGATCGCGAACCTCGCGGAGGATTTGCACGTCGACCTCGTGGTGGTCGGGCACCGTTGCCGCACCGGGCTGTCACGATGGTGGATGGGCGCCGGCAATACGCCGCTGCTCGACCGTGTGTCGTGCAGCATTCTCGTCGCGTGTTCGTCGGCGGCGGAGCAGAAGCAGGCAGCGGCGGAGGCTGCCTGAAGTCGCGTTGGGCGCGGCGATCAAGCGGCGCCCACGCGGGTATGAAGCAGATGAAGACAGCAGGGACGTAGCGGCCAGTGCAGCAGGTCAGCGCAGCCGGTCGACGCAGTAGGTCAGCGCAGCACGTCGACACAGCACGCACGGCGGCGGTCAGGCGTGCAGCGGCCGCGCCGGCGACCTCAAACGGCGTGGCCGCGTCAAACGGCCGGCCTTCCGGCGCAGCTTCGACGCCGGGCGCTCTCCGACGCCGACGCCGGCGCTGCGGCGGATTCAGTCGTTCAACTGGACCGCCGCGAGTTTCCAGGTAAATAGCCCGTGCCGTTGCAGGATCGCCGCGTAACGCGGCTCGTCCGCGCTGTGCTGCCACGTGACGACGAATTCATTGATGCCGCGATAGCCGGCCGTCGTTTCCGGACGCGCATCGGGCGCAGCGTCGGCCACGGCTGGCGGCGGAGCCGGCGGTTGACCCGGCGCGGCGGGCGGCGCTGGCTGACCCGGTTGGCCAGGCTGGGCCGGCTGAGCGGGTTGAGCCGGCTGCTCCGGTGTCTCCATCCCGCCGGCTGCCGGCGGCCGCTCGCCCGGCACCCCGCGCGGCGGCATTCCGCCAAGCAACGCGGCCACGCCGTCCGGCGTCATATAAGCATCGACAAGCGGACTGATCAGCGCCGAGCCGATCACCGCGCCGAACAGCAGCAACGGATTGCTGCTGTGTTGCGCGGCGATCCGCTTTTCCAGCATTTCTCCGAGTTGATCCTTCAGGCTCGCGCGCAACGACGGATAGTCGACGTACTGGTTCAGCGTCGCGGCGTCGCGGGCGTCGGCGGCCCGCTTGATCCGGTTGAGCGCGATATACGGCGTCGAATACGCATAGCCGACGATCGCAACGATGAACACCACGATCATCGCGATCGCGACGGGTTTGAGCCAACGTCGGCCAGCAGCGGGGGAGGCGGTCATCGAAACGGACAGGTGAAGTCGTGAGTATCGGCATTGACCGCTCCGGCGACGAAACGATCCCGGCGACCTCGACGATTCTGCGTGCGACGATCAGCGCGTGGGGGCGCCGGCCAGATCCGCCTGTTGTTCGGCGATGCAGCGGTCGATCATCCGGCAGACCGCGTCGATGCTGCCGACCATGATGAAGCGCGACGGCCCGTGATACACGCGAACCGGTGCGCGCCGCGCGGGCTCGCTATTGAGCGTGCTGTTCAGCGACACACGGGCGAACGCGGGCTGCGAGGACGGCAATCCCGGCAATCCGGACTGCATCGACGGCGCTGGCGCGGCGACGTGGTGGCCGGCAGGCGGCGTTGCCGGCAGCCGGTCGAACAGCGAACCGCTGACGGGCAGTGCCTGCGCCGCGCGCGCCGCGCAAGACGCGATTCCGCGCAGATGACGAAGGCGGCCGAACTGACGAAACGGCAACAGACGGGCAAGGCGTTCCATGACTTTCTCTCCACACGGCGTTCAGAATTCGGTCGACCGGATCAGGCCGACCGCAATGCCTTCGAGCGCGAAGTCGGCGCTGCCGGCCTCGACGAAGATGTTTTCGTAATCGGGGTTTTCGGCGATCAGTTCGACGCCGTTCGGCCGCCGCTTCAATCGCTTGACCGTGACGTCGTCGCCGAGACGGGCGACGACGATCTGGCCGTCCTTCGCCTCCGCGCGCTTTTGCACCGCGAGCAGGTCGCCGTCGAGGATGCCCGCGTCGCGCATCGACAGGCCGCGCACTTTCAGCAGGTAGTCCGGCTTGCTGGAGAACAGCGCAGGGTCGCACGCGTAGTGCTGCGCGATGTGTTCCTGCGCGAGGATCGGGCTGCCGGCCGCTACGCGTCCGACGAGCGGCAGCGACAGTTGCATGATGCCCGGCAGCGGCAGCGAGAACTGGCGCGGCAGGTCGTCGTCCTGCGGAACGAGCCGGATGCCGCGCGACGCGCCCGCCGCCAGTTCGATCACGCCTTTGCGCGCGAGGGCGCGCAAATGTTCCTCCGCCGAGTTCGCCGAGCTGAAACCGAGTTCGGCCGCGATTTCGGCGCGGGTCGGCGGAAAGCCGGTGCGCTCGATCGCGCGCTGGATCAAATCGAAAACCTGCTGCTGCCGTGCGGTGAGTTTGGTCATGGCGACACTGTATGGATAGACAGGTGACTGTATTTTTATACAGTATCGGGCACTTTTCAAGCGTTACTTGAGGTCGGGGTCGCAAAGCGGCCTGGGCAATCTGTTTCCCGGCGCGACGTGGCGAGAAATCACACGCGCGCAGCACCTTCCAGTGCTTACCACTTTTCCATATTAAAAAATGAGGAATGATTATTTCTAATGATATAGGCGCGTCGCTAGACTGGCTCGACACGTTGATCGCAATCGCATACGACTACACGGGAGAAACGGGATGGGTCACCGCACGACGGGGTGCAGGAACTGGCTGAAATCGCTGGCCGCGAAACTGCTGATCGCGGCGGCGCCGTGCGCCGGCGTCGCCGCGCTCGTGCCGGCCGCGCACGCGGACACGACGCTTCTGAACGTGTCGTACGACCCGACGCGGGAGTTGTATCAGCAGATCGACGAGGCGTTCGCGAAGCAATGGAAGGCGAAGACGGGCGAGAGCGTCGCCATCAGGCAGTCGCACGGCGGCTCCGGTGCGCAGGCGCGTTCGGTGCTCGACGGGCTGCAGGCCGACGTCGTGACGCTCGCGCTCGCCTACGACATCGACGTGCTCGCGAACAAGGGCCTCGTCGCGAAGGACTGGCAAAAGCGGTTGCCGGACAACGCGTCGCCGTATACGTCGACGATCGTATTCCTCGTGCGCAAGGGCAACCCGAAGGGGATCCACGACTGGCCGGATCTCGTGAAGCCCGGCGTGTCGATCGTCACGCCGAATCCGAAGACCTCGGGCGGTGCGCGCTGGAACTACCTCGCCGCGTGGGCGTACGCGCTGCATCAGCCCGGCGGCAACGCGCAGAAGGCGAAGGAATTCGTGACAAGGCTGTACCGGAATGCCGGCGTGCTCGATTCGGGCGCGCGCGGCGCGACGACGAGCTTCGTGCAGCGCGGCATCGGCGACGTGCTGATCGCGTGGGAGAACGAGGCATTCCTGTCTCAGAAGGAGTTCGGCGCCGACCGGTTCGAGATCGTCGTGCCGTCGGTGAGCATTCTCGCGGAGCCGCCGGTTGCGATCGTCGACAAGGTGGTCGACCGGCGCGGCACGCGCCAGGTCGCCGAAGCGTATCTGCGGTTCCTGTACTCGGACGAAGGCCAGAAGATCGCCGCGCAGAACTTCTACCGCCCGCGCTCGCCGGACGTGCCGGCCGCGCTCACCGCGAAATTTCCGAAGCTGAAGCTCTATACGGTCGACGACACCTTCGGCGGCTGGGCGAATGCGCAGAAGGTCCATTTCGCGGACGGCGGCGTGTTCGACTCGATCTATCAGCCGCAATGACGGCCGCCGCAGCCCGGCGACGCGCCGTGCGTCGCACGGTCCCGATAACGAAAAAGCAACCGCATGACGACGTTTGAACTGCGCAAGCCGGGCGCGCTACCGGGCTTCGGCCTGACGCTCGGCATCACGCTCGCGTGGCTGAGCCTCGTGGTCCTCATTCCACTCGCGTCGACGTTGACGAAGACGGCCACGCTCGACTGGAGCCAGTTCGTGCGCGCCGTGTGGTCGCCGCGCGTGATCGCGTCGTACCGGCTCACGTTTCTGTGCGCGCTCGGCGGCGCGGCGATCAACGCGGTGTTCGGCTTCCTGCTCGCGTGGGTGCTGGTGCGCTACCGGTTTGCGTGCAGACGGATCGTCGACGCGCTCGTCGATCTGCCGTTCGCGCTGCCGACCTCGGTGGCCGGCATCTCGCTCGCGGCCGTCTACGCGGGCAACGGCTGGATCGGGCAGTGGCTCGCGCCGCTCGGCATCCGGATCGCGTTCACGCCGGCCGGCGTGCTCGTCGCGCTGACCTTCATCGGCCTGCCGTTCGTCGTGCGCACAGTCCAGCCGGTGCTCGCCGACTTCGAGCGCGAACAGGAGGAGGCCGCCGCGTGCCTCGGGGCGTCGCGCTGGCTCACATTTCGGCGCGTGGTGCTGCCGGCGGCGCTGCCGGCGCTGCTGACCGGTTTCGCGCTCGCGTTCGCGCGCGCGCTCGGCGAGTACGGTTCGGTGATCTTCATCGCCGGCAATGTGCCGATGAAGTCGGAAATCACGTCGCTTCTGATCATCACGAAGCTCGAACAGTACGACTACGCGGGCGCGACCGCGCTCGCGGTCGTGATGCTGGCCGTGTCGTTCGTGATGCTGCTGCTGATCAATACGCTGCAGTGGTATCTGCAACGGCGCACCGGGCGCGGCCGTGCGTCGGCGGCGGCGCCGGCGGATGCCGTCGCGGTTGCGGCCGGAGGCGCGCAATGAGCCGCATGCCGATGAAGCCGGACCGGGCCGCGCCGCGACGTCCGGACCCGGTGACCGAAGCGCCGTGGGTCCGCCGGCTGCTCGGCGCCGGCGCGCTCGCGTTCGTCGCGCTGTTTCTGGTCGTGCCGTTGATCGCGGTGTTCTATCAGGCGCTCTCAAAAGGCATCGCGTTCTACTTCGACGCGCTCGCGGACCCCGACGCGCTGGCCGCGATCCGGCTCACGCTGTTGACCGCCGCGATCGCCGTGCCGCTGAATCTCGCATTCGGCCTCGCCGCGTCGTGGGCGATCGCGAAGTTCGAATTCCGCGGCAAGGCGCTGCTGACCACGCTGATCGATCTGCCGTTCTCGGTGTCGCCGGTGATCTCCGGGCTCATCTACGTGCTGCTGTTCGGCGCGCAGGGCTGGCTCGGGCCGTGGCTCCAGGACCGCGACGCGCAGATCATCTTTGCCGTGCCGGGCATCGTGCTCGCGACGATCTTCGTCACGTTCCCGTTCGTCGCGCGCGAACTGATTCCGCTGATGCAGGCGCAGGGCAACGACGAGGAAGAGGCCGCGCACGTACTCGGCGCGTCCGGTTGGCAGATGTTCCGGCGCGTGACGCTGCCGAACATCCGCTGGGGGCTGCTGTACGGCGTGATCCTGTGCAACGCGCGCGCGATGGGCGAGTTCGGGGCGGTGTCGGTCGTGTCGGGCCACATTCGCGGGCAGACCGACACGATGCCGCTGCACGTCGAGATCCTCTACAACGAATACAACTTCGCGGCCGCGTTCGCCGTCGCGTCGCTGCTGGCGCTGCTCGCGCTCGTGACGCTCGCGCTGAAGCTGCTCGCGGAGCGCCGGATGTCGGCCGAACGACATCGCAACGATGCGGCGCAGGCGTTGCCCGCCGCTCATGCGGGACCGCCGTCGGGCTCGTGGCCGGGTTCGTCGATTACCGCGGCCGGCACCGCCGCATCGCTGTCCGGCGCGATGCGCGGGCCGGCGCAACCGGGAGAATCATGAATGGGCATCACCGTTCGCCATCTGCGAAAGCGCTTCGGCGGGTTCACCGCGCTCGACGACGTGTCGCTCGACTTTCCGCGCGGCGAACTGGTCGCGCTGCTCGGGCCGTCCGGCTGCGGCAAGACCACGTTGCTGCGCGTGATCGCGGGCCTCGACTACGCGGACGCGGGCGAGGTCCGGTTGCAGGGCCGCGACGTCGGCGCGGTCGGCGCGCGCGAGCGCCGGGTCGGCTTCGTGTTCCAGCACTACGCGCTGTTCCGGCACATGACGGTGTTCGAGAACGTCGCGTTCGGGCTGCGCGTGAAGCCGCGCCGCGAGCGGCCGTCCGAAGCGGCGATCCGCGCGAAGGTGCATGAACTGCTGACGCTCGTGCAACTGGACTGGCTCGCGCAGCGCTATCCACAGGAACTGTCGGGCGGACAGCGTCAGCGCATTGCGCTTGCGCGCGCGCTCGCGGTCGAGCCGACGGTGCTGCTGCTCGACGAGCCGTTCGGCGCGCTCGACGCGAAGGTGCGCAAGGAACTGCGCGGCTGGCTGCGGCGGCTGCACGACGACCTGCATATCTCGACGATCTTCGTCACGCACGATCAGGAGGAGGCGCTCGAAGTCGCGGACCGCATCGTCGTGCTGAACCGCGGGCGCGTCGAGCAGGTCGGCAGCCCGCAGCAGGTGTACGACCAGCCGCGAAGCGCGTTCGTCTACGAATTCCTCGGCGCGGCGAATCGCCTGCACGGCCATGTGGACCGGCGCGGCTTCGTCGCCGACGGCGCGGCGCAGCCGGTTGCGGTGCAGTCGACGTTCGACGGGCCGGCGCTCGCGTACGTGCGCCCGCACGACCTCGTGCTGTATCCGCCGGGCACGCAGCGGCGCGACGGCATCGTCGTCGACGTGCGGCGCGTGGTGCCGCTCGGCGGCTCGGTGCGCGTCGAACTGGCGAGCCGCGGCGGCGCCGCGCTCGAAGCGCAACTCGACCGCGATGCGTGGCGCGCGCTGCAACTCGACGTCGGCGACGGCGCGACCGTCGTGCCGCGCGCGCTGCGCGTCTTTCCCGCGTGACCGGACGCCCGCGGCCCCTTTCCTTCGGCAGTCCCGGAGACGATCGATGAATTTCCAGCAGTTGCGCTTCGTGCGCGAAGCAGTACGGCAGAACATGAACCTGACCGAGGTCGCGAACGTGCTGTACACGTCGCAATCGGGCGTGTCCAAGCAGATCAGGGACCTTGAGGACGAACTGGGCGTCGACATTTTCATTCGCCGCGGCAAGCGGCTGACGGGGCTCACGGAGCCGGGCCGGGCGGTGCATCAGCTGATCGAACGGATGCTGCTCGACGCGGAAAACCTGCGCCGCGTCGCGCGCCAGTTCGCGGACCAGGACAGCGGCCACCTCGTCGTCGCGACCACGCACACGCAGGCGCGCTACGCGCTGCCGAAGGTCGTGCAGCGCTTCACCGAAATGTTTCCGAAAGTGCACCTCGCGCTGCGCCAGGGCAATCCGCAGCAGATCGCGCAGATGATCCTCAACGGCGACGCCGACATCGGCATATCGACCGAAGCGCTCGACCGCTTTGTGGATATCGTCACGTTCCCGTGCTATTCGTGGCATCACGTGGTGGTCGTGCCGAACGGTCACCCGCTCGTCGGCCGCGAGAACCTGACGCTCGAAGAGATCGCCGAATATCCGGTCATCACGTACGACCAGGACTTCACGGGCCGCTCGCATATCGACGACGCGTTCGCGAAGGCCGGCGCGTTTCCGGACGTCGTGCTGACCGCGATCGACGCGGACGTGATCAAGACCTACGTCGAACTCGGGATGGGGATCGGCGTGGTCGCCGCGATGGCGTACGACGCGAAGCGCGACACC
>Ga0164242_10006016_pt1 | contig 13418 bp, 20 predicted proteins | sample OricomgcompostMG_FD_108783 | JGI IMG/M metagenome (GOLD analysis project Ga0164242, IMG submission 108783) | Miracle-Growth compost microbial communities from Emeryville, California, USA - Original compost - Miracle growth compost (MG) ...
ACTTCGACGCTTATCGCCAAGATGTTGGAGGCCGCCGGTAAGCGGGCACATCTGGGCGGCAACATCGGCATCCCGCCGCTCGACATGCTCGTGGATGGTATCCGGCCGGAAGATTGGGTCGTGCTGGAACTGGCTAATTTCCAGCTGATCGATCTAAAATACTCGCCGCGCATCGCCGCCTGCCTGATGGTGGCGCCGGAACATATGGACTGGCACGCCGACGAGGCGGAGTATTTCGCGGCCAAAAGCCAGCTGTTCGAGCATCAGACCGGTGACGACGTGGCGGTCTATTTCGCCGAAAATGAAATTTCGGAACAGATCGCCGCTCATGGCGCCGGGCGGAAAATCCCTTATTTCGCGAAGCCGGGCGCGGTGGTAGAAAACGGGATTATCATGATCGACGGGCAGCGCATCTGTTCGACGGACGATCTAAAATTGCTCGGCAAACACAACTGGCAGAACGCTTGCGCCGCCGTGACGGCCGTCTGGCAAATCACGCAGGATATTGAAGCGATGCGCGCCGTGCTGATGAGCTTCGGCGGTCTGGAACACCGCCTGGAGCCGGTGCGCGAGCTGGACGGCGTCCGCTACTACAATGACAGTTTCGGCACCACCCCGGAGACGGCCATGGTGGCGATTCAGGCTTTCAGCGAGCCGAAAGTTATCATTTTGGGCGGCTCCGACAAGGGCGCGGATTATGGCCGGCTAGCGAAAGTCGTAGCCGAAAGCACTATCCGGAAAGTTTTGCTGATCGGCGAACAGGCCGGACGAATCGGCGCGGCGCTCCAGGCAGCCGGCGTGGATGGCAAGCTGGTTATCCCGGGTGGCAAAAACATCGACGAAATCGTCGCTACGGCGCGCGCCCAGGCCCGGCCTGGCGACGTGATATTACTTTCCCCGGCCTGCGCCAGCTTCGACATGTTCAAAAATTACAAAGATCGCGGCGAACAGTTCAAGCGAGCCGTCAACGACTTGTAACCGCGCGCCGGCCGGAGGCCACTTAGGCCAGCTGGGCAAGCAACTGCTTAAGCTGCTGCACGACGATCGGCTCCGGTTGGATGACCTGCGCACGTTTGTCGGCGATAGTTTTGATCTCCTGTTCGATCCAATGATAGTGCGTGCAGCCCAGCACGATGACATCGGCGTTTTTACTCAGCGCAGCTTCAAGCCGGGCACGGATTTTTTCCTCGTCTATCTCGTTATGCTGAATCATGTGCGCCCAATCGTGACAGTCCGGTTCCAGCACCGTAAGTTCGCGGGCGTAGCGGCTTTTTAAGTAATGATAACGCGGGCTGGCCAGCGTAACAGGGGTGGCACAAACGATGATGGTGCCGCTTCTGGTGAGCTTGGCGGCGTATTTGACCATCGGCTCGACGGCGATCAGCGGCACGTCGAACAAACGGCGCAGTTCGGGCGTCAGCGTGGTCGACACGGTGTTGCAGGCAATGACTATGACCCGGCAGCCATCGTCGATCATTTGTTGGAAAATCGGCCTGACGAATTCCAGGATTTCGCTCGGCCGGCGGGTACCGTACGGAACATGTTCCTTATCTTCGCGCAGCTCTATCTCGAGCTGCGGCAGCGACTTTTTGATGGCGTTGGCTACCGAGAGCCCGCCGACGCCGGAGTCAAAGACACCGACTTTCATGACAGGAAGCCCCAATGTGGATCCGAGTCGGGCAATTCTTCGGCGATATATTCTTCGAACCAGGCGTGCTGGGAAATCGGCAACGCCGACTTCATATCAGGATTCCTGTCAAAGATAGCTACGGCTGCGGCGGCCCGTTCCGCCATTCCCGGCAGCGCCAGGACTTTATTGGTGTTTGTCCGTCGGTTCATCAGATCATCAACGATCACCAACTTTTCGCTCGACGCCACCCTTTCGGCGCCGCCCGAAAAATACGTGAAATTCTTGTCTTCATCTTTGTTTAGCAGCAGATATTCAACGCCGAGGATTTGGGCCATGTCTTTTGTCAGCCAATCACCGCCACGCGGCGTGCTTACCAACAAATCAACTTCGCACGGGATGACTAGTGACGCTACGTTATGGGCCACCTGACCCCTAAGCGACAATACGTTCGCGACGCGTTCCAGGTCAAGCTTGTTATTGGCCTTCTGGCCGCCGGCTAGCCTGCCCTCATAGCGGTCAAAACAAAGACGGAAGATCGTCTCGTACAAGTCGTCATGCCTACTTGCTTCCGCCACGACGTTTTTCCTCGCCCGCGTGCCGTTGGGCAGCGCGGATGACGTTTTCGAACAAGGCGCAGACCGTCAGGGGGCCGACACCGCCTTTTTTAGGCGTGATCGTGAGGTCATCGCGTTCGTAAACATCGTCGGCCAGATCGCCGACCGTCTTGCCTTCCTCACTGGCCACGCCGGCATCGACCACTACGGCGCCCTGTTTGATCATATCGGCTTTTATTATGGCCGGGTTACCGGTGGCGGTGATAATGACGTCCGCCTCGGGAAGCTCCTCGTCAAGACCGTCGGTGTGACGATCCACGACATGCACGTCGAGCTCGGCGTCCTCCAGCATTTTTTCCAGCGGTGCGCCGACCAGCTTGCCGCGGCCGACCACCAGTATCCGCTTGCCCGGCAGATCCACGTTGTAGCCGGCCAGCAGCCACATGATAGCCAGCGGCGTGGCCGGTTCAAAAACCGCTTTCCGGCCAAGCGCATCAACGTCTTTTTCAGGGGCTACCAGGTTAACGATTTCTTCCGTCTGAGCCGGATCCGCCAGCGGCAACTGAACAATGATCCCATGCACCTTCTCGTCATTACTTAACATGTTAAGTAATTCTCTCACCTCTGTTTGCTTGACGCGGTGCACCTCGACGTCGACGAGAATATCGGCGCCGTATTTTTCCTTGAGACGCATATACGTCTCAATGACCGGATTATTGACCGTCACGACGATCGCCAGCTTCGGCTTGATACCGTGGGCCTGCCGTAGCCCGCGCACTTGATGGACCTGCCGCTGTTTGATGTAATCGGCCAGTTCGGCCCCGTTCAATGATTTCATATCTGTAAATTGTACCACTTATCCACTGTTGTTGGCGTTCTCCCGCCAATAGGTTAAGATAAACGCAGGTAATTATAGACAAAAAGGAATCCTATGAAACATCGTGGCCCCATCGCAGTTTTCTTTCTATCAATCATTACGCTGGGTATTTATAGCATCGTCTGGCAGGTGAAAACCAAGGGAGAGATGAACCGACTCGGGGCGTCCATCCCGACCGCCTGGCTCATCATAATTCCGTTCGTCAACTGGTGGTGGCTCTGGAAATACAGCGAGGGAGTCGAGCTGGTGACCAAGAACGAGATGTCCAAGATCCTCGCCTTCATCCTGCTGTTCCTGCTTGGCGCCATCGGCATGGCGATCATCCAGAATGAATTCAATAGCATTATCGCCAAGCAGATGCAAGGCGTCACCGCGCCTTCGGCTCCGGTTACCCCGGCTGCTCCGGTCGGCTCAACGCCACCGGCTGCCGTTCCGACCGCCACACCGGCCACCCCGGCGGCACCGGCTTCGCCAACCGACCCGACTCCGCCGACGCCTCCGAACACGCCGAACACCCCGCCGGCAGCTTGAAAACTTGCCAAAACAGAGGTGATTTGCTAAAGTTTGGTGAGCTACGGGCGCGGCCGACTTAGTTTCACTAACAACGCTTCGCTCGTGTCTACAAAAATCCCGCCAGGATTTTTTGGGCCATTAGCTCAGCTGGTTAGAGCACCTGCCTCTTAAGCAGGGTGTCCAGGGTTCGAGTCCCTGATGGCCCTCCAACTCAATTAACAGATGAGATTTTGAGCTTTTTAAAAACCTCAGAAAAAGCCCTAAATTCTATCCGTTAAAATAGCCAGTGCCTCACTTGCGCTACTAGACTTACTGATTAAAAATGCTTGAAAGCAATCCTTCCGATAACACTTCAAGCGTGTCTATTATTCTATCGTCCTTACTGTCACCAAAAATCAGAGGCAACTCGGTACAACCCAAAATTACTGAGTCCAGGTTATTTGCTTCTAGAAAATTATCGACCATCGTCCTAAAATTCTCTTTTTCTTTGATGGTTATAGTGCCATTAAGTTGCTTAAATATTAAACTCTCAGTTTTTTCAGATAGTTTACGAGAAGGTCGAACTATAACAGCTGAATTGCCAATTGCCTCATCGTAAAGAGTTGATTTTAAAGTGTTCGGTGTAGCCAATAAACCAATACGCTTAAATTTTCTTTTTTTAATTAAGTTGGCAACAAGAGCCGGTATGGAAAGGAACGGAACTTTTGTTACTCTCTTCAAATCAGGTAAAAGTAAATGAGCCGTATTACAAGCAATGCAATTAATAGTACTCCCCGAATTCTCGAGTAGCTTCGTACGATTTATTAGTATCTCTTTGGCCTTACTCATGTTGCTTTCGCTAGATATAAAATTGGGTACGGGGACAGACAACAGTATTATTTCTGGAAAATCACTATCAGTAGGATTAGAAACAAAGTTCGGTGTTTGAGCGACAATAAGTTCAACCAATCTAGCGCTCGCCTGAGGCCCCATACCGCCAAGTATTCCAATGGCAGACATAGTAGTCTCCTAAAAATTATTTAAGTTAAATAGAAATATTCAGATGATTTTTAGATAAACGGGCTTTAAGCCCAATAAGAGCGGTATTGAGCAAAGTGATTTGTAACCGGTAGGAATTTGTTGCTCAAATTCATAAATTATACTATAGCATACTATGCTTGGTTCGCTAGTTACGATTTCAGTTACGATCGCGTATACGGTAGCCCTTCAGCGTGATAAAAAGCCGCTACAGCAACTCCTCTGTTTTGAGGAGTTTTTTATTGCTATGCTTTAACCCATGGAGCTGTTCAAAGACTTACCTGTTTTACTTTTTGAATCCGCTAAAAGTTGGCACGATTGGCTCGAAGAGAATCATAGGCAACCGCTGGGCTTATGGTTAAAAATCGCTAAGAAATCATCGGGTAAATCTTCAGTAACTTACGCGGAAGCCTTAGAAGAAGCACTTTGTTATGGATGGATAGACGGCCAGAAGCAGGCTTACGATGACGAGTATTGGCTGCAAAAGTTTTCTCCCAGGGGAACGAAAAGTATTTGGTCAAAAGTTAACGTTACGAAAGCGCAGCGGCTCGTTGAGTCGGGTAAAATGCAGCCGGCAGGGCTCGCGGCGATAGACGCAGCTAAGCAAGACGGCAGGTGGGATGCTGCTTATGATTCACCTAGCACCAGTAAAGTGCCCGAAGATTTTCAAGCGGCGTTAGATAAAAATCCTGGAGCCAAGCAATTTTTCGGCACGCTGAACAAAGCGAACGTTTATGCATTCTGCTGGCGAGTGCAAACCGCCAAGAGGCCGGAAACCAGGAAGGCCAGGATAGAGAAATTTATAGGCATGTTAAATCGAGGCGAAAAGCTTCACTAGCAGATCTGCTTTCTGTTGCGATTTCGTGCGCGCCAACTCTTCATAAATATTTTCGCGGCGGCGTGGGGGTTATTCCCTAGATAGATTAGTCGGCTGGACTATCGTTCGTATCGGTCGTGAGCGGATCATGATAAGGGACCGGGCCGACACCGGCTTCGCCGCTTACGGGCAGGTGGCCCGTCCCGGCCGGGTTTTCTTTGGGGTCGGTTGGCGCGTCATCGGTCATAATCTATTTCTTCTTCGGTGATTTAACGATGTCGTCGGTGATAACACCTTTGAGGTTCTTTATTTGCTCGTCTAGCAGCTTACCCATTGCGAAAACCTCCTTTAATTATTTACATTTATCATTGTAGAGCTTCTGCCATATCCGTCTGTAGCATTATTCACGGCGCGGACTTGCAATTAATTTTCTGCTTGTGTATACTAAAAGTAATAAATGTAATAATTTGGGTACGTTTATGCATGCATCATTCCCTAAAATCCTCGGCACCGCGACCCTCAACGAAAAGGGTCAGCTGGTAATACCCAGCGAAGCCCGGCACGAGCTGGGACTGGGCGCGGGGAGTAAACTGGTAATCATGCACAGTGAACACAAACCGGTGCTGGTACTCATCAAGGCCGAAGAAGTCGAATCGATGATTAAAGACTTGTCGAACGCGCTCGATAATACCGAAAAACTGTAAACATTAAAGGAGTTCATTATTAGTACGTCAGAAACTGCAGAGGTTGCGACTGCCAAGGTTGCCAAGCCGGCCTATTCGCACAGCGAAATCATGGTTGTCATCAGCGCTTTGATGCTGGTGATGCTGCTGGCCGCACTGGACCAGACCATTGTTTCCACCGCCTTACCGAAAATTGCCGAGGATTTGCACGGCTTGAATAAAATTTCCTGGGTGGCTACCGCTTATCTGTTGACCAGCGCCATTACGACGCCGCTTTACGGCAAGATCAGCGACCTGTTCGGCCGCAAGAAGATTTTTCAGACCGCCATCGGTATTTTTTTGATCGGTTCGGTGCTCTGCGGCATTTCGCAGAGCATGACCGAGCTGGTGTTCGCCCGCGGCCTGCAGGGCATTGGGGCCGGCGGTTTGATGTCGCTGGTGCTGGCGATCGTCGGCGACGTGATTCCACCGCGGCAGCGTGGCAAGTACATGGGATATTTTGGCGCCGTCTTCGGCGTTTCCAGCGTGGCCGGGCCGCTATTGGGCGGTTTTTTGACGCAGTCGCTGTCGTGGCGCTGGGTATTCTTCGTGAACTTGCCGCTCGGCATACTGGCGCTGGCGGCCGTGGCTACCCGGTTGCACCTGCCGGTTCATAAATTGCAGCATAAGATTGACTACCTGGGGGCCAGCCTGTTGGCGGCAGGCACCATCTGTCTGTTGCTGGCTACCGTCTGGGGCGGCGTCACGTACGCCTGGGGGTCGGCGCAAATTATCGGTCTGTTGATCGGCGGCGCCATCTTAACCGTCCTGTTTATCTTGCAGGAGAAACGCGCCAGCGAACCGATTATACCGCTACGGCTTTTCCGCAATGATATCTTCCGGGTTTCATCACTCCTCTCACTGCTCTCCGGTATCGCCATGTTCGCGGCCATTCTGTACATCCCGCTTTACCAGCAGGCGGTTCGCGGTTACACGCCGACCAAATCAGGTCTTTTGATGTTGCCACTGGTGGTCGGCCTGCTCATCGCCTCGATCATTTCGGGGCGGCTGACCAGCAAGCTCGGGCGTTACAAGGCGTTTCCGATCATTGGTACGGCCATTCTCTCGTTCGGCTTGTGGCTGTTCAGCCATATCACGCTGACGACCAGCGAATGGGTGGTCGGCTTGTGGATGCTGGTGGTGGGCGCCGGCCTGGGATCTTTCATGCAGATCATGACGCTGGCCATCCAGAACTCCGTCTCACGGCAAGAAATGGGGACCGCGACCTCGGTGGCCACCTTTTTCCGCTCGCTCGGCGGTTCATTCGGCGGCGCTATCTTCGGTACTATTTTGATCAGCCGGCTTTCCAAGCACTTAAACGAAATCACGCACGGCAATCCGGCCGCGCAGCATATTAACGTCAGCAGTATTCAGAGCGGCGTCAGCAGCAGCTTGCCGCCGCAGATCGCCCATGACGTCCTGCAAGCCTTCACGCTCTCTTTCCGGGATATGTTCCTGCTGGCCATTCCGTTCGCCTTGCTGGCCTTCGTGGTAGCCTTCTTCTTGCGGGAAGCTCCGCTCAGCAACACGCGTGAAGCGGAAGAATTGGTTCTGGAATAAACCGCCTCTAGTCGTCACTTTTAGCGTAACGGGCAAAGGTAAAAATGAAGCCGTTCTGTTCGCGCAAGTCGCTCTGCTCGGCTAGCTTAAACGCCTGTTCGTACGCCGGGAAAAACTGGTTGCAGCCGAAGTCGGCCTGGATGTGCGTGATATACAGCTCGTCGGCCTTACCGGCCTGCATAACTTGCGAAAATAGATTAGCGCCGCCGATCACCCATAGATCCTGGTCCCGGAAATCGGCCAGAAACTTATTGAGGTCGTTGACGACCTGCACGCCGTCAACGGCTGCCCGATCGTGAGTCAGCAAATAGTTCTGGCGGCCGGCCAGCGGACGCTGCAATAGTGAAAGCTCGAAAGTCCGTTTGCCGTACAGCACGTGGCCGCCGTACTTTTTGGTTTGATCGGTAAAATATTGCTCGTCTTCGGGGATGTACCAGGGCTGCAGGCCGCCTTTGGCGAGACCGAGCTTACGGTCCGCGGCGACAATCAATCTAATCATAAGCTTAATTATCGCTTGTTTGCGGCGGCGTGTAAATATCCTACCTCTGTTATTTGCGCATTGTCTCTGTTAAAATAAGCTTTGCGATTTGCGCCCGTAGCTCAGCGGATTAGAGTACTTGGCTTCGAACCTTAAAATTTGTTACAATCCTTAAGTGGCATATAAAAACATTGAGGATCGTCGAGCGGCTAGCAAACGCCATTACCAATTGAATAAACAACGCTACCTGGATCGAAATGTCAAATATAGGGCGCGGATTCGAGAATTGGTGCGCGCTATTAAGGAAAAATCTCCTTGCGCGGATTGCGGAACGTCTTATCCATATTATGTTATGGATTTTGACCATCTCGAAGCCTCAGAAAAAATCAACGATATTAACTTTCTTTCTTCGACAGGAAGGATTGGTGCACTAAAGAAAGAGATTGAAAAGTGTGAAGTCGTGTGTGCCAATTGCCATCGAAAACGTAGCCACAAAAGATTGCAAACGAATAAGCACCGGTAGCTCAGCGGATTAGAGCATCTGTCTTCGGAACAGAGGGTCGGGGGTTCGAATCCCTCCCGGTGCACCACATCAATTATTATCCAGATAGGCTTCCGCTCGGTCGAGTCGCTCTTGCAGGTCATCGATTTCAGCACCAAAGCCCCGCTCCGTATCAGCGAAACACCTGACTGCTTCTATCGCTAGTTCAGGCTCGCCGGCGATACACATATCAAGCGGCGTACGGCCGCGCAGTAATTTGTTCTTGTGACGGAGAAAGTACTTTATCCCGCTAGTTTCAAGCACCCGGGTGTCATCGAGTTTGAGCGCCACATCCCTCACCGTTAATAGGAAAAGACTTTGAGGCGACATATCTACCCAGCCGCTCGACGCGCCTATCAAATCGAGTTCTTTTTTAGAGTGGACGCCTTCCAGCGCTCGTGACCCGAGTTCTTGGAGTGTCTTTACGTCAAGTTCTGAATCGTCGTCCAGTACTTCCATATACATATTAGTATAGCGTAAAACGGATTGGGTAATCTCTTACAAATTATTAAATTGTCGTTACATTTATCACGTTGCTTATGCTTGCGTGCGAGCAGCTTTTCTTATACGGTTAGGGTATGGGTACTCCAGAGGTAACGGACGGTAAGGGTCGTATAAGTGAAGACTTCGCTCTTAAGAGAGTGGCGGATCTTAACGATGAAGAAAGAAAGCAGCTGCCTGTGGCGGTTCAAATCGGTCTCCATTTAGCGGAAGAACCCATGTTCCAGCAGCTACTCTATGCGGACACTGAACTGAAAGAAGCTTTGGCCGCGGAGCTGGGCTTGGACGCCGACAGCGACGAAGATAAAGACCGGGTTGGCCTTGGGCTGAAAGTATTACAAAGAGAGGGCAGCCTCAGTTACGAAGCGACGTACGTTCCCGACACATACAAGGATTTCAGGAATGAGGAACATGAAGACTTCGTGCTGCGCACACGCCCCGTGCTTGGCCCGAAATTCCAGAACGTTTTTCTCAACACTGTTGAAGCCATTCAAGAGAAATTCATAGGCATAGAAGAGTCTCTCTAGGTCAATCTGTTATACTTGGTAACAGATGCGCCGACATAGAAACAGCGATATTGAAAACCTGGACGTTGACGCCCGCTTTTTGCTGGCTAACGAGCGGACTTTTTTGGCGTGGGTGCGTACCGCGTTGGCCGTGCTGATCGGCGGCATCGCCCTTACCCAGATCGGGCACCGTACCGACGCCCGACAGATCGTCGGCATGGTGGTTATTATGCTCGGCGGCCTCATGGCGGTAGTCGGCTACTCGCGTTTTCACGCCGCCGATAAAGCCATTCGTGAAGGCCGTTTGCCGGAAGTCGGCCGAGAGCCGTTTATTCAGGCGGCGGGGATCATTTCGGTCGCCGCTATCTTGGTAATTACTCACCTGATCGGCATTTGGTAAACTAGATAGGCGAATCGGGGCAAACAAGCGCGCGTAGCTCAGCTGGATAGAGCGTTGGTTTCCGGTACCAAAGGTCGGGGGTTCGAATCCCTTCGCGCGTACCAAGCTTTGATTTATGATTGAGTAAGTGAAGGCAGACCGTTTATCGCTACCGTGGTATCGCCGACTGTTCAAGAACAGTCGTTTTTGGATTCTGGCGGCGGCTGTTACGCTGTCGGTCAACATTGCGGGCTTCGTTCAGCTGCTGGTGCCGCCGGGCAGCCTGCAGACCATCCGCATCGAGCAAGTGTATGGCTTTGTCGCTTTACTGCTGCTGTACGTCGCCATTTTGGCCTCGCCACTCACCAAGGTATTTCCGAAACTGCCGGGCAAAGACGCCTACCTGCACGCCCGGCGAGCAATCGGCGTATCGGCGTTTTACTACGCCTTGCTGCACAGCTACATCACCTTCTTTGAGCAGCTGGGCGGTTTCGGCGGCGTAAAATATCTGAATCATACTTACAGTATTTCACTTCTTGGCGGCGGCTTCGCGCTCGGTGTGCTATGCATAATGGCCGGCACCTCGTTCGATTGGGTCGTTGATCATATGGGCTACAAACACTGGAAGCTGCTGCACCGTCTGGTGTATTTGGCGAGCCTGGCCGTGCTGCTGCACATCATTTTGATCGGCCCGCACTACGACAAAGGACTGAGTTTTTTGAGCGGTCTGACCTATCTGGCGGGAGTGGTCTTGGTCGGACTGGAAATGGCGCGTATCCGACTTACTCTTAAGCCGCGAAAAACACGGCCCGCGCAAAAAACAGGGGCCAAGAAAGGTCGGGCATGATGAGCCGTCGACTGTTTGGTGGCTTGCTGATCGCGGGACTGCTGTTTTGCGCGCTGCCAGGCGCGGCCAGCGCGCATGTCCTGAAAGTCGACGGCGACATCGGCGCGGTGCTGCACATCAACCCCGACGACAATCCGACCACTGACGGCCCGACCGATTACATCATGTCTTTTACCGATGACGCCGGCCGTTTCAGCCTGCCGAAATGTAATTGCCGCGTGTCGATCATGAAAAACAACCAGACGATCGCCACCCGCCCGCTGGCCGATACGAACGACCAGGTCAGCGAAAACCATTACACGTTCCCCGCCCCGGCCGTATACACCATGCGCTTCACCGGCACGCCCAAGACGCCCGGCGCCTTCCAGCCCTTTACGCTCGACTATGAGGTTCGGGTTACCAACGGCCAGCTAAACGCCCAGCCCATGCCGATCTTATTGTGGATCGGTCTCGGTATGGGCATCGGCTTGGTCTTGCTTGGTGCTTATGCTATGGATTATGATGCTACTGAAACTGATCGAAAGGAAACGTCATGAAAAAATTAATAACCAGCCTGATCTTGGCCATCGCCACCATCGTGGCGCTGCCGGCCGTGGCGTGGGCGCATGTCGTCGTTACGCCGGATCAAGCGGGCGTCGGCGCCGGCACCATGTTCAACGTCAGCGTGCCGAACGAGAAAGAAGTGGCTGTCACCAGTGTTAAGCTCGACATACCAAAGGGCGTGCAAAACGTGCAACCGGACGCTTTGGCGGGCTGGAATATCGCCACCGCGCAAGACAAGGACGGCAATGTCACGGCCATCACGTGGACCGGCACCATCCCGGCCGGTCAGCGCGAGGATTTCGCTTTTAAAGCTCAAACTCCGGCTAACGCCACCAACCTGGACTGGAAAGCTTACCAGACTTACGGCGACGGCACGGTCGTTCATTGGGACCAAAATCCGGCCACCAACGGCAAGGCGGTCAAAAATAACGCGGGACCATACTCCATCACTAAAATTACGGACGATCTGAGTTCCAGCGACGCCGGCAGCGGCAATCCCGCTGGCTCCGGCACGTCGACCACCGCCACCTTGGCGTTGGCGCTCAGCATCGCCGCCCTGATCCTCGGCCTTGGCGGGCTGTTCCTTGGTCGGCGCCGTAAATAAAATGTTAGCCGCTGTTGGTATTTTTACCGTATTCGACAATTTTTCTGGTGCGGGAAAGTCGCAGTACGGTATTTAAGACACTTACCAAGCCCAAAGCGACAACGATCACCCAAAAGAACCAATCATTCCACTCATAATCTTGAACCAGCCCGTAGGTTTCATTGACCGCGATCAAAAAGCCGCCGACCGCCACGAATATCCAGGCCGTGGCTTTGTTGAAAAAGGCCATCAACGCTTCGACGTCTTCCGGAATCAGGGCTTCAATGTAAGCGCGCCGATACGCCTTCGAGCGGCGGCGTTCCAGCAGCCACTTCACGGGCGGCAATAGCCACCACCAAGCCGAGACGTGCCGCGGTTCGGTTATTTTCCGGCCGGTAGCCCGTATGCGATCAGTTTCGATATCCTGCTCTTGCAGCTCCAGCGCCGCCTGATAAATCGGCCCGGCGAACAGCAGCCAGGCGCCGACGAAAGCGGCCCACGCGGTAAGATCTTCCATGCTCATACGGGTAATATAGCACGCGCCGAGTTATCGGCCGCGTTATTGAGAAGCGTCGCCGGGCGGCAGTTGCTTCGGATCCTTGACCTGCCGGGCTTTGAGAATAGCCAGCTGCAAAGTTTTAGCGACCTGTTCGGCCTGCTCCAGACTCATACCGATCCGGCCGACCGGCGTGGTCTGCCCTTTGCCGCTGGCTTGAGTGAAATTCATGGTAACGCCGGCGGCGCCCGCGGTGATGTCGACGCCGTCGCTGTACATGGTGCGAACATCGACGGCCAGCAGCATCACTGTGGCCTTGCCGCTCTGCAGGTCAATATCCGGTCTGATCTGATCGGGAACCTCGGCGTCATACTCGGCCAACTCCCACAACCGTACGGCCTGCTGATCCTGCAACCCGTAGTAACTAATTAAAAGCAACAAAATATCCTCGGCGGGGCGTTGTTTGCCGGCTTCGATATTCTCCAGCACTTGCTCGTCGATTTCCACGGCGCCGGAAACCTCGGCAACGCTTTGCTGCAGTTGCTCGCGAACGTATTTCAGGTGCCTTCCCAGCGTGATAAATGGTGCGCTTGACTCACTCATCTCCTTCTATACTACGCCTTCCCGCGGCCCCAGCGCAAGGCCCCGTCAAGGGCCAGTGAAGCCTGTATAATGAAGCCAGATGAACCCTCAGCAGAACGTCAATTTAGCCGATTATTCAACCATGGGGCTTGGCGGCGCGGCCGCCTATTTATTAGAGATTCACGAGCGTGGCGACATCCAACCGGCCGTCCAATGGGCTCAGGAGCGCCAACTGCCGATTTTAATGATCGGCGGCGGCAGCAACATCATCT
>Ga0164242_10006017_pt1 | contig 13417 bp, 10 predicted proteins | sample OricomgcompostMG_FD_108783 | JGI IMG/M metagenome (GOLD analysis project Ga0164242, IMG submission 108783) | Miracle-Growth compost microbial communities from Emeryville, California, USA - Original compost - Miracle growth compost (MG) ...
CGGATGCTGATGCGCCCGGTCTTGGTGTTGATGTCGTTCCATCTGAGCGCGAGAGCTTCGGAGCGTCGCATCCCGGTGCAGGCGATCAGTCGCCACAGTGGGAACAGTTCGTCTTGCAGTTCCTTCTCGTTCCAAGTGAGGAACGTCTGTAGCTGCTCGCCCGTCCAGGTCACGATTTCCGGTTTCTGCGCTCGAACCTGTGACGACTTCGGGGCGTTCACGGTGCGCTTCTTCTTTGCCGGGTTGACTTGGATCAGCCCATCGTCGATTGCGGCGTCGAGGATCGCGCCGAGGACGACGTGCACCTTGTGGATGCTGTTGGCCGAGAGTGGTTTGCCTTTGCCGTACTCGTCCTTGCGCCCGCTCTTTTCCAACTCCCGGTAGTGGGAGCCGATGCGGGTGGCGGTGAGCTTGTCGATCCTGATGCGACCCAGGTCGGGGGTGATGTGGTTACGGATGATCTTCCGATACCCCTTGATCGTGGAATCGGCCAGCCGCAAGCTCGACATCCAATGCTCGGCGTACACACCGACCGTGGGGGTCTTGCCCTGGAACTTCTCGTTCCTCGCTTTCTTTCGTAGCGCCTCGGTGAGCGCGGCCTGTGCTTCTTCGAGGTCGGTGAACCCGCCACGGGTGAGCCGCTTCTCGCCCAGCTCGGGCTTCTCCGGGTCGATCAGCACATAGATTTGGAACTTCCACCGTCGCCCCTTGCGGGTCTGGTAGTCGCCCAGCGATCCCTGATGCCGCGACCGGGAACGTCGCTGCTGCTTCTGCTTCACCCCCTCAACGCTGCTCGGTGCCGCCTCGTCCGGCGGCGGGTGACTGGCTGGTGCCATAGACCTTGCTCCTTTCTCTCGTGGTGGTTCGTTACTCGAACGCGAGTGAGGCGTTCGGGTCGAGTTGCAACAGCCTGCCGGTGGCGTGTTCCTCGCGGGCGGTCTGCACGTCGTAGCATTCCTGGTACACCTCGCGCGGAGTGATACCAACCTGGCCGCGGTCGTACTTGGCGAGTATTTCCTCGGCCCAGTGCGCCGAGTTGATCGCTTGGAAGCGTTGCTCTTTCCAGTAGCGCACCAAGTCCTCGGTGGTGAGCTTCACGGCGCCTGCGACCCATGCCTGTATCTCTTCGGGTAGGAACGACTCGGGCACCCCGGTCAGCGTGACCGCCTCAGCAAGCGGGGTAAGAAGAGCTGCGGGTGTGGTGCGGAGGATGTAGGCGAGGGCGGTGAGGTCGTCCACGTCCACGCGCCGGTCGCCGTTCTCAATCTTGCTGATCCCCGACGGGGCGAGCTTTCGGCCCGCCTCGGTCATCAGCCGGGCGGCGGTGCGCACGTCCATGCCGATGGCCTGGCGTGCGGTGCGGAGGTTCTGGGCGACGTGCTCGTGCGTGATCCCGGCGGGGTTTCCCCGCACTCGTTCTGTTTCCATACTAGGAACGTACATGCCCGCTCTTGACTCGTCAAGCACCATACTGTACTTTATTGGGAACTCAGGACTCTTGATTAGGGACGGCAGGCAGGGCGATGAGAGACATATCGGTGACATTGGACGACTTACGGGCCTCCCGTAACGCGGTCATTACACGGGCGGAGGCTGCGGCGGCGCTCGGGGTCGATCCCCGCACGATCACGGCGAGCATCGAGAACGGGTCGATCCCGTCCGTGAAGCTCGGCAGGCGGGTCGTGATTCCACGAGAGAAGTTCCTGCGCATCTTCGACGGCGACGACGCACACTCCACGGTTCCCGGCACCCCCGCGCGGTGAACAGGGCTGGTGGTGCCGATTCGGCACTCCCGTGCTGGTCGTCCGGCGCTTTGTCGGACGTGCCGCGTAGACTGAACTCACGAAGCCGACCACAAGGAGGCACCCCATTATGGCGACGAAGACTCGCGTATCCGAGGCGCACGTTCAGCGCGTGCTCACTGAGGTGCAGGCCGGGCAGCAGACCGCCGGTGAGCAGATGACCCCCGAGGGGCTGGAGCTTCTGGCCCGCCAGGTGCGCGGCGAGATCACCGTGGACGAGGCTGTCGAAGTGATCGCCGCCCGTACCCGCGCACGCCTGGCCGCTCGCACCGCCTGAACCGCTCGGCGTCGCGATGCCTGATCGGTACACCTATCCGGGCAGCGATGTTCTGGTCAACACGTTCGGCATCACCGACTACGACGACTGGAAAGATGCTGAGGCCGACTTCATCGGTGCCCGCATGGGTGCGCTACGCGAGCACCCCATCGCTGGTGGCTACGATCTGCCGCACTTGCAAGCGATCCACGCCTACCTGACGCAAGATATGTACTCCTGGGGTGGCGAGATTCGCGCCACCGACACCCATCCCGGCGGCACCGGCATTGCGCATTGCCGCCCGCAGTTCATCGTTCCCGAGACGGAGCGCGTGTTTGGTGCGCTCGCCCAGCGCGACTACCTGCGCGACCTGGACGTGGATGCGTTCTCGGATGGGCTGGCGTGGGTGTGGGGTGAGACGACGGCGATCCATCCGTTCCGTGACGTGAACACGCGCAGTCAGCATGTCTTCTTCAACCAGCTCGCCCGCGATGCCGGGTGGGTGATCGACTGGTCGCAGATCCCCGGCGACGTGTTCGCCCATGCCCGCACCCTCGCCATCGTGGAAGATCACTCCGGGCTTGACGCGCTGATCCGCCCGAACCTCGTCACCGTCGAAGACGCCGCACGCTCCGACCGGCTCACGGCGAGCCTGGACGGGCACGCACAGGGCTTCACCACTCGCCGGTCGGTGCGCGACCCGGAGACGTTGGATCGCGCGCTCGACGCCGCCCGGCAGCGCCGCTGGAACCTCCAGCCGCCTGAGGCGTTCGGTGGCGCGTCGCCCTGTGATCCGCGCAGCGGCCCCTCGCTCGGCCTATAAGCCCAGGCTCGGGCCGTCACGCCGTGGCTCTGTGCTCGGGTGGTTCTGCTCGACCGTGCCGCGCAGTCGCCGCGCGCGGTCAGCGGCAAGCTGCCGGACCTGCTCTGCCGCTGCACGCTTCACTTCGACCAGTGCGGCGGCTTGCTCGGGCGGCAGGGCGCGCAATTCCTCGGCATCGCGCCGCGCCACCGCCGCCTGTGCGTGCACGTTGCGGGCTTCGCGGTCGGGGCGGATGAACCGTGCTCGTATCGGGTCACGACGCACCCGTTCGACCCCCAACTCTCGCGCGAGCAGCGTGAGGCGTTCGCGGTTGTGCTGGTCTTTGAGCGCCGCCCGCCCAGACTGCGCATCCGCGAGGCGGCGGTCAGCGTCGATCACTCGCGGGTCGTTCTCGGCACGCCGCTCGGCAGCGGTGGTGGCCCACTCGGTGAGGCCGTCACCGTGGCGCGGTAGTACACCCCAGGCGTCGCGCACCTGCTCGCGTGCCGTGTGGGTGCGCTCGGTCGCGGCCTGGTACTCCTGTCGCGCTCGGCGTCGTCCGAACCTGCCCGACGTGGCGAGCCGTTCCGATGTGGTGCTCTCGGCGGTGACGGCTGTGAGGTAGGTTTCGCCGTCCTCGACGGCCTGCGGCACCAACTCCGCGACGACCTCGGCGCGGGCTTGGGCTGTGTGAGTCTCGGCGGCGCGGATCATCTCGGCGCTTTGCTCGTCCTCCGCCTGGTGGTTGGCCTGCTGCTGGTCGAGCCGCTCCGCGATCTGCTCCCACTTCTCGGCCGTTCGCTCGGCGCGCTCAGCGTCACGCAGGAGTCGGACAACCTCGTCGTTGACGAGCTTCACCGGGCCGTCAGCGACGAGGCCGCGCACCGCTTCGGCCGCGCGTTCGGTCGCGTCGGCGAGTCCTCGGTCTGCGCGGTCGCGTTCGATCGCCTCGATGAACTGCGCTCGGGCGTCGGCCATGCTTTCCGCGACGACGTGCAGGGTGTTCTCGTTTCGGCCGCGGGTCATGCCAACATAGACGGTCGCGCCGCCCATCTGCTCGGTGAGGACGGTGTGTGAGGCGGGCACGGTAACGCCCTGCACCCCATAGGCGGTCGCGGCATAGGAGAGGTGGGTGTGCTCGCGCACATACTCGGCGGGCAGGCGGATTGAGTGTTCGCGTTTGCGGTCGCTGTGCGCGTCACGCACCCAGAGCGACCCATCCTGCTCGACTCGTTGGACGATCCACGGTTGCCGGTTCGCCACGCCCAGGTCGGCGCGGTTCTGCCGGGTCTGGATCAGATCACCGCGCCCGATGCTGAGGCTGTCGCTGCCGGTGGTCGTGGTGGTGTCGTCGACGATGCCCGCGCGGGTGCGTTCGTCTCGGATGCGATCATTCAGCCGGGCCGCCTCGTCATTCGATGCGACGGTGACGGCGTCGCCGTCGTGTCTGCTGGTGGCGAGGTCTTCGCGCAGTTCGTCGGCATCGGTGTGGAGCCGGATCAGCCCGAGCTTGCGCAGCCGGTCGAACACCTCGCCGGGGTTGCGACGGTCGCGCATCTGCACGGTGACCTCGGCGTAGGCGGGGTTGGTGAAGCGGTGTACCTCATCCATGTCGAACGTGCGGCCCCTGAGTTGTGCGGCCATGTCGAGCACGCCGCCCCTGCCGACTGCGGGCAGTTGCGCGCGGTCGCCGACGAGCGCGAGGGTTGCGCCCGTCTCGGCTGTGACGGTGAACAGGGCGAGTGCGGTGTCTTGGTCGAGCATCCCGGCCTCATCCACGACGATCCGCTCGCCACGGCGCAACTGCGCGTCTCGGGGTGGGCCGGTGTAGGTTCCGCCAGTCATCGGATCGGTGTCGCCTGGGGCGAGGCGTGTCCATACGCCGTCCTGGTTCCAGCGCCATCCGTACGCGTAGACGAGGGCGGCGACGCTTTCGGCGGGCACGCCAAGTTCTTGGTGCGCGACCTCGGCGGCACGCTTGGTCGGCGCAACCACCCGCACCCTGCCGCCGCGCTGCTCAGCGGCGCGGATCGCGGTGGCGAGCATCGTGGTCTTGCCCGCGCCTGCGGCGCCCTCCACGATCACCAACGGATCAGTCGAGGCGACCGCTGCGGCCGCGACGAGCTGGCCAGGGTCAAGCTGCTGCCCGAGTGCGGCCGCGTGCTCGCGCACGTCGCCGTGTTTCGGCTCGCGGTCGGGTGTTCGGGCGGTGATGAGGTCGCGCAGTTCCGTCTCTACCTGCACCACCCGCAAACTCGTGAGGTGCGCGACATGCTCCGGGGTAGCGGTGTCAGGCGGCAGGATCGAGAAGCAATCCTCGAGCGCGAGCGTCGTTGCAACGGTCACCAGTTCGCGCAACTCCTGCGGGGTGGCACGCACGCACGCCTCGGTGATGATGCGGGTGGCGTGTTCCTGCACGGTGTGGCGAGTCCATGCCGACTCTGCTGCGGCGCAACGATCCAGCGCACGCGATGCGATCCGCTGCACCGAGACCTCATCCGGTGATACCGGCACACGCGCCGGCATGCGGGCCAGGTGTTCGGGGTCGTAGCCGACCTCGCGGAGCTCGGTCAGCCAGGCTTCCTCTTCCCGCAAGGTCGTGGGCTTCTTCGCGGGGCGCTCATACGCCCACGCCTGCGCTGTCAGCCGAGATGAGACGACCGGCCCCATCGTCTCGCCCGGATGCGCCGTCTCCCACTCGGCTTCGAGCCGTTCCAGGTTCTTCCGCACCTGCTCGCCGCGCTTCGACATGAGCGCGTTGAACGGTTCGAGTTCGGTGACTTCACCAGTCACCGGGTCGAGGAGGAGGCCGTGACGGTCGAGCACTTCCGCGAGTTCGGGGCTGGCGGCGATCACGGCAGTACCGAGGGCGCGGATCGCGCCTTGCTGCCGGAACGTCGCCGCCGTGTCGAGCGCCCGCCACTTGCCCGCCGCCCAGACACGGGCGCCGATCTGCATGTGGATATGCCGGTGAGGATCACCGGCCCGGCTCGTCCGGTGCGTGATGCCGACCACCTGCATGTGCTCAATAGGTACGACCTCCTGCTTGCCGCGCGGGCCGACACGAGTCACGGAGTACTGGGCGAGCCACCGCTGAATCTCCGCCAGGGCGTCCTGCTGTGCTGCGTCCAGCGCCTTGGATACCTCGGGATGCAAGGCGGCAGCGACGGACAGGCTCTTGGGGGTGTTGATGACCATTTCCGCGAACCGGGGCGACCCCTGCCGATCCAACCCCGCGAGGCGAGGCTTTCCCATCTGCTCGCCGGTATCGGGATTGATCCAGTCCACCCATCCCGCATACTCGTCAGCGGTCAGCACCCGACTACTCACGGCCTCGCCCGAAGCGTCGAGCACCGCGTACTGAACCCCGGTGCTGTCAGACAGGTAGTAGTCGTCAGCACGCGAGCGGTCGGCCTCGACATAGCGCAGCGCATCAGCCCCGGTGCCCCGGAGCAAGATCACGCCGCCCTGCATCGCTCTCACCACCAATGTTTCTAAACTAGAAACTCTATCTATCTACCACGGTAGCATACGTTCATTCAGAAGTCAGCAGAGCGATCTTAGAATCGCACTGTGCGACACGGAAGGTTCGCGTAAGTCGGTGACGGCTTCTGAGCCGCGAGTGAACACTGCGTGAATGCAGCGCGGCGAGTAGCGCCAGTCCCGGATGGTGCCCCATTCTGAGTAAGAAATGTTATCCGCAGAAGGTGGCCGTCGAACCGACTTTGGCGCGCCATTGCTGGTCCTTCTGGTGTTCTTGAGGTTAGGGTGCACGTCGTTCGGTGGCCCGGTCGCTCATCTTGGATATTTTCGAGCAGAGTTCGTCGAGCGACGCAGATGGCTGGGTGATCGCGCGTATGCGGATCTTGTCGCATTGTGCCAGTTTCTTCCCGGCCCGGCATCGGTCAAGCCCCAGGACGTGGTGTAGCCGTTGGTGATCCTTCGGGTGTTGGTTAGGCGGTGAGCTCGAGCACGGGATCGCTCACCTCCTCGGTTCCGGTGTCGGGGATGAGGGTGAGACGGGACTTGGCGAGGATATCGAGGCCGAGGTAGCGGCGACCCTCGGCCCACTCGTCAGTCTGCTCGGCGAGGACCGCGCCGACGAGGCGGATGATCGCGTCCCTGTTCCGGAAGATGCCGACGCTGTCGGTGCGGCGGCGGATCTCGCGGTTGAGTCTCTCGTTGGGGTTGTTGGACCAGATCTGCTGCCAGAGGCCCTCGGGGAACCCTGTGAAGGCGAGGATGTCCGCTCTCGCCGTGTCGAGGTGCTCGTGCGCGTCGGGGAGCTTGCCGTCAACGTAGTCCAGGAGCCGGTCGAACTGGGCGTTCACCGCGGCAGCGTCGGGCTGGTCGTAGACGGAGTGCAGCATCGCTTTGACCGCCGGCCACATGGCCTTCGGCGTCACGGACATCAGGTTCGCCGCGTAGTGGGTGCGGCATCGCTGCCAGACCGCGCCAGGCAGGTTCGCCGCGATCGCTTCGACGAGGCCGTGATGAGCGTCGGAGGTGACCAGACGAACTCCGGAGAGCTCGCGGGCGACGAGGTCGGCGAAGAACGAGCTCCAGGCCGCTCCCGTCTCGCTGGTCGCGACCCGCAGGCCGAGGACTTCACGGCGGCCGTCGGCGTTGACGCCGGTCGCGACGAGCACCACGGCGTTGATCACGCGCCCGCCTTCACGGACCTTCATCGTCAGCGCGTCCGCGGCAACGAACGTGAACGGGCCCGCGTCGCCCAAGGGTCGCTGGCGGAACTGCTCGACGTGCTCGTCGAGCTCGGCGGCCATCCGCGAGACCTGCGATTTCGAGAGGGAATGGATCCCGAGGGTCTTCACGAGTTTGTCCATCCGCCTCGTCGAGACTCCGGCGAGGTAGCAGTCGGCGACGACGGTGATCAGCGCGGTCTCGGCGCGTTTGCGGCGCTCGAGCAGCCACTCCGGGAAGTACGTGCCCGCTCGGAGCTTCGGGATCGCGACATCGATCGTCCCAACACGGGTATCGAGGTCGCGGTGCCGGTAGCCGTTGCGTTGCGCGACACGGTCCGGGCTCGGCGTGCCCCATTCCGCGCCGGCGACGGCGTCCGCATCAGCGGACAACAGCGCGTTGATCGTGGTTTGCAGCAGGTTGCGCATCAGATCTGGCGACGCGTCGGTCAAAGCTTCAGCGAGCACGCTCGCCGGGTCGACAATATGAAGTGCGGTCATCGTGATGATGCCTTTCGAGTGGAGGTTAGAGACTTCTCGAAGGATCACACGGTGACCGCGCTTACGTCGTAAGCGACGAGGCGGCCACCGTGGGCTACACCACCTTATGGGGCACTACTCCGGCATCAAGCCAGGTCGGCATGGCGATCGGTTTGCAGAGAGCTGGAATACTCGGTCTTGTCGCGGCATGGCTCGGGTTCACACTGCCATCTGCGGTATTGCTGTTCGGGTTCGCGCTCGGCGTATCGACCCTTGGCGACGTATCGCAGGCTGGATGGGTGCTGGGCCTGAAGGCTGCGGCGGTCGCGGTCGTGGGTCATGCTGTGCTCGGGATGGCAAAGTCACTCACGCCTGATGCGCGACGAGCGACGATTGCTGTCGGGGTGCTCACTGTCGTGCTGCTCGTACCCGGCCCGCTGACGATGTTCGGCGCGATGGCCTTGGCCGGGATCGCGGGGTTCTTCGTCTGTCGATCCCCGAGCACGACCGAGAACGATGAACCGCGTTTCCGGGTGCGCCTGCGGCCCGCAGTCGGATGGTTGAGCCTGGCTGTGTTCGTCATGCTGCTCGCAGGGTTGCCGATTTTTGCTGTGTTCACCGGCAACGCCACGGTAGGCCTGATTGACACCTTCTATCGTGCGGGGTCGTTCGTGTTCGGCGGCGGGCATGTCGTGCTCCCGCTTTTGCAGGCTGAGACAGTGCAGACTGGACTGGTGGAGCCGGGTGCGTTCCTCGCGGGGTATGGTGCCGCGCAGGCGGTGCCAGGGCCGCTGTTCACCTTCGCCGCGTTTCTCGGAGCGGTCACCACGGGCGGCCCGAGTGGGCTGCTCGGCGCATCCATTGCGCTGCTCGCGATCTTTCTGCCGTCTGCGCTGCTCGTGATGGGGGTGCTGCCCTTCTGGGAGCGGTTGCGTCGTGCGCCGAGAGTGCAGCGTGTGCTGACGGGCGTGAACTCCGGAGTCGTCGGGCTGCTCGCCGCCGCGCTGTACGACCCCGTATTCACCGCGGGTGTCACGAACGCCGCATCACTCGTCGTCGCGGCACTCGCGTTTGTCGCACTCACGTCCTGGAAAACACCGGCATGGGCGGTAGTGCTCGGGGCCGCAGGAGCCGGGGCATTGCTGCTCTGAACGCGCTACGCGGATACTCAGGCGAGGCTGGCCTACAATGCGAGAAGCGTGCCCGCCTGGGAGGATTGAAGCATGAGCCGTTTTTCATCTCTGGTCAGGGCATATCCACTCGTGATCGCAACACTGTTGGTGGCTATGATCGGGTTGGTTCTTTTAGCGACTCCGGCCATTGAGTCGGCCAGCTGGATTGTGGGTGCGTATGCGCTCGTGATTGCCGGGTGGGAGGCGGTCGGGATGATCCGGCAGCTCATCCGAGGGCACGCCGGGCTCGACATTCTTGCGGTGACGGCAATCACCGCTGCAGTGCTCGTTGGGGAGCCGTGGGCGGCGCTCGTGGTGGTGCTGATGCTCACCGGCGGGGCGGCCCTCGAAGATTACGCTGAGAACCGTTCGAAGCGGGAACTGACCGCGCTGCTGCGTAAGGCACCCCAGCAGGCCACGCGCATCCTCGCCCCAAGCGCACCCGGCGCGGACATGCACGGGCATACTGCCGAGGTCACGACCGAGGACATACCGGTCGAAGAAGTCGAGGTGGGTGATCTGTTGTTGGTGCGGCCGGGTGCACTCGTGCCTGTGGACTCGATCCTCGTCTCCGAGCACGCCGTGTTCGATGAGTCGTCATTGACCGGTGAAAGTCTGCCCGTTGATCGTGACGCGGGAGAGAAAGTGTCGAGCGGTGCGGTGAATGGACAAGCCGCAGTCACCATGCGGGCTGCGGCTCCGGCCGCCGAGAGCGAGTATCAGCAGATTGTTCGGCTCGTCGAACAAGCCGCGGGGAGCAAAGCCAAAGTCGTGCGGCTCGCAGATCGGTACGCGGTGCCGTTCACAGTGCTCGCGCTCGTGATCGCCGGGATCGCGTGGGCGGTCAGTGGAGAGGCTGTCCGGTTTGCCGAGGTACTGGTGGTGGCGACCCCATGCCCGCTGCTGATCGCCGCGCCGGTCGCATTTCTCGGTGGAATGAGCCGCGCCGCGAGGTTCGGGCTGATCGTCAAGGGTGGCGGCACCCTCGAACAGCTTTCACGAGCCCGCTCGGCGGCATTCGATAAGACCGGCACCATCACTACCGGCAAGCCAGTGCTCGAACGCCTTCTGCCCGCCGACCGCGCCAGCGAAGACGAGCTGCTGCGTTTCGCAGCCTCAGCGGAGGTGTACTCCTCTCACGTGCTTGCGGACTCCGTCGTGCAAGCCGCGAAACAGCACGGCTTGTCGCTCGTCGAAGCCGAACATGCCGAGGAGATCGCGACAAACGGAGTCGCGGCTGTGTTCCGCACTCCTGATGCACCTGAGGCAGTGACGGTTCGTGTCGGCAAGCCCTCCTGGGTGCGCCACTCCGCGCCGGACCTCGTGCTGGCAGACCTTGCTCCAGGGGAACTCGCGATCTACGTCTCAGTCGATGGCCGTTTCGCCGGAGCCATTGTCATGCGCGACCAAGTGCGCGAAGAAGCAGCCCAGGCTCTCCGTCAGCTGAGCGCACTCGGTATCGAGCGTACGCTCATGGTCACCGGAGACGTTGCAGCCACCGCCGAACCCATCGCGCGGCGCCTTGGAATCAGCGAGGTGCACGCGGAGTGCCGCCCCGGCGACAAAGTTCGCATTGTCAGTAGCGTGCAGCCCCGCCCGCTCATCATGGTCGGTGACGGCCTCAACGATGCCCCGGTGCTCGCTGCTGCGGATATTGGCTTCGCAATGGGGGCGCGCGGTGCAACCGCAGCATCGGAGTCTGCGGACATCGTGAACCGCTACGACACGCTCTCGGCCCTGCCGCGCGCGGTGAGCATCGGCAAGGACACCGTGCGGATCGCACTGCAAAGCATCTGGCTCGGCATCATCATCAGCGTCGGCCTCATGCTCATCGCCGCCTTCGGGTTCCTCCCAGCACTCCTCGGCGCGTGGCTGCAAGAAGTCGTTGACCTGGTGGCCATCCTCGGCGCACTCCGTGCAGTCGGCCCACGATCTGAGCGAATCACACGATCATCACCAGTCGCATCGACGGAACAACTTCACTTCAGCACGACCCAAGACAGGAAATGAACAATATGGCATCCGACTCAAGCACCACGCCGCATCCCGGCGAAGCCCACCTGCAGAACGTGGGCCAACGTTTGAACTGGCTACGTGCAGGGGTGCTCGGCGCAAACGACGGCATCGTCTCTACCGCGGGTGTCGTCGTCGGTGTCGCTGCCGCTACACCAAACAACGTACTGGCAATCGCGACGGCCGGTATCGCCGCCGTAGTTGCCGGGGCGTTCTCAATGGCTGGCGGAGAGTATGTTTCGGTGAGCACCCAACGCGACACAGAGAAAGCGCTCATCGCAAAAGAACGGTGGGAGCTCGAAACCATGCCCGAGGAGGAGCTTGAAGAACTCACCGAGCTCTATCGACAGCGGGGCCTCTCAGATGACCTCGCACATCAGGTCGCGGTGCAGCTTACCGAGACGGACGCTCTCGCCGCTCACGCAGAGGTCGAACTCGGAATCGACCATGAAGAGTTCACAAGCCCGTGGGCAGCCGCCGTGTCATCGTTCATTGCGTTCGCCGTTGGAGCGCTGATCCCACTCATCATGATCTTGCTCCCCGTCGGCGGACACCGAGTTTGGATCGCAGCCATCGCAGTTGTGATCGGCCTCTTCCTCACCGGTTGGATCAGCGCTGCGCTCGGTGGCGCACCGCGCGGTCGCGCAATTCTCCGGAACGTGGTCATGGGCTCAGCGACCATGATCGCCACATACGCCATTGGGGCACTCTTTGGCGTGGCCATCGGATAGGCCGCTTCTCGTGATCCGGCCCGCTTTCATGTGCTAACTCATGTGCTACCGACGCTGCTAGGTTGTGAATCGCGGTGCAGTTATCCACAGGTGGGCCTCGCAGAAACCGCGGAATCATGCGGCAGAACGCCGATTCACGATTTCGTGTGCGAGGGGGAACGGATCAGTTCAAGTCCCCCCTCGCGCACAGAAGGAAAAGGGTCCCGTGAGGGGCCTTTTTTCGTTGGTCGGGCTGGCCTGATCCGGGGCGCCGCGGGGACTGTGTGCGCCGGGTGGGCGCGATTCCGCACGGGACCACGCGCTGCTGCGGGATCGCGTCCACTTCTCGACGCGCGGCCCGACCCGCGGCATCCCTCCCCCTGGCCTGCCTCCCCCGCGCGAAATCAGGTGTTTTCGCGAGATCAGGCTGTTTCGGGGGTCAATCGGCCTGATCTCGCGAAGACACCTGATTTGGGAAGGGTGGATGCCGGGGGTGGAAGCCGCCGCGCACGGCGGCGCCGTCTGGCGCGAATATGCCTGCGCTCGTAGGGTGGCGGGGTGGCGACTGACTGGATGCACGACACGCGGCCCATCCGCGCGATCGGCGTCTTCGACGACGTCGTGATCGACGAGAAGAGATGGCCCGCCAGCATCCCGTCTGTCGCCCAGTTTCTGCGCGTCGCGAGAGCCGGCGCCCCGTTCGACGGATGGGAGTTCAGCACGGGCGTGACCTTTCTCGTCGGCGAGAACGGGTCGGGCAAATCGACGCTGCTGGAAGGCATCGCCGAGGCGGCAGGGCTCCCGGCCGAGGGCGGTTCGCAGAGCGGCGGCGTGACCACGAGACGCAGCGAATCGCCGCTCGGGCAGTGGCTGAAGGTCATCCGCGGAAAGATGTCCGGCCGTGGCGGATTCTTCCTGCGCGCCGAGACCATGCACAGCTACTACACCTGGCTCGAGTCGCTGCCGAACAGTCCCGACACGCATCTGCACGGCATGAGCCACGGTGAGTCGTTCAACGCCCTGCTCGACGAGAAGCTCAACCACGTGAAGTACGTCACGGGCCTCGCGCTGCTGGACGAGCCCGAAGCTGCACTGTCGTTCGAGTCGACGCTGCAGTGGATCGCGAACCTCGATGTGATGCGCGCCCGCGGCACGCAGATCATCTGCGCGACGCACTCGCCGATCCTGTGCTCGCTGCCCGGGGCGACGATCCTCGAACTCGGCGAGTGGGGCATCCGCGAATCGGCGTGGGAAGACCTCGAGCTCGTGCGCCATCACCGCTCGTACCTCGACGAGCCGCAGCGATACCTGCGTCATCTGCTCGAGCCCTGATCGGTGGCGAGCCGTTCCCCGACCGGATGTTTCACGTGAAAAGTGGATGCCGCGGCATCCCGCCCTCGTGCCAAGCTCAGGTGCAGGACTCATCGGCGAGTCCGTGAGGGGCGTGAGCGCATGGGGTACATCGTCTTCGTGCTGGCGCAG